>Ga0316195_10000176_pt1 | contig 22155 bp, 20 predicted proteins | sample Phised1_MG_FD_204937 | JGI IMG/M metagenome (GOLD analysis project Ga0316195, IMG submission 204937) | Coastal sediment microbial communities from Maine, United States - Phippsburg sediment 1 | ecosystem: Environmental > Aquatic > Marine > Coastal > Sediment | place: USA: Maine | collected...
GAGGCGCGACTTGGCGACAAGTTCGACGTCAAGGCCTTCCATACCGAGGTCCTGCGCGACGGAGCGATGCCATTGTCGATGCTGGAGAGCAAGATCGACCGCTGGATCGAGTCGCAATTGATGTAATCTGGGCGTATGAAATTCGATCGATTCATTCGCGTCGCGTTTGCGGTCGTCATACTGCTTGTTTTTATCGTCGCGACGGGCGCGCTGCTGTTCATTTCCGAAGCGGCACTGAATGTCTGGGATCGGCTGAAAGCCGGTCCCGCCGTCTTGCTCTACGCGTACGTCGGCATCATGGTATTGCTGGCGATCTCGGCGGTCTGGCTGATCTGGCGCCTGGTCATCCGCCGCAAAATCGCGCCAAAGAAGAGATTCAGCACCGTGCCGCTGTCACAGGCGGATATCGAAGCGCGGCTGCGCGACGCTGCAGCCGCCGGCGTCGATGTCAGTGATGCCCAGGCAGAACTCAAGGAACTCGCTGCGCGCAAAGACACGGTGCACCTGTGTTTTTTCGGTGAAGTCAGTTCGGGCAAGAGCTCCCTGATCAAAGCCCTGGTGCCCGAAGCCAATGTCGTTGTCGATGTGGTCGGTGGCTCCACCAACGATGTGCGTCACTATCGATGGCGCGACGACAGTGGTGCAGAAATTCTACTCACGGACGTACCCGGTATCGGTGGTCATCAAGACGGCCTTACGAATCTCGCCGTCCACGAAGCCACGCGTGCGAATGTGGTCCTCTTTGTGTGTGACAGCGATCTCACTCGCTCCGAGGTTGGTTTTATCAAGTCGCTGCTCGAGTTCGACAAGCCGTTGATCATCGTTCTCAACAAAGCGGATCGCTATTCCGCTGAGGAACAGGCTGCACTCATGCAGGCCTTGCTTGAGCGCATAGACGACATCGGCGGCCAGCTCGATCGTGATCATGTGGTCGCGGTGTCGGCCGGAGGCGAAGTTGACGTTATAGAGCGCGGCAACGACGGCGATGAGACCAGCACGAGGCGCACACGGCCTGCCGATATCGGTGTGCTCGTGGTTGCGATCAATCGTCTGCTCACCGAAGAAGGGGCATCCCTCGACGTACGGCGCGAACGCGCTGTATTTCGCATGGCCGCGGCGCGGCTTGCCGAGGCGGAAGGGGAGTACCGGCTGCAACGGGCCGAGCAGGTTATTCGCAGCTCGACGCGCAAGGCAATCATTGGCGCATTGGCGGCGATCAGCCCTGGGACGGACATCCTCATCCAGGGCTTCATCGGGACTGCCATGACGCAGCAGCTCTGCAAGCTGTACGGCGCGGTGCCGCGCGATCTCGACATCGAGGAGTTCCTGTCCCTGAGCCAGAGTCGGGTAGGACGGGCGCTGCCTTTGTCGCTGGCTGTTGCCGGCAACGGGCTCAAGGCGTTCCCCGGTATTGGTACCGTGGCTGGCGGACTTGTTCATGCGGTCGCTTATGGATTGATTTTCGATGCACTTGGCCGCAGCCTCGTGCTCACATTGTCGCGCCACGGCGAGCTGTTGCCCGAAGTGGCCGCGAAGGAATTCGAGGAAGGAATCAGTGAGCATCTGGAAGCGGGCGTACGCCGCGTTGCCAAAATGGCCCTGGCCGAAAAAACAGACTGAGGCCCGCGGCAGCTCCGGCGCTGACCACCTTGGACTCGCACGCGAGAGCCTGCGTGAACTCGTTCACGACGCAAGGCTGCCTGCCGGTGTTCGCGAATCGCTGGTGCATGACTACGACGCGGTGCAGGCCATGCTCGACAAGATCGAGCACGGCCATTTGCATCTCTCTGTTTTTGGTCGAGTCAGCACCGGCAAGTCGTCCCTGCTCAATGCCTTAATCGGTGAGGAGCGGTTTTCTGTCAGTCCGATTCATGGCGAAACACGCTTCTCCTCGATGGAGGCCTGGAAGGAAGTGGAAGCCGGTGGTGTTTTCCTCATCGACACCCCGGGGCTAGACGAGGCCGGAGGCGAAGATCGCGAGGAACTCGCTAAAGAGGTTGCCGGCCGATCCGACCTCGTCATATTTGTCATTGACAGTGACATCACGGAAACGGAACTGGATGCTCTAAAGGCTGTGCTGGCTCAGGGGCGACCGGTGCTCGTGGCATTGAACAAGTCGGACCTGTACACCGCAGCGGAATGCGAATCGCTTCTGGCGTCCGTGCGCCGCAAGACCGCAGGGCTGGTAGAGCCCGATCACGTGATCGTCGCCGCGGCGCAACCACGGCCGCAGACTCTGGTCGAAGTGGGTCACGATGGCAACGAAGTCCTGACGGACAGGGCGCGTGTCCCGGACGTCGCGGCGCTGCGCGTCAAGCTCTGGGATGTCCTCGAGGCAGAAGGAAAAACGCTCGCCGCCCTCAACGCCAGCCTGTTTGCGGCAGACCTTTCCGACCAGGTCGGACGACGCATCCTGGTGGCTCGCCAGGAGCTGGGCGATCGAATGGTACGTACCTACTGCATCGGCAAGGGGATTGCCGTTGCGCTGAACCCGGTGCCGGTTGCAGACCTGTTCGCGGCGGCGTTTATCGATGTTGGCATGGTGGTGCACCTGTCGCGTGTCTATGACCTGCCGCTCAGTCGCAAAGAGGCGGGCTCCATTGTGCGCGTCATCGTCGCCGAATCTGCCGCACTCATGACCACGGTGTGGGCATTGCACCTTGTCTCAAGCGCGCTCAAGGTCGGAACGCTCGGACTGTCGACAATCCTCACGGCGGGCGCGCAGGGCGCAATTGCCTACTACAGCACGTACCTGGTCGGGCAGGCGGCCGGCAAGTACCTCGCCGAAGGCAAGTCCTGGGGTGAGGGCGGCCCCAAGAAAGTTGTCAAGGAGATCCTGGATTCGCTTGATCGGGACACCGTGCTGTCGGACGCGCGCCGCGAGATTCGGGCACGGCTGCGGCTGAGCCAGTCCTGATGGATCGCGAGACCCGCATGCGCCGTATCTGGGAGACGATCCAGGATATTCCCCGTGGTAGTGTTGCCAACTACGGCCAGGTAGCTGAGATCGCCGGCATACCGCGAGGTGCCCGCCAGGTGGGCTATGCATTGCGCCACTCGCCAAAGGACCTGGAGTTGCCGTGGCATCGCGTGATTACATCGTCCGGAAAAAGTGCTTTTGATCCGAACAGCCGTGCGTATCGAAGCCAGCGGGATCGCCTCGCCGATGAGGGCGTTGTGATGTTACGAGGCAAAGTAGATATGCAGAAATACCGTTGGCAGCCTGACCTCGATGAGTTGCTGTGGAAGCCGTCGTCCACGTGGGATGAAGATTGAGCATTAGGAGCAAAGCGCGGTCGCATTTGCTTAACGCGGTGCTGAGCCCAGGCGCGCGACGCCTGCAGCGCACGTCACGCGAACTACGGCGTAAGTTGACCCGGTCGACGCACGAGGTTTCGGCTTTCCTGCAACTCGACGATCCGTATTCCTACCTTCTGGCACATTACCTGCCGGAATTGCAGGCGCATTTCGAGATCGAACTTACGGTCTACCTGTCGCAGGCACGCGGCGATGAATACCAGCCCGCGCCGGAGATGCTGTCCGAGTACGCCGCGGTCGATGCACGCCGCCTGGCGCTCGAACTGGGTATTCCGTTTCTCGACCGGGGCGTGGCACCGCCCGTTGAGCATCGCCGGGGGCTGCTTGACGAGCTGGCGTCCTACGCTGGTTCGCCGGACTTCCCTGAACAGTTTCTTGAGGTTCTGGAAGTCTACTGGCGCGGCGATACGGAAGCCGCTGCACGGCGATCGGATACCGGGAAAAAGGGCGCTGCGGATCGTGAAATAGCAGAGTCGCAGAAGCTCCAGAAACGCCTCGGTCACTACAACAGCGCGATGTTGCATTACGGCGGCGAGTGGTACTGGGGCGTGGACCGTCTCCACTATCTCGTTGCGCGACTCGGTGAACTCGGTGCAGCCAAAGGCGGCGGTAGTGGCCGGCTGGCCTCGTTGCGGCAGACCATGCAGGTTTCATTGCCGGTAAAACCGCCCACCGCGGCAAAGTCTCTACCACAGCTCGAATACTTCCATTCGATTCGCAGCCCGTATTCCTATCTCGCATTAAATCGCGTTTATACCATCGCAGACGCATTCGGCCTCGATCTCAAATTGCGGCCGGTATTGCCAATGGTCATGCGCGGCATGCAGGTGCCCCGTCCGAAGTTGCTGTACATCGCAACGGACACGACCCGGGAAGCTGAGCGACTGGGAGTCCCCTACGGCAAGATAGCCGACCCCGTCGGTGCGGGAGTCGAGCGCTGTCTGGCGGTTTTTCAGTACGCGGAGTCTGAGCATAAGGGCCGCGAATTCCTGTTGAACGCGGGCATAGGCATCTGGAGTGAAGCGGTAGACGTTGCGACCGACAAGGGGATGCGCAAGATCACCGGGCGAACGGGTCTGTTCTGGCCCGATGTGCTGGCGGCGATGGCGTCGGATGACTGGCGCGAGCCGATCGAGGCGAACCGCGCGTCGATGATGGAATCGGGGTCCTGGGGTGTGCCGACGATGCGGCTTGGAGAGGATGTATTCTGGGGGCAGGATCGGGACTGGTTGTTGGTCCGCCATATCGAAGAACTGTGTGACACTGGAGATGGAATACTCGTATGACGACGGTAATTTTCTCGCATGGCCAGGAAAGCGGCCCCTGGGGCACGAAGATCCGTGCGATGGCGGAGCTGGTCAAAGAGCTGGGATGCTCGGCCGATAGCATCGATTACCAGGGCATCGCCGACCCGACCGAGCGTGTTGAGAAATGCGTGCGCGAATGTGCGCATATCGATGACCGGATTGTGCTGATCGGCTCAAGTATGGGCGGGCACGTAGCGACAGCGGCCGCGAGTCAGGTTGGTGCCGTTGGGCTCTTTGTCCTTGCCCCGGCGTATTTCATGGAGGGCTACGAGGCGCTGACACCGGAGCCGCCGGCCATACCCACCACCATTGTGCACGGCTGGCATGATGACATTGTGCCTGTTGAAAACAGCATACGTTACGCGCGGAACTGTAGCGCAACCCTGCATCTTGTCGATGGCGATCACCGGCTCACAGCAAATATTGATGAGATAAACGCCTACCTGCGTCAATTTCTAACTACACTAACGAGTTGAACCATTAGGATGAAAAGGAATAGAAATGAAATACTGGATTTTGGCATTGAGCCTGTTGGTCATGGGGTGCAGTGGCGGCGAGTCTGACGATGCAAGCGAAGCGGTGACGGAAGCCGTTGAGCAGGTAGAGGAAGCTGCCGGTTCCGCAGCCGACGCCGTTGAGGAAAGCGCTGACAGCGTGGGTAAGGCCGCTGCTGATACGATGAACGAGGCGCAGGACAAGGCCGCTGAAGTTGGCGACCTGATGCAAGAAAAGAAAGAAGAAATCGACGCAGCGGTTGACGAGGCGGACGATAACTAAAGTTCCAGGCGCAGGCCTTCGCGAGCGTAGCGGAAGCCCCGCTTTTCCACGGTAGCCTGTTCCGGGCTGCCGTCGATGAGCAAAGGGTTCGTGTGATTCATGTGAATGAATATCACACGAGCCCTTTCTTCTTTGCTCAGTCCCTGCAGCAAGTCCATGCTTTCGGTGACGAACGGGTGCCTGATCTTGCTCATGTCACGGCCGCCCAGTTCGCCATCTCTGAAGAAGGTCGCGTCGATAAGCGCGTAATCGACACCGCGCACGACGTCACGAATATCCGAACCCCACATTGCCCATTTGTCGATGTCGGGAATGAATATGGCGGACCGGTTGGGCCAATCGATTCGATAGCCCACAGTCTCCGTGTACTCATCACGATGGGGCACCAGGAACGGAGTGACAGTCACCTTTGAGCTCAGCTCGACGGCGCGGCCATCCTCGATGGCGTGCACCTTGATGTTTTCCAGGCGTACGAGTTCGTTCCATGGCCCGTTGCCTGCCAGGAACGTATGCATGCGTGGCATCGCGTACACCGGAATGCTGGAAGCGCCGACGGCCTCTCGCCCGATGTGCATGAGACCGGTGTAGTGACCCATGTGCCCGTGCGTCAGGAATACGCCGCCGACCAGGTATTCGCCGTCGGGCGCGGTGCAGGGCGGTCACATCACAGAAACGAGATTTCGAGCGCTTTTTTTTCTTAAATGTCAACGGTCTGCTGGTGCGATCTTTTGGGTAGACTTGTGGGCCATGAACATCGCAGGCTTATTTTTTCGCCCGCTCTACTGGCTGGCAGGCAAGGTGTTCTCCATCTGGGCACGCCCCGAGGTCCAGCCTGACGTCCCCGCCGAGCTGCTAACCAGCCCCGACGCCAAGGTCTGTTATGTCCTGGAGTCAGGCGGCCTTGCCGACGTCCTGGCGCTTGAGCGAGCGGCGGCACAACATGGCATGCCATCTCCGACGGAGCCGTTCGAATTCTGTGGCATTCGCGAGTATCGGCGCTTTGTCGTCTTGCGGCGCATGCAAGGCCTCTGGTTCAGGCGCCCCGTCAAGGCCGGCTCACAGAGGCTCAAACGCCTCGTCGAAGCCGCTCACGACGGTGACGAAGACCTGCTGCTGATTCCGGTAGCAATCTACTGGGGCCGTTCCCCCGAAAAAGAGCGCTCCCTGCTCAAACTGCTGTTCTCGGAAAACTGGGATGTCATCGGCCGAACCCGCAAGTTTTTCGCCACGATTCTGCATGGCCGAAATACACTGCTGCGTTTCAGTGATCCTCTGCCGATGCGGTCCATCGGTGCGGAGGGCGATGAGCTCGGGATTGCCTATCGCAAGGTGTCGCGCGTCCTGCGTACGCACTTCCGCCAGCGCCGGGTTGCGACTGTCGGGCCTGACCTCTCCCATCGCCGTACACTGATCCGCGACGTATTGCGGGCGCCGGCTGTACAGCGAGCCATCCTGGCCGAAAGCGGCGATGACTATCGCAAACAGGAAGTGGCCCGGCGCAAGGCAGAAAAATACGCGCTCGAGATCGCTGCCGACATTTCCTACCCGACCATTCGCGTGTTGCAGCGCCTGCTACGCTGGTTGTGGAGCAAAATCTACGACGGTATCGAGCTTAACCATATGGAGAAGCTCCACGAAGTCGCCAAGGACAAAGAGGTTATTTATGCGCCGTGTCACCGCAGTCATATCGACTATTTGCTGCTGGGGTACGTGACGTATACGCAGGGCCTGCATCTCCCTCATATCGCAGCGGGCATCAATCTCAACTTGCCGGTAGTCGGAGGCATACTGCGTCGGGGTGGTGCGTTCTTCCTGCGGCGCAGTTTCAAGGGTAATCGGCTGTACGCTACCGTATTCGATTCTTACATCCAGCAGGTGCTGGGCAAAGGTTACTCGATGGAGTATTTCATCGAGGGTGGGCGCAGCCGTACCGGGCGACTGCTTCAGCCGAAAGGCGGCATGCTTGTCATGACGATCAATTCGTATATCAAGAATCCGCAACGGCCCATTGTTTTCGTGCCGATTTATTTTGGTTACGAGAAACTGATTGAAGGTGATGCGTTTATCAGTGAACTCGGCGGCGCGGAGAAACAGAAGGAATCCATATTTGGCCTGATTCGGTCTATCAAGTCATTGCGCGATCATTTCGGCAAGGTCAGCGTGAATATTGGTGAGCCCATCGAGCTTGAGCCTATCCTGGATGGCGCCCACCCCGACTGGCGAGACTACGAGCCCGAGAATGGCGAGAAGCCGCCCTGGCTTGCCGGCATAGTCGATAATGTCGGCAGCCAGATCATGGAGAATATCAACTCGGCCGCTGCGGTAACGCCGATCAGCTTGCTGGCCTATGTGTTGCTGGCGACACCCAAGCAGACGATCGGTGTTGATGAGCTCCGCAGACAGTTGCGGCTCAGTCTCGACCTGCTGCGACGCTTCCGTTATTCGGATCTTGTCACGACGCCTGACTGGAGTCCGGACGAGATCATCGAGCACGGCGAGAAGCTCGATGTCATCACCCGCAGTTCGCACCCTATGGGTGAAGTTATCCACATGGAAGAGCGTACGGCCGTGCTCATGACCTACTTCCGCAACAACATTCTGCATTTGTTATCCGTGCCAGCGTCGGTTGCGTGCTGTTTCATCCAGGGGCAGGAGCTCGAGCATACGGAACTGCAACGCCTGATTCGCCTGATCTACCCGTTCATGAAGAAGGAGCTGTTTCTCAAGTGGGACATCGAGGAAATCGACGACGTAACGACCGAAGCGATCAGGTCCCTCAATGACCTCGGCATCCTGAGCTACGGCAAACGCAAGAAGACGCTGGTCAGGCCGCCCGCCGGATCGGAAAAGGCATTCCAGTTGCTGATGCTGGGCGAGTCCATGGTGCCGATGCTGCAGCGCTTTTACCTGGTCATCGCGATCCTGGTCGGCAATGGATCGGGTACGTTGTCGCGCAGCCGCCTGGAGACCATGTGCCAGCAGAGTGCGGAACGGCTTTCGATGATCTACGGGCTGCACTCTCCCGATTTCTTCAACAAATCGCTGTTCCACGATTTCATCAAGACGCTCCAGGACCAGGACGTGTTGCGGCGCAATGCCGAGGGTGCCATTGAGTTTGACGATGATATTAAGTCGATTGGTGCCGATGCACGGCTCGTTCTCGGCGAGGAGATTCGCCACAGCATCCTGTCACTCACGCTCACCGGGGAAAACGGGCAGACGCCCTGACAATGCTCCAAAATCCGAGCGAATTCCTTGCGCTTGAGTTCCTAAAAGGCTAAAAACAGCGGATGACTCAGGTACTTGCACAGAATTGGATCTTACCCGGCCGACGCTGGGTAGGCGCTTTCTTGCTCGCCGTTTGCCTGAATCTTGCCATTCTGCCGTGCACTATGGCCCTTGAGGTCGTTGAGCAGGGCCATGATTGTTGTCCGCCGGAAATCCAGCTTGAGGCGGCGGATTGCTGCCAACTCGACGATGTTAGCGTCGACGCCCGCACCGGTACGCTCGAGCTCCATGACTCACCGGACCTGGTGGCCCTTCCGGCGCCATCTTTCTACCAGTCCCTCGCCGCCGCGCATACACACTTCGTGGCGTCCGCCCAAGCGCCCGATCCACCGTACCAGTTTCCACCACTGTACGATCTCTACTGCGTGTATCTGAAATAGCCAAACCTGCAACGTAAACCCTTTTGGTTTTCCACGCAGGAGTTGGATTCATGTCAGTTTTTTGCGGGCGTACACCCGCCTACCTAGTAATACTCACGTTCATGGCCGCGTTGCCGTGGACATCTTTTGCTATGGCGCAGCAACGCGTGCCATTGACCATTGCCGAAGCCGAGGACCTGGTGCGCGGCGGCGAGCCGGGCCAGCTGGCCCTGCTTGCGCAGGCAGAGGCGATGCAGGAGCGGGCGATCGCAGCCGGGAGCCTTCCAGACCCGGTGCTGCGAGTCGGTCTGGCCAATTACCCGATCACCGGTGGCAGTTTTTCGACTGAGGGCATGACGCAGGCGCAACTGGGACTGCGTCAGTCTTTTCCGCGTGCGCGCGCGCAGGGAACCGAGAAGATGCGTGCCCAGGCAGAGATGGTTAGCCAGGGTGCCGGCGCACGCAGTCGAGATGTCGTGACGGCAGTCCGCATTGCCTGGCTTGATGCGTTTTACGCGCAACGGGCCTGGGAACTCATGAGCGAGTCACGGCCCTTCTTTGCCGACCTCGTAACGATCACGCGATCTATGTACGCCGTAGGGCGAAAATCCCAGTATGACGTCCTGCGTGCAGAGCTCGAACTGAGCCGGCTCGATGACCGGCTTATCAAGACGAATCTCGCAAAGTCGGAAGCGCAGGCCGACTTGTCGCGCTGGCTGGGGCAGGATGCCTATCGACCCGTTGCCATGAAGCTGCCTGGCTGGGACAGGTTGCCGCCACTCGAGGATCTGAGAGCGGGGCTCGCGGTGCATCCGTCAATCGCGGCTGCCGAAGCCGGTGTGGCCGCGCAGCAAGCGGCGGTAAGCATCGCTGAGGAGCAAAAGAAACCCGGCTGGGCGCTTGATGTCGGCTACGGGCACCGCGATGGGTTCCTCCCGGATGGAACGCCGCGCTCCGACTTTGTGAGTCTGTCCGTGTCGGTCGACTTGCCATTCTTTGGCAAGAATCGCCAGGATCGAAGACTGGCGGCGGCACTCGGGGATCGCAGTGCGGCGCGTCAGTCTCAGGCGGAAATCACGGCGCGTTTGAGGAGTGCACTCGATGCGGAGGTTGCTCGCTGGAACGATCTCACACAGAGGCTCGCGCTCTATGAGACACAGATACTCGAACAATCGAAGGGTCAGGTGCAGGCTGCGCTGCTCGCGTACCAAAGTGACAACGGTGATTTCTCCGATGTCATGCGCGGTTACATCGACGATCTGAATGCACGCCTCGAACACATTAGCCTGCAGGTGCAGCGTTCGCAAAGTTACGCGAAGTTGGCAAACCTGGGAGGGTTGGAACAATGAAGAAGAACATTATTTTCGCCATCGTCGCTGTCATGACATTAATCATTGGCGTCCTCATGGGGCGCAGCTGGTCTCCGCAGCCGACCACGCAACCGGGTGAAGCCGCCGCAAAGGAAATCCTCTACTGGGTTGCGCCGATGGATCCGAACTACCGGCGCGACGAGCCAGGAAAATCACCAATGGGAATGGACCTGGTGCCCGTCTATGCGGACGACGCTGACGGCCAACCGGGCGTCGTCAAGATAGATCCCACCATTGTCAACAATCTGGGCGTACGCACCGTAAAGGCCGAGCGCGGTGAATTGTCGCGACGTATCGAGACCGTCGGCTACGTCGGCTACGACCAGGATACCGTGCAGCATGTTCATACGCGGGTTGACGGCTGGATAGAGAAACTCGCAACTACTGCTACAGGCGACCCCGTCGCGAAGGGACAACTCCTGTTCGAGCTGTATTCGCCAACCCTCGTTAATACACAGCAGGAATACCTCGCAGCACTTGCCAGCAACAATACGGTGCTTAGAAACGCATCGCGCGACCGCCTGGCGGCGCTCGGCGTTACGGACAGTCAGGTGCGGCGGCTTGAAAAGGAAGGTGAGGCGAGCCAGCGCGTTCGTGTCTACGCGGAGTCCGACGGTGTCATTGCGCATCTCGGTGTGCGAGAAGGTATCTTCGTCACGCCTGCGACCGAGGTTATGTCCGTGGCCCGACTCGATCGTGTGTGGGTACTCGCTGAAGTATTCGAACGGCAATCAGCATGGGTGGAACCCGGCCAGATGGCCACCGTGGAACTCGACTACCTGCCCGGCAAATTGCTGCGCGGCACGGTTGACTACGTCTACCCGGAACTGGACCCGAAAACGCGCACGCTCAAAGTGCGGCTGCGGTTCGACAACGAAGGTGAAACGCTGCGACCGAACATGTTTGCGCGGGTAACGATCCATGCCAAAGGTTTTGGGGAGGTCGTCCATATACCGCGCGAAGCATTGATTCGCGGTGGCTCAATGAACCGTGTCGTACTTGCCTTGCCAGAGGGTCGATTTCGCTCGCAACCCGTCAAGATTGGCATCGAATCGGGCGACAGAATCGCGATTCGCCAGGGTCTTGCCGAGGGTGACCTCATCGTTGCCTCAGCACAGTTCCTGATCGACTCTGAGTCGAATATCGAGGTAGCGCTGGAACGCATGGCCGAGAAAGCGCCCATGGACAGTAGCGAGCAACAGATGCAGGAAGATGCGCCCGCCGATCACAGCCACCATGACATGGAAACGTCGCAATGATCGCCGGAATTATTCGCTGGTCGATAGACAATCGCTTCCTGGTCCTGGTGCTGACCCTGCTGATTACCAGCCTGGGAATCTACTCGCTGCGCCACACGCCGGTCGATGCGCTCCCGGACCTGTCCGATGTGCAGGTCATCATAAAAACCTCGTTTCCCGGCCAGGCACCACAGGTCGTAGAAGACCAGGTGACGTATCCGCTGACGACCGCGATGCTCTCGGTGCCAAAAGCAACGACGGTCCGCGGTTATTCCTTCTTTGGCGACTCATTCGTCTACGTTATCTTTGAGGATGGAACGGATCTTTACTGGGCTCGTTCCCGAGTCCTGGAGTACCTCAGCCAGGTATCCGGCCAGTTACCCGACAGCGCCAAGCCCGCTCTTGGACCGGATGCAACCGGTGTCGGCTGGGTATTCGAATACGCACTGGTCGATCGCACGGGACAGCATGATCTTGCTGAACTTCGCAGCCTGCAGGACTGGTTCCTGAAGTATGAGTTGCAGACGGTGCCGGGTGTTGCCGAGGTTGCGACGATTGGTGGCATGGTGCGCCAATACCAGGTTGTAGTTGATCCGGACAAGCTGCGCGCCTTTGGCATTCCGCTGGCGAAGCTCAAGACGGCAATCCAGAACGGCAACCAGGAAACGGGTGGTTCCGTGATTGAGATGGGTGAGGCCGAATACATGGTCCGGGCGACCGGTTATATCGAGGGTGTCGATGATCTTGAGGACATCCCACTCGGTGTCAATGAGCAGGGCACGCCCCTGCTGTTGTCCGATGTCGCGGAAATTCGTCTTGGTCCCCAAATGCGCCGTGGCATTGCGGACCTGGATGGTGAGGGCGAAGTCGTTGGCGGCGTCGTTGTCATGCGGTGGGGAGAAAACGCGCTCAGTACTATTAATGGGGTCAAGGAACGCCTGACCGACCTGCAGCGCAGTCTTCCTGACGGCGTGGAAATCGTTACAACCTACGATCGATCGGACCTGATCGAGCGGGCGGTGGAGACGCTGCAGCGCAAGTTGATCGAGGAATTCCTTGTAGTCGCACTGGTGTGCGCGGTTTTTCTGTTTCACCTGCGCTCATCAGCCGTTGTCATTCTGAGTCTTCCGGTCGGTATTCTTGCTGCCTTTATCGTAATGAAGATGCAGGGCATCAACGCCAACATCATGTCGCTCGGCGGTATCGCGATAGCCATTGGCGCTATGGTGGACGCGGCGATCGTCATGATCGAGAACGTCCACAAACACATCGAGAAAGAGCCGCTGACCGACGAGAATCGCTGGCGCATCATGCGTGACGCCGCAACGGAGGTCGGGTCACCGCTGTTCTTCTCGCTGCTGATCATCACACTCAGCTTTCTCCCCGTCTTTACGCTGGAAGCGCAGGAGGGACGCCTTTTTGCACCGCTGGCGTACACCAAGACTTACGCGATGGCGGCGGCGGCCTGTCTCTCGATTACGCTGGTACCGGTCCTTATGGGCTACTTTATCCGCGGCCATGTGACGCCTGAGCACAGAAATCCGATTAACCGGGTACTGATTGCAGCCTACCGGCCGATCATCGAATCCGTAATAAGGTTTCCCAAAGGGACCCTGGCGCTTGCTGCCGTCATCCTTGTCGTAGGCTTGTGGCCGGCAACACAGCTGGGTTCCGAGTTCATGCCGCCACTGGATGAAGGCGACCTCATGTACATGCCGACGACCTATCCGGGCATATCGATCGACAAGGCGCGGGAGATCCTGCAGAACACGGACAAGATGATTCTCGAGGTTCCCGAGGTGAAGCGCGTTTTCGGCAAGATCGGGCGTGCCGAGACGGCGACCGACCCGGCGCCGCTCACGATGATCGAGACCGTCATACAACTCAAGCCGCGCGAGGAATGGCGCGAGGGCATGACACCCGAAGGTCTGCGTGCCGAACTCGATCGTGTCGTCAAATATACGGGCCTGACCAACGCATGGGTCATGCCGATCAAGACACGCATCGACATGCTGGCCACGGGCATCAAAACGCCTGTTGGCATCAAGGTAGCGGGTCCGGACCTTAAGGTCATTGAGCGCATTGGCCAGGAGCTGGAACGCGTGCTGGCCAATGTTGACGGTACAGCGTCGGTGTATTCGGAGCGGGTTGCTGGCGGGCGTTACGTTGATGTCGATATTGATCGTAAGCGTGCATCGAGGTTCGGGCTGAACATCAAGGATGTGCAGGACATCGTCCGGTCGGCCGTCGGCGGCATGAATGTCGCACAAACAGTGGAGGGCCTGGAGCGCTATCCGATCAACATTCGTTACCCACAGCGCGTGCGGGATTCTGTCGAGCAACTCAAGATGCTCCCGATCGTCACGCCGCAAGGGGCGCGTATCGCACTGGCCGACGTGGCAGATGTAAAGGTTGTGGACGGCCCGCCCCTCATCAAGAGCGAAAATGCCCGGCTCAACGGCTGGACCTATGTTGATATTGCCGGTCGAGACCTTGGCTCCTACGTGGTCGAGGCGCAGCAGGTCGTCAGGGACTCCGTGGAGTTACCGGCAGGCTACTCGTTAGCGTGGTCGGGGCAATACGAGTACATGGTGCGCGCCAAAGAACGACTCGCCGTGGTCGGCCCAGTGACTCTCGCGATTATCCTGCTGCTGCTGTATCTCAATTTCAGGCGCTTCGCCGAGGTCGCCATCATCATTGGAACTTTGCCTTTGGCCCTGATCGGTGGGCTTTGGCTGTTGTATCTACTGGGTTACGACCTGTCAGTCGCGGTCGGTGTTGGATTTATCGCGTTGGCCGGTGTCGCGGTCGAAATTGGGGTCATCATGCTGGTGTATCTGAATCAGGCAATTCGCGAGCACAAGACGACGGCCGAAGCCGAGGGTCGTGCGCTTACGACCAATGATGTGCGACAGGCGGTGCGCGATGGAGCATTGCTTCGCGTGCGACCCATCATGATGACGGTAGCGACAATCATTGCGGGTCTGTTACCGATCATGCTGGGTGGCGGCAGCGGCGCCGAAGTCATGCGACGTATCGCAGCGCCGATGATTGGCGGGATGGTCAGTGCGACCTTGCTGACGCTGGTCGTGATTCCGGGCTTATTCCTGTTGTGGCGACAGAGAGAGCTCTAGCCGCGCGCGTTCAGGCATCCATGTCAGGAATGAGTTCGCTCTCAAGCATGGCGATCATGTCCTTAAGGAGCAGCTTGCGTTTCTTGAGCCTGCGTATGCGTAGCTGGTCCACCATGGGGTCTTCCTGCAGGCGATCGATCAGGTAATCGAGATCCCGGTGGCTAACCCTGAGTTCTCGCAATCGCTCAAGTTGTGCAAACGATTCTGTATCGATCTTATCGGACATAGGGTGATGCTACTCGCTGTCAGGCAGTAGTGCCAACCAGTTCCGGTCGGTGGCACCAATGACAAAAAAGTGAGGGTTCAGGATGTCTTCTTTAGCGTTATATTTCATGGGCTTGCCGTCAAGCGTGACAACGCTTCCCCCCGCCTGTTCGACGACGGCCTGGGCAGCGGCAGTGTCCCACTCTGACGTCGGCCCAAGTCGCGGGTAGACGTCGGCCCCGCCCTCTGCAACAACGCAGAATTTCAGTGAGCTTCCCATGGGCACCATGTCGTAATCACCCAGGTTTTCGAGGTAGGCATCCAGGCTCGCACCACGATGGGAGCGGCTGCCTACCACGCGCGCCGGCGAGCCACTGGCGCTTGCGACCCGGATTGTTTGCGGCGCATCGCTGCCCTGACGGCGTTGTGCACCGACGCCTTCACAGCCGACGTAGGTCCTGTTGAATACCGGCACATGCACCACGCCAAGAACCGGGCGGTGATTGTCGATGAGTGCAATGTTGACGGTAAATTCATCATTGCGATTGACGAACTCTTTCGTGCCATCAAGCGGGTCGATGAGCCAGTAGCGCTGCCACCGGCTGCGCTCTTCAAATGCCGGTAACCCCGATTCCTCGGAGATGATGGGAATGTCCGGCGTCAGTGATCTGAGGCCGGCGTCAATCCGGCGATTGGATGCCAGGTCTGCCTGGGTCAGCGGGGACGCGTCGTCCTTGCTTTGCACCTCGAAATCGGTCGAGTAGACTTCAAGGATGGCGCGGCCAGCATCCTCGGCCAGCGCAACGACGGGTTCAACGAGTGACTTTAGGTCCATGTCCTGTTCCTGCAGGCAAACCGGGCGCGCAGTATAACAATGAATATCGATCCGCAAACCGCACTCGAGCGATGTGAAACGCTCATGCTTGATATGGACGGGACTATTCTCGATCTCGCGTATGACAGCTACATCTGGAAGGACCTCGTGCCGCGGCGATACGCAGTGGCAAATGGAATGTCGTTCGAAGCGGCGCGTGATCTCCTGTTCGAGAAATACGCAGCCGTGCAGGGTAATCTGGAGTGGTACTGCCTGGACCACTGGAACGATCGGCTTGGCATCGACGTGGTCAAGATTCACCATGACGTGACGCATCGCATCGGCTATCTGCCGGGCGCCCTCGATTTCCTGCGAGCGGTCCACGCGCAGGATATTCGTGTGCTGCTCGTCACGAACTCACACCCGGACACGCTGAATCTCAAGGATGCGGTGACCGGACTGGCTGACTATTTTGATGGGCTCCACAGCTCGCATACATACGGGCATGCAAAGGAATCCCAGTCCTTCTGGGAGGCGCTGCAGGAGGATACGGGTTTCGACGCCGCAACGACGCTGTTCGTCGATGACAGTCAACCGGTACTGCACAGCGCCGCCGAGTATGGCATCGGCATGCTGGTCACTGTGACGCGGCCCGACACAACGGAGCCGCCCAGGCGTGGCTCCGAGTTCCGGGGAGTCGAGGGTGTCAAAGACCTGCTGGAGCGTCGTTAGGCGCGCACCGGTCCGCTAGCTGCGGCGCCGATGCTTACCCGGATGCTTGTTGTGCTCACCGCCGCCTGGCCGCCGCCGCGGGCCGCCGCTGCGGGGTTTGCGCGGACGCGGTTTCGGTTTGATGATTTCCGGCAAATCCGAGGGGTCGTAATTCGCAAACGGAATCTTGTGGCCGATGTAGGCCTCGATTTCCGGCAACGACACGGCATAGGTCTCACAGGCCATGCTCAGGGCGTTACCGGATGCGCCGGCTCGTGCCGTACGGCCGATTCGATGCACGTAGTCTTCGGCATCCTGCGGCAAATCGTAATTGATCACGTATTCGACGTCGGGAATATGCAGCCCGCGTGAGGCCACATCCGTGCCGATCAAGACCGGCAGTTCCCCGTTCTGGAACTGCATCAGCATGCGCAGACGCTTCTTCTGCGGCACGTCGCCTGAAATGACGGCGGCCTGAATACCGTTCGCTGCCAGGTAGTCCCCCACTTTCTCTGCGTCGCGCTTCATGTTGACGAAGATCATGATGCGGACTTCGCCGATCTCGCGCACCAGGCCGATCAGGAGCGGCAGCTTGTCCTCGTTGGCCGGGTAATAAATTGCCTGGCGGACGCGGTCGGCTGTGACCTTGTCGGGCTCGATGCGAATCAGCTCGGGCTCATTCATGTGCTCGTAGGCAAGTTCCATGACCCGTTGTGACAGCGTCGCGGAGAACAGCATGTTGAGGCGCTGATCGGGTGCCGGCAGACGGCGCAGCAGGTAGCGAATGTCCTTGATGAAGCCGAGGTCGAACATGCGATCGGCCTCGTCGAGGATGGCCACCTGTACATAATCCAGTTTGAACACGCCCTGTTTGTAGTAATCGATAATACGACCCGGCGTGCCGATCAGCAGATCGACGCCATCCTGGAGTATTTTGCGTTGCTTGTCGTAGTCGGTACCGCCATAGGCAAGCCCGATCCTGAGCCCCGTGTGTTTGCCGAGTAACTCGGCGTCGTTGGCGATCTGGACCGCGAGCTCGCGCGTCGGCGCCAGGATAAATACGCGCGGCTGCCGGGTTTCGCCGGTGTCCACTTCGCTCGTCATGAGGCGCTGGTAGGCGGCGATCAGGAACGCGGCGGTCTTGCCGGTACCCGTTTGTGCCTGCCCTGCGACGTCACTTGGTTTGAGCGCGATTGGCAGGGTATTGGCCTGGATAGGGGTACAGAACTCAAAGCCCGAATCGCGAATGCCCGCGAGAATGGTTTCGTGGAGGTCAAGAGAGTCGAATCTGAGGTCGCTCAGATGGTTTTCAGACATAAAAATAGAACCAGAAAATTTGTGTTAAAGGCTTGCAAAATGGCTCGCGAAACGTTCAAATTGGCCTTAATTCGACGCGACACTCGTCGCACCCGCCAGTTTGGCTTTTCATCGATCCAGAAATTAGCCGGCAAATAGCCGGAATTCATCGGCCGTAAAGCTGCGACATATTGCCTGATAGACAAGGCAGCGTCACCCGTTTTCGAAATGTTCGTTCTTAAGCTCCGCTTGAAACGGGCAATTCCACACTCAAACTAGACTTTTTTTGGAGGAGTTAGCCGGTGAGCGACAAGATTGTGCACACCTCAGATGCGGCATTTGATGCCGATGTTTTACAAAACAGCAAAGCAGTGCTGCTCGACTTTTGGGCTGAATGGTGTGGCCCGTGCAAGATGATCGCGCCTCTGCTTGATGAAGTTGCGGGAAAATACGAAGACAAGCTTGACGTCGTCAAGCTTAATGTCGACGAGAATCCGAATGTCGCCCAGAAGTTCGGTATCCGCAGCATTCCTACCTTAATTCTGTTTAAGGATGGCGCCGTACAGGCGCAAATGATGGGAGCGATGCCTTTGCGTCAGCTCGAAGAGTTTCTGGACACTAATCTGTGAGAGGGTACTTGGGTACTTCAAATAAGACTCGCCCGGTCAATAAGTCGGGCAACAAAGGGAAGGGGAATCCGAATCGCCGCAGGCGTCGTCGGCCGTCATCTGACATGTATCCGGATGACGAGGAGGGAAGTCTCGAGGTAATACCGCCGGAGCAACTCGAGGCCAGCAAGAACGTGATGAACCTGACGGAGCTTAAAACCCGTCCGGCCGCTGCGCTTGTTGAACTCGGCGAATCGCTCGGCGTCGAGAACATCGCGCGTTCGCGCAAACAGGACATCATCTTCTCCGTTCTCAAGGCGCATGCTGCCCTGGGCGAAGATATCTACGGTGATGGTGTTCTCGAGATCCTGCAGGACGGCTTCGGTTTTCTGCGTTCTTCGGACAGCTCGTATCTTGCAGGGCCCGACGATATCTATGTCAGCCCGAGCCAGATCCGTCGATTCAACCTGCGTACCGGTGACACGGTATCGGGCCTGATTCGGCCGCCCAAGGAGGGTGAGCGTTACTTCGCGTTGCTCAAGGTTGGTCAGATCAACCACGATGCTCCCGAGAACGCGCGCACCAAGGTTCTGTTTGAAAACCTGACGCCGCTGTTCCCGAAGGACCGCCTGGTCCTTGAGCAGGGTAACGGCAGTACCGAAGACCTCACGGCACGCATCATCGACATGGTCGCGCCGATCGGTAAGGGCCAGCGTGGCCTCATCGTATCGCCGCCGAAGGCTGGTAAGACGATGCTGCTGCAGAACATCGCCTCGGCGATCTGTGCGAACAATCCTGAAGTCGACCTCATGGTATTGCTCATCGATGAGCGGCCGGAGGAAGTCACCGAAATGACGCGTACCGTGCGTGGCGAAGTTGTCTCATCGACGTTTGATGAGCCGGCCAGCCGCCATGTTCAGGTTGCGGATATGGTGATCGAGAAGGCCAAGCGTCTCGTGGAGCACAAGCGCGACGTCGTTATTCTGCTCGACTCGATCACGCGTCTCGCGCGCGCTTACAACACCGTCGTACCGAGCTCCGGCAAGGTTCTCACCGGTGGTGTGGACGCCAACGCACTGCATCGTCCGAAGCGCTTCTTCGGTGCTGCACGCAATATCGAAGAGGGCGGAAGCCTGACGATTCTCGCGACGGCTCTGGTCGACACGGGCTCGAAGATGGACGAAGTGATCTACGAGGAATTCAAAGGCACGGGCAACATGGAGATCCACCTGGATCGTCGTATTGCCGAAAAACGTGTGTTCCCGGCGATCAACATCAACCGTTCAGGCACGCGCAAAGAAGAGTTGCTGACCGAAGACGATGAACTGCAGAAAATGTGGATTCTGAGAAAGGTTCTGCATCCGATGGACGAACTCGCTGCAATCGAGTTCCTGCTGAACAAGCTTCAGGATACCAAGACGAACGCGCAGTTCTTCGAGGCCATGAAGCGCTAGCGCGAGCGAGCGACACAGCGATAAGAACAGCGGGGCCTTCAGGCCCCGTTTTTCGTTGTGTGTCCTTATCCGCGCCTGTCCAGCCAGCGGCGCGCGTCAAGTTCGTTATTAAAAAGCCGGCCGTTTATCAGGCCGCGATTGAGCAGTACCGTCTCGGCCAGTTCCGTCATGGCGTAAGCCTTGGGATTAAGCTGCACCCAGGCGATGCGATGGTCGATAGTCACGCCGGCCTCGAGAAAAATGGCCTGGTGATCGATGGCGTCTGCAAGCTTGAGGGGCTGATCAAAGTTCGACAGGCCCAGGATCGAAAAACACTGGTGGGCCTTGCACGCATCGATGATGGCTTGCCACATCTGCGATACCGACTGACGGTCCGGTATTCCCGTGGCTTGCACCTCGATGATCGAGTTCTTGTATTCGATCGTAAATTGAGTGGCCATACAAAGAGTGTAGACCTTTAAACGATACTTTTCCCATATGCGGGAAGGTCATCGCCCATCTATTGAACGAACTCACGATACGTCCAGGAAGGTGACCTCACCGGACTCGATCGAGTACTCTGCGCCGATGATGGCCAACTCATCGGCTTCGATCAATTGTTCAAGAATTTGTGAGCCGCGCTGTAGTCGGCTCACTGACTGGCGCACATTGGCGGCGACCGCATCGCGCATGGAGACATCGTTGCTCATGAGTGACTCGATCGCAGGCCGGATTCGATCGACGATCGCGCGCAGGTTCGGCGAGCGCTGCTGCTGGTCCTGCGCGAGCTCTTTCAGGGTCGCCTCGACGGCGCTGCAGTTGCTGTGGCCGAGGACGACGACGAGCTGTGTGCCGAGCTGCGCCGCGGCAAACTCGACGCTGCCGATTTGTGACGGGGCGACGATGTTACCGGCGACTCGAATCACGAACAGGTCGCCGAGCCCCTGGTCGAAAATCAGTTCGACCGGGACTCGCGAGTCCGAACAAGCAAGGATTACCGCAAGCGGACTCTGGCCGCCGACGAGCGCCGCGCGCCGCGCGCCACTCAGCGCCTCATCAATATTGCTGGTGCCTGCCACAAAGCGACGGTTGCCCTCGCGCAGGTGTTCCAGTGCATCATCGGCAGAAATCATCGGCAAACACTACCACCGATGAAGAAAAACTGAAGTACCGGATGGAAACTGTGACTGCTCGAGCGCCAGTTCGACGTAGCCGTCGCTAGCGGAGAGCGCGGTGAAGTCGCCGGACGTATTGGTTTTCACGGGCATGGCGAGGACCTGGCCGACGGCATTGGAAATCAGGCGGACAGGCTGGAAGCCTGTTAATTCCGGCATGAATGTCACGTCTGCCGCAAGTGCCGCAAACTCCGGTGTCGCGGTTCTCCTGGCGGAAGCCCTGGCAAGGGCCGGGATCACGTAGTGACGGCAACAGACCAGTGCCGAAACCGGATTGCCGGGCAGGCCAAAAACAGCCTGTCCATCGGTGCCGGAACCGAACCACAGTGGCTTGCCGGGTCGCTGGCTGACTCTGTGGAAATGCTCCTTGACGCCAAGCTCGGCAAGCGCCTCCGGCACAAAGTCGGCTTTGCCCATCGATACGCCGCCGCTCAGAATTACGACGTCAGCTTCATCGAGGTGCCCCGCAATTCGCTCTCTGAGTACCGCAGGCTCATCCGGCAGATGGTCGTGTTCGCAATCGGGGTAACCGTGCTGCGCGAGGAGTGCCTGAATCGCCGGGCCGTTCGACAGGCGCACCTGGTGAGGTTCGATCGGCTGGCCGGCGGCGACAAGTTCATTTCCCGTTGAAATAACACGCACGACCGGCGAACGACTGACATCGACATGGCTCAGCCCGGCGGATGCGATCACGGCAATATCCATCGCCGATACGAGCTTGCCCGGAGCGAGCAGCTGGCTGCCTGCTGTGTGATCGGACGCGCGGGGGTGAATGAACTGCTGCGCCACGGCCATGTAACCGTCTTCGAGGTTTGCGATCCCTTCGCTGACTGAAATCCGCTCAACAGGGATGATGCAATCCGCGTGCGCAGGCAGCGACGCACCAGTCATGATTTCCATGCACTTGCCGGGTGTCAGCGTGGCGGCGGCATCGCCGGCCATTTGCCTGCCCTGGATCGGAAACTGGCGCACGCCAGCGGCGAAGTCCGCGTGGGAGATTGCGATGCCATCCATCATGACCCGATCGAAAGGCGGTTGGTCGCGCTCGGCTTCGACCACCTGACGAAGAACGCGGCCAGCGGCCGCTCGTAACGGGACCGATTCGACCGACAGCTCCCGCATT
>Ga0316195_10000177_pt1 | contig 22155 bp, 14 predicted proteins | sample Phised1_MG_FD_204937 | JGI IMG/M metagenome (GOLD analysis project Ga0316195, IMG submission 204937) | Coastal sediment microbial communities from Maine, United States - Phippsburg sediment 1 | ecosystem: Environmental > Aquatic > Marine > Coastal > Sediment | place: USA: Maine | collected...
CATTATATTGATGAATTTTCGAAGATTATTCGAAATTCCTTAGACAAGGAAGGCCTTGAATATATTATAAAAGGCAGGATGAAATCCACCTATTCCATCAGAAAGAAAATGGTGACGCAGAACGTTAATTTTGATGAAATATATGACAAGTTTGCCATTCGCATCATCTACAGATCTGATAAACAGAATGAGAAATTCCTTGCCTGGAAAATATACTCTATTGTAACTGATCATTTTACGCCCAACCCAATACGACTTCGAGACTGGATATCTTCGCCAAAATCAACAGGATACGAAGCCCTGCATATTACTGTTATGGGCCCGGAAGGCAAATGGGTTGAAGTACAGATACGCAGTGAGCGCATGCATGAAATAGCTGAAAAAGGATATGCTGCCCACTTTAAATATAAACACGGAGAACAAAAGGAGCAGGGAATTGAGATGTGGCTCAACCGTTTACAGGAAGCACTTGAAACCTCAAATGGAAGTGCTGTGGATTTTGTGGAGGAATTTAAATTAAATCTTTATTCGAAGGAGATTTTTGTTTTTACTCCAAAAGGTGAATTAAAATCTTTACCAAAAGACGCGACCCCCCTCGATTTTGCCTTTAATATCCATACCGAAGTAGGAATGCGCACACGGGGTGCCAAAGTAAATGGGAAGCTGGTGCCATTGAACACTACGTTGAATAGTGGTGACCAGGTTGAAATCATTACATCAGATAAAGCGAAACCCAATCAGAACTGGCTGGATTATGCCACTACTGCAAGGGCGAGGGCAAAAATTCGCTCGTCTTTGCGAGAAGAACAAAAAGATATTGCCCATGAAGGCAGGGAAACTCTCAGACGTAAACTTAGGTCCCAAAAAATTAATCTGAACGAGGATTCTATCAATAAAATGGTAGTTCATTTTAAACTAAAAACTAGTTTGGACCTGTTCTACCGAGTGGGTATCGGAGCCATTGACAATCAGATGATCAAAGATTTTGCTTCATCTTATAACAATGCTTTTCTTAGTTTTTTCAAGAATAAGATTCGACGTAAACCCGTACCTGAGGATATTGACAAGGCTGAAATAACTTCCAAATATGATATGCTTGTATTTGGCAAGGAGGAGGAAAAATTAAATTATACGCTTTCCAAATGTTGTAACCCGATTCCAGGAGATGACGTGTTTGGATTTGTAAGCGTGTCTGAAGGCATCAAGGTGCATAAGAAAAACTGTCCGAATGCCATTTCTTTACAATCTAATTATGCCTATCGGATAATCAGTGCTAAATGGATCGATTCCAGCCAGGAAGAATTTACTTCAGAAATTAAACTTACAGGGATAGATAATATGGGCTTGATGAATGAGATTACCGAAGTAATTTCAGATAATATGCATGTGAATATGCGCAATCTTAATTTTAGCACAGATGGGGGCACATTTACAGGTAAAATTACGGTTGTTGTGAAAAATAATGCCATCCTCAAAAGGCTTATCAATAATTTGAAGCAGGTAAACGGCATCGAAAAGGTAACCCGTGTATAAAGAATTCCTCTAAAGGATAAGCCTTAATCTTGCAGTCATAAAATATCTATATTCGTATTTTTAGATGTACATTTGTCATTAAGATGATGACTTAATTATGGGGACCAATAAGGATCAGGAAATCGTTAGAAAAGTATTTACCGCCTTTTTAGAGGAAAACGGGCATAGAAAAACCCCAGAAAGATATGCCATTCTCCAGGAGATTTATGAAAGTGATGAACATTTTGATATAGAGTCGCTTTATATCAACATGAAGAACAAAAACTATCGCGTAAGCAGGGCGACACTCTACAATACTATCGAACTTTTACTGGAATGTAAATTAGTTCGCAAACACCAATTCGGAAAGAATCAGGCGCAATATGAAAAATCCTATTTTGATAGGCAGCATGACCATGTAATCCTTACGGATACGGGTGAGGTAATTGAATTTTGCGACCCGCGAATACAATCCATCAAACAAACCATAGAGGAAGTATTCGACATTAAAATAAATAATCATTCATTGTACTTCTACGGTACAAGAACTCATAAAGAAAAAGCTAATAACTAACCAATAACTTACTGCATGGCCGTAGATTTATTACTAGGTCTTCAATGGGGAGACGAAGGAAAAGGAAAAATTGTTGATGTACTTACCAAAAACTATGATATTATAGCCAGATTTCAAGGTGGTCCAAATGCGGGACATACTTTGGAATTTGATGGAATAAAACATGTTTTACACACTATTCCCTCCGGAATTTTTCATGATAATGCCATCAATATTGTGGGAAACGGGGTGGTTATTGACCCTGTTATTTTTAAAAAAGAACTGGATAACCTTAAAAAGTTCAATCTGGATATAAAATCCAAACTTTTAATTTCCAGGAAAGCCCATTTGATTCTTCCTACCCACAGGCTACTGGATGCAGCCTCAGAGGCCTCAAAAGGAAAAGCAAAAATAGGTTCAACCCTTAAGGGCATAGGTCCTACTTACATGGACAAGACGGGAAGAAATGGAATGCGGATAGGCGACCTGGAACTTAGCAATTGGAAAGATAAATATCGTGCTTTAGCTGATAAGCATGAAACAATGATTGATTTTCATAACGTAGATATACAATACAATCTTCCGGAATTGGAAACAGAATTTTTCAGCGCCATTAAGGAGTTAAAACAACTTACCTTTATTGATAGTGAGGAGTATCTGTACCAGGCTCAGAAAAGTGGGAAAAAGATACTGGCCGAAGGAGCACAAGGCTCATTGCTGGATATCGATTTTGGAACTTATCCTTACGTCACCTCTTCTAATACAACCGCTGCGGGCGCCTGCACCGGCCTTGGTGTTCCTCCAGGGAACATTGGAGGGGTATTTGGCATATTTAAGGCTTATACAACCCGGGTAGGAAGTGGTCCGTTCCCCACAGAACTCTTCGACGAAGTAGGGGCGACTATGGGAAGGGTTGGCAATGAATTTGGAGCTACAACCGGCAGACCCAGACGTTGTGGATGGTTAGATCTTGTAGCCCTAAAATATGCAGTCAGGATAAATGGAGTTTCAGAATTAATGATGATGAAAGCAGATGTGCTTAGCGGATTTAAAACGGTAAAAGTATGTGTGGCTTACACATACCAGGGCGTCAAAGTAAGTCACCTTCCCTATAATATCGAAGCCGAAAATGTTTCACCTATCTATAAAGAAATGAAAGGATGGGAGAAGGATCTCACTAAGATGACAAATGCTGAACAACTGCCTGAAACCTTAATGGAATATATTGATTACCTGGAAACCGAACTGGAAATTCCAATAAAAATTGTATCCGTGGGCCCTGATAGAAAACAGACTATTCATAGGTAAGCACAATTAATTAGAAATTATTTACAGAAGTCTAAATCTTAAGCTGCTTAATTAATCCTTCAATGTATCTAATATTCCTCGGGCTTCTTTAAGATCCGGCGAATCAAATCCCTCTGTGAACCATTCATACACCCCTTTCATTAGTTCATATGCTTCATCCGTTTTACCTTCACTTTTCAATAGTTTAGCCAGATCACCGGTTGCTCGAAGTTCAAAGATCCTGGCTGATTGCTCCCTGGAAAGCTTTAAAGCCTTTCTAAAGTTTTCTTCAATGATCTTATTTGGTTTGCCAAGTGCATGCAAAGTGAGGCCTTTAATCCTGAACAATTCGGCTGTTTGAATATGTGATCCTGTCGTGTATACATGATCCAGAATCTTTTCAATCCAATTTAGTGCAGATTCATATTCCCCGAATCGTAAATATTGTTCGCCAATGTGGGGAGACAATGACACTGCAAAGGCCTTAAATCCAACGTCAAAGCAAACATTTATAAGATCAACTGCTTTATCAAACGCACTTCTGTCGCCCTGGAATGCTTTTGCGATATTATAATAGACTTCTGCGGTAAGTGTAAAAATGGGGTCTCCAAACTCTCTTACGATCGGCAGATATTCCTCAATTATTCTTTCAGACGTCTTCCATTCCCGAGCTTCGAGGCCATACAGGGCAGGAAATGTATAAATATGGTAAAGAGTCATTGAATCTTTGTGATCTTTAGCATAAGACAGATGATGATCGAAAAGGTTCTTGGCCTGATCTAAATTACCCATTATATAAAGGCAAACCATTTGCCAGGATTTGGCTCCTATTTCAATATACCCGCTTGGTGCCAGTTCCCATGGGAAAGGCAGGGAAGGATCGAATAACTCGAGAACACGTTGATAACCACGTTCGGCTTTTTCAAATTCGCCTTTGGCAATTGATCCCGGACCTATTTGATTAACGATAAGTTCAAACCAATATCCGTTCTCGCGATCCTCAGCTAATTTCCTGATATAGACGGACAATTCCTCTGCTGACCTATAGTCTTCTGTATTAAAATAATAAGAAAGTAAATTTAAAAGGATTAAGGCAAGTTTAGGACTAACCTCAATTGTTTGAGCAATATCCCTCGCCCGGTTGAAAGTTTCTTTTACTTTTGGATGTGGAAACCCAAGAGAAACAACAAAAGTTCCTCCCAGAGTCAATCGAAAATCCAATTCCAAATTGTTCCGATCTTCCTTATTTTCTATATGAGGTAATAAATCAATCCCTTTCTCCAGATGGGCGATAGCTTCAGATGTCGCATTCTTCTGACTGGCCTGCTGACCGGCCTTTAACCAGATTGGTATGGCCTTTAGTGGTTGCCCGGCTTCTGTAAAATGATGCGCCAATAACTCAGGCTGGGTCTGAACAGTTTCAATAAATTGGCGCTCCAATACATTGGCTACCCGAAGGTGCATTTGCTGCCTTCGACTTTTTAACAGAGACTCATAAGCAGCATCCTGGATCAAAGCATGCTTAAACTGATAAACAGATTTTTCACCCGGTGTAAGTTGATAGAAAATTTCTGCCTGTAATAGTTGAGACATGGCCTGCTTCATATTAATTCCCTTCTGGGGAAGAACCGCATTTAAAATTTCTAAAGAAAATTGACGCCCCATTACGGCTCCCATCTGGACAATCTCTTTTACTTCAGACAGACCGTCCAGACGAGCGAGAAGTGCATCCTGTAAAGTAGAAGGAATAGCCAATGAGGATATTGTTCCTGCCAATTCAAAGCCATCAATTTTTTCCATCAGTAAATCTGATTCAATAATCATTTTAGTCAATTCCTCAACAAATAAAGGAACCCCTTCGGTTTTGAATGTGATCTGTTTCAATATTTCTTCAGGCAGCGTTTTCCCATTTGTTTGATGATGACACATCTCCTCTATATCCTTGACTGATAGTCGTTTGAGATCAATTTGTTTAACATTCAGTGGCCCCTTCCAATTTGGACGAAAATTTGTGCGAGTGGTACAAAGTGCGAAAATATTATGAGTGGGGAGTTCTTTTATAAACTGATTTAACCATTCCAATGTGGAAGCATCAGCCCAGTGCAAATCCTCAAGTACAAAAAAAACTGGCTGATTGCTGGCTTTAAACAACAAAAGCCTGGTCAGGCTATCCATGGTCTTTTGCCTTTTTGCAAATGGACTCATAATAAGTGGTGCAAATTGATCGGTAGTAATAGACAGAAACTCTGCTAATAGGGCCATTTCAGATTTATAATCCAGTTTGGTTTCCAATAATAAACCTTCTAATTTAATCAGTTTATCTTCCGGACTATCAGCTGTTTCAAACTGGAACAAGCATTTTTCAAACATTTCAATAATAGGGTAAAAAGCACTATTACGCTGATAAGCAGAACACCTTGCCACAGCAAACCAACTAGTCCTGTCGCTGACTACGAGTTCTTCCATGGTATCCACAAGTCGGGATTTGCCTATTCCGGCTTCTCCACTTATTAAAAGGAGATTTCCTTTTCCTGATTTCGCCTGCTCCCAACATTTTTCTAATGCAGATAATTCGACTGTTCGCCCTACCAAGGGAGAAAGACCTCTGCTTTTAGCTGCTTCCAAGCGGGTTTTTGCTCCACTTTCGCTTAAAACCTGAAAGATTTCCATAGGTTCGGAAATACCTTTCAAAGTAAGTTTGCCAATACTTTTAACATTGAACCAACCTTGTACCAGATCCAATGTCTGTGTGGTTATTACCAATCCATTATGAGGTGCCAGACCTTCAAGGCGGGCAGCTATATTGACGGTTTCACCAAGAGCGAGATGATCGTCTACCACCACCAAGCCCGTATGAATGCCAATGCGAATTTTTATTGAAGTCCTTCCTTCAACTTCCCAACGCCGATTCGCATCAGCAACGGCTTTTAAAATACCAAGGCCTGCCTGAACACCCAATTTGGGGGCATCTTCCAAACCTTCCGGATAGCCAAAGTAAACCAGTAAACCATCCCCCAGATATTGGGCAATATGCCCATTGTATTGAATAAGGACTTTCTCCGCTACCTTATGATAATTTGTAATTACCTGACGATACTCTTCGGGGTCGAGTTGCTCGGATAAGGGTGTGGAGCCAACCATATCACAAAATAAAATGGTAAGCTGTCGCCTTTCAGCAATTCTATTGATTTTCTTTTCATCATGATGTAAAAATGACTGAACATCAGGATCATTTAAACTTGCTCCACAATTATTACAAAAATTGGCCTTGGGTGAATTTTCGAATTGACATTGGATACAAACTTTCATTTTTAGATAAATATTCAGCACTAATAAGATACTAAATAATTGAAAAACAGGCAAGTATCTTATTTAAGAATGTAACTTTTCAGTGATACTGGGCGAAAATAAAAATAGTGTCAGCGCTATACAAGAAGAGAATAAGGACCTGTTTGCAGAAATGGAAGTTACATCGAAATGAATTCCTAAAACCGTCCCAATACTTGTGCTTCTCTTCGAATTTATCCTATTTTTGAACAAAATTTTGGATCTTGATCAGATTGATAATACTTCATATATTTCTTTTTACCCTCTGTGGGACTTTTGCCCAGGAACCTCCCGAAGAAGAAGTCAAACAGATTAATATTGTTTATGGCGCCAACTTTACAAAAGATGAGGCACAATTCCCGGGCGCTTCCATCTTCAGCAAAGATGAGAGACAGGTTCAGTTTGAACACCAGGGGGCGGATCTTTGGTGCGACATAGCTATTTTCTACCAAAAAGAAAACAGATTGCGGGCAATAGGAAACATCCGCCTGGAACAGGGTGATTCCATACAAATGACAGGTGGTAAAATAAATTATGATGGCAATACCAAACTTGCCAAAGCCTGGGACAAAGTAGTCTTACAAAATACGGATATGACCCTGCGTACAGATACCCTGTATTTTGACAGGGAAAAACAGGAGTCTTATTACACAAGTTCCGGCACCATTGTGGATTCTGCCAATACGCTTACCAGTAAAATTGGAAGGTACTTCATGGTGCCTAAAAAATACCAGTTTGTTGAAAATGTATTCATTCGCAATCCGGATTATACTTTAGAATCAGCACAATTAGATTACTACACTACTTCAAAAAACGCATATATGTATGGCCCGTCGACCATAACCGGCGAGACCTATAAAATATATTGCGAACGTGGATACTATGATACCAAAATAGAAAGCGGTTATGGAATAAAAAACACAAAAATAAATTACAATAACCGGATCATTGAAGGAGACAGTGTTTATTTTGACAAGTATAGAGAATTTGCTTCCGCCACCAATAATATTGTTGTTACGGATACCATTAATAATGGTGTAATTCGTGCTCATTATGCCGAAGTATTTAAGGCAAAGGACTCTGTATTTGCAACAAAAAGGGCTGTTTCTATAAGTTTGGTTGAACAGGATTCGCTATATATGCACGGAGATACCCTCATGCTTACAGGGAAACCTGAAAAACGGATATTGAGGGCTTTCAGAAATGCCAAATTCTACAAAACTGATTTAAGCGGTAAATGCGATTCTATCCACTTTAACCAGGCAACAGGGATCACCCAACTGATAACAGAACCTGTTCTTTGGAATTTGGAAAACCAAATGACCGGCGACAGTATCCATTTGATCTCGGATATGGAGACTGAAAAACTGGATTCTTTAAAAGTAATAAACAACGCTTTCATAATTTCACTGGACAGTATTGGTATGGAGGGCTACAACCAGGCAAAGGGTAAAGACCTGTTTGGTAAGTTCATTGATAATTCACTGAAAATTGTAGATCTGGTTAAAAACACCGAGGTAATATACTATATGTACAATGACGACAATGAACTTATTGGAATAAACAAAACCATTTGCAGTGCCATTAGGCTAACATTGGCCGAAAATGATATTGAGGATATTACCTTTTTTACCAATCCGGACGGAGATATATTCCCGGAAAAGGATCTTCCGGTAAGTAGCAGAAAACTTAAAGGATTTATATGGCGTGGTGATGAACGGATTCGAAAGAAGGAGGACATTTTTGATGAAGACGACAACAATATTGAATTAGTGAAAATAAGAGGAGTTGATCATCCTATTGATACGGATATTGATTTGGCTACTTCACTTGCAGAGAAAAAAGCAAGGGACTTTGTGAATTCCTCTACTGTTCCAGCGGAGAAAGCCCAAAATAAATTAGTACTCCCGGACAAGACAGCACAAAAGGGCAAGAGTCCGGAATCCAGGCAGCCATTGGAAGAAATACAGGGGGAGGCAGATCTGATTCCCGGCTATTATCTTGTCGCCAATGTATTTGAAAACCAACAGAACTTTAATAGGTTCATGAGTATTTTGCAAGACTACGGCTTACAACCTAAATCTTTCTTTAGACAACTGAACCAGTATACATATGTTTATCTGGAACGATATGACACATTAGAAGAAGCTATAAAGGCCAGAGATTCCCAGTATGATGGACAATATACCGATGAAACATGGATTTTCCGGGTACTAGGCAATTAAAACAGCTATGAAAAATGACTTTTTTACATATCAGGCCCAAACCACTCCCCACCCGCTGGCCATGGAAGTCTCCCATGCCAGTGGCAGCTATATTTATGACAAACAGGGAAATGGCCATTTAGATTTTGTTGCTGGTGTATCGGTCTGCAGTTTGGGTCATTGCCATCCAAAAGTGGTTGAAGCGGTAATTGATCAAACCAGAAAATACATGCATGTCATGGTATATGGGGAGTTCATACAACAGCCAGCCGTGGAATTCACTAAATATTTAGCTTCGCTTTTACCCGATAAACTGGAAACAACTTATCTGGTAAATTCAGGAACTGAGGCTATAGAAGGTGCCATTAAACTAGCGAGACGTTTTACGGGTCGCTCAAAACTCATAGCTGCCAAAAATGCCTATCACGGAAATACCCTAGGAAGTCTGAGCCTAATGAATTATGAAGAACGAAAAGCTCCTTTCAGGCCCTTAATTCCGGATATCTCTTTTTTGGAATTTAATTGCGAGGAAGATCTCTATAAAATCTCCGAGGATACAGCTGCCGTCATACTCGAAACTATTCAGGGAGGTGCCGGATTCATTGTGCCAAAAGAAGGATATCTTAAAAAAGTAAAGGATAGGTGCACAGAAGTAGGTGCACTTTTAATTCTTGATGAAATTCAACCCGGATTCGGACGTACCGGTAATTTATTTGCATTTGAGCATTTCCAATGTGTACCGGACATACTGGTTATGGGCAAAGGTATGGCTTCCGGTTTACCTATTGGAGCGTTTACGGCATCGCATGAAATGATGAATTCTTTGAGTGATTCTCCGAAATTGGGCCATATAACAACTTTCGGTGGGAACCCGGTCATAGCCGCTGCAGCCATGGCAACATTAAAGGAATTAACCAATGGCAATCTTATTCCGGAAACTATTGAAAAAGAAAAACAATTCAGATCTAGGTTAAAACACCCCTACATAAAAGAGATTAGAGGAAAGGGCTTAATGTTGGCGCTTATTATGAAAAATGAAGATATCGCCAATAAACTCATACTTTCGTGCGCAAAAAAGAATTTAATCCTTTTTTGGCTGCTTTTTGAATCAAAGGCTGTACGAATTTCCCCGCCACTGACCATAAACACAGAGGAAATTGACCTGGGGTGTAACATAATATTACAAACTTTAAATGAGTTGGAGCAATAATTTGTTAACTATTTTGTTAATAATAAAGCCCGAAAGAGGAATTAAGGGTAGTCCCAAAAGGACTATTTTTAAGTCCATAGATTAACCAAGCTAGTTCCTATGGCGTTAGATCCTAACGAAAGTCAAAATCAACCAATAGCGAAGTTTGAATCCATGCTCAAGACAGATGATGTCTATTTCTTTGATGCAGAGGACTTTGAAGACATAATCCATCACTACTTGAACAATGGCAAAATATCCTTAGCCAAAAAAGCCATCAAAATTGGACTTAAACAACATCCGGGAGCAATGGATATAAGGCTTTTGGACATAGAAGTTCTTGTGTTTGAAAATAACCTGGAAGTTGCCGAGAAGCTGTTAGATGAACTTCAGCTGATGGACAACAGCAATGAGGAAATATATATTCAACGTGCTAATATCTATTCAAAAAAAGACAATCATGAGGCTGCTGTAGACATGTTAAAAAAAGCTTTGGACATGTCTGAAGAAAGTTTTGACATATACTCTTTATTGGGTATGGAATACTTGTTCATGGATGATTTTGAAAAAGCCAAAGATAATTTTATAAAATGTGTTGCTTTTGATGAACAGGATTATTCTTCACTTTATAATGTAGTCTACTGTTTTGAATTCCTGGAGGATTATGATGGTGCCATTACTTTTCTGAACGATTTTTTGGAACGAAACCCTTATTGCCAGGTAGCCTGGCATCAGCTGGGAAAACAGTATTACATTAAAGAAATGCTTCCGGAAGCCTTGGCTGCATTTGACTTTGCCATTATTGCCGACGATACCTTTATCGGAGCCTATTTTGAAAAAGGCAAGGTTCTGGAAAAAATGGGGAAACACAACGAAGCAATTGAGAATTACGAAACGACGATTAAAATTGAAGACCCTACCTCGCATGCTTACCTTAGGATTGGAAAATGTCATGAAAAACTTGAGAATGATGAACTTGCCAAATTCTATTTTTACCAAACCGTGCATGAGGATCCTTTGCTGGACAAAGGGTGGCTCGCAATAACTGATTTCTACTTTCGTAAAGAAAATTATGAAAGAGCATTATATTATGTGAATAAAGCAATTAATATAGACGGTGAAAATCCCTTATATTGGAAAAAATGCGCGAAAATTCATTATGCACTTCACAACCTGGACGAGGCTGATTTTTCATATAAACAAGCAGTAGATCTTGGGAATTATGAATTGGACACCTGGTTAAATTGGACAGAAGTGGTTAAAAAGAATGGTGATATAGATTCCGCTATTCAAATTTTGATACAAGGACACCAATTTTATCCTGAAGAAGCTGAAATTGAATATAGAATGACTGGTTTATATCTTATGCTAAGCGATTCTGAACAGGCAAGATTTAGATTTATAAACGCTTTAAAACTGGATATCTCCAAGCTTTCCGTTTTTGAAAGTGAATTTCCTGAATATTATGACTCTATCTGGACTCAAAACATAATTCGTGATATTAAAAAGGCTTCCGAATAAAAGAACTATTTTTGCTTTTTTGATTTTGGAATGGGTCCTCGGAATTTACTAAGTTATATTATCATTTGTCTTAAGGGAATTGCCATGGGTGCTGCAGATGTGGTGCCGGGAGTATCCGGAGGAACTATAGCATTTATTTCAGGGATTTATGAAGAACTTATTACCTCCATTAACAACATAAATTTTTCCCTCTTCAAAGTCTTAAGAAAAGAAGGCTTCAGAAGTTTTTGGATAGGTATTAATGGGAATTTTTTACTTTCCCTTTTTACAGGAATTTTCATTAGTGTCTTTTCGTTGGCTAAAATGATCAGTTGGCTTTTAATTAACCAACCTGTATTGTTATGGTCCTTCTTTTTTGGATTGGTATTGGCCAGTGTTTTTTTTATTGCCAGGGATATTAAACAATGGAATTTGGGCATAATTGTTGCCTTTGTGTTAGGAACCGTATTGGCTTATTATATTACCACCCTTCCACCTTCCGAAAACACCAATGGCATTCCATTTTTATTTCTATCCGGTGCCCTTGCAGTATGTGCCATGATCCTGCCCGGAATTTCAGGAGCATTCATTTTAGTTCTACTCGGATCCTATAAAACTATTTTAGATGCCGTACATCAGAAAGACTTCCATATTGTTGCAACTGTGGCAATAGGAGCAGTTTTTGGCCTTTTGAGCTTTGCCCGGCTTTTAAAATGGATGTTTGAACATTATAAGAACAGCACACTGGCTCTTTTAACGGGTTTTATTTTGGGTTCACTAAACAAAATTTGGCCCTGGAAAAGGGTTTTGGAAACTAAAATTTTTGGTGATAAGGTAATTCCGGTAAAGGAGATGAATATATCCCCCCTTCAATTTGAAGGTGAAAACCAACTGCTCTATGCCGTCCTATTAGCACTCCTTGGATTTTGCATTATTTTTATACTTGAAAAACTAGCTGCGAAAAGTAAAAAATAACTCAAATGCAGAAGCCAAGGACTTTTATTGATAAATTATTTCTTATAATAAAGGGATTGGGCATGGGAGCTGCCAATAAAGTACCTGGTGTCTCAGGAGGTATTGTAGCTTTCGTTGCAGGGTTTTATGAAGAGTTTATTTATGCACTCCAGAAAATAAATCTCAAGGCTTTTAAATTACTTTTAAATGGCAGATTCAAGAGTTTTTACCGGTACGTAAACGGGCAATTTTTAACGTTGCTCATTTTTGGTATGCTGGTAAGTTACTTTAGTGTTTCCAAAATATTAGACTATTTTCTCGCTAAAGATGAATTATTTGTTTGGGCAACTTTTTTTGGAATGATTATAGGCTCCATTTATTTCATTGCAATTGACTTTAAGCATTGGAATAGAGGAACCATTACCGCCGGTATCTTTGGTTTAATTGTTGGCATCTCAATCAGTTTTTTAAGTCCGGCCAAAGAGAATGATAATTTATTATTTATATTTCTCTGCGGAATTATAAGCGTTTCCGGAATGACACTTCCGGGTTTGTCGGGATCATTTATTCTAATCCTATTGGGCAATTACGTCCTGTTATTGGTAGATTCTGTGAATGCGCTTTACGATACCATGGCTGAAATGATCAAGGGGGATTTCAGTTTTATACAAAATCACGTACGATTGCGAACTTTGAAAATTCTTGCCATATTTACGATGGGATCTGCCACAGGACTGGTTACCCTGTCGCATCTTCTCGGATATGTATTAAAACACTATAAATATATAACCACTTCTGTTATTATTGGTTTTATTACCGGTTCACTCGGGGTGGTATGGCCATGGAAAAATGCTATTTATGTCAAAAATGAAATGGGAAATATAGCTATTGACTCAAATGGAGATAAGGTAATAAGGAACTACGAACGATATATGCCAGATTTTAACAATAGTGAAACCTGGTGGGCGATCATGTTCATAGTTTTAGGAATTGGCCTGTTAATTGGGTTAGAAAGATATGGCAAAAGCAGAGCAAGAAACAAGTAGTTTTGGACTAATCGGAAAGAGTATTTCTTACTCGTTCTCCAAGGCATATTTTAGTGCCAAGTTCACTTCACTGAATTTGAAAGACCACAGCTACGAAAATTTTGACCTTGCCCATATAGAGGAATTTAATGCTCTCATAAACAATCATAAAACGCTAAAAGGCTTAAATGTTACCATCCCCTATAAAGAAGCCATAATTCCCTATCTGAATAGTTTAAGCAAAAAAGCGGCACTCGTTGGCGCAGTAAACACTATTAAATTCACAAAGAATGGTCTTAAAGGATATAATACGGATGTTTACGGTTTTAAAAAATCGATCCAGCCATTTATTAATGAGTCACATAAAAAAGCATTGATTCTTGGAACAGGTGGGGCCTCGAAAGCTGTCGCATTTGTTTTAAATGAACTGGGCATCTCTTATAAATACGTTTCAAGAAACCCAACGGGTGATCAGATTGACTATAAGGAAGTGGACAGGAAAATCATTGGTTCACACACTTTGATTATTAATTGTACCCCTTTGGGTACTTTCCCGGATACGGAAGCCAAGCCTAACATTCCATACGATTTTCTAACCCCAGGCCATTTCCTTTTTGATCTTATCTATAACCCGGAAAAAACAGCATTTCTGTTATCGGGAGAACGCAAAGGCGCAACAATTTGTAATGGTTTAAAAATGCTGGAACTTCAAGCCGAAAAAGCCTGGCAAATATGGAATTCCTGATATTCCAAACCTGTACATAGACAATAAGTCACCTCCTGTAACACCAAAGTTTTTAATTGATGCTTAAAACTAGTTTGATTACCTTTGCAGTTATAAATGATGTTAGTATCTTATGTTAAAAGTTCTAACAGACGCGCAGAAACATTAAATGAAATGTTGGAAAATAAAGATCATAAACTACAGGATACTGTAGAGGGAGAAGAAAATTCAGAAACTACTGAATCTAGTCAGGAATCAAAAAAAAGTACCGAGGCAACTGATGTAGATGATAAATCTCAGGAAGTACATACAGCCAATACTTCGGAAACTATAAAAGAGGATGTCCTTGAAGAAATTGATGAATCTAATGCAGAAGATGCAGAGGACAATGATAATCATCAAAGGCATCATATCCCAATTCTCGATTATCATGCTATGTCTCTTGAAAATCTGGTTGGGGAATTACAAAGATTGGTCAAAAATGAGAAAGTACAGGCCATTAAAAAACATGTTGATGGCATCAAATACGAATTTGACTTAAAATTCCTTGAATTTTTAGAACATAAAAAAGAAGATTTCATAAGCAATGGCGGCAATGAAATTGACTTCAGATATAATTCTGTAACCAAACGGCAGTTCAATGAAGTTTATTCTGAATACCGTGAAAAAAGAAATGCGTACTACAAAAATCTTGAGCAAAATCTTCACGAAAATCTGACGAACAGATTAGAAATTATTGAAGAGCTCAAAGGTTTGGTCAATGTTGAGGAAGATATTAATACTACCTATAAAAACTTCAAAGACATTCAGGAAAGATGGCGAAATGCAGGTCCAATCCCAAGAACTAATTATAATGATGTATGGAGAACTTACCATCACCATATTGAGATTTTTTACGACTTCCTGCATCTTAACAGGGAATTGAGAGACCTCGATTTCAAGCATAATTTAGAAGAAAAAATAAAACTCGCTGAAAGAGCCGAAGCCCTGGCAGAAGAAGAGGATCTAAATACAGCATTCAGGGAGCTGCAAACTCTTCATAAGGTTTGGAAAGAAGATATAGGCCCTGTTGATAAAGAACACCGTGAAGAAATTTGGGATCGGTTTAGTAATGCTACCAAAATCATACACCAAAGAAGACAGGATTATTTTAAAGATCTTGACAAAGTGTATGAGCAAAACCTGGAAAAGAAAAAACGAATTATTGAAAAAATTATCGAAATAGGGTCTCATGTTGCTAATAATCATAAGAACCTGCAGCAGCAAATAAAAGATATAGAAGAACAACGAGATGCATTCTTCAAGGCCGGAAAAGTACCTCAGAATGTAAATGAAAAGACCTGGGCAGATTTTAAAGAAGCGGTTAGAGGTTTTAACAGAAATAAAAATGCCTATTATAAAAAGCTTAAAAAGGATCAACAGGATAATCTCGACAAAAAAAGAGAATTGCTGAGCTTAGCGCAGTCCTTAAAAGACAGTGAAGACCTGGATAAGACAACCCCTGAAATGAAAAGAATTCAGAGGGAATGGAAAACTATCGGGCATGTCCCGAGAAAGTATTCTGATAAGATATGGAATGATTTCAAAAATGCCTGCAATTCCTATTTTGACAGGTTGCATTCCGTAAAGAATATTGCGCATAAAGAAGAAGCTGAAAACTTAGAAAAGAAATCCGCCTGCCTTGAAAAACTGAAAGTATTTGAACTTAGCGGTGATAAAGATAAGGATCTGGCCACACTGAAAGCTTTTATTGCAGAATGGAAATCCTATGGCAGGGTTCCCTTTAATAAGAAGAATATAAACGTTAAGTTCAATACTATTCTGGATGCCATTTTTAAAAAACTTGATGTCAGCAGGCAAGAATCAGAGTTAATGAAATATGGTGACAAACTTAAAAAACTTGCAAACGCAGATAATGAGAGAGCCCTTAGTAATGAGCGAACATTCATTCGTCGAAAGATAAATGAAAGCTTAAGTGAAATTCGTCAATTAGAAAATAATTTACTTTTCTTCTCTGATACCTCCGGGGACAATCCATTGGTTAAAGATGTTGTCCATAATATAGACCGACAAAAAGAAGCCCTGGCAACATGGAAAGCCAAGTTGAAAAACCTGAACATCCTGCAGCACAATCTTAATAAAGAAGAACTTGAAGAAGCAGAGGAATCCGAAGGTTCGGAAGAAGAGTAAATCTCTTCAATGAAAACTCCTTTTAAAAATTTCTCATAAACGAAATAGAAAAAATAAAGGAGGACAATTACACCTGGACGATTTTATTCAAATAACTTAAAGTTCTTTTATCCTTACATTTCGAAATTTGATCCTTCCAGGTTCTGCAGCCTGAAGTGCTATATAACCATCAGATAGATCATCGTCGAAAATATCAATAGTCAGTTTACCATTAATCCAGGTGCGTATATGGTTATTTTCACAATTGATCTTATAGGTATTCCACTTGCCCACTGTTTCTACATTGATTAATGGTTTAGCCCGGGTAACAACAGATCCAGTTCTTGATTCCTGATCCGGGTGGTAGTCCCAAATATTCATCTCGTAACAATCCCGGTTAGAGATATTTTTGTCCTTGCATCTCACAAATATTCCCGAATTTATACCTGCGTCTGGATAAAACTCCAGTGTTAAAGTAAAACTGCCATACTTCTTATTCGTCATTACAAACCCCGATCCGCCCAGAGAAGTGCCAACCAACTGATCCTCATCAAATTTCCAGGAAGCCCTTCCTTCCTGAAACCATTCATTTGAATCCTCAACAAAAATAACCTCCCCCGGATCCTTGTCCATTTTGCATCCACAGAATATTAGCAATAATCCGGCTAAGGCAAAACAAGTCGATTTTTTATTCATAATCAGGTCTATACTTTTGTATATATAATGATAAAACATTGTGTTTAAACTACCAAATAAATGAACATGGCAATTAACAATGATTTGGTTTTGAGCTTAAATTCAAGCGGTAAAATATGTATGCGATGCATTGACATAAATAAAATCCACTCTTATAAATGCAAAACTATTTGACTAAATCAAACATTCTGGTATACTTAATAATCAAGCTGTTGTTTAAAGGGTCATTATACTGCAAATTATGATTATATACTATAAATAAACCGGTATTCGCCCTTTGAAGCCAGCCAAATCTAAAGTTAAATGCCCAAAGTTGATTGACTGTATTGTTTTGAACAAGTCCCTGAATAAAAATATTGGGCTTAAATGTATAGGCTAATTGCGTTCGGAAAATATTCGCCGTAAAATCCCCGCCGGGAAGATCAAATTTGTTGTATTGATAAGACAGGTTTGCATTGAATTTTTCGCCGGCCCTAAATTGTATAGTGGCGGTATTAAGGTACCGGTCACCTCCAAAAGATCCTCCGAAAACAGACCTGACATTAACGGATACGGGTTTGGATCCATTCGTAAAAAAGACCAGTTGACCTTCTGCATGATCATAAGTTCCTGACTCCACGATAACACCTTCATAAATTTCAAATGGCTCAAGAAGTCCTTCTGTTGTAAAATTAATACCCGTATGAATTTCCATTCCATTTTTAAACGCCCAATGGTTATCTATATGTAAAAAACCGGTTTCCTGAAACCCATCAAAATTCCAATAGCCTCTGTAGGACACATGAGGTCTTAGTTCCAAAATTTTGGAGTTTTCATTTTTGGGTCTGAGATGATAAAGTACCAGGCCCTCCGGTTTTCTATAGGCTGAACGCAACAGAAATCCAACCTCCGGATTAAAGCCCTGGCCAACTTCGGTATACGCTGCACGCATTTCCCAATTATCCCAATTGTAATCTGCCTGCAATTTAAAGGCATTTTCGTTGATGGTATCATAGGAACCCGACGTTCGTGAGTAAAAGCCTGATAATCGCGCCTTTCTACCCAGGCCCAGTTTTCCATCTATAGCATAAGTTTGATTATTATCACCATTGGCTTGCAATCCAGAACGATTGACAATAATGGCCCCTAAAGCAGTTCTTCCCTTAAATTCGTGGTTAACTCTAGCCACAGTAAAATTATTTTTTTCTATACCTTCCTCTCGCACGTCATCTGTAAACATGGTCAGCAAACCTATATTGGTCCTGTTTAGTTTACCGGAAAGTCTCGCCCCACCAATGATTGGGACAATATTTCCATTGTCACCAATACCAATTCGCCGACTAAAAAATAAATCCACTTCCCCGGGGCTGCCAACCGTAAATAAACCGGCGTTTTCCAGAAAGAAAGGCCGCTTTTCAGGAAAAAACAGGTTAAACCTGTCCAGGTTCACCTGTTGATCATCCACTTCAACCTGAGCAAAATCTGTGTTATAGGTCAGGTCAAGGGTCAGACTTGGGGTAATACTGTATTTCACATCTCCCCCAACTTCCGGGGTAAATTCAGATTTAGGGTCAGGTACCGAATAGTCCTTGTCCACCCTGCCCAGAACATAGGGTATAATTTTAAGGTTGCCAGGGCTTCTAAGGTTCAGCCCAGTTAAGGTTCCGGCAAGCGAAAGGCGATACAAAGTAAATCCAATTGGCAATGGTGCCCAATAAACAATCTCATTGGTTTTCCGAATATTCCTTCTGAAGTTTATTCCCCAGTCTTTTCCGGCCTGAAATCGTATTGTTCGCAATGGAATAGCAAATTCTGCACTCCATCCATATTCCTTAACCTGTGATCTTACTGTAAAAGAGGCATCCCAATTCAGGTTAAAACCTCCAATGGTACCTGATTGTTGTCTATTGACATTCCTGTTACCCTGCCCTTCATTATCTACCTGTGCGTCATATTCTATTCCCAGTGAGTTTGTCCCAAATACAAAACCATTCTGTCCATCTTTATAGGTGTCCAAAATAAAAATAAAGGCATCGGTATCATCTAAATTAGCGTCTCTTCTGGGATCAGAAACAACCAGCTTATCTGGTCGTGCATCATAACAAATTACAGAGAGATAAAAAGTTTCTTCAGTATAAGCTATACGAATTTCAGTCTTTTCGGAAGCGGGGTTACCAAAATTAGGTTGTACCTGAATAAGGTTTCCAAATGGGGTTATTTCTTTCCATATTTCATCATCCATAACCTCACCATCTATTACCGGAGCAGTTTTTACAGGAATCGCCCTGGCCCTGGGACGATCATCACTATCATACGAAGATTCAGGAACCTGGCTATAAAGGCATGTTGAATTTATTATAAGACAAAGGAAAATAAATAAAACATATAGAACCCGCATGAGCTGGTGGTTAGTCTAAGTGTATTAAAAATACCACTATTTTAAACAAATGAAAAGGTACTCTGGAAATATTTGCTATTCATTTATATTTTATATGGGAAATTCCCAAATTGATGACCAAAACAGTATCCTGCGTATCGTTTGTTCCAATAAAAGTATTGAAGACAAAACAAAAATGACCTCAACAATCCAACTTAAAATTCTATATTTAAGAACCTATTAAAACTTCAACCATGAATAAATACCGCCTTACCCTGCTCCCGTTTTTGTTTGCTTTCTTAATTACCGCGAGCTCCTACGGGCAGTCCTTAAATTATACCGATAATGTTACTGCAGGTTTCTCAGAAATTCGCCTGGACAGATATGCAGACTTTTTGAATAAGGAAATTAGTGAAGGCCGTTTAGCCGGGGCCGTTTCCTATATTTATCGAAATGGACAAATAGTAGACAAAGCTGCTTTCGGATATAGTAGTTGGGAGGCAAAAAAACCTATGCAACAAGACAATATATTTCATATTATGTCTATGACCAAGCCAATAATTTCTGCCGCTTTTTTGATGTTATATGAAGAAGGACATTTCTTCCTGACAGATCCTGTATCCAAATATTTACCACAGTTTAAAAACATTAAAGTGTCCCTGGATGTAAATGAAGGAATCAATGGAGCTACCGAACCTGCTAAATCGGAAATTACTATTCATCAATTGTTAACCCATACAGCAGGTTTTACGCATGGTCTTCAAGGCACAAAATTAGATAATGAATTTGCACGAGCTATGTATCGGGAGCCACAAACCTCAATTGAAAGCAGGGTGAATACACTTGCAAAATTACCGCTAATAGGACAGCCCGGTGAGCAGTGGAACTATAGTGCCTCCCCGGATGTCTTATCCTTGTTAATTGAACATTTTTCCGGAATGACTACCGCGGAATTCCTCCAGATAAGGATTTTTGATCCTTTGGAAATGAAAGATACCGGATATAATATTCCAACTGCCAATCAGGACAGGTGGGTTCCTGTTCATAATATAAATGAAGAAGGTAAATTGGTTAACTCAGAACAACAGCTGCCAGTTGAAGGGAATATGGTATACGGAGGAACTCACGGCCTGTTTTCTACGGCCGATGATTATATGAAATTCTGTCAGATGATACTCAATGGAGGTAAGGGCAATGGAAAAAGATTATTGAGCCCCAAGACGATAGAACTAATGACTATGAACCAGGTGGGTGATTTGTTTGACGGACAAGGATTTGGTCTTGGTTTTGGAATAATAACGGATGTCGCTAAAAATAAAGCCCTGGGTTCAAATGGAACATATTATTGGGGTGGAGCTTACAGCACTTACTTTTTTATTGATCCGGAGGAAGATTTAATAGCCATCTTAATGACCCAGTTTCAGCCATTTAACACCTATTATAGGGGCAAATTTTCGCAATATATATATCAGGCTTTGGTAGATGAGAATTAATTAAAACTAATGTAATTTATGAAAAAGTTCTTTCCCATATTAATATGTTTTTTACTGACTGCAATTGGTTTTTCTCAAGAAATCATTGCATTGCCCTTTGAACAATCCGGGCAAGTACAATGGATAGGTGGAGAAAAAGAATATTTTTCTCAGATCTGGAAAACACAGGTAGTGACTAATATTTCTATTCCAACAATGCAGGTATTTAAGCCCGATGCGACCATATCTAATGGCACTTCTGTAATTATTGCGCCTGGTGGAGGTCTTTTTGCCTTAAGTATTAACAGCGAAGGAAATGAAGTAGCTAAATGGTTAAACGAAAAAGGGATAACAGCATTCGTTTTAAAATACAGACTGGTCCCCACAGGAGAAGACGGGGTGAAGGAAGCTATGCAAATTGGAGAAAAAATCATTGAAAAGGTCGCTCCGGTAATGCCACTTTCCGTTGAGGATGGATTGTCGGCTGTTGCTTATGTCAGGAAAAATGCAGAATCCCTGGGTATTGATCCTAAAAAAATTGGTTTCATGGGCTTTTCAGCAGGAGGTGCAGTAACTATGGGTGTAGGCTATAATTATTCCCCAGATAGCAGAGCTGATTTCCTGGTACCTGTATACCCGTGGACCACTGCTATGCCTGTTCGCGAGTGTCCAAATGATGCGCCACCAATGCTTATCATCTGTGCGACGGATGATCCTTTGGAATTAGCTGGCGGAAGTATTGAACTCTATTCTTCTTATTTAAAAGCGGGAAAGACGGTGGGTCTTCATATGTATTCGAAGGGAGGCCATGGTTTTGGGATGAGAAAACAAGGATTACCATCAGACAATTGGATATCCAGGTTTTACGACTGGTCCGTGGCAGAAGGAATAACGGTTCCGAAAGATCAGAAGAACTAGCTTTCCTTGGTGTTATTTTCATAGTTTATTATTGCGCCGGACCATTTTTCTGAAGAAAGAGCTTTTTGGTGTATTTCAAATATTTTTGAACATTTCCCTTTTTAAAAGTATCTTGCTTTCTTTTTTAAAATATGCGGATTACCCCTATTATTTTCTCAATGCTCATTAGCCTGGCAGCTTTTGCTCAGGGCTCTTCCCGTTTTCAGGAAGAAGTTCTGTCCATTAAAAAAAAATATGATACGCTATTAGACAGTTCCAAAGAAACTATA
>Ga0316195_10000178_pt1 | contig 22048 bp, 19 predicted proteins | sample Phised1_MG_FD_204937 | JGI IMG/M metagenome (GOLD analysis project Ga0316195, IMG submission 204937) | Coastal sediment microbial communities from Maine, United States - Phippsburg sediment 1 | ecosystem: Environmental > Aquatic > Marine > Coastal > Sediment | place: USA: Maine | collected...
GCCAGTGCCGCACCCGTCGATGCGCCCAGACCGTAGCCCAGAGCCGCCGCCGGGTATACGCCGAGGTAACTGTAAGGTTTGTCGTGGTCCCAGAGATCGACATGATGACGCCCCGAAAAAATACTTGGCGACGCAAGACACCAGTCGAGGTCCTTGATCAGTGGCCATAACTCGGCATAGATTCGCGCGAGGCTGACCGGACTGCCATTCCAGCCGGGCCGCTTGGCTTCAACTGCCGCCCGCAATGCGTTAACCCGCGCCTCATGGTTTGCTTTTCGATACGACGCGGTGCGGCTGACGATCACCTTTCGGGCCTTGTCATCGAGGTGCTTTTTCGTTGCCGCGATAATCAGCGGGAGGCTGGCTTCGGCATCGGCAATCAGGTCATTTTCGCCGGAAGTATCCGGCTCGGGGCGCACCGGTGGCCGGATATTGCCAAAATGAATACCAACCAGGTCGCGATCATCGAGCGTACGCAGGTGTGGGCCGGTGATCGAGGCCTGCGCACCGGGCTCTTCTAGGCCGAGCTCATAATCATAGTCAGTGCCGTTACCGGGGCCGGTGAGAGGGTGCGACTGTGGAAAGCTCATCGGTCCACTGGTGGCACGTGTATCGACCGACGCGCCAACCAGCTCTGCCAGCTCGACGGCACGATCGATGCCCGCCGGCGTCCTGAAACGACCGACCGTCAGCCGCGGATTGCTGGCCTCGACCAGCCCCCGCGCAATGGTGTCGGCCTGGGCAGGGCTGATCGCAGCGATCTTCGGCGGAACGTAGGTGGGAACCTGCAGGTCGCCCGCCTCCTCTTTGCCAATATGACCGTCCATGATGACCACCGTCGGTGCGCAGGGTGGCGTGATCGCCTGTCGATAGGCTTCCTGCAATGCCACCAGGGTTTCTGCAATGCTTTGCGGATGTGCATCCCACTTCGTGAACGGTCGCACCAGTGCCGCCACATCGTCAGCGGTGTGTTGTTGCAGAAAATGCTTGTCCTCACGACCGACCAGAACAATCATCGGTACGCGGCCCAGAAACGCCTGGTAAATGGCCATCGAGGCATGCTGCAGTCCGATCGTTCCCTGGATGAGGGCGCAAACCGGCCGGCCTTCGGCGCGCGCATAACCGTGCGCCATATCGACCGCCGATTCCTCATGCAGTGCCGTGATGAATTCAGGCATTACATTCGGTAATTCACCGTAATTGACGATCGACTCCTGGAGTCCTTCGAAACTGGAGCCCGGGTTCGACACGACGTACTCGATTTCCAGATCGCGGAGCACCTGTACCATCAGATCGGAACCCGGGCGCCTGACCGCACGCTCGACCAGCGTCGGCGGCACCGCACTACCGACCTCACGTGCCATCTGCGCGGGCGACGGTGGTCGGGCTTTTCCGCCGCCACCAGGGGCGGCCGGTGTATTTGGCCGCGCGTCGGCTTGCCCGGCTCCCGGCAAGATTGAAGCGGCCCCGGCGGCTGCGCCGGTACCGAGGAAAGCACGGCGGCTTATTTGCAGTTTGGTATCGTCAGGTTTTTTCTTCATCGGCGGATCTCTTCGGTTTGTCGCGTAGCTGTAGGTGAAAAGATAGCAAAGGTTTGACTCACGCGGGCATAGCGCCAGTTCCAGCGTCATCGCCTGTTTCGCATAGCGATCAGTTTGCCCGGACATAGTAATAGATACGGATAGACAGTGGTTGCCAACCCTCCAATAATTTTCCGTTTTGACGAATCACTGTGCCCCGGGAGACGGATAAATGGGAAAAATTGTGCTGGCGGCCAAGGTCACCCATGTGCCTTCCATGTTCATTTCCGAGGATGACGGGCCTAACAAGGGCTGTCGCCAAGCTGCGATCGATGGTCTCAGGAAGATCGGTGACCGAATTCGCGACCTTGGCGTGGACACGGTCATCATCGCCGACACCCACTGGCTCGTGAATGCGGGCTATCACATCAACGCGAACACGGATTGTTCCGGCATCTACACCAGCACCGAATTTCCGCATTTCATACGCAACCTGGAATACCGCTATGTGGGCGATGCCGAACTCGGCGAAGCGATAGCAGTCAAGGCGACCGCGATGGGAACATTTACCCGCTGCCATACCGACGTGCCTTCACTCGGTCTTCAGTACGGGACCCTGGTCCCGCTTCGGTACATGGGTATTGATGAGGACGTTAAGATCATATCGATCGCAGCCTGGATTTATGACGCCGAACTGGAGGAATCCAGAATAATGGGCGAGGCCATCCGCGAAGCGGTCGAAGAGTCCGACAGGAATGTCGCCTTCCTTGCCAGCGGTTCTCTCTCGCACCGCATTGCCCCGAACCAGGTGGTCGACCAGTACCTGTTCAGGAATTCAAGTCCTTTCAACGAAAAGACCGACCACATGGTTCTTGAAATGTGGCAAAAAGGAGAGATTCAGGAATTTTTGAAAATGCTGCCGCAATATGCAAAAGATTGCAGTGGCGAAGGCAATATGCACGACACGGCCATGTTATTCGGCATGCTTGGCTGGGAGCATTACGCCGGAAAAGGAGAGATCCTGACCGACTACTTCCCGAGCTCCGGCACCGGCCAGTGCAACGTCGTGTTCCCGGTAACCTGACCCGCGCATCAAACCTCCCGGCCGTATGCGACGTCGTCCTGCTCAAGATCGAGATTCAGCAGCCTGATCGCGTTGTTCCGGCCGATGCGGATTCGTTCCGCATCTGATATCACCGTCGTTTCATCGTACCAGTCCGCCGCCTCCTCCATTATTTCAAACGGGTAATCGGCACTGAAATAGATCTTGTTGTGGTCGAATACATCGAGCGTGCAGCGAAATGCCGCGTCGTTGAAATTTCCGCTTGTAGTGAGATGAAAATTATCGCGAAAGTAGTCTCCCAGCGGCCGTTTGCCACGGTAGTCACGGCGAGAAAATCTCATCCGCGCGTCGATCCGCCAAAGGCCGAATGGAATGTTCTCACCGAGATGCCCAAGACAAACGCGCAGGTTAGGGAAGTCGTCAAACAAGCCCGAGCCACACAGGCGTAATGCGTGTATCGAGGTTTCAACGGCGAATCCCCACGGAGCACTCATCAGCCACGGGTGTCCCGCATAATTGACGGCAAGCGACGGAACCTGCATGCGCGGATGCAGGTAAAACGGCACATCAAGCGACGCAACCGTCTCCCAGAAGCTGCGGTACTCCGGCAGGTCGTAGTAGCGGATATTTTCAGCTGAACCAACCTGCTGGAATCCGTTCACCATACAACCCTTGAACCCCAGCTCCGTGACGCAGCGTGTCAACTCTGCTGATGCGGTATCAGGATCATGCATTGGCAGCGCAGCAAAGGCCGCATATCTGTCGGGGTGATTCTCGACGGCCCCCGCCATGCGCGCGTTGCCCTTCGTCGCGACTTCCAGCGCCTCATCGGGATCGAGGATGCATTGCAGTCCAGGTGCGTTCAGGGACAGCACGGCAAGTTCGATGCCTGCTTTGTCCATATGCGCCAGCCGCTGGTCGTCGAGGTCCAGAATCTGCTGCGTAAATTCATCCCACTTCCCGGAATCACCTGCGAAACTTCGCGTTTCGCCAAGCGTTTCCTCAATCGCGAAGTGCTCTTCGAAAGCGATTTTGCCCTGCAACGCCCTCTCCGTGATTCGATCAACGCCGATCTTTGGCGGCTAAATCTCAGCGCTTATCGAACGCCAGGACGAAACTCACCGGAACCGCCAGGCTGATGCTCGGCAAGCCCGCAATCTCGCGCAACGCTTCAACGCCTTCCGCCAGGCCAAACTCAGTCGCGTTGACGACAACCGGCTTCTTGCTGATGACAAGCAGCCGCGAATCTCCCGCGCGCGCGACAACGACGTCCATCATTAGTGGCCGGGCCTCACCGTGCAGCGTCAGCATACCCTCGAGCATCAGGTCAACGGACTGCCCCACGGCAATCTTGTCCAGCGATGCCATATCCACTTTTGCCGAAACACCTGCCGCCGTGTACTCGGCGGTGTTGAACAGCATCTCGCGCATGCGTTCGTCGCGAAGCTCGATTCCTGTATTCACGCTCGCCAACCCAATGGCAATATTAACTTCGCCGTGAGCGTCAACGCTGCCACTAAGGTCAGTAAATTTGTGCGCTTCTGCAACATTGGTGGCCTTGGTAGACACAAAGCTCAGCGCAGACTGGTCGCTATTCAGCGCCCAATCTGCCCGCGCCGGTATACTGATAACGGTTGCCAGCAATACTGCGTATGCAATCTTGTTCATAGTCCTACCTCAATAAAGTTTTGTGTGGGCGAATGTCTTAGTGCATGCCGGCTGCGATTTCGAGCAACGTCGCAATCATTTCATCAATGTCGACCGGACGCGTTCGCCAGTTTGAAAACGCCGGCCTGAATATCGTCCGCGGCCCTATTTTTGATAACCCCACAAGGAACCGGCCATCGTCGAGCAATGCCTGTCCAAGCTTGTCGTTTAACGCATCCAGCTGTGCCTCTGACATGCCGCCGGGGTTATAGCGAAAGGCGACAATATTCAGAAGGGGGTCGTTCATCAGCTCAAGCTTGTCGGCTTCGCGGATATTCTTCGCGCAATACTGCGCGATGTCCAGACAGTGTTCGACGATTCGTTGTTGCCCGCTCCTTCCATACGCCTTTAGCGTCGCCCAGACGGCGAAACTGCGGGCGCGGCGCGAACTTTCCGGCCCGATGGCACCCATCGTCGGCCGCACGTTGTTTTCGTCTGGCAGATAGTCCGCCGAGTAGCGAAATGCCCTGGCCATCAGCCCGTAGTCGCGGACAAAGGCGTATCCGGAATCATAGGGGACGTTCAGCCACTTGTGGCCATCGACCGTGACCGAGTCTGCTCGTTCGAGCCCTTCTACAAGGTGCGCAGTCCGGGGCGACGCCTTGGCGAATAGCCCGAATGCGCCATCGAGGTGCACCCAGCAATTGTGCTGGCGGGCGAGATCGATCATTTCGCTGACCGGGTCAAATTCACCGGCATTCACTTCGCCGGCGTTGACAATCATCATCGCCGGCTGACCATCGAGCACCAGCAACGCCTTTTCCATGGCGCGGATATCGAGCCGCCCGAAATCGTCACGGCAAAAACGCTGCACATTGCCGCGACCAATGCCCTGCACCGCCAGGCACTTGAGAGTGGCCGCATGCACAAACCCGGATGTCAGCACCGGCATTTGTGGCATACCGGCCAACCCGGTTTCAGAGACATCGAAGCCCAGCTGCTCGCCCCACCATTGCCGACCGGACGCCAGGCCAACAAAATTGGCCATCGTCGCGCCGGTCACCATGACGCCCGACCAGCTCTCAGGCAGGCCGAACAGTTCCTTCAGCCAGTCGAGCGCCTGCATTTCCATTTCCACGCCGGTAGGCGAAAGAATCCAGGTGTACGGGATCGCCTCGTAGGCGGTAGCCAGCATATCGGCGGCCAGTGCTGCCGGCGTGCTGCCGCCGATAACGAAATGATAGGATTTCGGGCCTACGGCATTGCCCCCGGCCTTTTCATTCAATTCAATAAGCCGCTCGATGGTGGCCTCTGCGCCGCTACCCGTTTCGGGGAGCGGTTCCCTGAAATCGCGCAACACTTCGCCGGCGTCACTCGGCAGCGCAACCCGGGTATCGATTGACTCAACAACCCCGGGAATCGATGCCACGAGCTGTTGCATCAATACGCCCATTTCCTGGCGAAACTGCTCGCCCACGCCGTTTTCATTCATTCCGCAATTCATCCCGTTTATTGATATATCCAATGCTCAGAGCAAGCATCACCTGCCCAGTGTAATAGAAAGGCAGGCCCCATATGTAGGTCGGGAAGACCGGCTCAGCGAAACGCATTGCCGCGACGGACAGGTCCGACAGGTAAAAGAGCGTCGCTCCCACCGGAATCAACACCGGTCCGCCCCGCCCCCGGGTCCCGACGGCTGCAACGAGCATTAAGCTTATGACTAACGTGTAGGCCCGCACCGGCATAAGCAAATTCGGGGGGACGTGGGGTGTCAACCAGAAACTGACCAGCACTGACATTGCGGCAACAGGCACAAGGGTCAACAACGACCCTCTTGTGCCGATGCCGTGCACTGAAAAGGCAACCATGTAGGCAACGTGTCCAATCAGGAAACTGACCAGTCCGGCGACAAAAAACCGTTCGCTGGTGCCAAGCAGCAGCAGGTCACCGAACCACGCACAGAGCAGCCCGAAAAAAATAGTCCGGCCATATTTCGACTGCCACGCGCCGGCGCTGATAGCTACACCCAGAAACGCACACGATGCCAGGATTTTGGCAACGGCAATTCCGGTGGTTACATCGGTCAGTTTGAATGCGACCAGCGCTGCGCAGGCGACGAGCGTCAGCCCGGATAGCCATCGCGAGGCCGGAAATGTATTCTCAATAATGAATGATTCCTGATCTGCCAGACGGTGCTGTTAGCGTAGAATATCGGATACCGCAATTTTCCCGCATTCGCCGATCAAAACCAATTTTTCGCGCCCTGGGCTGTCCAACCCCCTGATGACCAATACACGTTGTAAAGCTCCAGCCCGGCGCCCGGCCCTGTTCCTTGTGATCTGGCTAGGCTTGCAGCCGTTGCGCGCGGGTGCAGAAGTCGTCTTTACGGGCCTCGACACAAACCAGGAATCCAACGCACGGGCGCTGATGCCTATCGCGAGGGCTGAGTGCGACACCAACGTCTGGCGCATCGAAAGGTTGTTTCGCGATGCCGACAAGAACCTGCGTGATGCGCTCAGTGCTCTCGGTTATTACAACATCACGGTGGAAAAAACACTGAGCCATACCGATACCTGTTGGCTGGCCCGGTTCGATGTCGTGGTCGGCGATGCCATTCGTTACAGGGTGATCGATGTTCAGGTCGACGGCTTGCCATTGTCGGAATCGGGTCTGCTGCCCTTAGCGGACGCCAACCAGCCCCAGGTCGGCGGAATCCTGCATCACGGACAATATGAGCAGTTCAAAACTGCGCTACTTCGGCGAGCGTCAAGCCAGGGTTTTTTCGATGTCGCATTCGATCGAAACGAAGTCGTCGTCGAGCCGGAGTCACGAAGCGCCGATCTGCATTTGCAGCTCGTCAAGGGAGCCAGGTACCGATTTGGCGCTGCTAATTTCAGCGAAGGAATCCTTCGCAAGTCACTCCTTGTTAACTATACCGATATCAAGGAAGGCGACTATTACGATGCAGAAAAAATCAGTGAGCTTTACGAAACACTGAACGGCAGCGGCTATTTTAGCTCGGTTTCGATTCGCACCGAGCCGCTCGACGAAGAAGCACATACAGTCCCGGTGAACGTGTCATTGACGCCGGGCAAGCGGCGCAGCTACTCGATTGGCGCGGGATTTGCCACGGATACCGGGCCGCAGGGACGACTCGGCTACATTAACCGACGAAGAAATGACCGAGGCCATCAATTCGAAGCGCGCCTGTTTGCCTCGAGCACCAATACCGAGGCGACCGGTATCTACCGGTGGCCGGCTGACGATCCGAGAACGGACTGGGGCAGCATTGTTGGCGGGCTGCAGCACCAGAACACCGATACCAGCGAGAATGACACATATACATTGGGTTATTTGCGCTCGCGGAGCTTGACCAAGAACTGGCTCTGGTCGCGCCTGATTAACTATTCCTACGAAGATTTCGTCGTCGGCGACCAGGTCGAGTCCAGTCAGCTCGTGATATTTGGCGTCAATTTCGAATCGGCGACGGGACGCGAAATTAGTCGTACGTCCAGCGGCAGGCGAATCAATTTCGACCTGCGCGGGGCAAGCGACTCACTCGGCTCTGACACGAGCTTTCTTCAGTTCAAGGCGACGACCAAATGGCTTTGGTCGCTGAGCGACAAGACTCGCGTGATGATTCGCGGCAAGCTCGGAGCGACAGTGAAAGACGAACTCAGTGAACTCCCCGCGTCGGTTCGATTTTTTGCCGGTGGCGATCACAGTGTCAGAGGCTACGACTTCGAATCGCTCGGTCCGGTCGATGAAAATGGCGACGTGATCGGCGGCAGCAACCTGCTCGAGGCAAGCATTGAATTCGACAGAACTGTCGTCGGAAACTGGGCTGTAGCGGCGTTTGCGGATACCGGCAGCGCCTTCAACGGATTCTCGCCGGAGTTCAGTAGCGGCATCGGGCTGGGCATCCGCTGGTATTCGCCCGTCGGTCCAGTCCGAATCGATTTCGCGCACCCACTCGATGACCCGGGTCGAAATTTCCGTCTGCATATCACGCTGGGGCCGGACCTGTGACGCGTAGCCTCTGGAAACCCGTCCGTCGATTGCTTGCTGTCGTCTTCCTGTTCGCTGTCCTGCTGCTAACGACGTTTGCCATTTTGCTGAATACGGAAACCGGCAGCCGGTTCGTCGTGAGCCGGATTGCGGCAGCCGTGCCGGACTCACTTAACGTGGAGGACGTTGAGGGTACCTTATGGCGGGACCTGCATATTCGCCTGCTTGCTTATCGAAGCTCCAAAGTCGATCTCCGTGCGACCGATGTTGATGTCACCATCAGCTGGCCGAACCTGTTTCGTGGCGCCATCGTTCTGAAACGTATCAACGCGGAAGAAATCGAGCTTCGCAACCTGTCGCCAGCGAGCGTCGAGCCGGTGCCGCTTGATATCAGCATGCCGCCATTGCCGATACACATTGGCATTGGTCAGGCCCAGGTCGGCACTTTCAGATTTGCAGGTGCCGCAACCGAAACCCTGTTGCAAAAGATCACCATCGAAAATGCCGAAATCGAAGAAAGCAGGATTACGCTTGACGCCGGAGCCGCCGTCGTTGCCGGAACCGGGGTCGAATTGGCAAACGTCGATACCATCTTAAGCGGGGATGTTCCGCTTGCCGCCGAGGTGAACTGGCAAAGAACCGACGGCACCTGGTCGGGCCAGGGAAGCGTCAGCGGATCACTCGCAGAAATGACCCTCTCCCACTTGCTCAATCAGCCGTATGAAGTCTCGACTGACGGCGTTCTGCATTTGCAGGGACGGCTTGAACCTGAATTTGATTTGCAGTTTACCTGGCAGCGCTACGTGATTGCCGATGCGGAACTGACCAATGGAGACGTCAGGGTACGCGGCACAATGCGCGACTACAGCACCGCATTCAGCGTGCGCCTGTCGGAACCCCGGATTCCGGATATCGCCGTCAGCGGCACGGCAAACGGAAATACTGACGGCTTTTCCGAGTCAGACGTGCGGTTGCAGAGCGCGCAGGCAACCGTTGTGGCGAACGGCCGCATCAACTGGCTGCCGGTCCCGTCGGCCAGCTTGTCAGTGCAGGCAACGGACTTCGATCCTGCTTTGCTCAGCGACCAGCTTACCGGGCTGCTGTCTGCTCATGGCCAGTTCGATTTGCTGGACACCGAAAACTGGCGTGTATCGAACGTGGAAATAGCCGGGAACCTCAACGGGTCGGATCTGGTCGCGTCCGGAGATCTGGAAAAGTCGCCGGCGCAGCTGCGATGCGCGACCTGCGAAGTCACCATGGGTGCCAACCGGATTGTGGTTGACGGGTATCTTGCCGGCGATGCCATTGCGCTGGACTTTGACGTCGACGCACCCTCGATCGAGGACCTGCAAGCCCTGGTGTCGGGTGGTGTACAGGCGAAAGGCCATCTCGAAGGAACCACATCGGCGCCGGTCTTCGTCGGCAGCGTCGAAGCCACTGCCCTTCGCTACGGTACCTGGGGCGCTGATTCGATAAAGGTCGACAGCGATGGCTCGGGCCAGGACCTTCTTGATCTTCGTCTCGTCGTGACTACTCTGACTCGAGATGACAGTGCCTTCGGTTCTTTTACGGGGCGCCTGAGTGGAGCGCCGGGCAACCTCGACGTGGACATGACCTGGAACCTCCGGGACATGGCAACGATTTCAGCCTTCGCCAACATAATCCGTACCGACCTCGGCGTTCGCGGCACGGTTGATCGCGCGGCGATTGAAGAAACCTATTCAGGTCGGTCTATTCTTTCTGCGCCCCTCACGTTCACGTTTGAAGAAGGGACGATCGAAATCGGACCGCACCGGTGGCTTCTGCCGGACGGACAGGTCGACGTAACACGGGCCCTCGTAACACCGGAGCAGATCGCCATCGTTGCAAAGATCGAGAACCTGCCACTTTCGACAGCCAATGCCTGGCTGCCGAAACAGTATCAACTGGGTGGAACGATTAACGCGGATATCGATGTTGCACGAACTGACGGTGACTGGCTTGGATCCGTTGACTGGAGGCAGGCAGACACCGTCCTGTACATCGCCGGCAGCGAACAGACTCCGTTCGCTTTGAAGATTCCGGAAGCGGTTGCGGAAATCGACCTCGCCGACGGCGGCGCCCGGGTTGAGTCAATGATCCGCATTGATCCGGGTATTTCGTTTCGCACCACCGCGCAATTTGCCGACCTCAGCACTAATCCACTGATCGACGGTCGTGTGCGCGTTGACGGCGAGGACTGGAGCTTTGTTTCCGCGCTAATCCCCGAGCTTGCCAACTTTGGCGGCGATCTTTCGGCAGACTTTTCCGCAAAAGGTCCGTTGCTTTCGCCTGCCCTGAGTGGACAGGCATCGTGGCTGGATGGCAGCGCCGGAATTCCCGCAGTGAATGTGCCATTGACCAAGGTCAACATTACGGCTTCCGGTGCCGCGGATGGATCAGCCACCATAAGCGGTTCTGCGATGGCAGGTACAGGCAGCATCGAGATATCAGGTCGCATCGAAGACCTGATGCAGAGCAGCCGCAGGATTGAACTGGCCGTCACCGGAAATGCGGCGGACATTGTCGACTGGCCCGACTACCAGATCCGGGCGACGCCCGACCTGGTCGTCGTTGGCGCCGCCGGCGGCTGGGATGCCACCGGCAAGCTGGACGTCCCGCAGGCTGAAATCAGCGTACGCGAACTCGTCGAGAGTGCGGTGACTGTTTCTCCGGACGTCGTATTGCCCGACACGGATTTCTCGACACCGCGATCCGCGGCGCGCTACTCCGGCGAAGCCCGACTCACTCTCGGCGATGACGTCCATATCTCGGCGTTCGGTCTGGATACGAACGTCGCGGGCTCGCTTCTGGTGCGTAAAACGCCGGACCAGGAACTGACCGCTGAGGGGCGAATTAGACTGGTCGGCGGAAAGTTCGTGGCGTACGGGCAGCGCCTGACGATCGAGGAAGGTACGCTGACGTTTACCGGGCCGCTCGACAATCCAATTGTCGACGTCCGCGCCACCCGCACAATTGAGAATTTCCAGGAAACGATCGTCGCCGGGATTCGACTTCAGGGTCGTGCGAATAATATTACGTCTACCGTCTATTCCGAGCCATCGATGGCCGAAGCGGATGCGTTGTCCTACCTCATGATCGGGCGACCCCTGGCAGAGGCAACCAGTTCTGAAGGTGGCGACCTGTCCAGCGCGGCACTGGGCCTCGGGCTGAGACAAGCCTCCCGGGTCACCGAGCAGATTGGCCAGTCCGTCGGGCTTGATCAGCTGTCAATTATTGGTGATGGCGGGGACTCGACGGCGCTTGTTGCCGGTAAGCAAATCAACTCACGGCTGTATGCCAGATACGCTTACGGCGTTTTTTCCCGGCTTGGCATTATCCTGATTCGCTACAAGCTCACGGAGCGCCTGTCACTCGAGGCCGGCACCGGTGAGTCGCAATCGCTCGATATTCTTTACTCGGTTGACAAAGAATGAACCGGCGCTGATCAACCCTTGAATATCATGCAGGTCGTTGTGCCCCTCGCCAGGATACGATCACTCGAGTCGCGCAGGATGCCATCCGCGATACCCAGCCGTTTGCCGACGTTGATGACTGCGCCGATCGCTGTCACCGCGCCGGTGCCTACTGTGATGGGACGAACGAAATCAATCTTGAACTCGACCACGGTAAAGGCGACTCCCGCCGGCAGCATCGAGTGAACCGCTGACCCCATGCACGAATCCAGCAAAGCAGCTGCCCATGAACCGTGTATCGTGCCGTTCGGATTGCAATAGTCTGCGCTGGTCGCGCCGCTGATAACGGCACTCCCTTTTTCAACGGCGGTCAGCCGGAATCCCAGGGTATGCGCCATCGACGGGTGCGGTATTCGCCCGTCTACCACACGGGCAAGATATTCAAGACCGGTCATCGGAGCTTATTGCGGGTCCAATCGCGAATCAGGGTAATCCGCGAATATTTTCCGGAACGCGTCACGCATGGCGGTCCGTGCCGGCGCGTCGTGCATGTACGAGCCCTCGTAGACGTTGTGGACCCGGCCCATTGTGCCGGCCCACAGCCGTTCCCCGGTGACGCTGTCGGTCATCTCCAGTTTGACCTCGGCAATAAAACGCACACCGCCTCCGGGTGCTATCGTTTCCCAGGCTTCGTCGCGTGCGGATTCATCGGCACTCAGCGTCCTGTTGACGAACGTCATCTGCACCACGGCATGAGCATCTCCCTCGGTGTACTCGAGACCCTTCGCGCCCAATACGGTCGCGATTTCGTCGCGCAACATCGGTTTCAGGAACTCTGGCATATCCTCGAATTCAACCCGATAGTTGTGGATGCGCTCAAAACCCGATTGGCAGCAGTAGGTCACATCGGTCGAAACCGCTGGCAGCGAGCCGCAGCCGGTAAAGACAAGGCTGCCTGCAAATATCGCCAAAATTTTGAGTAGCAACCGGTTCAGTCTCATTTTCGCAATGCTCCGCAATTGTCTGCCCATATTGTACCGCCCGGCGTCCCCCTGCGCGGCACGTAGAATCACTTATTCACCGCAGCAGCCTCACTTACGTAAACCACATAAAAACGAACGGCGCCAGCATCCAGAGCAGGCCCTTGACCAGGAAGAAGCAGAAGCTGGCAGCGCCCAGGCGTTGCATGAATCTGGATCGCAGCGGGTTGTCGCGATGCAGGTATCCGTAAAAAGCAGGTGCTTGCATGATTATTGTCCTCTGTTAAACAGGTGTCAGGTACGGAAAGCCCCGACCCGAAGGCCGGGGCGATTTCGCAATCAGGCCGATTGCAGTTCGGAGTCACGGCTCAGGCGACGCGTCAGCGATGGCAGCAGCGCAGGAACCTTGGTCTTGTATTGTGTGTATTCGGGGTGAGCGTCCTCGAGGTCGCGCTCTTCGAGCTTGATACCAATGAAAATGTAGGCGGTTGATCCAAGCGCGAACACGAGGTGTGATATCGACATCGTCGGTGTGAACCACATGATGCCCAGCCATCCGGTGTAGATCGGATGACGGACGATCCGGTACAGGGCCGGCGTCACGAATTTGAGACGCCTGGCTTCGTTGCCGCGCAATGCACGCCAGACCTGGCTCAGGCCGAACAGGTCGAAATGATCAATCAGGAAGGTCGCGTACAGGAGCAAGCCCCAGCTGGCCAGGTACAGGCCACTTAGCGACGCCGCGGCCCAGTCGGTCGTCACGTTCCAGATCACCCCGCCCAACGGCTCCCAGTAATACATCAGCAAGGCCAGGCAAAGGGTGGATACCAGTACATAGGTGCTCCGCTCAGCGGCTGCCGGGATGAACCGGGTTATCCAGCGTTTGAATGCAGGGCGCGCCATGCCGCTGTGCTGGACGGCAAACAGCGTTAGCAGCGCGGCATTGATCAGCAGCGCCACTGCCAGCGAAGCGGTCGGCGCTGAGTCAATTGACTTGGGCACGGCGATATTGCCGATGAAGCCGATGGCGTACAGGAAGGTCACGAAAAAAAGGGCGTAGCTTAGGACCCCGTAGCCGAATATCAGTGTGCGTTTCATTAAAATTTCCTCTAAGTAGTTGTTTACAAAAGCCTTCTGGCTTGGGACGTATTTTCGTCGTAGACTCTGTCGAGGTCCTGACCATGCCCGGACCATTCGCTGACGATTTCATGACCGGCCAGTGCCGGGATCGCCAGCGGCGTTAAAGAGCAACCAGGGGGGCCTGATCCGCGGTGGTATACGTATTCGGTAACTACGAGCTCGATGTGGCCAGACGCGAGCTGCGGATGAACGGCGAGCGGGTTGAAACGGAGCCAAAAGCCTTCGAGTTGCTGACCTTCCTCGTAACGCATGCGGACCGGGCTATCAGCAAGGACGAACTGCAAAACGAGCTCTGGCCTCGCTCAATCGTTACGGAAACCGCCCTGACCCGAGCCGTCATGAAGGCCCGGCGCGCCGTCGGTGACGACGCCAACCAACAGACGATGATTCGTACCGTGCACGGTCACGGTTACCGATTCGTTGCCGAACTCGATGGGACGGCCGACAGCCTTGCAGAAAACTCGCCCGCTCCCCGCATGCGCGGGTGGCGACGGCCGTATGCCCGCTACGCCATTATTGCGCTGGTCCTGGGCATCGTGGCGACTGCGCTGGTAAGCAACCTCAGGACGCCACCGCACACGGCAGATGGGCCGGTTGCCGTGGCCGTACTTCCGATATCGAGCGATATCGTGGACGAATCACTTGCCTGGGTCCGACTTGGGCTGATGAGCCTGATGAACCGCATGCTTGAAGACGGCGGGGTACTCGTAGCGCCGGATCGCGATGTGCTCACCGCAGTCGGCGACGGGCCTGTCCCGAGGCCACTGACGCCGGACTTTCTGGACCGCATGTTTACCGTCGCCGCCGCAAACCACGTGCTCGACGTGAGCCTGCAATTTCAGAACGGCCTGTACCGAATGTCAGCGGTACTGGCCGGTCGCAACGGCGCCAGAACCCGACGCGTCATCGTCGGCGACACGCCGGCGGCGGTTGCGGCAGACATGTCGCGGGTGATCAGCGGTGTCCTGGATCGCGAAAGTGGCGTGCCCGCCAGACGCCTGCAGCGAGTGTCGGCGGACCCGTTCATCAACGAGGCGTATGCCAGGGCCCTGGATCTCGAATTGCAGGGAAGACTGGCGGAGGCGCGTACGCTCTTCGGGCTGGCGGCGGAACAGGAGCCGGAGCTCTTCTGGCTGCGTTATGAAATCGCCTTGTGCACGCGGGATCTGCGCGAGTGGGACGAGGCCGCAGCGATGTTTGCTGCCCTGGAGCAGGAGGCGCGGGCCGCAGGCGACAACGCTGCCAGGCTTGCCACCCTGAATTCCCTGGGCGTCATGCATATCAAGCAGCAGGATTTTGCGGCGGCGGCACGCACCCTGGGAGAGGCAGTTGCCCTGGACGGCGCCGGGGTAACGCCGTCCGATCGTGCCTCGGTGCTGGTGAACCTTGCGCTGGTCGCGTCGAACAACGATGACCGCGAAACGGCGCGCGGCTATTACGCGCAGGCCCTTGCAGCATACCGGGATGCCGAAATGACGCCGCCGCCAAGCTTTCTTAACAATTTTGCAGGCCTCTTGATCAGCGAGGGCCAACTGAGCCTGGCCCAGGAGTATTCCGAAGAGGCCATCACGGGATTCCAGCTTCGCGGCCAGCGACGGTTCGAGGCGTCGGCACTCAATCGGCTCGGCAAAATTCTGCGCCGGCGTGGCGATATCGATGGCGCCATGTTGCGTCATCAACAGGCGCTGGCAATTCAGCGCGATCTGGGCGACAAGCCCGGCGAGATCGGCGTCCTGATGGCCATCACCAATGTCTACCGGGCCAAGGGCGACCTTACCCGCGCCCGCCTGAACGCGAAGGAGGTCCGGGACGAGGCTATCGACCTCAACGACCAGGGGCTGCTCGCCGATGCGCACATGTTCCTCGCCCAGGCGGAAGAGGATCTCGGAAACCACAGTGAAGCGCGCCAGGAGTACGTTGCCGCTCACAACATCTTTATCGCCCAGGGCAAGCCGCCGGGCCTCCGTTACGCCGATGAAGGTGTTGCCAGAACCACTTTCCGCCTCGGTGACCGGGAGCAGGCAATGGCCCTGGCCGAGGACCTGCTCGAGTCAGCGCAAGCGGATAGCGACGTCAGGGCCGTGGGAAGAGCGCAGCGCCTGATCGCAGAGATTGAATTCGCCGCCGGCCGTACCGGATCGGCGATCGATCGCTTGCTGCAGGTACTCGAAGACGCGCGCGCACGCGGCGATGAGCTGATGGAAGCCGGCGTCACGCCCGAACTGGCCGACGCTTATCTTAAAGAAGGTATGACAGCACAAGCGGCCGAACTCGTCGGCGCAACGAACGAACCTGAATCTTCCGATCCGGTGCTCTCCCGGCTGCAGGCGCGTCTCGCCTTTGCCCAGGGCGAACCCGAACGCGCGGTCGCTATCATGTCCGCGCTGAGAAATTCCGCTGGTGAAAGCTGGAGCGACGAAGATGACGTATTGCTGGAAACGTTTAGCGAAGCATACCGTCGCTAGGCTGCCAGAATATTTCGCGTGAGCCTTACCCACCAGGCAGCGCCTGTTGCAAGCACGTCGTCGTTAAAATCGTAGCCCGGATTGTGCAACGGTCGACCGTGCTGACCCTGCATGCCGTTGCCGATAAGTACGTAACAGCCGGGCCTGGCTTGCAACATTCGGGCAAAGTCTTCTGAACATGCAGCCGGCTCGCAATCGGGAACTACGTGCGCCGCACCCACCGTATCGATGGCCGCCTGTATGGCCAGATCGGTTTCGTCATCCGTATTGTTGAGCACGATGAATTCATGAGTGTATTCAAGGTCGACATCGACGTCGTGCGCCCTGCCAATATTGACGACCAGATCCCGCATACGCTTTTCGATCAGTGCCTGTGTTTCATCGGACAGACCGCGGGTATCCCCTTTGATAATTACGTTGCTGGGTATCACGTTGCGCGCACCATCCGTGTGGATCTCTGTTACCGAAACGACGCCGCTGTGCATAGGATTCAGTGACCGGGCAACGACAGTCTGCAATGCCGAAATAATTTCCGCGGCGACAACGACGGGATCGCGCGTGCGATTCGGCATAGACGCATGGCCGCCGAGCCCTTTGACGGATATGACGAAATTGTCCTCGAACGTCATCATCGGTCCTTTTCGGACCGCGAAAGTGCCCGCCGGAATCCCCGGCATATTGTGCATGCCATAGACGGCGTCGATCGCGAAACGCTCAAACAGACCGTCCTGCATCATCGCCAGCGCACCCAGCCCGTTTTCCTCGTTCGGCTGGAAAATGAAATGCACGGTCCCGTCAAAAGTATCTGTGGTCGCCAGCGCCTGAGCCGCCGCAAGTAACATTGCTGTATGGCCGTCATGACCGCAGCCGTGAAATCGGTGATCATGTACCGATCGATGGCCAAAGGTATTCGACTCCTGTATCGGCAACGCGTCGATATCTGCCCGCAAGCCGATCGAACGCTTGCTGCTTCCGCGCCGTAGCACGCCGACCACACCCGTGCCTCCAATTCCGCGGTGCGTCTCGATACCCAGCCCCTCGAGAAGTGCGGCGATCTTGTCGGCCGTACGTTCTTCCCGAAAGCCGAGCTCCGGATGACGGTGAATATCATGACGCAAGGCGATCCAATCGGTATTGGGCAGGTCCAGCATGGCGCGCTCCGGGGTTTGTCTGCAGCGGCCTTGCTCGGGGCCGCAACCTTGTTGGCAAAAGTACGGATACAAGCATACCGCCGGGCAACCTAGAATTGGAAACGAGGAGAAATAATCATGGCCGAACACGAAGAGAGCACGGAAATGCCTGCCGCCGTTGCCGCGATCGCAGCCGCTGGTTTCGCCGAATGGGCGAGCGACAACGTCGACCCGGCTTTACGGCAAAAGTTCGCCGCTGAGCGTATCCCGGTGGCCGGCATACGTCACGTGCGCGTATGGGGATTGCAGGTCGACGACGAGCGCGCATTGCCGGGTCGCGAACGAACCCGGATCCCTGATGACGAAATATGGGAAGTGAACCTAGTCGCGAGCAACGGCTCAAAATACGAAGTTGACTCCAGGCTCCTGCGGGCGGCGGGCGCCTGACCCATACCGCCGAACCGGGGCCAGCCTGATCCTGCTCTGCTGCAGAGTCCCTTGCTAACCAAAATAGCGGCGCCCGCATCCAATGGTCTATGGTTGCGGTAATGACAGGCACTGCCCCACCGTCGCGTGCGGAATTTCATGAGGCGATAGCGAATCGCTCGACTCGCTGGTATGCCGCGTGCCTGAAGATCACGCGCAACCAGGAACTCGCTGAGGACGCTGTCCAGGAGGCATTGCTGTCCGCCTGGAATAATCGGCACCAGTTCCAGCGCAACTCACGTCTGGAGACCTGGATTCACCGCATCGCTGTCAATGCGGCCCTGCAGCTGCTGCGCTCCAGCCGTCCCAACGTGTTCGAGCCGCTGGAGTCTGACGTACCGGACCGGGCGGCAACGCCTGAGCGCGTTCAAGACGACTACGAACTCGGCAACCAGCTGGCGGATGCTTTCTCGGTGCTCAGTGAGATCGAACGCGTCTGCTTTGTTCTCAAACACCTCGAGCAGTGGCGGCTTAGGGAAATAGCCGAAGAACTGGACGTAAAGATTGATACGGTCAAGCAGGCTCTTTTTCGCGGCGTAAAAAAGCTCCGCGTAAAAATGAAAAGCCTGCAAGGTGAAACAGCATGAACGATGAAACATTGATTCTCTACTACTACAACGACGGGCTGTCCGCTCGCCAACGGCAAGAGGTTGCGCATGTTCTGGCAAGCGACACGATTGTCGCTGATCGTTACATGGCCCTTTGTCAGGAGCTATCCGACCTGGTAGCAGACGATGCCGCCGTGCCAACTGCCGATATGGTCCAGCGTTGGCACGACGGCCTGGACCGGGCGATTGGTCTGCACGCACAGGCGCGACCGACGCCGGCAGTTCATTCGTGGTCTTTCCTGCTCGGCGCCGGAGTGACCGCAGCGCTGGCCATTGGTATTGGCATAGGCATTCTCGTATCTCGAGACGAGCAACCGCCGATTCCGCTGAATCAGGATCTGGTTACCGACAACGGCGTGACCAACAGCACCGGGCGATCATCGGCATTTATTCGCGGCTTGCAGGTACATTTGCGCGAAAGCGAGCGCGGCATCGGAGCACTGCCAGGAAGCACAGATGCGGACCGGGAGCGCCTGATACTTAACATTATCGAACAGAACCGGCTGTTTGAACGCGCTGCCGAACAAAATGACTCAGCTAACCTGGCACGCGTCCTCCGTGCATTCGAGCTGGTTCTTGTGCAACTGGCAGCGGCTGACGTATCGCCCGAAGACGCCGAAGCCCTGCGGACAAAATTGCTTTTCGAACTGAACGTAGTGCTAACCAAAATTGCGCGCGATACATCAGATGAGCCACAGTCGATTTAATTGAGGGATGATGGCAATGAACAAAAAGTCCGCACTTTTTACAACCGCGCTGGCGCTGGTTATTTCGACCACGGCACTCGCGCAGGACAACGGCCCGAGCGACGCCGACGAACTAAAGATCACGGCGCTGGAGGCATTGATATCGGCTCCTCCGGAACGCGCCCTGCCGCTGGTCAAGAAAGTCCTTCAAGGCAACCACAGCGACGAAGTCAAGGAAAGCGCATTGTTCATTCTCAGCCAGATCGAAACATCGGAAGCACAGGTCCTGTTGCTGGACTTCGCGCGACAGAGCAGCGGCGAGTTGCAGGTTGAGGCGATCCAGATGGCAGGCATCGGCGGTAACCCCGAGACGCTCCAGGCGCTCAGAACGATTTATGCAGAAGGTGACGACAATGTACGGGCTGCGGTGATCGAAGCCTACCTGATAGCAGGCGACAAAAAGGCCATTTACGAAATCGCGCTTGAGGTCAAATCCGATGCGGATTTCGAACAGGCGGTGGAAATGCTGGCCGCGATGGGCGCCATAGAGGAATTACGCAGCTTGCTGGAGGGACGTGGCTCAGCTGAGGGCCTGGTCGATGCCTATATTGTTGCCGACGACTTTGAGATGTTGCAGCAGATCGCAATGGATGGCTCGAACGTCGACGTTCAGGCACAGGCGATTGAAGGCATGGGAATCGTCGGCGGCGACAAGGCGAATGCCACGCTGCTGGAGATTTACCGTGGTACGGACAATGACCACATCAGGGAGGCCTCGCTCAATGCAATGCTGATCGCCGATTACGACGAGGGCCTGCTTGCGCTGTATCGGGAAAGCACAGATGCGGCCGAAAAACGCGATTTGCTCGAGTACCTCACGATGATGGACAGCGACCAGGTCTGGGCCTTGATTGATGAGGCACTGGAGGACCAGCGATGAGCCGCCGCAACCGCGATCTGGCAAAGACCGCAGGCTTCATCCTGCTGCTGATCGGCAGCGTCGTCAGCGCACCGGCGCTCGCACAAGTGACCGGCCTGGCCGAAAATGGCTGGAATACCTGGCGTGCCGCTGGCGTGGCGTCCGCGCCCGAGTTGTGCTGTTACTCATGGAAGGGGCGTAGCAACGGCAGGCAGGGCTGCAATCTTGATGGTCGCAACGGCGGCTTCGGGACGTCTTCGGATGCACCCGGTAGCGGCGACGATGTACAGATTTTCGTTCACCTCGCTGACGGCAAAGTGACCGCGATTCGTGCTTTGAGCGCGAGCTGCCCGGTAACCGTGAATGCCCCGGTGCACGACCTTGGCGTGATTGCGGCGGATGACAGTGTCGCCTGGCTTGGCGACTTCGTGACTCCCGGAAACGACCTGGCGTCGGCGGCTATCCTTGCGGTAGCGGTACACCAGGGTGATAACGCTGTCGCCCTGCTGCTGGAAACGGCGCAAAGGAGCACTGAACATGAGCAGCGCGAAGATGCCATATTCTGGATGTCGCAGGTACGCGTTGAGGAAACCGCGGGCGAACTTAGGCAGTTTATTTTTGCCGATGCTGATGCCCGGATCCGGAAACATGCTGCTTTCTCCTATTCGCAGTCAGCAGCCGGGGATGTGCCGGAGGTGCTGGTAAGGCAGGGTCGGGATGACCCCGATCCCGATGTGCGTTCGCAGGCCTGGTTCTGGCTGGCCCAGAGTGGGGCCGTCGAAGCGGAACCCGCAATCGGCCAGGCCATGCGCGACGATGTGGACGAGGACGTTCGCGAAGACGCCGTCTTTGCGCTATCGCAGCTTCCCGAGGAAAGGGCAATCAAGGTGCTCGGCGCCATTCTGGAAGACTCAGGCATGGCCAGGGAAGTTCGCGAGCAGGCGCTGTTCTGGCTGGCCCAGATGGAGTCCGATGCCGCTTTCGACTACATCGACAAAATCTTGTCGAGCAACTGAGGACTCAACCTCAGGTACACTGTGCTTCGTCACGTGACGGAGCAGACTTCTGAATCTCGGCAGTCAGTTTAGAAAAGACAATCTCAAGCGATACCTGCTGCAGTGTTCGCTGGCGGGCCTTGTTGTTTTCGTTCTGCTGATGGTTTTCAACGCGGTCACACAGACGGTCCTGATAGCCGCGCTGGGTGCCAGCGCATTTATCGCGTTCGCGGTTCCACTGTCGCTGCACTCTAGTCCGCGCCATATGATCGGCGGCTATATAGTTGGCCTCGCATCCGGTTGCCTGATGGGCTTTTTAAATAACAGCCTGCACCTGGAAAGCGCGGCTCTGGCCGGTGCTACCCTGATCATATTTGGCGCATTCGCCATGTCGACCGCAATGTTCGTAATGGTAGTAACCCGCACCGAACATCCACCGGCCGCGGCGCTGGCACTTGGCCTCGTACTCAATGAATGGAACCTCCTCACGCTGGCGGTCATCCTTGCCGGTGTCATTGGACTGAGCCTCGTCAAGAGAATGGTGCTGCCAATGCTGATGGACCTGGTGTAAGGAAGCCGGACGGCGGTTTTGACGCGGCCGCTTATCGACAGAACCGGCAGTCAGCCTCAGCCAGCGTTTCCACACCTGCGAGGCCTTGTCGCTTCGACATCAATCCGGCAAGCATGTGCAGTCCCCGCAGGGTCATCAATCGCGCGTCCGGTACACGCCGAAGTGGACGAACGGTTCGCTGGAGGGCCTGCCCGGCGAGACGTCGAAAGGGACCTGGTGCTCAATAGGATCCAGACTGCGCAGATAGCCTACGATCGCCAGCGCATCTTCGTCAGAAATCTTGGTGTATGCCTGCCACGGCATCACGAGGATTCCCTTCGGGCCATGCCTTCCGGCCCCGGTTCGCACGGCCGCCGCAATTTCATCGTCTGACCAGCGACCGATGCCCGTATCCCT
>Ga0316195_10000179_pt1 | contig 22014 bp, 17 predicted proteins | sample Phised1_MG_FD_204937 | JGI IMG/M metagenome (GOLD analysis project Ga0316195, IMG submission 204937) | Coastal sediment microbial communities from Maine, United States - Phippsburg sediment 1 | ecosystem: Environmental > Aquatic > Marine > Coastal > Sediment | place: USA: Maine | collected...
CCGATTTCATGGGCCAGCACCGCAGCCACGGCGGATTCGTTACGGCAACATCTCAGCATACCGCGCGTGATAAAAATTAAACCGCCAGGTGCGGCCAAAGCATTAATCTCATCCGAATCCTGAATCAAAAAATGATAGCCGCCGAAGGTTTCGGGCATATCCGAAGCGCGCGCCAGGGTCTGGCCTAAGAGATTAAGGTAACGGTTGCCAGCCCGATCGTCGTAAGGCCGGTATTTGGTAAGGACAACCGCACCCACTGTGCGTCCGATGAAATACTCCTGCTCCGGCGTGATATCTGCAAAGCTGCGGGCTACGGCCCGGGCGCTTTTGGAGATCGACTCGGCTTCCTCGGGACTGATGGTGCCGGTCGCCGTCCCGATCGTCGTGCCCAGGTCGGCAACGGTTTCCAGCCCCTGGCACCCGGCCAGCAGTGATACCATTCCGGACGTCCATCCCAAACCCCACACACATCTTCCAACCAAGTTCAGAAAATCCCTGCGGTCCACCTGCCGCATTACCAACCTCCTTCAGGCGTCACGTTGCCTTCCTGTAGGAACGCTTGCATTTCATTTTGCGAGACGACGATTTTCTCCATTTTATCGATCCAGGAAAAATCGATCTTTGGATTTTGGGTCCTGAACGCATCTTCGACCTGCGCATTGAATCCTTTGCCAGCCAAGGCCAGTTCATCGCTGGAAGCCGCCTGACGCACATCCTGATCGCCGGCGCGCAGCACGATTGTTTTAGAAGTCAGCGCCGAAGTGTGTATCCAGCCTTCGACACCCCGCCCTTCCAAGCCCACTTTTGACCAGGAACCCTGACGCCCACGGACCACAAGCCGGTCACCATAGGATACGCGTGTCACGATCGTTCCCAAAAACGAGGGTCTGGAACGAAGCGCCCCCTCTTTAATCTGAACACTCATCTTTGTCATTGCGCAAAGCCCTCCTTAATACGACACTGTCGCATCAAATCGTCTCACGGTTTTGATGGGGATTCGTCCGATCTTGCCGGCTTTTGTTTCAGCAATTGCCAGTCTTCATCGACCATGGCTTGAATTCGGTTTTTGTCTTCCGGGTTTAAATGTTTGAATCTTCCTTGCATCTCCAAGTAGGCGGCGATTGTTTGATCCCCTTCGTAATTAAGGGTATAGTGAATCCCATCCGTCACCTCATAAAGCGGGAAGATGTTGCTTTGGGACGCCAGTCGCGCCACTTTGATCGACTGCTCGGAAGGGATACGCCATCCAGTGGGGCAGGTCGCCAGAACATGCAAAAAACGCGTTCCGCCCTTGAGCGCCTTGGCCTTTTGAAACTTTCGAATCATATCTTCGGGAAAGGCGATGTTGGCAGTCGCAGCATAGGGTATCCGGTGGGCCGCCAGGGCTTCGATGATATTCTTTTTGCGGGTCTTTTTCCATCCCTGACCAGGCGTGGTCGTCGTACGGGTACCGTAAGGTGTCGCTGAACTGCGTTGTACGCCGGTGTTCATATAGGCTTCATTGTCATAACAGACATAAATAAAATCTTCACCCCGCTCGGCCGCCCCGCTCAGGGCCTGAAAGCCGATATCGAAAGTGCCCCCGTCACCCGCCCAGGTCATCACGACGGTCTCCGTATCACCTTGGGCATCGAGGGCTGCCCGGACCCCGCTGGCCACAGCGCCACCGGTAGCGAATGCGGTCTGCAAAATGGGAACCTCCAGGGAGGACTGGGGATAGGCTCCGGCCAGAATCCCCCAGCAACAGGCCGGTATGACGACGATGGTTTTGGACCCCAGGGCTTGCAGCGCGAATTTCATTGCAATGGTGGCACCGCATCCCGGACACCCAACATGCCCGGGACGTAGAAAGTCGGTTACAGGTTGGTTCTTTTGCCTCATTTGGGTTCCTCGGCCGGGTCGTCAGGGGGTGCCGTTAAATCCGTTCGCAATTCCATCCAGATGCTCTCCTCGCTCGGCGCAGAGGTCTCACGCGTGGCCACCCAAATTTGTTCCAGTAAAACGGTCGTTATGTCTCGTCCGCCTAGCCCGGCGATGTAGCTGTATACCTGCGGAGGGCGATCCATGTTGTACAAGGCCGCTTTGACCTCCTGGGCAAAAATGCCGCTGGCCCCAAAAGAAAAATTACGATCCACGACCGCCACTTTGGCAACGCCTGATAAAGCCCGTCGCACAGCTTGGGTTGGAAAAGGGCGAAGCATCTTTATCTTGAGCATTCCCACCCGTTCTCCCCGGGCCCGCAATTCGGTCACAACCAGACGACATGTACTGGCAGCCGTCCCACTGACGATCAGAACCACGTCGGCATCCTCGCATGCAACCGTCTCGATGGCACCATAGGTGCGCTGGAAGATCTCGCTGAAATCCTGCTCCGTTTGTGCAAACCACGTCAAGGCCCGCGCCATACCCATCTGGATGCTGTGGCGCATCTCCATATAGACTGCCGGCGAGGCCATCTGACCCAGGGCATAAGGCTCGTTAACGTCAAGCTTGAATCGTGGCACCAAGGCCGGCAGGAACCGATCGACCGCCCCCTGGTCGGCGACTTCAACCGGTTCGTAGGTGTGTGAAAGAAAAAAGGCATCCAATATAACCATCACCGGCAGGTTGACACCTTCGGCCAAGCGGAAAGCCTGCAGGACCGTGTCATGCACTTCCTGGCCGTCTTCGCAGTAGAGTTGAAGCCAGCCTGTGTCGCGTTGCGACAAACTATCGGTTTGATCGGCCCAGATATTCCACCCGGGAGCCAGCGCCCTGTTTACCACGGCCATAACGATCGGCAGTCGTGCCCCGGAAGCCCAGTGCAATAGTTCATGCATGTAAGCCAAACCTTGCGAAGAGGTTGCTGTAAAGGCCCGGACACCGCAACTGGCGGCTCCGATAACCGCAGCCATGGCCGAGTGCTCGCTTTCGACACACAGAAACCTGGCTGGCATGGTGCCGTCACTGCAATAGTCTGAGAGGGCCTCCACAATATGAGTTTGCGGCGTAATCGGGTAAGCCGACACAACCGACACTCTGGCCAGCCTAACCGCTTCCGAAACCGCATGGCTCCCTTCGAGAACCTGCTTCATGGTGTCTCCGCTGTCAAGACCATGGCGTCACGGGGGCACTCGGTTACGCAGATGCCACAGCCTTTGCAATAGTCGAGATCGATTCGACGGCCGGTCTTCGTCTTTGTCACGGCAACTTCGGGGCAAAAAAGACGACAGTTATCGCAATCATTGCAGATACCGCAATTAAAGCAGCGGCCGGCTTCACGCCGTGCCTCGACATTATTGAAGACCGGCTCACGCGTTTCACCAGATGACAGGCCGACCGTCGACCGTCCTCTAGGCCTGAAATAATCCAGGTTAATTTGCTCAAAAGCAACCAGTTGGTCCAGGCGCGCACCGCGGGGGCCGCTTTTGTAAATTTCCATTGACAGCGATGACCCACGGCCAACGCGGCACGCTTTCAACCGCGGTTCGACGGCATGCCAGCCCGAAGTAAAATACGTATCCAATGCCATGGCCGCCTGCTTGCCGGAAGCGATCGCATCGGCCACACTCCGGATGGGGTTCGTCAAATCCCCTCCGTAGACGACCGGTTTGGGGTGGCTCTTCGTCAGGGTACAATGGCTCAGGTGCAAGGCCTCCGGAAAAGCCCTTTCAGGCGGCTGCCAGTGCGGATCGGCTTCGGCCCCGATGGCCGTAAACACATGATCGACATGCAGGTTCCGTGTTCGGCCGGCATCGGCAACCACCGTCGCCCGCTGGCCTTGCCCGCCATGATTGGCGACTTTCATCTTCTGCAGGGTCAGGTTATACCCGGACGGCTGCGGTTCAATCTGAAGCGGTGTGAAAAGTTCCCTGATTTCTACTCCTTCTGCCAGGGCCCGGCTTATTTCTGCCGTAAAAGCGGGCATGTCCTCTTGGCGGCGGCGATAAATGACCAGGGTTTCGACCCCCAGACGGACCAAAGACCGCGCTACGTCGATGGCACTGTTACCTCCCCCAATCACGGCCGCCCGGCCCTGTATCCTTGGGTTCACCTTGGTACGCAGTTGTTTTAAATAAGCCAGTCCATCCAACACCGCTTCGGCGCCTTGAACCGGCAGGGCTATCGGTCGACTGTGACCACAGCCGACGAAAACAGCATCAAAGCGTTTGCTCAGTTTGGCTCTTAAAGTTGCATCGACCGGCCGGTCACAATGAATAGGGACGTCCATCTGTTCGATGCGATAGACTTCCGACCGCAACACATCGAGTGGTAAACGGTAAGCCGGAATCCCCCAGCGCAGCAAACCGCCGGGCTCATTCTGAGCTTCGAACACCTCACAACCATATCCAAGGCTTCTGAGAAAAAAGGCCGCCGAGAGTCCTGCCGGGCCTGCTCCGACGATGGCCACCTTAGGTGAGACTTTGCTGAGACTTGAGCATGGCGGGTTGCCGGAGGTTTCGATCAGGTACCGCCCTAAGAATTTTTCGATTTGACTGACGGCGACAGCCTCGTCAAAATTGGCCCGCAGACAATCATTTTGGCAGGGATGAAAACAGACGTACCCACAAATCGCCGGAAAAGGATTCTCCTGCAGCAGTCTTTGGCCAGCGTCTTTGAGTTGACCGGTAGCTGCAAGCATTTGGATTTGTGCGATATCCGCGCCAGTCGGACAGGCAGCGCTGCACGGCGCTGTCTTTTCACGGTAGGCCGGACGCATGAAGCGCCAGGACCCTGTCTTGTTGATCGCCGTCGACGTATTGGAACGCGACATGAATATTGACAAATCGTGGAAATCCATTATTTGAGATAGCTTCTAATCAGATTCTACAGGTTTGCCCATCTGCACCTGTGCGTAAGCTTCGCGGGCGGCTTTGACATTACGGGCGGTTTTAACGGTGATCTCGGCTTCAATGGCGGCCTTGAGCGCCGCTTCTAAACCCGGCGCGTCCATTACCCTGGCAAAAGCTCCCACCATGGCCGTGTTGATAAGCGGCTGTGTGCGGGTCCCGAGTTCATTGTCAAGGGCAATGCGGGTTGCATCGATCCACGCGATCTGAAAATCCTGGAACCGGTGTCCGCGTTCGGGCTGGCCCGGCGCGTTGAGCAGGATCCAACCGCCTTTTTTTAGGCCGTGCGTCACATCCACATGGGCCAACAGCTGAGAATCCTGGACGATGATGTGATCCGGCTGATAAACGTTCGTTCGAGCCAGAATTTTATTTTTGTCCAGACGCAGATAAGCCTCCACCGGGGCTCCCCGTCGTTCGACACCGAAGACAGGAAAGGTCTGGACATAATACCCGGCCTGGAAAAAGGCTTTGGCCAGCAGGATAGACGCTACAACCGTCCCCTGACCTCCGCGACCATGGAATCTTATTTCCTGCATGTCATGACCCGATCGGAGAACCGTTTAGGCTATTGATCAGTGAACTCTAAAATGACACCTTCTTGATACAGTTTGTTAAAAATATCAACCACTTGTGGATCAAACTGCGAGCCGGCGCCCTCATTGATGATCTTCAATATCCGCGACTCCTCCATTTTTTTGCGATAGGCGCGATCAGAGGCGATGGCGTCATACACATCGGCCACGGACAGAATACGGGCCAGAATCGGGATTTCCGCCTGCTTTAGGCCTTTCGGATAGCCGGCCCCATCCCAGCGTTCATGGTGACAGCGAATGATTTCCTTTTCACGATCCCATAGGCCGAGTTGCTCAACGATGCTGGCACCGATCGACGGATGCTCCTTGATCTTCTCGAACTCCTCCTCGGTCAAGCGACCGGGTTTGAGAAGGATATCGTCCCGTATGCCGATCTTACCGATATCATGCAACATACCGGAAAAATTTAGTACATCGAGTTGCTCGGTTGAACATTTCATTTCTTTACCGATCGCCACGGCGATACTGGTAACCCGGCTGGAATGTTGCTGGGTATAAGGATCTCGCGCTTCAATGGTTCGTACGAACGCGTACAATGTAGAGAATAAATTTTCATAGATATTTTCGTACAAAGCCAGATTTTCAATGGTATAGGCGGCCTTGTTGGTCATAAATGACAAGTAATACAGATCCTTTTCATTGAAACGGTTCGAGCCGGACATCACCGTAGCCGTCAGAACCCCAAAAATTTTCTCGCGAATCTTCAGGGGAACCATCATAAGAGACTGAATTTCTTGTGGCAAACTGCGGACACCCTGATTATCAGAGATTAAAAGGGGTACATCATCGGTAATAATTTCTCCGATTAGCTTGTGCAGTTCCGGACTGGTGGCCAGTGGATCGCCCGAGGGACCCGTGGCAGTGGAAACGACCTGGTACGGCTTATCGACGGCCTCATTGACCAGGTAAAAACTGGCGCAGTCCGCTCTGGCAATTTCAATCGCCGAATCAACAACTTTGTTGAAAAGCTCGGAACTGGTGCTGATTGTCGTAAACTCACTCATGATTCTATTCAGCGTGTACAGTTCTTCGACCTTGTACAAAAGCTCTTTGTTCAATTTGGATAGGCGTTCTTTACCCTCGACCTCTTTGGCCAACAGGACATTTTCGATGAACAAACGTCGCTCACGTAAAACCCGCTGTACGCAAATCTCCATCTGGTTGAGGTTGACCGGTTTGATTAAATAATCGACCACACCATTTTTTAAGGTTTTGATGGTGTTCTCGAGCGAGGGATAACCGGTCATAATCACGACCGGTATCGTGTTGTCGTTCTTGCGAATATACTCGGCTAATTCCAGGCCATCCATCTCCGGCATATTGATGTCCGTAAAGCAGCAATCAATCTTTTCGCGTTCAAGGACCTTGATTGCTTCACGGCCGTTTTGAGCGGTAAAGACTTGATATCCCTTGAAATCAAAAAATTCAGTTGCAACTTCCAGGATGTCCTGTTCATCATCCACAAACAGAATATTTTCTTGATCGGTATTTAGCATTGTTTCCAGGTTTCGTTATGCACCCACGCTTTCAAGACAGCATCTTCTATGTTTATATCGGCACATGAACGGATTTAGTTAATACAATATTTCCAAATTTCAGGCAAAATAATAATACGTGATCGCTAACGATCATATAATTCGGTAAATTTTGCCTGGCAACGGTTTGCCCAAAAAATGCTCCAAGCGTTGCGAACAGTTAGCGACCTTGAGGATATCGATTCCGGTTATGATCCCCATGGCTTCAAGCATATGGACCGTATCCTCGGTGGCGATATTACCGGCCGCCCCCTCGACAAAAGGGCACCCACCCATGCCGCCCAGGGCCGTGTCAAAATGGGTAACACCGCACATCAGAGCCGCATAAACGTTCGCCAGTCCCATTCCACGGGTGTCATGCAAATGGAGCCCGACTGGAATGGGGCCGACAAGCGCCTTAACGTCATGCAAGCGCTCAATGACGGATCGCGGATCGGCCATCCCGGTCGTGTCGGACAAACAAAGCATGGCCACACTTCCCAAGCAATCTAAATCACGAATGATTTTTATAATGGCCTCCGGGGACGGTTTGCCTTCGTATACACACCCAAAAGCGCATTGGATGCTCAGCCGGACCTGCATCCGATAGGACTCGGCCAAGCGGATCATCGCATTCCCCTGTTTTAAAGCCTGTTGGTGTGACAAGCCGGTGTTTTTGCGGCTATGGGTGTCCGAGGCCGAGAAGGAGACCTCGATGGCCTGCAATCCGGCCGCATGGGCCCGCTCCACACCACGTAGATTCAAAGCCAGGCCGCTATAGACGACATCCGTGCGTCGCGGCAAACGCTGGAGCAGGTCTTCGGCATCCGCCATTTGGGGTATCTTTTCAGGGTTCACAAATGAAGCAACCTGGATGTTTCTGATTCCGGCATCGGCCAGTGCCTGGATGACGGCCACTTTTAATTCCGTCGGGATTAAGCGGGATTCAAACTGAAACCCATCGCGGGGACCGACCTCGATCAGAGTCACACTGGCAGGCAACGTACACGGCATAATCTGAATTCCTGTATCGGACATTCATAGGGGACATCTATGCACTATCTTGCACTGCGACTGAAGTCAAGGGGCCACCGGGTGCACCCTGCCCAATCGCCTATTACGGTTGTCAAAATAACGTTCCGATTGGGGAGCGAGGTACCCTATTTTTTTAAAAAGCCTATCAATAAAAGCCTGCGACAGAAAAACTGAGCGGCCCCTTTTCCAGGCCTTGCCGGCTGAAGCTGTTTTCAGCAGGCACCAAAAAGGTCTTGACGATCAATCGGCCGAACTATAAACCATGGGCACCTTTTAATCTTCTTGAGAAAACTTTTTTAACCACAAGTATGAATCAACTGTTATCATCCAGCAACACGGATCGGCCGCTCCGCGTCTGCCTGCTCAGCTACCGCAGCAATCCCCATTGCGGCGGGCAGGGTGTCTACCTGAAGAACTTAAGCCGCGCGCTGCATAAGCTCGGGCATTCCGTTGAGGTTGTTTCAGGCCCGCCTGATCCGATGCTCGACCCGAACATCCGGCTTTATCAACTCCCCTGTCTTGATCTATATAATCCCGCCGATCCTTTCAGGGTCCCGACGTTGAAAGAGTTACGCGAGCCGATCAATTTAATGGAATGGCTCGGTGTGTCGACCATGGGGTTTCCGGAACCCTTCACGTTCGGCCTCCGGGCCTATTTGTTTTTGCGGGACCGATTCAGACGTTACGACATCATCCATGACAACCAGAGTCTATCTTACGGTATCTGGGCCATAAAGAAATTTGTTCCAACGGTAGCGACGATCCACCATCCCGTCACCGTGGATCGCGACATTGCCATCAAAACGGTCTCGGCCTGGTGGAAAAAAGCCAAGTACCTGCGCTGGTATTCTTTTATCGGCATGCAAAAAAGGGTTTCGCGAACCTTCTCCCACATTGTCACCGTATCCGAACGCGCCCGTAAAGACATCAGCCGTGAATTCAAGATTCCGCCAGCCAGGTTCCGGGTCGTTCCCAACGGTATCAACACCGACCTGTTTTATCCGCTCATGGGGATCAAGCGTGAATCCAACCGCATCATTGTCACCAACAGCGCCGACACACCCCTCAAAGGATTGTACTATCTGTTGCAGGGCGTGGCGGTGCTGGCACGGACCCATCCCATCAAACTGGTCGTGATCGGCACACCCAAAAAAAATGGCGGCATCGTTAAGTTGATACGCAAACTCGGCATCGGGTCATCGGTTCGCTTCACCGGCAGGATCAGTGACGATGAATTCAGACGGCAATACGCCCGCGCCACCATGGCGGTCGTCCCTTCGGTGTATGAGGGTTTCGGCCTTCCGGTCGGGGAAGCCATGGCGTGTGGTGTGCCGGTTATCAGTACGACCGGTGGCGCCTTGCCGGAAGTTGTGGGAGATGCCGGCCTACTGGTCTCGCCGGCCGATCCCGGCGCTTTGACAAAAGCCATTAAATCGTTGCTCGACAACCCCGAACGGGCCACCGCCTTAGGCCAAGCCGGATATGAGCGGGTTATCAATCATTTCACCTGGGAGAAAGCCGCCCAAAAAACCGTTGCGGCCTATCGGGAGGTAATGTGTGATTACGGTCGACTTCCATAAGCTCGACCTTCAACCCGGTCATAAAATCCTCGACATCGGTTGCGGTACCGGTCGTCACACCTGTGCGGCCTACGGCCTGAAAGGGGTCATGGCTGTGGGCGCCGACATCGATTTTGAGGATCTTTGTGAAACCCGCCGGCGCTTGAGACTGCATGATCAACTGGGAGAACACGGCGGGGGACTGTGGAGCGTGACGGCGGCCGACATCAGTTGCCTGCCGTTCAAGGATCATGCCTTTGACCTGGTCGTTTGCTCGGAGGTGCTGGAGCATATCGCCAACGAAACAAGTCCCGTCCAGGAAATTATCAGGGTTTTAAAGCCGGGTAAAAACCTGGTGGTCAGTGTGCCCCGCTACGGACCCGAATACATCTGCTGGTTGCTGTCGGAAGAGTATCACACCGCCAGTAACGGGCATGTCCGCATTTACAGCTCCGACGAGATAACGGCGACGCTGGAAAAGGCGGGCGTGCAGAAATGGGCGTCCCATTTTGCCCACAGCCTGCATTCGCCTTACTGGTGGCTAAAATGCCTGGTTGGCCCTTCGCGCCAGGACTCGGTGCCTGTCAATCTCTATCATCGCTTCCTGACCTGGGATATGATGCAGAAGCCGCTTTTTACACGCGTTTTAGATAAGCTCTTGAACCCCTTGATAGGCAAAAGTGTCGTCCTGTATTTCAAAAAATAAAATCGTGTCACGATTTTATAAATCGCGACGATGTCGCTCTCTGACGAAAGCCAATGCTCACTGCTTCCCGCTAGGCAGTGCCAATAATACGACTCGTAGCGCGAATGGCGGTTATAGCGATTGCCAAAAAGACATTCCGATTGCAAAGAACGGAACATACTTCTGACAGCGACTATATCGGGGAGGGGTTAAACGGTCTTTTGCAGAACACCGAGTGTCTTGACCATCGGAAGGGCGCGATATTGGCCGCTGGCCAGGGCCAATTGATAGACTTCATGGGGGGCTTGGCCGCCGGCCTGCGGATCTTCGAAAATATCGTGAATCATCAGGTATCCGCCTTTCATAAGATGCCCGTTCCAGGAACGATAATCCGTCCGGGCCGCTTCGAACGAATGGCCGCCATCGATAAAAACCAGGCTTAACGGGGTTGCCCAGGCACGTGCTGCCACTTCCGAGGGGCATACAATCGGCACAACGGTATCCTCGAGCCCTGCTGCCGCAAGGGCCTGTCTGAAAGCACCGAGGGTGTCCACGCCAAAAGCCCGGTAATCAAAAAGCTCGGGATCGAAATATTCTTCGCCCGGTTGTTGTTCTTCAGACCCCCGATGGTGGTCGATGGAAAATAGGATGCCGTTGTTCGCCTTGCAGCCCGTCCCGAGATAGATGGCCGATTTCCCGCAATAGCTCCCGATTTCCAGACAAGGCCCTCTTCGGCTGGCTGTCTGGGCCATGACGAACAACTGCCGCCCTTCTTCGGCATCGAGAAAGCCCTTGGTCCTATCTAATAAGCGCTGGTCAAAATCCATCTATTTTTATGAGGGTTTTAAGTTTTAGGCCGCAAACAGCGGAATCAATCCTCTGACCTAAAACCTAACCACCTAAAACTTAAAACCAAAAGTGCCTTTAATTATAATTGCCATCGACGATTGCATGATATTGAACTGGCAAGCGGGCGCGACATGATCAAGTAATATCGTCATAGCTCCGGACCAGGACCTCCCTGGCTTTGGCGCCATCGGCTGGACCGACGATGCCTTCCTGTTCCATGATTTCGATAATCCGTGCGGCCCGATTGTAACCAATACGCAAATGGCGTTGAATCATCGAAATGGAAGCTTGGCGGGTTTTGGTGATCAACGCTACGGCATCGTCATATTTCTCGTCATATTCCTTCTCGTCGGTGTCGACTTTTTCTGCCTTGTGCGGGGCGACGACATCCTGGTTATAGTCCGGTGGTTTTTGACCTCGAAGAAAATCGGTGATGCGGGCCACCTCCGCTTCCGAGATGTAGGCACCGTGAATGCGCTGTAACTTGCCGGCGCCAGGGGGCAGGAAAAGCATGTCGCCATTGCCCAGCAGGCTTTCGGCCCCGTTGGTGTCGATGATCGTACGCGAATCGGTCTTGGACGACACCTGAAACGTCAACCGTGTTGGAAAATTGGCCTTGATAATGCCGGTCAGCACATCGACGGACGGTCGCTGGGTCGCCAAGATCAGGTGGATCCCGGCTGCTCGCGCCATTTGCGCCAATCGGGTCAGGGCCACTTCGACATCTCGCGACGCAACCATCATCAAATCAGCCAACTCATCGATAATGATGACGATATAAGGAAGTACGGCCGGCGCTTCCGGCTTGTCCGCCTGCTGATCTTTGGCGACTTTGCGGTTATATTGCACGATATTGCGCGCCCGTCGTTCAGATAGCAGTTCGTAACGGTTTTCCATTTCGCGCACGGCCCAGAAGAGCGCATTGGTGGCTTTGCTCACATCGGTTACCACCGGCGTTATCAAATGCGGGATCCCGTCATATATGGACAATTCGATCCGTTTCGGATCGATCATGATCAGCTTAACTTCGTCGGGGTTCGCTTTATACAAAATACCGCTGATCATGGTGTTCAACGCCACGCTCTTGCCGGCACCCGTCGCCCCGGCGATCAGCAGGTGTGGCATGCGATCCAGTTCCGTTACCACCGGGTGACCGACGATGTCTTTGCCCAGCGCAAGGGTCAAGTTCGATTTGGATTGCTGGAAGACCGGTGCCACGATGATCTCTTTGAAGCGAACGGTTTCCCGCTCGGCATTGGGTATCTCGATGCCGATGGCGGCCTTGCCCGGAATCGGCGCTACGATCCGAATGCTGATGGCGCGCAGGGCCAGCGCCAGATCGTCGGTCAGGTTCACAATTTTATTTATTTTTACACCCGGCGCTGGTTCATACTCAAAGGTGGTGATAACCGGCCCGGGAGTCACGGCCGTCACTTTGCCGCTCACACCAAAGTCCGCCAGTTTCTTTTCGAGCAGCTTCGACTGCATCATCAAATTTTCGTCATTTACCGAGTCCGACTTGGGTTCCGGTTCATCCAGAAAGTTGACGGACGGTGCCTGAAAGCTCGAATTGACCCGCATGAAGTCAAAGACCTCCTGCTTGGGAACCGCCTTGGCTTTGACCGGTTTGGGCTCCGGTATCTGAATTTTAATGGGCGCTACCTTACGGGTACGCTGGACTTTTTTGGCTTCAAGACGTTTTTTGGTCTTTATACGCCGCTCCTGCCATTTAATATAAACGGTTGTAGCCCGATCCCCTGCAACCCTGGCCGCCAGCCAAAGGCTCTTTCCAAAACGGATCAGGGAAAAGCCGGTGGTCATGATAAATCCGATCAGCCATATCAGAAAAAGGAAAATGACCCCACCGGTCGCATTGGAATATTTGACGATGACGGCCTGCAGCGGCATCCCGACAATGCCGCCGGATGAAAACTTACTCCCGAAAAAAACGTAGTGACTCTGTTGAAAGGCCAGCAGGCTACCGGTTGTAATGATCAACAGGATGCCGCCGATGATGATCGGCACGATCGTATTACGGGGCTGATTGCTGAAAAAATAGACACTGATCAGGAGCAGCAGAACGGGTAGCCAAAAGGCGCCGAGCCCAAATAAACCGATGAGAATGCCGGCTGTGTGGGCGCCGACGATACCGAACAGATTGTGGATACTGTCAGTCACCCGGGCATGGTTGATGGAGGGATCCGCCGGGCTGTATGACAACAGGCTGATCAGGGTGAATATAACGAGGAAAAATACTATGATTCCAATTATCTCTTTACGCATACCTACCTACTCGGGATCGGCATGGGTGCAACCTCGCAAATGATGGGTGGCACGGGTAATGACCAAGGGGCCCTTTAGGTCCGCCGGCAGAGGGATCCCTTGCTCGCGAACAGGATCTGAGTTTTTGAAACCACGGCTATACTTCAATAATAAACGGCAGAATAACAGGTCTTCGCCGGATCGTGAAGGAAAAATACTGCCGCAGGGCCGTCTGTACTTTTGAACGGATCTTGTTGACCCGATTGGGAACCATCGGGTCGATCTCTTCGACCACTTCCAGGACAACACACTGGGCATCCCGGATCAAATGTCCGGTTTCGGTCTCAAAAACGAAGCCGCGCGAAACCACGTCCGGTCCATAGACAATCACACCGGTCTCTTCATCAAAAGCCATGTTGACCACAACCAACCCATCTTCCGAGAGAACGCGCCGTTCGCGCAAGACACTTCTTCCCACATCACCGATCCCCTTTCCGTCGATCATCACGCGACCGGCCATGACGTTCTCATGAAGCGCCACCTTCTGGTCTTCAATTTGGATCACCTGACCATTTTGGGCTATATGAATATTTTCCTTGGGGATGCCGACCTGTTGTGCCAGGCGGCCGTGCAGGATCAAGTGCCGGTACTCACCATGGATCGGAATAAAATGCATGGGCTGGGTCAAGTTAAGCATCAATTTCAGCTCTTCCCGGAAAGCGTGACCCGACACGTGAATGGCGGAGATCTTTTCATAGATGACATCGGCCCCGCGACGATAAAGGTTGTTGATGATGCTGGCAATCGCCTTTTCGTTTCCGGGGATGAACTTGGATGAGAGGATGACCGTGTCGTCCCGCTTGATCGCGATCTGTTTATGGTTCCCGGCCGCCATCCGGGCCAGGGCTGACATGGGCTCGCCTTGGCTGCCGGTCATGATCATCACGATTTCATCATCCGAGTACTGACCGAGTTCATCGATCGTTATCTCCATGTTGGCCGGCATCTCCAGATAGCCGAGTTCTTTGGCGATGTTGGCACTGACTTCGACACTGCGACCATTGAAGACGACTTTTCGCCCCGCGCTCGCGGCGATGTTAACAATTTTCTGAATACGCGTAATGTTGGATGCAAAAAGGGCCACAATGATTCGTCCGCTGCAGCCGGACATGATTTTTGAAAGGGTTGCATAGATCTCTTCGGAGGAAATGGTATAGCCGTCCTTTTCAACATTGGTCGAATCGGACAGAAGCGCCAACACCCCCTTTTCACCACAGCGGGCGAATTTACCGACATCGGTCTTCATTTTGGGATCGGCCGTGTGGTTGATCTTGAAATCGCCGGTATGCACAATCAGTCCATTGGGTGTATTGATTGCGAGACCGACCCCGTCGATCACACTGTGGCAGACCCGAATAAATTCAATCTCGAAAGGACCGATCACAACACGCGTGCCGGGCGAGATTTCCTGTAGGTCGACAACATCCAAGAGGTCGTGCTCCTCGAGCTTGTGCCGCACGATCCCAAGTGTGAACGCCGTCCCGTAAACCGTCGCGTTGACAAGCTTCAGCAAATAGGGCAATGCACCGATATGGTCCTCATGGGCATGGGTCAGCACAATTCCCGCCACCCTGGAACGGTTGGCCTTGAGATAGTCCATCTTGGGAATCACGTAATCAACACCCAACATATAATCTTCGGGAAACATCAAGCCTGCATCGACGATGAACATGGTTTCACCATATTCATATATCATCATGTTCAAGCCGATCTCCCCCAACCCGCCCAAAGGTATTAATTTTAATTTCATGGTTGGTCGTTTTTGCCCTTCTCAAAAGATTCGCAGATCGATTGCCGGACCCTTTCCAGCAAATCGTCTTTGGTTTTACGTGAATAGTCGGCTGTTTCAATCGGATCTTTGATCTCGAGCACGACATTGGCGGGATCAACGCGCCAACGATTCCTGGGCATAATAGGCCAGGTCCCATGAATGACAACCGGGACAATCGGTACACCGGAATCGACAGCTAAAACAAACCCGCCCTTCTTGAAGGGGCGGATCCTGCCGTCCCGACTGCGGGTCCCCTCCGGGAAGATCAGCACCGAAGATCCATCCCGGATGGTGCGGGCTGCTTCCCACAAACTTTGGAAAGCAGATTTACGATTGGAGCGATCGATACTGATGTATCCGCAGCCCCTCATGCCACGACCCAAAACCGGTATTTTGAACAACTCCGCTTTGGCCAGCCACCGAAACTGAACGCATAGGCATCCCAACAGCACCGGTATATCGAAGTTGCTTTGATGATTGGGCATGTAGATATATGTTTTTGAAGGATCGATGCGCGAAAATCCCCGGACCTGCACTCTGACGCGACTGACGAATAAAATCGATCGGGCCCAAGTTCTGGCGATCAGGTGCGGGAAATCCCCGGTTTTACTCAAAAACGATGCCAGTGTCGTGGCAGTTCCGAAGATGAGCGTCATCACGACAACCCAGAGGCTAATAAACAATGTATGTAGGTATCTGAAGACCATGTCGAGCAGTTACGGTTGCAGCTTATTCAGGTTATAATCGCCAATTCGGCCAACAGGGCGTCGATCAGGTCGATAATCCAATTGCGTTGTGCTTCAGTGGCATAACCGAGACAGTCGCACCGCATGTGCTGCTTGGTTCGTACAAGCAGTTCACACCCTAGGCTTGCGGGTTCTAAGGCGAGCGCAATAAAAAAAGGTTGACAAGCGGCGTGCTTAGCCTGCACCGGTGTCAGCAACCGTGCCTCCAGTGGAATCCAATAAAGGCCATCAAGCTCGGCACGCTCAAAATGTTTGTCCAGGTATTTTTTGATCCGGTCGTAATCGTGCGGCCGCAGTTCATCAATAACATACTGTTTCATAACGGCTAAAAGTAACATAGTCACCCTATAAACGCAAGATATATGTTATCTCCAGCCTTATAATAACAACCCGTAGGGGTATACCCAAATATACCGTATCATCATTTTTCATGAATGCGGCACCCCCCCTCGGCCACGGGTCGACAAAATCCAGGCTGCTTACCTGCTTGACACCTTCGTCAGATTACTTTAAATTTCAACTGCCTAAAAATCAGCCTTGAAAACACCGATTTTGGACCACCGGAGAGTCGCTACCGAATATTGAATTGGAAGAAATGACGAGACAATGAATAGCATCCAAACCAAAACATCAGCAAAAAATCGCTTCATCAGTATGGACCGCATGGTTATCACCGGCTTCACCCTGGCTGCATCCTATTGGGTTCTCGACTCGATTGTTTACGTCCTGTTGGAATCAAGCAACGTGACGCTTTTAGACCGTTTGGTCGGGCCGACATTCAACGACCTCCTCTCGCGGCTGCTGGTGATGTGTTTTTTTATGATCTTTGGTTCCCACGCCCAGTATACGATTACGCAACGCAAAGAGGCCGAAGCGGCACGCCAAGAGAGTGAAAGCAAATACCGGACTATTTTGGAGAGTATTCAAGAAGGCTATTACGAGGTGGACCGCGACGGCAATCTGACCTTTTTCAACGAGTCCATGTGCAAAATTGTCGGCTATGTGCGCTTGGAATTGCTGGGAATGAATATCAGCCTGTTCATGGATGCTGAAAATGCCCGCAAAGTCTTTGGCGCCTTCGAGACGGTGGCAGAACAGGGGGTTACCGTTGAATCGCTTGACTGGTCGTTGATTCGCAAAGATGGTGCCACACGATTTGTGGAAACATCGGTTGGTTTGCTCAAAGATCCCCGTGGTAATACCGTCGGTTTCCGAGGGTTGTTGAGAGATGTCACCAAACGGAAGCGGGCCGAAGCGCTGCTGCAAGCCAAGCTGGCCGCCGAAGAAGCCAATCGCTCCAAAAGTGAATTTTTGGCCAATATGAGCCATGAAATTCGAACCCCGTTGAACTCCATCATCGGATTGGTCAAGCTGACACTTGAAACCGATCTGAGCCCGGAACAAAAAGAAGATCTCGACGTGGTCAAATCAGCGGCCTACGCATTGTTGGCTCTGATAAACGACATTCTGGACTTCTCTAAAATCGAAGCCGGTAAGCTCGAGCTGGAAGAGATTAAGTTTAATTTGCGTGACTTCCTGGGTGAATCTCTTAAAATTATGGCCGCTAAAGCGCACGAGAAGGAACTTGAACTCGCCTACCAAGTAGCACCCGATGTACCTGAAAACATCGCCGGCGACCCCTCGCGCTTTAGGCAGGTGATCCTTAATTTGATCGGTAACGCTATCAAGTTCACCGAAAAAGGTGAAATTATCGTCAGCGTAACCCTGGAGGAACAGGACCAAAACGAAACCTTGCTTCACTTTGCCGTCAAAGACACGGGCATTGGTATCCCCCAGGAAAAGCAGGAAAGCATCTTCAATCCATTCCAACAGGCGGACGGCAGCACTACGCGCCAGTATGGCGGGACGGGTCTGGGTTTGGCCGTATCCAGTCAAATCGTCAATCTCATGGCCGGCAACTTCTGGGTCGATAGCGAGCCGAATGTTGGCAGTACCTTTCATTTTACTTCGCGCTTCCGACGTTTGGGGGATAAGGATGAAGCCCTGCTCACACCGGACGACAATACCCTCAAGGGAATCCGGGTCCTGGTGGTCGATGACAATCAAACCAACTGTAAAATTATTCATGAAATGCTGTCCAGCTGGGGCTTGCAACCCGCGATGGCCAATGATACCGCAAGCGCCCAAGCGTTGTTCAACGAGGCCCCCAACCTGTTCAGACTGGTCCTTATCGACTCCGACATGCCCGAGCCTAACGGCTTCACACTGGCGGATTGGATCAAAGACCAGAACCAGCCTGACTGTAACGTCATCATGATGCTGACCTCGTTGCGTGCTCGCAGCCAGGTCGACCTTAAGGGGCTGAACATCAAGACCATTTTAACCAAGCCGGTTCGTCCATCGGACCTGCTCGACGGCATCACCCAAGCGCTCGACGACAACACCGCACTGATCGAGAAAGCGACACCGGCCGATGAACAGGTCAACAGTGCCACCGGGCGTCGGATTAATATCCTTGTTGCTGAAGATACGCCCTTTAACCAAAAATTCATTCGCCGCCTGCTAGATCGATGGGGTCATCGCTCCGTCATTGTCGAAAACGGCCGCAAAGCCATCGAAGCGTTGGCGCGGGAAAAATTCGATCTCGTTCTGATGGATGTTCAAATGCCTGAGATGGACGGGTTTGAAGCTACCCAGGCCATTCGCGCCCAAGAAGCCGCCAGCGGTACGCACGTGCCGATCATTGCCATGACAGCGCATGCCATGAAAGGCGACCGGGAGCGCTGTCTCGAGGTCGGCATGGACGATTATGTTCCCAAACCTGTCAGCGCGAATACGCTGCTGGCAGCGATCAATAGGCTGGTGCCGGACAATGGTCAACCACCGGAGGACGCGGTCAGCGGGGATGCCTCCAGCCCACCGAATTCCGATGAGCCGATCATCGACAAGGCTTCTTTATTGAAAGCTTTTGATGATGATTGGGATTTTTTTACCGAAGTCGTCGCGATGTTTATTCAGGACTACCCGCCCATGATGTCCGATATCAAGGCCGCATTGCAGTCCCAGGATGCGCCGACTCTGATGCGCAGCGGCCATGCACTCAAAGGTATGTTGGGTAATTTTCAAGCCACAACCGGAATGCAATTAGCATATCGTTTGGAAGAGATGGGACGCCAGGCAGTGTTCGATGGTGCCGATCGCACCTACCAAAAGCTCTCCGCTGAGTTGACGAAGCTCGCCAGTGTCTTTAAGAAGATTGTGAAGGAGGAAGGGCCTTGAATATTCTCATCGCCGAAGATGATGCCATAACCCGCCGCCGGCTCCAGCATTTCCTGGAAAAATGGGACTATAGTGTTCAGGAAGCGCACGATGGTTTGGACGCACTCGAAAAATTTCTGTCCGGTGATTTTGACCTGGTCATATCCGACTGGATGATGCCTGAAATGGACGGCCCGGAGCTGGTACGTCACATTCGCAGCCGCGGCCAGGATAAACCCTTTGTCTACATCATCCTATTAACTTCCCGCAGCGACAAAGATGATGTGGTCAAGGCCCTGGCCGAGATCGGCGTGGACGACTACATCGTCAAACCTTTTGAACCGGACGAACTCCGTGCCCGCGTCGACGTTGGTATCCGCACCGTGAAACTGGAACGCACCCTGCGTGAATATGGGCTGGGCCTTGAAAAGATCGTGCGCAAACAAACGCGCCAAATTCGTCAAACCCAGGAGGAAACCATCATCCGGCTGCTGACGGCGCTGGAGTCGCGGGACGAGGAGACCGGTGGTCATGTCCGGCGCATCGGACTTTACAGTGCCCATCTGGCTGAGGCCGCCGGGTGGTCGACCGAAAGAGTCGACGACCTCCGCCTGGCGGCACCCATGCACGATATCGGCAAAATCGGTGTGCCCGACGCCATCCTCCAAAAAAACGGCAAACTGACGGTCGAAGAGTTCGAAATCATCAAATCGCATACCACCATTGGTGGACAAATCTTAGGCGATTCCGAATTCCCCATGTTGCAGATGGCCCACGACATCGCCCTCTATCACCATGAAAGGTGGGAAGGCAAGGGATATCCGATGGATTTATCAGGGGAAAAAATTCCAGATGTGGCCCGGATCGTGGCCCTGGTCGATGTCTATGACGCTCTCAGTCAGGACCGTGTCTATCGCAAAGCGTCGCCGGAAGAAGAAGTTCTCGACCTCATGGCCGTCGGTCGTGGCAACCATTTCGACCCTTTCTTTTATGACCTGTTTCTCGACGCGGTCCCGGAGTTCCGACGCATTGCGAAAGCAAATCCCTAATCCATCGATTAATTATGAGGGGCACCCTATTTTTTTAAAAAATAGGGTGCCCCTCTCCCCCCATCGGAAGGTTATTTTGACAATCACGATAGGATTATTGGTTGACAATCCATTGACTTTAACTTAAAATTTCAGCTATTAATATCAAGAAGTTATATTAGCAAATAGTGAAAACCCGTCAAGTTGGGGGCCTGATGGCAAAAAAACGCAAGTTTTTCATTGTCGACGATGACCGGATTTTCATTAAATTTTTAACGAAATACCTCCAATCCGACACCTCCGTCGTTTCGCACAGCACCTCCAGTTCCAAGGCCTTGGCCCAAATCCTGGCCCAAAAACCGGATTGTGTGATTCTCGACATCATGATGCCCGAGATCGATGGCCTGGAATTATGCAAACAGTTGCGTAGTGAAGCGGCCCTAGAGACCACCAAAATCATTATCCTTTCCGGAAAAGCCTATGAATTCGATCGGAAGCGTGCCCTGAACTTCGGAGCCGACGGGTATATCACCAAACCGGTCGATCCTGACACCATCGCGGCCCAGATCCAGCGGATTATCGAAGATCGTATCGAAATGACATTCTGGGGGATTCGGGGTACCCTTCCGGTGCCGGGTGCAATGGCAATAAAATACGGCGGCAACACCTCTTGCGTCAGTCTTGCATTTCCGAAAGGCAGCCTTTTTATCTTTGATGCGGGGACCGGCATAAAAGTCCTTTCCGGTCATCTGTTGCGAACGAGCCAATCACTGGTCGAAGCCAAAATTTTTATATCGCACCCCCATTGGGACCATATCAACGGTTTGCCTTTCTTTGCACCGCTATACATGCAGGGCAATGAATTTGAAATTTTCGGCCCCTCCCATGGTGATGTCACCGTACGGGAATTGATCGCCGGCCAAATGGACGGTGTCTACTTCCCTATTAAAATAAAGGAATTCGGTGCCACGGTTTCCTTCCGTGACCTCAAGGAAGAAACGCTTGAAGTGGATCGCATTAAAGTCCAGACCATCTTGCTGAACCACCCGGGACATTGCCTCGGCTATCGGGTGGAATACAAGTCCCACGCGGTCTGCTATGTCACCGACAATGAACTCTTCCCAAAGGAAAGCCGCTTTTACAACCAATCCTATGTCGACAAGTTGATCCAGTTCGTCCAAGGCGCCGATGCGCTTGTGACCGACTGTACTTACCAGGACAAAGAATACACCGAAAAGGCTTGCTGGGGCCACTCCGCGGTTGGGCAGGTGGTCGATCTGGCCGCCCAGGCCCAGGTAAAAAAGTTGTTTTTATTCCACCACGACCCGGATCAATCCGATCAAGAAATTGAAGCCAAGCTTAAGTCCGCCAAAGCGCGCATGAAAAAGCGCAAAGCCGCCACCCAGTGCTTCGCCCCCCAAGAGCAACAGGTCTTCAGGATCTGACCCCCCCCTTTTGCAAGACAAAAACAATCGTTCCACGGCTCCGTCTATGGCGGTTGCCATAAATGTGTTCCATTTGTGCGGGGGGGTACTATAGCGGTTGTCAAAATAACGTTCCGCTTGGGCAGCGAGGCACCCTATTTTTTTAAAAGGCCTATCAACATGTGGCTATCCTTGTGCCCGCCGGATTGATGATAAATAGCGGCATGCTGGTAGTAAAATGAAGCCTTGGATTGGTGATGCAAAGCGTTTCTTGGCAGAAGGATTGGCGTTGCGGAAGGGGTTTGAAAAGGTGGCTACAATAGGGCGGTAATACCAAGGGCATCACCCCGGCGCTGGTCGTTCGGCACCGGGGTGATATGATATTCAATGTTGCTTAAGTTTCTTCAACTGTAATCGCGCCTGTTTCACATACTTCG
>Ga0316195_10000181_pt1 | contig 21936 bp, 19 predicted proteins | sample Phised1_MG_FD_204937 | JGI IMG/M metagenome (GOLD analysis project Ga0316195, IMG submission 204937) | Coastal sediment microbial communities from Maine, United States - Phippsburg sediment 1 | ecosystem: Environmental > Aquatic > Marine > Coastal > Sediment | place: USA: Maine | collected...
ACTACCACTTCACCGCTATTTCCTCAGCTGGCGTGGCCCTGGTCCTGATCGGCAACGCACTGGCACTGACAGGCAGGATTAAGGCACACTAATCCTGTCGCCCACCTCTTTCGGCGATCTGTGCATCGGCAGGAACCAAGTATGACAGTCATCACCCAGACCTTTCTCAGCCATGGCACCCGTTGCACTGGCGATATGTACATTCCCGAAGGCAAGGGCCCCCACGCCTGCGTGGTAATGGCCCATGGTTTCGCCGCCCAAAGGGACTTCGCACTGGAGCCTTTTGCCCGCGCGCTGGTGTCGGCCGGAATGGCAGTATTCCTGTTCGACTATCGCGGCTTTGGTGACAGCGACGGACTGCCGCGGCACTGGGTAAGCCCCAGGCGGCACATCCAGGACTACCATGCCGCCCTGGCCCACGTGCGCTCAATGACCGAGATAGACAAGCAACGACTGGGACTGTGGGGAACATCTTTCAGTGGTGGCCACGTGCTGGTAGTCGCTGCCCAGGATCAGCGGATAAAGGCCGTCTCGTCCATGGTCCCGTTTGTCAACGGCCCGGCCAGCCTGCGCCGCATTCCAATTATGGAACTGCTCAAGATGACCTGGGCTGGAATCCGGGATTGGCTACAAGTAGCCTCAGGCGGGCCAACTTACCAGCTACCGGTTATTGGCAAACCCGACGAACTGGCGATGATGAACACCCGGGACAGCTACCTGGGATACCTGGATATGATCCCCGAGGGCAGCAACTGGCGAAACGAAACTCCTGCCCGCATTGCCCTGAGCGCCGGCTTTTATATGCCATCCAGATTTGCCTCACAGGTGAACTGCCCAACCCTGGTGGTTGCAGCAAAACAGGACAGCCTGATTCCGCTGGAAAGCATTCGTAAAACCGCCGGTAACATCCCGCAATGCGATCTTGAAATACTCGATTGCGGCCACTTCGAACCCTACCAGGGTGAAATGCTGGAGAAGGTTTCCCGGATACAGAGTCACTTCATGGCGGAGCATCTACTCGCCTGAGCCCCGGTCAGCGCCCCTTGGCGTGCACCCGGTAGAAGTTTCGGCAGCGTGCCTCCAGGCCTCGCACCACCCGTTTGCCCTTCAATGGACCACGGGTCTCGGTCACCACCGTGTGCTGTCCCTCGCTGTTATCCCGATCGTAGAAATACACTACCACCCAATCCTGGGTGCGCCCCAGCTCATGGGCCCTGGCGGTATTGGAAAACATCACAGTAAAGTGCCAGTCTCCCCGCTCGGTATGCAGCACAGGCAACCAGTCCCTGTGGGACGGATTAAAGCGCTTGGGAGAAATCGTTGGCAACTCATCAGAGGCAACCTTGCAACGGTACTCTTCGTCAACGTCCAGGATTTCCTCAATCGACGGGGCCATCCGGTCGGCAACCGGTCGCGACCTGAGGTGGCGTAGCATTTCATCCAGACTGGCTCGAATTGCCCTGGCTTTTCGGGGTCCTATCCCTTCCACACGCTCCAGGCGACCATCGTGGGCGGCAATCTCCAGCTCTTCCAGGGTATCCACTCCCAGTACCTCGTGAATCTGGCGAGCCAGCACGGTACCCACACCCGGCACTGTCTGGAACAATTCTTCCGGATCAAGTTCACCCCGCAACCTGTCCATGCGGACAAGTCGTCCATGGCGAGCCAATTCCTGCAGGCTTCCGGCAATACCCTGCCCAATGAATGGCAACTCGGCCAGGCCGGCAACGCCTCCCTGCGCAAGCAGGTCGCGAATGTCCTGCTCGCAGGACTCCACCGTTTCTGCAGCACGGCGGTAGGCTCGAACCCTGAACGGATTCGCATTTTGCTGTTCCAGTAAATCCGCCATTTCGCGCAGCTTCTCTGCTGCATCGGCATTAAAATCCATGTGTCGCCGTGCGGTCCCTTGAGCCATGCAACCCTGCCTCGCTCGATAGTCCTGCGGGGATATTGCACCCCCGAAAGCGCTTCCCCCTTGGGAAGCCTGTCTTGCTTCGCCCGACGTGGACCAAGCCAAACTATTGTCAGCCTTGCATGACGAGGCTGACAATTCGGCATTCTACCTAGTTCAACCTGGCCCCGGCCCTAGGCCACTGTCGAGCGGCCTTCGGAACCGTGCTCTCCCAGGTTTCCATATCGATGATAGTTATCGCTGATACTTTGCTCCTTGAGATACCAAAGCAATTCAACCCGACCGCAGGCCAGCAACGATGACCGGGCCACAAACACGTACGCCCGGGAAGCTGCCTCCAGCAAGCGATCGCCAGGGCTCTGACCCAATACTCGCAGTCGGTCCATGGCGCCGCTTTCGATCAGACCCAGTAGCTGATCATCATCATGCCTGGCGATGCTGGCCTTGCCGGCAAACAGGGCGACACACTGATCCAGCAATCCGCCAGACTTGATTTCGCTCTCTGGCGCCAGGCTGATCAGTACACGATTCCCGGTCAGGCATCCTGCAGCCAACGCTGCAATCGCATGGTATTCGACAGCCCCTGCACCCAGTCGCAACACCAGCTTCCCCACCGGCAGGTAACGCCGGATATTATGCTGACCCAGGAGTTTGAAATGATCGTGCTCGCGACTGAACTCCTGTCGCCAGGCTTCCTGGTAGCTAGCCAGGGCATTCATCAGTCTGGTCCCGGCCTCGCTGTTCTCTACAGCCTTGCTCGCCAGGAATTTTGCCAGCGGAGCCAGTACCGGATCACTGACCGGTATGTCGGACCGTTGTGATTCACCATCAACCAGATCCATCAACTGGGCCACGTAACTGGGACCACCGGCCTTGATGCCAGGACCGAAGGCTGACTTGCCCATGCCCCCGAAGGGCTGACGAAGCACTATCGCACCGGTTGTTACCCTGTTGATATAAAGGTTTCCGGCCTTGATTCGGTCGCGCCAGTAAACCTGCTCCCGGCTATCCAGGCTCTCCAGGCCGGAAGTCAGTCCGTAGCCCGTCTGGTTAACCAGCTCAATGGCATGGTCCAGGTTCTCGGCACACATCACCGAGAGTACCGGGCCAAAAAATTCCGTCATGTGACTGAATCCACCCGGCTGTACGTCCCACTTGACCCCGGGTGAATACAGACCCGGATTGCCGTCCACGACACTCGGCGCCACTGCCCAGCTCTCACCCGGTTCCAGCACATGCAGGCCCCGTTTCAGTGGATCAGATGGCGGACGAATCAGCGGGCCTACCCGGGTACTCAAACTCCAGGCAGAGCCAACTTCCATACTCTCCACGGCATCGCAGAGCGTCGCCTTGAACTCGGGGTCGTCGTAGACCTCCTTCTCAAGGACCAGCAAACTGGTTGCGGAGCATTTCTGTCCGCTATGGCCGAACGCCGATTGCAGAACGTTCTTGATTGCCTGGTCCCTGTCCGCAAGTGCGGTAACAATAGTGGCGTCTTTGCCACCGGTCTCCGCCAACAGATTCATATCCGGACGAGACTCCAGCATGGTCAGTGCAGTATCGGTTCCACCGGTAAGAATCACTGCCGAAACACGGGGGTCGGCGACCAATTTCGCGCCCACGCCCGAACCCTGGCAGGGCAGGAATTGCAGGGCCTCTTTGGATACACCGGCCCGCCAGAAGCACTTGCATAATTCATAGGCCACCAGGACCGTCTGGGATGCAGGCTTGAGAATCACTCGATTTCCGGCAGCCAGGGCCGCGGCGATACCGCCACACGGTATGGCAATCGGGAAGTTCCAGGGCGGCACTACCGCGACAACACCCTTGGGGGTTGCCCGCAGCGCAGGATTTTCCTGGAACTCCAGGGCGCTGCGGCGGTAAAACTCCACGAAATCTACTGCCTCGGAAACCTCGGGATCCGACTCCGGAACAGTCTTGCCACCATCAACCAGGGCGGCCGCAATCAAATCTCCGCGAGCCTTGCGCAGCTCTGCCGCGACACGACCCAACAGGTCGTAGCGCTCTTTGTTTTCCATCCTGCCCCACCCGGAGGGATCGGACTCGGCACAGGCAATCGCCGCCGCCAGGTCATCCTCATTGGCTTCCCTGTATCGCCCAACCGTGACATCCGGTCGTGACGGGTCAATGCAGGGCCGCACCACCCGCCCTTCAAGGAGGTCCTGTCCGGCAATCACCAGCGGGATCTCCATCGCCGAATCACCGCAGCAATCCTTCCATCTGCGCATCAATTCCTCGGCCCATTCCACGTTCTGGGGAAGGGCAAAGTCGGTATCCGGATCATTAACGAAATCGCTGATGGAATCCCCCGGCAGACCCTCGGCCAATATCTGCTCGTTGCGCCTGTCCTGCACGCGCCGGGGCGCTGCGGGCAAAGACTCAATTAAGTCGAATGCACCCAGGAACTGCTGCTCCAGCCTCTTCCACTCTTCAGTCCCCACCCGGATCTTGAACGCATGAGCGAGGAAGTTATCCGGGCCGGTGTTCTCATCCAGGCGCCGCACCAGGTAGCCGATAGCATGAATAAAATTTTCCCGCCGGGTAGCCGGTGCATAAAGAAGAAGGTTTTCGGCTATTTCAAACAACGCCCTGCGCTGATGGTTGGCCATGCCTTCGAGCATTTCGAACTGTACTTTATCGCTGGCTCCAGCTTCGGCAGCCAGTATCAGCCCGTAGGACAAGTCAAACAGGTTATGGGAAGCAATCCCCAGGTGGATGGCCTCCAGGTTCTCCGCACGCATACCTTCCTGCAACATGCGTTTGTAGTTGGCGTCGACCTGGTTCTTGAACTGGTACGGCGCCTGGGGCCAACCGTGAATGGAGGCATCAACCTTTTCCATTTCCAGGTTTGCACCCTTTACCAGGCGCACCGTTACCGGGGCTCCACCCGCGGCAACCCGCTTGCGAGCCCAGGCGTTGATTGTTTTCTGAACTCCCCAGGCATCCGGCAGGTAGGCCTGCAAGGCAATGCCCGCCCTTACCTGCTGCAAGCCGTCGCGATCCAGGGTTCGCATGAAGGCCTCGGCGGTCACACTCATGTCACGATATTCTTCCATGTCCAGGTAGACGAACTTCGGCACCTGGGTCCCATCGATACGGGTAAAGCGCATCCTGTCAGCTTCCCGGTAAATGCGTTCCAGCCGATCACACAGAACTTCAACCGAGTGTTCCCACGCGAGGGAAGAAATCTGGGAGAAAATTGTCGAGATCTTGATGGACAGGCATTCCAGGTCGGGTTTTTGCAGGGCGCTGAGATAGGTGTTCATGCGCTCAATCGCCGCCTTCTCACCCAGCAAGGCCTCGCCCAGGAAATTCACATTCATCCGCAGGCCGCTGGCCTGGCGTTCGTGCAAATGTCCAGTCAGCACATCTTCTTCAGCCGGCAGAATGACATTCGCCGACTCGCGACGCATACGCTCCTGGACCATGGGCACGGCCACACCCGGCAGCCAGGCGCCGAAGGAACGGAAGCCCTGCAACAAGGCCCTGTCCAGTCCGGAGAAAAACCTGGGAATACCCTGGACATCCAGGATATGGATCAGCTGATCCACCGCGCGATGAGGTGCCTTGGCCCGCAGGGACTGATCCGTCATCTGGGTCAGTGTCGCCTTGTCATGGGGACTGTCCATCATGCGCTCCAGCTCTTCCTGCTGGCGCTTCTCGGGCGTCGTCTGCAACTGCATCGCCCGGTCTTGCAGCAACCTGGCCAGGGCCACGGCCTTGCGCGCCACCAGGGGGGCTTCGGGATACAGATCAGGATCAATGTCACCGAGACGTTCGTCCAGGGAGGACGAAGGGGAATCAGGGCGCTTGGTGTCTACAGGTTCTTGCATGTGGGATTCCAATAACAGACCAGGGACGCGAAACTCAGTTCCGCAGCGTACAAATTATCCTTCCCGCCCCAACATGACGGGTATACGGAGTAGCCACAGGCAAGTGCCGGGAAGTCCTAAGTTCAGTCCTAGATCTGGACCCAGAACTGGTGCACACCGTTCATCAGCATCTGCACGGCAATCGTCACCAATACCATGCCCATCAGGCGTTCCATGGCCAAAAGACCTCTGCTGCCGAGATGTTTGCGCAACGAACTGGCCACCAGGATGATGACACTGGTCGCAAACCATGCAAGCAACAAGGCGGCCAGCCACTCCGGCCAGCGCAGGGGCTCACGACTCATGAACAGCAGTACGGTGGACAGCGCAGAGGGCCCCGCGACATAGGGAATAGCCAGCGGCACAATAAATGGCTCGCCTTCGAATTCTTCCTTGCGGGTACCGTACTGGGGAGGAAAAATCATCTTGATGGCGATCAGCAAGAGAATGATGCCACCGGAAGCCGTCAATGCCGGTTCGGAGATATTCAAGGCGGCAAGAAAATACTGGCCAAGAAAAAGGAACAGCACCAGGGCAATCAATGCGAAAAACAATTCCCTGATGACCACCCTGGTTTGTCGCGCCGGGTCCACCTGCTTCATGGCAGACAGGAAGAAGGGAATATTCCCGAAGGGATCCATCACCATGAATAGCAGCAGGGAAGCAGAAATTATCGTCATAGCATTGACCAGGGAAGATGCAGAAACGGTTGCAAACCGGTATGTTACCTGCTGATCGCAGCTTCGGAAAATAGTATGCGCATAACCCAGAGTAACCCGGGCCACAACCCTCCCTACAAGGGGGGCAACGTGCGCTGGCGCGTCTTGAGCATCCTCATCGCGATCAGCTTTTTCTCCTATGTTTACCGCTACAACCTCTCCACCTCCGGCATCGCGGTCAGGGATGAACTGGGCCTTAGCGATACGGAGTTGGGCCTGGTGCTAACCGTCTTCGCATGGGGCTACATGATCTTCCAGTTCCCGGGAGGCTTGTTCGGGCAGCTACTGGGATCTCGCAAGGCCATGACCATCATGGTCGTCGCCTGGGGCGTCATCACTCTTCTCACAGGCTTACTGCCGGGACAGGAAGCACAATCTGCCGCCTTGATCATTGGTGAACTGGTGGTCCTGCGTTTTCTCATGGGGGCATTCCAGGCCCCCCTGTTCCCGGTACTGGCCGCAAACGTGGCGGGCTGGTTCCCGGTTTCTCGTTGGGCGCTGCCCAACGGCCTGAGCAGTGTGGGCGCCACCCTGGGTGCGGCGGCCACTCCTGCGGTAGTGGCCTGGCTGGTTGTCGAATTCGGATGGCGGGCGTCGTTCTATCTCACCGCCCTGCCCACGGTCATGCTGGCACTGCTGTGGTGGTGGTATGCGCGTGACAAGCCCTCGGAACATCCTTCGGTGCACCCGGACGAACTGGCCATGATTATGGCCGGTCGGGTTCGCCAGCCTGAACAACCACCGCTTGGACAATTGCTGGGCCAGCTGCTAAAAAACCGGGAAGTGCTGCTGCTGGCTGGCAGCTATTTCTGCATGAACTGGGTGTGGTACATCTTTTTTTCCTGGCTCATGGTCTACCTGGTGGATGTCAGGGGTTTTGACATCATCAACGCCGGTATCCTGGCAGCCGCCCCGTGGATCGCAGGGTCTTTCGGCGCAGGCCTGGGCGGCGAGACCTGTGACCGGCTGTGCAAACGACTGGGCCCACGCTGGGGATGCCGGATACCCGCCATTGCCGGGCTGTGCATCTCGGCGGCAATGCTGATTTCTGGAGCCTACGCCCCGGATCCCTATGTCGCCGTTGCACTGCTTTCCGCGTGTTATGCCTGTAACCAGTTCACCGAAGGCGCTTACTGGCAGGCCACGACCTTCGTTGGAGGGCGCTACACGGCGGCAGCCTGCGGGGTCCTCAATACCGGCGGAAATATCGCAGGAGTAATTGCCACGCCCATGACGGCTGTATTGTTCCAGCACTTCGGCTGGATAGTCGCACTCTCCACCGGTTCGCTATTCGCCCTGCTTGGCGCAGGAATCTGGCTGTTGATCCGGGCAGACAGCCCCATGCTGGCGGAAACCTAGGCGTTCTATGAGCAGCATATAGCGACCTTTCAATGATCGCGCTGCCGGCGGAGAAATACAATCCGCAGCTTCCGAAGTCCCACCACGTTAAGCCCTGATTCCACCACCGTTCTGGTGCGTCCATGATTGGTATGCGGTCACCCGGACAGGAGTTCGGCACGTGACCGTAGCATCAACAGGGAGTTGAGACATGCTATACAGGGAAATCATTGGCGTAATCGCCACTTCACTTGTTCTTGCCATTGCAGCCCCCGCGTTCGCGCAAGGCCAGGGCGATCAGGACCAGGTCCAGGATCGGGATATGACTCGTGACATGGACAGGGATCAAACTTCAGACCACGACCGACTCATGGATCGGGATCAAGATCGAGACCGGGATCAAGATCAGGATCAAGACCGGGATCAGGATCGCGACCGCGACCGGATTCACCAGGATGACGCCATCTACGGCTCATCGCTAATGACCGAAGAAGAGCGCAATCAATATCAGAAGCGTCTCGGCGAGGCCAACAGCGAGGAAGAGAAGGCCAGGATACGGGCCGAGCATCAGGAACAGATGCGTGAGCGTGCTCGCCAGGAAGGCGTTGAATTACCAGAACCACCTCCTGAGACTTAATAGACGGTTTTCGGATCGCCAGGGATGAGCAGGCATTGCCTGTCCCTGGCGATGCGCTTGCTTTGAAATGGATTTCGGAGGCAATTATGGGCATGAATTCTTCATGCGTGGGCCGGTTCGTTGCGCTCACCGTATTGGGGCTTTTCAGCTTTACCAGCTACGCGCAACAGCAGGGCTTCAGCGTCAAGACCGGCGTCCAGTACACCACCGGTGAGTACGGGGGAACCCAGGACATCAGTGACATTTACGTTCCCGTTACAGGAATGCTGGTAACCGGCAGTTGGGGACTTAGCGCCACCCTGCCCTACCTGCAGGTCGACGCCCCCGGAGGCACCCTGATTGGTCCCGGCGGCGAACCCATCCCGGGAACCGGCGACATGACAACCGAGTCCGGGATTGGCGATGTCATCCTGCGACTAACCTATTTCAACCTGCTCAGAAGTGCCGATAAACGGTTTGCCCTGGATGTCACCGGCAAGCTGAAACTGGGCACCGCAAATGAAACCAAGGGAATGGGAACCGGAGAAAATGACTATTCAATCCAGGCCGATGGATTCGGCTTCTTCGATACTTTCACCCTGTTTGGGACCATAGGCTACAAAGTGCGCGGTCAACCCCAGGACTACGTCCTGGAAGACGTGTGGTTTGCCTCCATCGGTGGCAGCGTACCCATTGCCACCCGGACCCGGCTGGGAATGGCCTTTGACGCCAGGCCCTCTGCCTATAAAACCAACGATGATTTGCGCGAACTGAGCGTGTACATTTCCAGGCGATCCACGAACAACTGGCGCTATAGCGCGTACCTGAGTTCGGGATTCAGCGACAGTAGTCCTGACCTGGGCGCAGGTTTCAGCGTGGGTTATCACTACTGATTGCGGAGAAAAACAGCGTAATACCTGGAGAAGTGGTGCCGGCACGAGGAGTCGAACCCCGGACCTACTGATTACAAATCAGTTGCTCTACCAGCTGAGCTATACCGGCCTATGCGCTGAAGAGAAGCGATTATTGTTACTTTTGCCCAATCTATCAAGGGCAATGTAGACGATGCAGCACAACTTCGGGCCGGCAATTGAAGCGCACATCCAGCAGGGAGGACCCGGCGCCCACCGAGGTGTAGCCTTTCAGACTCCCGTATTGCCAGTTTCCCGATGCAAGCCTGGCTGGGCAGCGCGCATTCTTGTACAGAACTTTCCCGCCAGGTAGCGCGATTTGTCCGCCATGAGTGTGGCCACACACCAGGAAGTCCACGTCGGCGGTCTCCGCCACCCGGTAAATCTCCGGCGAGTGGGCGAGCAAAATCCGGGGGATTCCGTCCGGAACCGCGATGAGGGCCTTTTCCAGGTCATCCGTCTGGAAAAAATGCGGGTCATCCACACCCACCAGGTAGATTTTCTGTGCGTCACGCTGGATAGGAACCGATGCGTTGTACAACAGCTCATACCCCATGGCGAGCATGTCAGGAATCATGTCCGAGCTGTCATGATTGCCCAGCACTGCATACGCATCACCCTTCAAGACCTCCCGCAGCAAGGACAAACCCATCAGCGATGGCCTGACATCACCGCTGGTGTGAAAACGGTAATCACCTGTCAGCACACACAGGTCATATTCCAGGGGGGCAACCACTTCGGCGAGGCGCGGTGCAAAATCCGGGCGTGAATCCAGGTGCAGGTCGGAAATCTGCAGCACGGTGAATCCGTTAAAGCCCTTGGGCAACCTCGGCAAGGTCACAGGATTTTCCCTGACCCCGATATCCATGGCGTTGCGTCGCCCCCGATCCAGCATGCCCGCAAGCTTGAGCACGCCCCTTAGCAGGGACTCGGACAACAAGGAGTTTTCAGGATGGAAGAATGTCGTGCCGCCGCCGAACACCCTGGTATCAGAATGTCTTCTTTCAAGATTCTTGCGCCGATTCATGGCCTCATCCTGGCCATAGTCCGGCAGCACCTCTCGACCAGCAGTCAGCGGCGTCCGCTCATCCAGTTCATTAATTGGCATCATCCTTTTCACCCTGGACTTTCACCTCACAGTCTGTCGCAGCAAAGGAAACTGATGAATTATCAGAGACACTCAGGAGCTTGGCATCGAAATCCTGCAGCCTTGGCAGTTCCACGTTGATGAAAAATACGCTAGCCGAGCGATCCAACACGCCAATACGGGCCGCCATGCCGGTCTCCTGCATATTCTCCAGTCGACGTTGCGCGGTGCTTTCCTGGCTGTACAAACCCAGGGCGATGGCATTGCGATCCTCGCCACTGCCCACGATATAAGCATCCTTGACGCCCCGCGAGGTCAGCATGCTCAAGGCCAGGTTGGCAGACTCGCGGTCACGAAATGGCGGGATATAGACCCAGTAGACCGGCCGGGATACCTGCCGTTCATCGACCACCGGATTGAAGGCCGACAGGGCAAACTTTTCTATCGCTGCACGGGCTGCATCCTCGTCGTTAAACGGACCCAGGTTCGCACACACCCCCGGTGAAGGCGGTTCAACGGGAACGGTTTCCGGCTCGGGCGTCACCGCTTCGCCTGGGGCGGCATCACTCTCCGCCAGCAGCAGATCGGCAATTTCCCCGGCCTCTTCGGCAGGCGGTTCCTGCTCGGTAATAGCTGCCTCGGGAACTTCCCGTGAAGCCAGTTCCAGGGAGGGGACATTCTGATAGGAGTCCTGGAGAGCCCCTGGTTTGTTTTCCCGCAACAAGTACTGCCAGCCAAAAAACAACAGATTCGCCAGCAGCAGGGTGAGGACGACTAGTCTCACAATTCATTCTCCGCAATCAAATTCAACCCTTCCAACACCAGTTCCGGCACGACGATACAAGGCACCTGGCACTGCCGGGCCACTAGTTCAGCATCACCGCCGGTCAATATCAGCGCGGGCTCGTGACCACACACTTGTCCCAGTTCCCGCACACCACGTTCAGCCAACGCCGCCAGGCTAAACACGCTGCCCGATGCGATGGCCCCGGCAGTACTTTTGGCAAACAGACCCTCGTCATTGCCAGAGCTGCGTTTTGCATGAAGATCAATGTCGCTGGTGTCTTTCCTCAGGCTGGACTGCATCAATCCTACCCCCGGGGCGATTACCCCGCCAAGATGACGGCCTGCACTGTCCACCGCATCCAGGGTGCAGGCAGTTCCTGCATCCACCACGCAAACCGCTTCGCCCACCCGCGCAAAGGCGGCAATCATGGCTATCCAGCGATCCACTCCAAGCAAGGCAGGCTGTCGGTAACCGTTGGTCAGGCCCAGGCATTGCTCCCGGGTTCGCTCAAAGTGCCAGGCGGCGTCCGCCAGATCCGGTGCAGCGCGGCGCAGTGCGTCCTCAAGAGATTGACCGGCCACGTTGGCTACCCATATCGCTTCCGGCGTATCGCCCAATTGCTCCAACAGGGAGCCGACGCCGCCTTGCCGGACATCGTCACGAAACATGCTGCCCGTGCGTTCCAGACCATGGCCCCGGGTCACCGCCCATTTCAACCGACTGTTACCCGCGTCAATCAGCAGTCGCATCGACCGGCCTCACTGATACTTCCCCAGCAACACATTGCACTTCCTCACCGTCCATCATCAATCTAAGGGCGCCTGAGTCATCCACACCCAGGACGGTTCCCTGTAACACGCCACCTTCACCCTCCACGCTCACCCGTCGATTCGTCAGTCCATCCAGTCGCTGCCACTGCTCGCGCAGACCGGCAAAGCCCGATTCAGGAAAGGCCAACAGTATATCCGTTAGTGAGTTCAGTACGGCGGCGGCCAGTGCATTTCGACCGGGTACGCGATCGGGCGCTACACCGGCCAGGTCAACCGGGGCGCCACCCCAAGCAGTAGAAATCTCCCCGGCCAGGGCGCCCAGGTCCAGGTTTAATCCCAGGCCGATCACCACGTAGGCCGAGCCGCTGCCATCGCTGCGCATTTCCACCAGCAAGCCGGCGAGTTTGCGGTCCTGCCACATCAGGTCGTTGGGCCACTTGATGGAGACGCCTTGCACGCCCAGTTCCTCCAGGGCGCGCACCACCGCTATGCCACAAGCCAGGCTCAGGCAGGACATGCCCGGCAATACACCGGGAAAGTGCCAGGCCAGTGAAAGGCACAGACTTCCGGTAGGTGGGGCCATCCATTGCCTGCCCCGTCGCCCGCGACCGGCGGTCTGTATCTCTGCCAGGCAGGCCCTGCCCTTACCAATCTCGCATCGGGGTTGTTTCAGCAACCATGAATTGCTGGAGTCGACCTGCCCCAGGACCTCCACCACCCCAACTCGCTCCGCAACATGCGGCGCCAGGTCAGCGGATATCCGCGAGGCATCCAGTAGTTCAACCGGACCGGAGAGACGGTAGGACTGATCGGCGCCACACATCACCTGCAGACCCGCTCCCTGGAGCAGCGCCAACTCATCCAGCACCTGGTCTGGCGAAATCTGCAATTCGGCGCCCAGCCCGGCAGCGTCAAATTGGCGGCCGCTGGACAGCAACTGTATCAGTCGATATCCACGGCTCCAGGAATCATGATTTTCCGGCACCGGAGTCTCCAGGTTACAGCCGTCCGCTCAGGACGCCTCTACTCAGGACTTCTTGCGTAACAGGGCACGGGGGAACATGCAGTGCTCGGTCCCCTCGCGAAGTCTCTGGATATTGCTTCGATGAGTAAACACCAGGAACACCGCGCAGGATGCGGTGAAAACGAATAACGGCATTTGCGAATCCTGAAGACCCACCAGGAGCATATACAAGGGCGCGGCGAGTCCAGCACCCATGGTGGCGATTCCCACATAGCCGAACAGCAACAACACCACCACCCATGCAAGCAGCACCGGCAGCAACAGAATCGGGGCCAGCGCGATGTAGGCGCCTATCATTGTTGCCGCACCCTTACCGCCTCGAAACCCATGCCACAGCGGGTAGCAATGACCAAGCACAGCCGCCGCCCCGTACAACGCAGGTCCGATCACAAGATCCAGTTCCGGGGTGCTGACCAGTGCGGGCAGCAACAAGCCCGGAAGAATCCAGGCGGGTAGGAATCCCTTGCCCACATCGATAATCACAGTGTTGAGCGCAAACACAACGCCCTGGGTGCGAAAGGCGTTGGTGCCTCCCGCGTTACCGCTTCCGGTTTTCCGGATATCCACACCGCCGTAGAGGCGCCCGACCAGCAGCGCGCCGTTGATCGATCCCAGCATGTAGGCCAACAAGGCCTTGATCACTAATTCAAGCATGTACCTTCCGGATTGTTTGGTGTCCTGTCACGTTGAAACACTGATTCTAGCACTTCAGATTTAGTGTAATTGCGAAGCTACAGTGTAAGCTACGTCAAAATCAGCGTAAGTCAAAAACCAATGTCCCATCCCCACCTGCACTTGATCCTCAATCCCAGGGCCGGCCATCGCAAGGCCCACTCCCTGGCAAGTTCTATTGAAAGCGAACTGTTGAGCCTGGGGCTGGACGTCACCGTCGCCCAAAGCAATGGCCCGGGACACATTACCGAACTGGCCTTGCAGGCCGCGGACGCCGGTCATGCCAACATCGCCATTGCCGGTGGCGATGGTTCCTTGTGTGAAGCAGTAAATGGACTGATGCGCAGCCAGTCAGAGCCCGCACTGGGCGTGATTCCCGTGGGCACCGGCAACGACTTCGTCAAGACCGCTGGCCTGCCATCGGTCTGGCAGGACGCCTGCCGGGATATTGCCCAGGCATGCCGGGGAGATCGATCCCTTCCCAGGGTCGATGTGGGGGTGTGCAACGGACACTATTTCATGAACTGCCTGGGCATAGGTCTGGATGCGCGGATGGCCATGGAAGCCAATAAATTGAAATATTTCGGTGGTCACACGGTATACCTGATCGCGGTGTTGAAGACGCTGTGGAAAGGCATACCCCGACCGATGGCGCGGATCGAATGGGAAGGCAACAAGCTGGAACAGGAAATCTGCCTGATAACTGTCTGCAACGGCCAGGTAGTGGGCAGCATGTTCCGAATGGCGCCAAATGCCCGGGTCGATGACGGCCTGCTTGACGTTGTCGTCGCCAGGGGCGTGAATCGCCTGGAGGCTCTCGGACTGGTCCACAGGGTGATTGCGGGCACTCACCAAGGCCTGGCGAAAATTCGCACCATGCAGACCCGCCAGATTTCGATTCACCTTGATGAACCCACCCCGGTCGAGGCCGACGGGGAACTTATCGCCGAGGGCGCCATGGCCCTGGAAATAAACCTCATCCCCGGCGCGCTGGCGCTGCTCTCTGCCCGGAACTGACTCTCCCTTGTCAGGATACTCTTGACACGCATGCTGATTTTTTGTATTTAGATAGTTGTCTAAATATTGAAATGTAACCCATGTCACAGCAAAGCGCATTTAAAGCCCTGGCAGATCCTACCCGCAGAGAGATTCTTCGCAGTCTGAAAAAAGGCTCGGCGACGGCAGGAGAACTGGCTGAACAATTCCCGATAACCCGTGCTTCATTGTCACATCATTTCAGCGCGCTGAAGGCCGCTGGACTAATACGCGACGAGCGCCGGGGTCAGCACAGAGTCTATTCACTAAATACCACGGTCATGGAGGAAGTGGCCGCACTGGTACTTGATGTAGTTGGCAAGCCAGCCAGCGGCAAACGGAGCAAACGGTCATGAACAATCGTATTACCCATATCATTTGCCTTGGATTGATCCTGGCCATCTTTGTCGCAGCGGCCTGGCTCTATCCTCAACTTCCCGAGTCGGTACCCTCTCACTGGAATGCCCAGGGCGAGATTGATGGCTACATGCCCAAGCCATGGGGCGTGTTCCTCATGCCGCTCATCACACTGGCCATCTACCTGATGTTCTTCGCCTTGCCACTGATCTCTCCACACGGCTTCCGCATGGAAAAATTCACCAGCGTTGTGCGGGTGTTTCAAACGGTGATGGTGCTGTTCATGAGCCTGGTTACGGTGACCACCTTGCTGGCAGCCCGGGGTGATGCGGTTCCGGTCGGCAACATCACCCTGGGTGCCGTGGGCATGTTGCTGGTAGTCCTTGGTAACTACATGGGCAAGATTCGAAAGAATTTCTTTATCGGAATTCGTACCCCGTGGACCCTGGCCAGCGATGAGGTATGGGCACGCACTCATCGACTGGGGGGCTGGACATTCAGTATCAGCGGTCTGCTCATGATGATTAGCAGCTTCACCGGCGCCAAGGTCGAGATCCTGATATGGATCTGTGCCGGCGCAGCACTGATACCGGTACTGTATTCCTTCATCCTCTACCGCAAACTGGAAGGACTGGGACCCGATACCGAGGATTCCTGACCCGGGCTACGCGCATCAGCTACCCCAGGGCGCGCCTGCTTAGTCAGTCGCCGGCTCTTCGACCCGCTCTCCGAGCAAGCGCAGGACGACTCCCAGGGTCACCGCCGAGATCAGGAACGACAACCACCAGGGAAATCCATATCCGGTTGGCACGGTACCCAGCAACAGGGCAGCAGCGCCGGCAAGCAATGCATAGGGCATCTGGGTGCGCACATGCTCAATGTGATCACACCCCGAGGCCAGGGAAGACAATACCGTCGTATCAGAAATCGGGGAGCAGTGATCACCCCAAACCGAGCCGGTCAGCACGCAGGAAATCGCCGAATACAGGATGAAGTAATGTGCGGGGTCCGCCACACCACTAGACTGCAGAACAGCCCAGCTTAAGGGCACGACCAGGGGCAGCAAGATACCCATGGCACCCCAACTGCTTCCGGTAGCGAAGGCAGTGAGAGCGGAAAGTACGAACACGATCGCCGGGAGTAGCTCATAGGGCAAGGAAGAGCCCAGGGTCGCCATCAGGAAATCCGCCGTGTGCAACTCACCGCTGATATCCGACAACGCCCAGGCGAGGATCAGGATAATCATCGCGATGAATGTGAAGCGTGCCCCGGAGATCCAGGCCTCCACGATTTCCTCAAGACTCATCAGGCGTTGCACAACGGTCAAGACCGCCGCGCTAAAGGCCGATAACAACGAGGCCCACATCAAGGCGGTGTAAGAATTGGCCGTCCCGATAATCTCGCTGATCGTGTCACCCTCTCCGGTGACATACAGGCCGATCATGATCGACGAGGCCATCACAGCGACCGGTATCACCGCGTTAATCGCCCTGGGCTTGATACCCGGCTTAACTTCCAGGCTGGCCTCGTCGTTTCGAGTACCTGAGGACACGTTGGGGGGATTCACCTCACCGGTCAGGCGAGCACGACGCTCCGCCGCCAGCATGGGCCCAAAATCCCGGCCGGTAGTGATAATGAGCAACACCAGGAGGATCGCCAGGAACGGATAGAAGCTATAGGGAAGTGAATACAGAAATACCGAGTAGGGCTGCATGGACAAACCATCCAGCTTGGACATGGCATCGCCAATCAGGCCAACCTGGTAGCCAATCCAGGTCGTGACCAGTGCGACCGTGGCCACAGGAGCGGCCGTTGAGTCGACAATATACGCCAGCTTTTCACGGGAAATTTTTAGCCGGTCAGTCACCGAGCGGGAGGTGTTACCCACGACCAGGGTGTTGGCATAGTCATCAAAGAATATCACCAGGCCAAGGAACCACACCGCCAGCTGGCCACGCCTGGCATTATTCGCGCCCTGGATAATGAAATTCACTATGCCGCGCATACCGCCATTACGGGAAATGATGCCCACCATACCGGCGACCATGAAGGTAAACAAAATGATGGTCGTATGATTCCTGTCGGCCATGGCATTGGTGACAAAAACCTCAAAACTCGTAAGCAGCCCGACAAAGACTCCCTTTACAGTGAGTCCCTGCAATGCCCAGGCTCCCGCCCACAGCCCAATAATCAGTGCAGGCAGGACACTGCGCAGCACCAGTGCAATGCCGATGGCCAGCATGGCTGGCAACAGGGAAATCCATCCGGGTATCACCGGCACCTGCACGACCTGGATCTGCTTGCCCTGATAACTCAGAGATAACTGTAAAGGTCCCGACTGGTCCGTTCTGACATCATCGAATACCGCCCCGCCAGGGACACTGGTGGCATAGCGGATTTCCCCATTTGCCTCCAGGGCCAGTTCTTCAGCGTCCATGCCCCGGGAGTCATTCACCGAAATATCGTAGGCAATCCCTCTGAGCAGGACCTGGGGAAGCTCCAGTTCCGCGGCCCAGGACTGAGGGCTGCACAGTAGAAGTATTGCGAACAGTCCACCCGCAACGGCGCTGGCCTTACTCCGGCTGTGGTCTCCCTGATGCATCCGGTACTCCCCTGAATATAATTTTCTTATTATTTTTATTTTTTAGTGCGCGGAAATTCTCTGGCCCTGGAACCGGGTAATCCCGGGAACCTCGCCAATTCGGGCAGCGTCTACCGTAACACGCCCCGCCGGCATTGGGTCGCAGCCTGCACAACAAGTTGGCCAAAATATTCCAGGCCCCGGGGCGCCATGCGCGCCGACGGACCGCCCAGGCTCAAGGCGCCCTCCACTTCACCCATGGGATTAAACAAGGGTGCGGCCACGGCACTGTAGCCCTCTTCAAGTTCTTCCTCGGCAGTGGCGTAACCCAGTTTGCTAACAGAATCTGTCTGCCGCTTGAGGGCTTCTCGCGAGACAATTGTGTTGGCGGTGAAACGCCTCAAGGTCTCGGGCAGCTGCTCCCACAGTTCCTGCCGGGTCGCCAGCAAGGCCTTGCCCGAGGAGGTGGCGTGCATCGCCCAGCGACTGCCGATATTGCCGGACGCCGAGACCAGGTGTCCGGTATGTAATTCGTCCAGGATCAGTACATGACCGTCTACTGGAATCTCCAGGGTGGCAGTCTCGCCGGTTTGGCGTCTTAGCCACTCCAGCGCGGGTCTCACCCGGTCCCTGAGATCGTTGCTTCGCAGAGCCCTGGCGCCCAGGTCCAGAAGCCCGATACCCAGCTTGTAGCGGCCATTGCGCTCGTTCCTGCCAATCAGATCTTCACTCTCCAACGCACCCAGCAAGCGATGGGCAGTGGTCTTGGTGAGCGCCATGCGCTTACACAAGTCGGAGAGAGACAATTCAGGTTCATTGTCAGTGAATGCCTTTAGCAGCCCGATCGCCCGAACCGCCGCTTGTGTGCCTTTGGGTGCAGTCATGAACCACATTATGGGATCGAAAGTCACATAATGAAAGCCCTGCGACTGAATTTTGTATTAGTATTTGTCTTGAAAATCAGACCACCAGGTCAGCAGGGGCACCACCTATGAGTTCTTCAAATGCCGGGGCCACCAAAAAAGACAGGGCTCTCCCTGCTTTTGAAGACGCGTTGACGCTGCCGGGCAAGTTTTTCTGGGACCAGGACGTCTTCAAGGTCGAGAAGGAAAAAATATTCTCCAGCATGTGGCTTTGCATTGGCCGCTGTGAGGACATCGAAGAACCGGGGAATTATTTCACCTGGGAACAGGATAAGGAACGCATATTGATTGTACGCGGCAAGGACAATCAGATTCGCGCGTTCTTCAACGTATGCCGGCACCGCGGCGCAAGGCTGCTTGATGAGGGGTCCGGTTGCGGCCTGAATCGAATTACCTGCCCCTATCATGCGTGGACCTACGCCAATGACGGACGACTTGTGTCCGCCCCCACCATGGGTGATGACTTCGACAAGGATGAGTTTCCCCTGGTCGAAGCTCCTTGCGATACCTACGGCGGATTCATCTTCATCAACCTGGATGAGAATGCCGAACCGCTGAAATCCTTCCTGTTGGAACTGCCCGACCTGACTCGCTACCGGCTTCCGGAACTGCGACGTGCGGCCAGGGTGGAATATGAAATCGATGCCAACTGGAAACTGGTCTGCGAGAACTACAACGAGTGTTATCACTGCGCCCTGGTCCACCCCCAGTTGCACCGGATCAGCGATGCCGATAGCGGTGGCAAGATGGAGCGAGGTCGTTGTTTCAGCGGTGGCTCCATGCACCTCAACGAGGGCTTCTCAACTATGACCATGAGCGGTCACAGTGATCACCCGGTGATTCCAGGACTCAGTGAGGAAGACCATCGCACCGTCCAGTACTACACCATCTACCCCAACCTGTTGATCAGCCCCCACCCGGACTACCTGCTGACCCACACCCTCTGGCCGATCAGCCCTGGAAAAACCCGCATCGTTTGCGAATGGTTTTTCACCCGGGAGGCGCTCGAGAAGCCGGGCTTTGATCCGTCGGACGCGGTGGAATTCTGGGACGTGACCAACAAGCAGGACTGGGGACTATGCGTGCGAGCACAGCGCGGCGCCGAATCCCGGGGCTACCGCCCGGGCAAGTACCATCCCAAGGAACGCGCAGTGTGGGCCTTCGACGACTGGTACCTGGGTTTTATGGGACTGTAACCGTTCCCCTGGCCAATAAAAAACAGGGCCCATCGGGCCCCGTTTCATTTTGACCTGGCGACATAGAAGCGCCACCCGGCAAGCTAGGGCTGGCGAATCACCTTGCCACCCAACATGACAAACCCGACGCGCTCCAGCGCCGAGATATCCTCCAGGGGGTTGCCCGGCACGGCGATGATATCCGCCAGCTTGCCCTGCTCCAGGGTCCCCAGCCGATCGTCCCATCCCATGACTTCGGCGCCCAGGCTGGTGCCTGCCTTGATCGCCTCCATAGGACTCATTCCTGCCTCGATCAACAGGGCGAATTCCCTGGCATAGAGCCTGGCTGGCACTTCGAAGTGACCAAAATCCACGCCCACCGCGACCTTCACGCCGCCCTTGATCGCCGCAGCAACGTTGGCCAGCGCCTCGGCGCGATACTTCTTCGACAGGGCCACCATCTTGGCCTGTGCCTTGCTCTCAGCCATCTCTTTTATGTAGTAGTCACCGATATACAGGGTTGGCACCAGGTAGGTCCCCCGCTCGGCCATCAACTTCACACCCTCGGCATCCAGGAACGTGCCATGTTCAATCGACCGGACCCCGGCCCGCACCGCCATTTTTATTCCCTCTGCCGAATGCGCGTGAGCCATCACCGGCTTGCGCAGACGATTTGCCTCATCCATGACAACCTTCATTTCCTCGGGGCTGAAGTGGACATCCCTGGGATCATCAGCAGCAGACATGAAGGCGCCGGTGGCCAGGATCTTGATCCAGTCACTTCCGTATTTCACCTCGCGACGCACCGCCTTGCGCATCTCTTCTACACCGTCGGCACGCAAGCCATCAGGGATAATGTGATGTTCCGGTGCGATGAAATTGATATCGCCGCCACCGCCGGTAATGGTGATGTAGTGGCCTGCAACCTGCATCCTGGGCCCGGTAAACAAGCCGGAATCAATCGCCCGCTTCACATCCACGATGGCGTAATTCACATCAGCCGCACCCGCCGTGCGAATACTGGTCCAACCCGCATCGAGCATGTCCTGGACAGACCTCAAGGCTTCAAGTCCTTTTTGCGCCGATGATTTCCGCAAGTGCTCAAACTGGTAATCATCACCGCCAATCGTGGGATGGGTATGCAACTCAACCATACCTGGCATCAGCGTGAACCCGTCCAGTTGCACGCGGACCGCGCCTTCGGGAATCTGATCCATCTTTACCACGCCGGTGATTCGATCATCCTCCACCAGTACGGCCACATCCGTGAGAGCCCTGGCCGAGCGACCGTCTATCACCCGATCGGCAATCAGGGCGTTTATGGCGGCATCGGCCGGGGCGGGAAACAGCAACGCCGATCCCAATATTCCCATCGCCGTCAGGCCTGCCAATACAGTCTTCTTCATATCCCTCTCCCCGATTCTTCCTTGTTAGATTCCCAATGCCTTCCTGTCTCGCAAGACCTGGTGCGCTGCATTGAAGCCCGGAGCGCCTGTCACGCCGCCTCCAGGATGAGTGCCTGCTCCACACAGGTACAGTGAGGAGACCGGTGTGCGGTAGTGCGACCAGCCCGGCAAAGGTCGCATGAACAACAGCTGCTCCATGCACACATCGCCGTGAAAAATATTCCCCTCGGTAATTCCGAAGGTCTGTTCAAGATCCCAGGGCGTGAAAACTTTCCTGGCAATCACAGAACCGGGGACATTCGGCGCGTATTCAGCGATCTTGGCCGTCACCTTGTCGCCAAGTTCCTCACGTCTTTCCGACCAGTGTCCCCGGGCTAACTGGTAAGGAAGATACTGTATAAAACAGGTCATCATATGACGACCCTCGGGTGCCAGAGAGTCGTCCACATTGGAGGCCACAACGCAGTCAACCCACAAATCGTCAGGCAACAGTCCTTCCTGGCTCTGGTTATAACACTTCTCGGCCTGGGCATAAGTGGGCACCAGGGTGAACAAGGCCCGCTGGGCGGCATCCGCGTCCTCCGGCATACCCAGCACGCGAGGCTCCTCGCCAAGGACAAAATTCACCTTGGCGCTGGGGCCATTCATGCGAATACTCTTTACTGACCGGACAAATTCATCGGGCAGGTCAGCCTCATCCAGCATTTCCAGGAATGTGCGCTTTGGATCA
>Ga0316195_10000182_pt1 | contig 21935 bp, 13 predicted proteins | sample Phised1_MG_FD_204937 | JGI IMG/M metagenome (GOLD analysis project Ga0316195, IMG submission 204937) | Coastal sediment microbial communities from Maine, United States - Phippsburg sediment 1 | ecosystem: Environmental > Aquatic > Marine > Coastal > Sediment | place: USA: Maine | collected...
ATTTGGCAACTGCAATTGGAAATTTATACCTGTGACTTCTTCATTCAATGTACACTAAGTTTTATTTTAATTGGTTGGCACAGTAACTATCGGACCTTTGGAATCTGTTTTGCTTTCTGCCAGGCTTAACAGCAATTGCAGAAAGGAAAAGTTTCTTTTGCTATTGCGGTGATCAGCATATATATATCACTCCATCACTTCCTTTAATGGTGTACCGGAGGCCCCGGAAGGAACCTTAATACTCAAATAATGTGATAAAGTAGTTGCCACGTCTACCGTTTCCACCCGGCGATAGATTTTAGCAGCTTCCAGTCCGCTGCCCATAAAGATTACCGGCACATGCTGGTCGTATTTCCAGGGGGAACCATGTGTCGTGGCCACAGTTAGCCCGTCGAAATCATTGATAAACCAATAGGGTTCAAACACCAGATAGATCTCCCCGGACCGCTTGGGATTATAATTTCGTAATACCGAAGTATTTAATGTGGTCTGGGCCAAATTACCTTCCAGGAGATCTGCAGAGGCAATGGCATCGGCAATGCCTTTTTCCTTCCTCAGTTCTGCAGCCAGCACCCTTGACACGGCATCAATATCCAGATTGTTATCGGCAATTGCCTGTTTATCCAAATAGACATAGGGGTGGAAATAACCGGAGACCAGTTTATCGGTAACCTGAAATTCTTTTTGCAATACCTTTTTGATGGAAAGGGTGTCTACAGCATCAATATCAAAATACCCGGCATCGATCCCAAATTTCTTCATATACCCCGGTGCATCTACCCCTCCATGATCTGCAGATAATACGATCAGCGTATTTTCCAACCCTATTTTCTCATCAATATATGTAAGCAGATGAGCAAGGGTTCTGTCTAATCTGAAGAGGTTGTCTTCTCCCTCAAGACTGGAAGGGCCAAAAACATGCCCCACATAATCTGTGGAAGAAAAACTAATTGACAGATAATCCGTAATGGTATCAGCGCCAATATTTTCAGCTTCTATAAGGGTTTTGGCAAAATCCAGTGTCAGTTCATCACCTACAGGGCTTAATGTGAGGAAGGTGGTAAAATACTTACTCATCTCTCCGAAAGGATGTGGAAATACCACACCGTAGCCAGGTAATTTCGTTTCCCAGGGCATGTCGTCTTCTTCACCATAGGTATAGGTTGCCTTATCGTGCATCAGTTCCCAGCTGGTATTAAGATAGGAGTTGATTTTCTTCCGGGCATTCCATTTTTTTACCCAGCTGGGATAGTCTTCATAGTAATAGGTACTGGTTACAAATTCGCCTTTCGCCTTACTGAACCAGAATGCTTTTCCTGCATGACCGGCAAGCGTAATTGCCCCTCGGTCCTTTATAGACACCCCGAATATTTTAGCCTTTCCGTTGGTAAACATGGCCAGTTCGTCGCTAAATGTTGTTCCCAGGATAGCCGCCGGAGACCTTCCGTCTGTAGTGGCAGCGGCCTGGGTGGGGTCTATTTCTGTTTTTTTGTCAACGCCACCCCCTTCACCCAATAATGGATGGTTGACATCCTGAACATTATATACTGTTTGCTTGCTCTCCGTATCGAACCAGATGTTGCCGATCATCCCATGGTTCGAAGGATCAGCCCCGGTAGCCAGTGTGGTATGCCCTACCACGGTTTCAGTATTCGCATGTCGGTGATAGGCATTTTCATATACAATGCCCTGTTCATAGAAATATTTAAAGCCACCTGCAGGCAGGCGGTCATAGACTTTCATTGGCAGGTCTGCCCTGAGCTGGTCTACGGTGATTTGTAAAATAAGTTTGGGTTTTTGCTGCGCCGACAAAGGGGAACAATTAACGATAACGAGCCAACCAAATAAAAGACATATTTGTTTTATCATATCATTTAAAATCTTGAGTATAAAAAAATCCAAATCCGGAATCATAGAGCAGAGCACTACTTAGCAGGCTCCAAATATAAAAAAGACAAAACCATCAGTAGCGTCTTAAATCCACGTTATTTAAAAAATTCCGAAAGGGTTTTATTTGAAGTTAAAGATAGCACTATTTTAAAATAACTTAAAAGACAACAATTGAATTTACCTATTTTATTACCCTTGGCTAAATTGGCAACACAACGTATCAAGCTTATTTATAGCAAAAATGTACTATTTGGCGCGCAGAACCATGACCTAAGCGGAAGGGCCAAAAAAGATGGTTTTCCTGACCTGTGGCTTCCCTTATTTATCCCCCTGTGATTTTGTTTTTATTATTTACTCAGATCATATTTTGTATTGTAAATTAAATTACATTTAAGAAAGGACTTTTAAATCACTGCATATGAAAACTTTGAAAAATAAGTTTGCAATAATTGCCTATTATTTTGCAATAACAATTTTTTTTCAGGGATGTGTAGTTTATCACAATACCCCGGTTACCCTGGAACAAGCCACCAAAGAAATTACGCGGGCTAAAGTTAAAGCCAATAACGATGAGACGTACAGATTTAAAAATATTGGATTAGAAGACGGGCAGTTCTATGGTCTCAAAAAGACCAAAGGCGAATATGTTCGAATACCTCTGGATTCGAATGAAATATCTAAAATAGTTCTTCAAAATAAAACCTGGTCGACCATCCTTACAGTGTCTATTCCGTTGTTGGTGTTGACATTTATTATAGTGGCCGCATCGGCTGTAGCTACTGCTTCATTATTGGCCTACTGATGTTTGGAAGATGCATTTGTTTTTTAACGGATAAGAAAACTGAGCGATTTATTATTCAATAAGAATCGGGTGTTTTAATCCACCATGGAAGCATAACGGTTGTACCTGTTAAATATTTGCATTACGTAATCATAAGGTTCTGCGCCACGAACATATCCATACTGAACCGCCTCATGGTTGTAATGTTGGGGATCACTAAGTGCCAGGATCATTTTATCTACATGACCATCCCAGGTGTATTTGTCCAGGCCACCCAGTTCGGCAAGGCTTTGAGCATCTTTTACATGCTGATATCCGCAATTATAGGAAGCCATGGTAAATTTGATCCTTTGTACCGAGTCTTCTATCATCGCAAAATTGCCGTAAAGCTGTCCCAGATAGGCCGTCCCTCCTCGTAAACTCTCTTCAGGATCCCCCAGGTCTTTAATCCCAAGCTCCTCAGCCGTGGCCGGCATCATCTGCATTAAGCCTTTAGCTCCTGCCCATGAAGAGTCATTAGGTTGAAACTGGGATTCCTGATATACCAATGAAGCCAACAGCCGCCAATCCCATCCCAATTCTCTGGCATATTCCTTTATGAGCGGATCATATGCACTGATCTGGTTTTTATTCAGACTGTAAAACTCACTTTTCACCCGGCGTTTAAAGGTTCTTTCATTTTCAAAATACTTATTGTAAATCACGTAATAGTCGGAGCCCCTCTTCTCTTCCTCTATCCAGCTGTTAATTTTTTCCAATAATACAGGGGAACCAGCCCTTACTGCCCAGGCAATGCGTTGTGAAAAACTTACGGGCACACTCACATCCAAAATAGGGTAGTCTGAAGCGTTAATCTTTGCAAGATTCCCGTCTGCTACCGTGTACTTAATTTTTTTGTCTACCACTTGTTTAATGATTTCATCGGTAGAAATACCGCCTTCTAATGTATCTATGACAATATCGCCTCCAATTTCCTTTGATAGGTTCAAAAGCCGCTCAAAATAGGAGGAATTTTTCCGCACACTTACAGTATCCCCAATTAGTTCAATGGGGTCTTGTATCATGGCTTCCTTTATATTATCAATGGTTAGACTGCGCCAGTTATCCGGTTTTCTTTGCACCAGCACCTGTTTGGTGAGGTATAGATAGTCAATAAAAGCTACCTCTTCCTTCCTTTCACGGGTGATTGCCAGTCCGTGAGCCACAAGGTCAATATCTCCATTTTTCAGCTCATCGAGCATATCGTCCAGGTTTCTGGAAACCTTTAATTCCAGTTCCAGGTTTAATTTTTTGGCCAGCCGTTTTAATAATTCGTACTCATAGCCCATGGTTTGTCCGCGGTATAAAAAGTAGCTCGTGGCACTATATGCTATGAGGACTTTTAGCTTACCATCCGTCGCAATTTCATCAAAATCCCTGAGAACAGGAACCGCGTTTACATTGGGTTTTTTCATCTGGCAGGCACTCAGCCAAAGGCAACACAGGATAAAAACTCGTATTCTAATGGTCATAATGGGCTATTAGTGAACACCCTAAATATATAAAAGAATCTGATCATGTCCATTTTAAGGTTTATGGAATAGATGCCAACTGAGATGGAATGATACCATCCTTGCAGTAATTGGACTGATCACAAAGTGCGTTTTAAAAAGTCAATACAAATGAGGTGTGCTCAGACGGCATTGAATGTACCTGTAGATTACCCCCATGTAAATGCATAATCTGCTTTGACAAACTTAGTCCAATACCGGTTCCGGCATTTTTGGTAGTGAAGAAAGGGACGAAAATTTCTTCAATCAGCTCAGGGGGTATACCCGGTCCATTGTCCCAGACTTCTATATATTTACTTCCTTTGGCATCGGTACCGGCAGTTATTTTGATCAGGCCATTCTCCTGTTGTCCCAGAGATTGGGCTGCGTTTTTCCCTAAATTCACCAATACCTGAGATATTTGTTTCTCATCAATAAAAAATTCAATCTCTTTTGGGTTTACGATGGTCTCTATGCTAAGACTGCCGTTTTGCCCTTCCTGCTCCAATAAAACTCTCACTTTATCCATCATTTTTTGAGCTGGAATCAGGGCCTTGTCCGGAGGTGGTAAATTGAGAAAACTTCTGTATGATTGAACAAATTCCATTAAATCACCGCCCTGTTCCTGAATAACTTCAAGACCCCTGACGGTATTTTTTATTCGGGTTTCATCAATTTCTTTTACGTTGATCAGATTATTATCGGGTTTAAAATATTTAAGAATGGACTCTGATATGGAAGTAATGGGCGTTATGGTGTTCATAATCTCATGGGTAAGTACCCTTATGAGCCGCACCCAGGAATCTGTCTCTTTTTCATCCAGTTCCTGATGTATGTCCTGTGCTACCACCAAAAGGAGCTCTTCTTTATTTAAGCTTAAAGCAGTGGATTTTAAGGCCAGTTGTTTTTTCTCCCTTTCATTGGATAACTGGACAAGTTTTCGTTGAAAGGGTTTTAACAAGGCAAACAGCTCATAAAGTTCTGGATCTACCTGTGTCAATTGTTTAATATGGTTAAGCGGCCTATAGCACAACAGCTCTTCAATTTTTTTATTGGCAAAAAGGATATGCCCCTTCTTATTTATGGTCATTATACCAATATCTGCCTGTTTGATTATTTCCTGATAATACTGTTCCTGGATTTGCTTTTTGATATGAATATCCTGTATCATAGAGTTCAGCATGTTGAGGCTGTGGTTTAATTCTTCCAACGATTTTAAACTCAACTTTTCAGGAAACCGCAATGTGAAATCCTCATTTTTTATGGCATCAAAAAAATAGGCAATTTTCCGATTGGTATGGTTTGTATAATTAATTAATAAGACCGTCTGCACTGCCAATAGCATCAGTGTCAAAACGGATAATATATAGTTATCTGAAAAGAATAAAAATGCGACAAGCAGGGCTGTAAGGCATAATAGGCAGATTCGCACCACCAATTGCAAATAAATATTTCTGCTGACCATTACGTATTTCCTTTTTTTATCTTGTTATACAGGGTTTGCCTTGAAATACCCAGCTGTTCCGCTGCGGCACTATAATTTCCATCGTTTTGATTCAAGGCCTTACTAATCATGAGTCGCTCCATCTCTTCCAAAGTGTCCGGTCCTGTTTCCAGGGATATTGAGATCTTTTCATTCAGCAGAAAATCAGTGGGTTTCAGTACATTACCATCAGCTAAAATTACCGCCCTTTCTATGGCATGTACCAGCTCCCTAATATTTCCCGGCCACTTATGGGATAAAAAATTATCATAGGCTGCCTTGTTAATCCGCAAACCTGGTTTACCGTATTTTGCCGCAAACCTTTTCAGATAAAAATCGGCTAAAATCAAAACATCGTTTTCCCGTTCCCTCAGCGGTGGGATTTCCATGCGAATTGTATTGATACGGTATAATAAATCCTCTCTGAAGAGGCCTTCTGCAACCATTTTGTCCAGATCACAATTGGTGGCACATATTAACCGTATATCCACAGAAATGGGTTTATTGGATCCAACCCGCACAACCAGCTTGTTTTGAATAGCAGATAACAGTTTGGCTTGTGTTTGCAGCGACATATTTCCAATCTCATCCAGGAAAAGTGTGCCCCCGTTAGCGGCTTCAAATTTACCTGCCCTATCTTCTTTGGCATCCGTAAAAGAACCTTTTACATGCCCGAAAAGTTCACTTTCAAACAGTGATTCGGAAATAGAACCCATATCCACGGAGATAAAAACTTCATCTTTTCTTTCTGAAATACGATGCAATTCACGCGCAATCAATTCTTTACCGGTACCGTTTTCGCCGGTAATTAAGACATTGACATCTGTTTTGGCTACTTTTCTGGCCAGATTCAAAACAGCGTTAAGGGCAGTGGAATTCCCGATAATATAATTTTTGTTATGGTTGATGACCTGTTTTAAATTACTCTCCTTTTCTTTAAGTTGTTTGACTTCTTTACGGGATTTACTTAAAGAATAGGTGGTTTTTAAAGTGGCTATTAACTTGTCATTGTTCCAGGGTTTAAGGATAAAATCTGCAGCCCCCTCTTTTAGGGCCTGGACAGCCAAATCTACCGCTCCATATGCTGTCATCATAATCACGGAAATAGCCGGCGCCATTTTTTTAATCTCCTTAAGCCAATACAGTCCTTCATTGCCACTGTTGACACCTGCAGAGAAGTTCATATCCAGGAGAATAATATCGTAGTCCTTTAATTTGGGGAATGATGAAATTTGGTTTGGATTAGATATACTGTCCACGGTTTTGAACTCAAACTGCAACAGTATTTCCAGGGCGCTCAAAACACTTTTGTTATCATCTATAACCAATATTTTTCCTTCCAGCACAGAGGGTAGTTTTTAAAATCAATAAATTAAAACTACGATTTCAAATTTATATAACACATAAAAGTGTCCAAAAATTGGACATATACTGTATAAATATTTTACGGCTTATTAAGTTTTATAGAACAACTACACTCCTAATATATTGAATATTAATTAATTAGAATTTTGGCACAACTGTAGCTATATATTTGGCATAGCAATACTATATGAACTCTAAGATCAACATACTGGTTTTATTTTTTTCGGCCATTTCATTTCAGGCTTTTGCCCAGGAAGCCTGGTCTTTGGACAAATGTGTTTCCTATGCCATTGAGCACAACCTATCACTTAATGATTTTGAGTATACAGAATTTTCGAATGAGGAGACCTATAAACAGTCTATCCGGAACCTGTTACCATCCGTAAATGGCTATACAGATTATTTCCAAAGTTTTGGACGTGCAGCCGACCCCAACAGCAATATTTTTGTCAATTCCGATTTTTTTGCCAACAATTATTCCCTTACGGCGACTATAGATTTATTTCAGGGATTTCAAAAAATAAACACAATCAGGGCGTCAAAATTGATATACAGCGCGTCCCTCGAAGATGTAGAACAACAAAAATTCCTATTGGCATTCAGGGTAATGAAGGCCTATTATGATATCAAATTCTTTGAAGGTTTATTGACCATATCCCGGGAGCAATTGCAAATCTCACAAAATAATTTTGATCTGGTCAAAAGACAGGTTGAGTTAGGATTAAAGGCGGGAGCTGATGTATATGAAGCAGAATCACTTTTATTGACTGATCAACTGTCCCTTACACAAAGCCGGAATAATTTTCAAAAAGCACAACTACAGCTTATTCAGGAAATGAATCTTATTGGGGAATCTTCCATTCTTCTTGAACCATTTATAAGGGATGATCAATTCACAGAGCGGGGAGTGACGGTAGTCCATCAAGATTCTATTTTTAATAACGCCATGAGTTTTATCCCCATAATTAAGGCACAGGAATTAAGGGCTGCTGCCGCCAAGAAACAGCTGGCAGCTGCAAGGGGGCTCTATTATCCAAGATTGTCTTTGGCAGCCGGCTATGGTACAGGCTATTTTGAGACATTTATCAATGATGCCGGAATTGTAATTCCGTTCAGGGAACAACTTAAAAACAATGCGTCAAAATATATTGGACTTTCTCTTAATATCCCTATACTAAATGGGTGGTCTGCCCGGTCCAGAGTAAAACAACAAAAAATAGAATTGATGAGGGCCGATAACAATTTGGATCTACAGGAACAGGAGTTGTACCTTGTAATTCAGCAGTTGATACAGGATTATAATTCCCTGCAGGTCGAGATTGCCCAAAGCGCGAAAAAAGTACAGGCCCAGGAACTGGCATTCACAATAGCACAAAAAAGATATGACAAAGGACTGGTAAGCGTTCTGGATCTTACACAGGCAAAGAATCTGTTTGCAACAGCCCAGAATGAAAATTTGCAGGTTTTGCTTCGCTTTTATTTAAACAAAAGCACTTTGGATTTCTATAATGGATTACCTGTATTTAATATCAATCAAAATAATTAGAATAAGATGGACATAAAACTGGAGAAGAAAAAAGGATTGCGGCCCAAGCACTATGGATATATCGCACTAGGCCTGCTATTGCTTTTTACCGGATGGAAAATGATATTCAGTAATCAGGTATCCACATTTAGAACTGAAAAGGAAAAATTATCCATAGCGGAGGTTACGCAGGGCAAATTTGATGATTATATCACTATTAATGGAAACGTGGCGCCAATTGCAACTATTTATATGGATGCCTATGAGGGAGGTCGCGTGACTGAAAAGTTGATTGAGGAAGGAGCAATGGTAAAAAAGGGAGACATTATTTTGAAGTTGGAGAACAGGGGATTGTATGAACAAATATTAGCCAGCGAAAGTAATCTGGCTTTAAAGCAAAATGACCTGCGTTCTACCAAACTGGCCTTCGACTCAAGACAGGTGGAAGGAAAGAAATCTTTGGCTACTGCAGAATATGAGTTACATCGTTTAAAGAGGAATTTTGAACAGAATGAGGCTTTGTACAAGGATGAATTGATATCAATGGAGGACTACCTTACCTCTAAGGAAAATTACGAGCTTTCCATAAGGCAGTATGATATTATCAAATTACAAACACAGCAGGATGATGAATTGCGAATAACTTCTTTATCAGGGCTGGACACCGATTTGGCGCGTATGCAAAAAACTTTGTCTATGGTATATGAGCGAATAGACCAATTAAATGTGCGTGCCCCGGCTGATGGTCAATTAGGGTTTTTGGATGCAGAAATTGGTCAGAGCATTGCCCAGGGAGAACGTATTGGGCAGATTAACGTACTGACCGATTATAAAATCGAGGCCACCATAGATGAACATTATATAGACCGGGTCATAAGGGATTTGACCGCTATCCTGGAGCGGAATGGAAATGAGTACCCATTGAGATTGCGAAAAGTATATCCCGAAGTACGCAATGGAAAATTTAAGGTAGACCTTGTTTTTAGCGGGGATAAACCGGAAACGATAAGAACAGGCCAGAGCTATAACATAAAGTTACAACTGGGGGAATCCTCAGATGCGCTTCTCCTGCCTAAAGGCAGCTTTTTTCAAAGCACCGGGGGACAATGGATTTTTGTAGTAAACCCCGATGGGGGAGAAGCCATTAAAAGGAATATACGCATAGGAAAACAGAACTCACGGTACTATGAAGTCCTGGAGGGATTACAGAATGGTGAAAGTGTAATAACCAGTAATTATGACAATTTTGGGGATGCAGAACGTGTAGTACTAAAATAATTTATCAGATTGAGAATAAATGTAACATATGAACTCTGTAGTAGTCTTTTAGAAAAAGACTACCAGTTCAAAGCAATATCAAATGAAATTTTAATTGTTACAGAATAGTAAAGAATTATAGTCCAATGTTTATTAAAAAATGAAAAACAATCAAAAAATGATACAAATCCAGAATTTAAAAAAGAGTTTTAGAACCGAAGAAGTAGAAACCCTTGCTTTAAACAATGTAAATATTAATGTAGAAGAAGGTGAATTCGTTGCAATTATGGGGCCTTCAGGTTGCGGAAAATCCACTTTACTAAACATTGTAGGTATGTTAGACAACCCAACAGAAGGCAGATATCAGTTTGCCGGCCATGAAGTAGCGGGCCTGAAGGAAAGGCAGCGCACACAATTGCGCAAAGGCAACCTTGGATTTGTATTTCAGAGTTTTAATCTTATTGATGAGTTAACGGTTTTTGAGAATGTGGAACTACCCCTTATTTATCTGAAGATGAGTAAAAGTGAGCGGAGGGAGAAGGTAATGGCGGTCCTGGAACGGATGAAAATTGCCCACAGGGAAAAGCATTTTCCACAACAATTATCAGGAGGTCAACAACAACGGGTGGCAATTTCCAGGGCAGTAGTAACTAACCCAAAATTAATTTTAGCCGATGAACCAACAGGTAATCTGGATTCAAAGAATGGCCTTGAGGTAATGAACCTGCTTACAGAACTGAATCAGGAGGGCACTACCATCGTCATGGTGACACATTCAGACCATGATTCCCATTTCGCACATCGTATCGTCAATCTTTTTGATGGTCAGATTGTTACTGAAAGCCAGAACAGAGCCATGGGCGCTATGATTTAGCTTTATTCCCTTTTGCCCGAGTTTATTCATCATCAAAATTCAAATCATGTTAAAGAATTACTTAAAGATTGCCTGGAGAAATCTTCTAAAAAACAAAGCTTATTCTGTAATCAATATTGGCGGACTTGCCCTGGGTATGGCCGTAACGATAATAATTGCGCTTTGGGTAATAGATGAGCTAACCTTTAACAACTATTTTAAAAATCACGACCAGATTGCCCAGGTGTTTCAGTCCCAGACTTTTAATGGAGAAACAGATACCGGCCCGGCTATTCCCAGACCACTGGAAATGGCTATACGCGAAGGCCATAAGGATAATTTCAGGCACATTGTAATGTCATCCTGGAATAATCCTCAATACCTGAAATACAAGGAGACCAGTATTTCCAGATCAGGCAGTTTCATGCAGGAAGCTGCACCCGAAATGCTAAATTTAAATGTCTTAAAGGGAGAACAGGATGGGTTACGGGAGATTAACTCAATAATGCTCTCGGCTTCAACCGCTAATGCCCTCTTCGGTTCTGAAGATCCAATAGGTAAAGTTGTAGAGGTTAACAGCGAATATGACATGATGGTTTCAGGTGTCTATGAGGATATTCCTTTTAATAATTCGTTTAAAGATTTGGAATTTATTGCACCATGGAAACATTATATCACTACTTCTGAATGGTTAAAAAGCGCAGCAGATAATTGGGACAATAATTCTTTTCAGCTTTTTGTACAAATCGCGGATAATACCAGCATGGATAAAGTAACTTCAACCATAAAGGATGTAAAAAAAGATATTTCAGCTAATTCAAAGGAATTCAACCCCCAATTATTTCTTTTCCCGATGAACGACTGGCATTTGCGTTCCAATTTTGCAAATGGCAAACAGGTGGGTGGCAGAATTCAATACGTATGGCTATTTGGAATAATTGGTGCCTTTGTATTGCTTTTGGCTTGCATTAACTTTATGAACCTTAGTACTGCACGATCTGAAAAGCGAGCCAGGGAAGTAGGGATACGCAAATCTATTGGATCTCAGAGGGGCCAGTTGGTTTATCAATTTTTATCCGAATCTTTTTTAGTGGTTGTGTTGGCATTTGTATTCGCCATTATTTTCGTCCTAATAAGTCTGGGAGGGTTTAATGACCTGGCGAGAAAAGAAATTGTCTTTCCATGGACAAGCACCTTGTTTTGGGCTAGCTCTATACTGTTTATTGTATTTACGGCGCTTTTGGCAGGTAGTTACCCTGCAGCTTACCTGTCCTCTTTTAAACCGGTAGAAGTTTTAAAAGGAACCTTCCGCGCTGGCAGATTTGCAGCTGTACCCCGAAAAATACTGGTGGTGCTCCAGTTTAGTGTTTCTGTGGCATTTATTATAGGTACAGTTATAGTTATGCAGCAGATTCGGTATACCAAGAACAGGCCTGTTGGTTATGATAAAAACGGATTGATCCAAATCCCTACTATGAGTCAGGATTTCGCAGGTAAATATGAATTAATGAGAAACGAATTTTTAGCTTCTAATGCTATCGTTGAAATGTCATCGGCCAGCAGTCCAACGACCCAAATTTGGTCCAATTATAGTGGTTATACCTGGGAGGGTAAACCAGAAGGATTTCAGGAAGATTTTGCCTGGACGAATGTTTCTTACGAATATGCCAGATCACTCAATTTAAAAATAGTAGCAGGCAGGGATTTTTCAAAGGAGTTTGCTTCAGATTCAAATGCAGTGCTAATTAACCAAACCGCCGTTAAATATATGGGCCTTATCAACCCGGTTGGTTTATACCTGAAGGATAGCAACGAGGAGGATCCTGGAGAACCCAGGCAAATTATTGGCGTGGTGGAAGATATGATTGCCCAGTCGCCATATGACCCCGTAAAACAGGGAGTATACGCCTTTGATAATGAAGGAGAATCGAGTTATTACATCCTGCGACTTAACCCTAAAAAAAGCGTAAGTGAAAACCTGAAACTTATTGAAAATGTTTTTAGAGCGCACTTTCCTGATATTCCTTGGCAATATGACTTTGTTGATGAACAATATGCTGAAAAATTTCAATCTGAAGAACGCATTGCCAGTTTGGCAAGTGTATTTACAGGCCTGGCGATTTTTATAAGTTGCTTAGGGTTGTTTGGGCTAACCTCATTTGTCGCGGAACAGCGCACAAAGGAAATTGGGGTTCGAAAGGTCCTGGGCGCGACCGTTTATGGTGTCTGGAAAATGCTTTCCAAAGATTTTGTGGTATTGGTTGTTTTTTCATGTGCCATTGCTGTTCCTGTTGCTCATTATTTTATGGGAGGTTGGTTGGAAGGATACGAATACCGGGTAGATCTGTCCTGGTGGGTATTTGTAATGGCCATAATATGTTCGGTCCTGGTTACTTTGCTTACCGTAAGTTTTCAGGCCATAAAGGCAGCAAGAGCAAACCCAATCAAAAGTTTACGCATGGAATAATCACGATTGTTTCTCCTTCATAATGCCATGGAGAAGGAACCATAAGGAATCAATTTAAAAACAAATAATCATGTTCAACAATCACATAAAAATCGCCTGGAGAAGTTTAAAAAAACAACCTTTTTTTACATTTCTAAACACCTTTGGACTGGCCATAGGGATATCCGGGGCTCTCCTTATTGCATTATATATCTATGATGAATTAAATTATGATAGAATGTTTGCTGATGCAGATCGCATACATAGGGTTAATGCGGATATTAAATTCGGTGGGGAGGACCGAAAATTTGCGGTAACCCCCGCACCGATGGCAGAAACAATTGATAATGATTTTTCGGAAGTGGAATTAACTACCCGGTTTAGAACAAGGGGTAGTGCCTTAGTAAGAAAAGTTGATTCTGAGGTAAACATAAAAGAAGAGCAGGCTACATATGTGGATTCTACTTTTTTCGAGATGTTCGGAGTAGACCTTTTGGCAGGAGATGTAAAAACGGCACTTAAATTGCCTAATACTTTGGTTCTGACCAAAACAGCGGCGGAAAAACATTTTGGAATCAATGAGGCCCTGGGTCAAAACCTTTTATTGAACAACGAGGAAACTTATACGGTAACAGGTGTAATTGATGACTTTCCCAGTAATTCATTCCTTAGGGATCATACCATTTTTATGGCAATGGCCGGGTATGAAGATTCACGAATAGTTAATTGGGGAAGCAATAATTACCAGACATTTATAAAACTTATTCCTGCCGCAAACATTGAAGATATACAAGAACCTTTGCGGGGTTTTCTGGGCAAGTATGTTATTCCCGGGGTGCAGCAATATATGCCTGGCATCACAGAAGAACAGTTTAAGGCAGCGGGTAACCACTTAAAATACAGCACCATACCTTTGACTTCGATTCATTTAAATTCTGACAGGGTAGCTGAAATAAGTGCAAATAATGATGTTCAGAGTATTTATATCCTTTCTTTTATTGCCTTATTTATCCTTGTTTTGGCTTGCGTTAATTTTATGAATTTGTCAACTGCACATTCTCTAAAAAGAGCTAAAGAAGTAGGTATTCGCAAAACATTGGGCTCCAATAAAGGAGAACTTATAAGACAGTTCCTGGTAGAATCCGGTTTGGTATCCTTTGGCTCTCTGTTGCTGGCTCTAATATTTGCAGTAATTGCTTTACCATTCTTTAATGAGCTGGCAGACAAAAATATTTCAATACCCTATACGAATCCATTTTTTTGGTTGATTTTAATTGGATCGGGCATTATACTAGGGCTATTATCGGGGAGTTATCCGGCATTTTTTATGTCCAAGTTTATTCCGGTAAAAGTATTAAAGGGCGATAGTGGTAGTCTGGGGGGAGGCAAGGTGCGAAATGCATTGGTGATTTTTCAATTTGCCATTTCTGTTTTTTTGGTGGTAAGTACTTTGGTGGTTTATCAGCAATTGGAATATATTCAAAATAAGGATCTGGGATTCTCAAAAGATCAGGTGCTTATCGTTGATGATGTCTATACGGTTGGGGATCAGATTAATTCATTCAAAGAGGAAGTGAAAAAACTGGGTTTTGTTATTAATGCAACCCTGAGTAGTTTTTTCCCAACGCCTTCAAGCAGATCTGACACTGTTTTTGCACCGCTTGAGGGAGCAACAGATCAGGAGAATGCCGTAAGCATGCAGAGGTGGGGCGTGGATTATGACTATATCTCTACAATGGATTTTAAAATTATTGCCGGCAGGGATTTTGATCGGAATTTTAAAAGTGATTCCACAAGTATCATTGTCAATGAATCTGCAGTAGCTGTAATGGGGGTAAAACCTGAAGAAGCATTGGGGCTAAGCTACACTCCGGATATGGGATCTGAGAACCCCACGTACTTTAAAATAATTGGAGTTGTAAAGGATTTTCATTTCTCTCCCTTTAGAGACGAAATTGAATCTTTGAGCATGCATTTGGGTGATTTTGCATATTCCTTGGCCATAAAATTAGAAAAAGGAAGCTTTACCAATGCAATAAAAAGCATTGAGGGGATTTGGAATAAGGTCGCTCCAGGACAGCCTTTCGCCTACTATTTTATGGAAGATTCTTTTAATAACACCTATAAGTCAGAACAACGCTTAGGTCGAATTTTTATCATCTTCACAATACTTTCAATTTTAATTGCCTGTCTGGGATTATTTGGCCTGGCTGCATTCAATGCCGAAAAACGTACAAAGGAAATTGGTATCAGAAAGGTAATGGGCGCCAGTGTGAGTCAGATTACATACAGACTTTCGTCCGACTTCCTCAGGTTGGTCCTGGTGGCCATCCTTATTTCCCTGCCCATCGGGTGGTTTGCCATGAATAAATGGTTAGAGGACTTTTCCTACCGGATTGAAATAGGTTGGTGGGTTTTTGCTTTGGCCACTTTATTGGCGGTGGCCATCGCCATTCTTACGGTGAGCTACCAAAGTATTAAAGCTGCTATTGCTAACCCGGTAAAGAGTTTACGAACAGAATAAAACAAAAATCATGCTGAAAAACCATATAAAAATTGCCTGGAGAGCTCTTAAAAAGCAGCCTTTTTTTACATTTTTAAACACTTTCGGCCTTGCCATAGGAATGGCAGGTGGTTTATTAATTGCTCTGTATCTCTATGATGAACTGACTTTCGATAATATGTTTGCCGATGCAGACCGAATTTACCGAATTGACTCGGATATTAAATTTGGGGGTGCGGAAATTAAAGCTACTGAGGTTGCCGCTCCTATGGCAGGTGCTATGCAAAGCGATTTCCCTCAGGTGGAAAAGACCGTTAGGTTTCGGGATAGGGGGAGCATGCTACTCAAAAGGAGCGGAACAGAATTGAATTCCAAGGAACTCAATGTCACTTTTGTGGATTCTACGTTCTTTGATATGTTTGGTATTGATTTACTTGTAGGTGATTCCAGGACGGCATTAACCCAACCCAATACCCTGGTACTGACAAGGACTGCCGCGGAGAAACATTTTGGAATACGGGATGCACTGGGCCAAAACTTGTTGTTGAATAATACCGATACCTATACTGTTACCGGGGTTATTGATGATTTACCTAAAAATTCTTTTCTTCGAAATCATACTGTTTTTATGGCGATGACGGGATATGCTGACTCTCACGTGGACAATTGGGGTAATTCCAACTACTATACATTTATTAAATTGATACCAGGCTCAAGTGTCAAGGATTTTCAGTCACCCCTGCAGGGCATGTTTAAAAAATACCTGCTTCCGTGGGCACAGGATTATTTTCCCGGAATAACCGAGGAATCATTCAAAGCGGCAGGTAACTATGTGCGCTATCATACCATAGGATTGACTGACATTCATTTAAATTCCACCAATCGTCAATCTGAAATGAGCGCCAACAGCAGTATACAAAACGTTTATATCCTTTCGTTTATCGGGTTGTTTCTTATGGTACTGGCCAGTGTGAATTTTATGAACCTTTCCACCGCCCAATCTCTAAAAAGAGCAAAAGAAGTGGGTATCCGAAAAACTTTGGGGTCAAATAAGCTGGATTTAATTCGGCAATTTTTAACAGAATCTGGTCTTATTTCCTTTATTTCATTGATCCTGGCCCTGATCCTGGCCATAGTAGTACTTCCCTTTTTTAATGAACTTTCAGGAAAGTTGGTTTCCATACCTTATTCAAATCCACTATTCTGGGTAATTTTACTGTCTTCGACAATTGTATTGGGCCTTTTTTCCGGAAGTTACCCGGCATTTTTTATGTCACGTTTTATGCCGGTTACCGTACTCAAAGGAGCAGGAGAAAACAGTGTTGGAGGAAGAAATATCCGGAACTCCCTGGTTGTTTTCCAATTTGCCATTTCCGTTTTTTTGATCATAAGCACGTTGGTTGTTTTTCAACAATTGAAATTCATACAAAGTAAAGACCTTGGCTATACCAAAGATCAGGTTGTGCTTATTGATGACACTTATGCGGCAGGAAATCAGGTTCAATCCTTCAAAGAAGAAGTACTTAAATTAAGTCAGGTGGAAAACGCAACTCTAAGTAATTTTTTGCCAACCCCATCTTCGCGTTCCAACGGTTCTTACTTCAAAGAAGGCGCCATGAACCAGGAAAATGCACTTCAGTTAGAAGTCTGGGATGTAGACCATGATTACATGGCGACTCTGGACATGCAGCTTGTTACCGGCCGAAATTTTGACCGGCAATTTGCTACGGACTCAACGGCGGTTATAATAAACCAAGCTACTTTGGCCGTTTTGGGTGTTGCCCCCGAAGAGGCTTTAGGGATGCGACTTTCACAGGACATTGAGCAGGAAAGACCGGAATTCTATACCGTTATCGGTGTAGTCAAAAACTTTCATTATGAATCCTTACGGGAAAATATTGGAGCCCTGGGTCTTTTCCTGAATAATTCTACAGGAAATATGGCCATTCGGCTAAAAGCCGGGGATTTTTCAAATACCATCGCAAATATAGAACGGATATGGAATGAAGTCGCACCGGGTCAACCTTTTAGCTATAGTTTCATGGATGAATCTTTCAATACCACCTATGAGGCCGAACAGCGATTGGGTAAAATATTTATGGTATTTACGATATTATCCATATTAATTGCCTGTTTGGGCCTTTTTGGCCTGGCAGCCTTTAATGCTCAGAAACGCACCAAAGAAATCGGAATTCGAAAGGTGCTGGGTGCCAGTGTTGGTCAAATCACCTTTGGTCTTTCATCAGACTTTCTTAAGTTGGTGGCCCTGGCCATTCTTATCTCCCTGCCTATAGGATGGTTTGTCATGAATAAATGGCTGGAAGACTTCTCTTATCGCATCGAAATTGGATGGTGGGTTTTTGTTTTGGCGACTCTTCTTGCTGTGACCATTGCAATTATTACTGTAAGCTACCAAAGTATTAAAGCTGCGATGGCTAACCCTGTAAAGAGTTTGAGAACTGAATAAATCCAGGTCCTGTTTATATAGGATCATTAAAATAGAGATTAAGCATGTTATTACAACTGAACAATATTTATAAATGGGTTAATTCGGGAGGTCAGCGCATCTTTTTGTTAAAAGACATCAATCTTGAAGTGGAACAAGGTGAATTTATCTCTGTAATGGGCCCTTCCGGTTCCGGTAAATCTACCTTATTGAATGTTATTGGCATGCTCGATAATTTTGATGAGGGAGAATATCATTTCCTGGATGAATCTGTTCATGCCTTAAAAGAAAAGGATCGCGCCAGAATGTATAAGGAATATATTGGGTTTGTCTTCCAATCCTATCATTTGCTGGATGATCTAACCGTACGGGAGAATCTTGAAATGCCCCTTTTATACAAGAAATATAAATCTCCGGAAAGGAAGGCAATGGTGGCGGATATGCTGGACCGCTTTAATATTGTAGGGAAAAAGGACCTTTTCCCAGTTCAACTTAGTGGCGGACAGCAACAATTGGTGGGAGTGGCCAGGGCACTAATTTCCAATCCAAAATTAATATTGGCGGATGAGCCTACCGGCAACCTCAATTCCAAACAGAGCGAGGAAATTATGGACCTTTTTAAGCAACTGAACAATGAAGGGGTGACCATCATCCAGGTAACGCATTCTGAGAGTAATGCTGCCTATGGCTCCAGAATCATCAATCTACTGGATGGGAGAAGGGTTTAATTTAATTGCTTCCTCATTGTGTTGCACACGACAAGGATCTTTTAACGTGCCTGACAACCAGCTGTACCGGAGCAAAACCTCGACCTTCCTATTTCAATCACACTAAGATCCTGTATCGGGCTTATTTTTCCTCTTTTGGCGGAGGCAGAACAAATGGTTCAGGTTGAGGGTCTATTGGCAGTAATTCTTTACCCTGCAATGCGGGATGATCTGCCGGAATAAACGTGGCACGAAATTCAAAATAAGGATCAGGCATTGGATTTTTTGGCTCACCGTTGTTTTTGCGAATCTCACCCCTATAGGGATTCAGGTATTCCCAGACAATTTCTTTATCCGGTGTCACTTCAAAAAAACGCCCCCTGGCCCCTTCGTTGATAAGCGTATTGCCATTCTCCATCCTATGGGCACCGGAAATATAGCTGCTATAAAATGATAGCGTATCCTCGGCCATATAAAACCAGGTGGGTTGTTCAGGGCCAAAAGACTGATCTGCAGTAATCGGATATTGGCCATTTTCATCTATTGGTGTGGTAATCTCGAGTACCATAGAATAATTGAGAGAATCAGCATTCCTTTCATTAAAATCAAAATCCCCCGGAGGATGATTGTTGAATAGCGTCAGGTTACCGGCACCCGGCTTTCCGGGTTCTATCCATCGCACATCATGTTGCCCGAATAACTGCCGGTCAGTAGAATCCCCTCTTTGATAGTTTCCAGGGTTGCCCCATCGGTAAAGGAAATCCCCGCCCTTCCCGTATTTCCCTCCTTTATGGGCGGCCGCTTCTTCCGTTGATGTACTGTGGTCAATAATAAAAATCTCGCTTAAAAAGGGTGAGCTAAATACGATCTGATCCAGTTCCGGATTGTAATTTATAGCGTTGAAGTGAAAAATGTCTGAACCCAAATTATCGGTAGTCTCGTTTCTATCTGTCATCTCAAGTGATTTCAAAATATCCAGACTGTCCTGGGTTATTGGTGGCGGAATAGGCAATCCAAGGTTGAAATCCAACAATTCAGGGTGTTCGGCCGGATTCCCATAATTGGGTTTGCTTTCATCAAAGTCCTGAATTAAATGATCTGCTACATACCACTCCCAGACAATTTTCCCTCCCCTGGCCCCCTGGGGTTCAATTTCAATAATTTTTTCCAGCCACGGGCCGGATTTTGGCATCATTTCAGCCTTTCTTCCATTAGCCATGGCATCTTCAAATGAAGTAGCTACATAGGCAATTGCAAGGATGTTCCCATTAGGTAAAATGGCAAAATCATGATGTACAATTTGTTTTTCATCGGCGTATTCAAAATCCCACAACATCTTTCCATCCCAGCTAATTTTTTGAATCCGGCCATAAGGGCCGCCAAAACCAAAGACTGGAAAATCCGGATCCTCTGCGGCCAATAAAATAGAACCGTCGTCCATTAGATATGCATTGAACGCTCCATAATTTCCCTCCCATTGATGCACCACTTCCCCTTTTCTGTTCACAAGATAAGTGTAAGGCGAATTAGGTGCGGAAAACATCACATAACCGGGGCTAAGGCCATCGGTAGTCTTGGTTAACCCCCTGGGAATATAATGCCCAAACATGTCCCGGCCTTTTTTGGTGATTCCTTCGTTATGCGGTTTGTGTTCTCCACAATTATAAAGTAGCCCCATCAGGATAATGGCGCACAGGGAAAGTAATTTTTTCATCATTTGGCTGGTTAATTAATGGATTAAATTTATAGCAAATATTTCATATTTTAAGCGATAACATTTTAAAATCCACAGATTAAATGGCAACTCCATCCCCGTAGATATCGTGCTATAGAAGATTTTCTTATTCGTCTTTTCAACAAGACCCCGGTCATGTAAAAAGACAAATGGCAATGACTCTAATGAGATCAATGCCATCCGTATCCTTATATTGAAAAGGGTGAATTCCTTCTATACTCCACCTGTTTATACACTGTCAAATTAAGCCTTCTTTTCTTCTTTAGGTGGCGGAGGCATTACAAATGGCTTGGGTTGTGGATCCAAAGGTTTTAGCTCTTTTCCCTGTAAAGCAGGATGGTCTTCGGGCACAAAGGTGGCGCGAAACTCACTAAAAGGCATAAACATAGGACTATTGGGTTCGCCATTCGGTTTGCGTATCTCACCTCTATAGGGATTGAGGTATTCCCAGACAACCTCATTTTCGGGAGTTACTTCAAAAAACCGTCCCCTGGCCCCTTCATTGATAAATGTATTTCCATTATGCATTCTATGGGCGCCGGAAATAAAAGGACTGTAAAATGAAAAGGTATCCGAGGCCTTATAAAACCAGGTGGGTTTTTCAGGACCAAAGGTTGCATCAGCATCCAGAACATACTGCCCATTTTCATTTAAAGGAGGCGTGATCTCAGTTACCATGGAATAATTGAGGGAGTCAGTGACACCCATTTTAAAAAAGTCGAAATCCCCCGGAGGATGGTTGTTGAACACTGTCAGGTTTCCTGCACCCGGTTTTCCGCGTTCTATCCATCTAACATCGTGTTGTCCAAATAATTGACGGTTGGTGGAATCCCCTCTTTGATAGTTCTCCGGATTGCCCCAGCGGTACAGAAAATCACCACCTTTACCATATTTTCCACCTTTATGAGCAGCCGCTTCTTCAGTAGATGTACCGTGGTCAATTATAAAAATCTCACTTAAAATAGGAGAGCTGAAAACAATCTGATCCAGTTCCGGATTGTAATTGATAGCATTAAAGTGAAAAATGTCTGATCCCAGATTATCTGTAGTCTGATTTCTTTCGGCCATACCCATGGCTTTCATGACATCCAGGCTGTCCTGGGTTATTGGCGGAGGTATTGGCATTCCTAAATTGAAATCCAACAATTCCGGGTGTTCGGCCGGATTGCCGTAATTGGCCTTGCTTTCATCAAAATCCTGAATCAAGTGATCTTCCAGATACCACTCCCAGACAATTTTAGCTCCCCGGGGTCCCTGGGGTTCAAGTTCCACAATTTTTTCCAGCCAGGGTCCGTGAGGTGGTGTCATTTCAGGTTTTCTTCCATGGGCAATTGCCTCATCAAATGATGTAGTTTCATAAACAATTGCAAGGATGTTCCCATTTGGCATTACCGCAAAATCGTGATGTATAATCT
>Ga0316195_10000184_pt1 | contig 21901 bp, 20 predicted proteins | sample Phised1_MG_FD_204937 | JGI IMG/M metagenome (GOLD analysis project Ga0316195, IMG submission 204937) | Coastal sediment microbial communities from Maine, United States - Phippsburg sediment 1 | ecosystem: Environmental > Aquatic > Marine > Coastal > Sediment | place: USA: Maine | collected...
ACGCCAGGCGTTAGCCCGGGCCGCGGCGGCCGCAACACGGAATACGCCCTGGCGCTGGCCCTCGCACTGGGCGGGCGGCCCGGTATCTGGGCGCTGGCGGCCGACACGGACGGGATCGATGGCTGCGAGGGCCACAGCGGGGCACTGGTCGACCCCGACACGCTGCAACGCGCCGCGCGGGCCGGCCTGGAAGCGGAAAACTATTTGCGCAGGCATGATACCGCCGGCTTTTTTGAGCAGATCGGCGGCCTCCTGGTCGAGGGTCCCACCGGCACCAACGTCAGCGACTTCCGCGCCATCCTCGTGAACCCGTAGGACCGAATTCATTGCGGAGACGGTCATTCGCCCAGGGGGTCGGGCAAGACCTTTTCCGAAAGAAAATTCGCTCCCACAAAAAAAGGGCCGCTTGCGCGGCCCTCACTCAGGGTACATCCAATAATCCTCAGCTCGCTTCGAGGAACTGCTCGTCTTCAGTCGAGCCACTCAACGCTGACAGCGAGGAATGCCCGCCGCCGATGCACTGCGTCAGGGCGTCGAAGTAGCCAGTGCCGACCTCGCGCTGGTGCTTGGTAGCGGTGTAACCGATCTTCTCTGCGCCGAATTCGGCTTGCTGCAGCTCCACGTAAGCGGACATCTGCCGCTCGCGGTAACCGCGCGCCAGTGTGTACATGCTGTAGTTCAGCGCATGGAAGCCGGCCAGCGTTATGAACTGGAACTTATAGCCCATGGCGCCCAGTTCCTTCTGGAACTTGGCGATCGTCGGGTCGTCCAGGTTCTTCTTCCAGTTGAAGGACGGCGAGCAGTTATAAGCCAGCAACTGGTCGGGATACTGCTTCTTGATGGCTTCGGCGAACACCTTGGCCTCGTCCAGATCCGGGTGAGCCGTTTCGCACCACAGGAGGTCGGCAAAGGGTGCATAGGCCAGTCCGCGGTTGATGGCCTGGTCGATTCCCGCTCGGGTTTCGTGGAAACCTTCCACGGTGCGTCCACCGGTCAGGAACGGTGCGTCGTAAGGATCCACGTCCGAGGTGATCAGGCCGGCCGCGTTGGCGTCGGTGCGGGCCAGCAGCACCGTCGGCACACCCATGATATCCGCCGCCAGGCGCGCGGCGATGAGTTTCTGCACAGCTTCCTGGGTCGGAACCAACACCTTGCCGCCCATGTGGCCGCACTTCTTGGCCGAGGCCAGCTGGTCTTCGAAGTGAACCCCGGCGGCGCCCGCAGCGATCATGGCCTTCATCAATTCGTGCGCGTTCAGCACGCCGCCGAAGCCGGCCTCGGCATCCGCCACGATGGGCTGCATCCAATCCACCGAGTCGTCGCCTTCGGCATGGTGCAACTGGTCCTGACGCAGCAACGCGTTATTGATGCGCCGCACTACGTCCGGCACGGAGTCGGCCGGGTACAGCGACTGGTCGGGGTACATCTGGCCCGCCAGGTTGGCGTCTGCGGCCACCTGCCAACCCGACAGGTAGATGGCCTTGAGGCCGGCCTTCACCTGCTGCATGGCCTGGTTGCCGGTCAGCGCGCCGAGCGAGTTGACGAACGGTTCGGTATGCAGGTAACCCCAGAGTTTCTCGGCACCCTGGCGCGCCAGGCTATACTCGATCTTCACGGTACCACGCAGCCTGACGACTTCTGCCGCGGTGTAGCCGCGCTTCGCGCCTTTCCAACGCGGGTTGCTTGCCCAGTCGGCCTCGATGCGTTTAATCTCGTTTTCTGTAGTCATAGGTCACCTTGCTGTACGATTTTCGAAGACATAAAAAGCGATGGATCGACGGGAAGACAGCCATTTCAAGCGCAGACACCGCCCCTTCTCCCATGGTTTCCAGGGGAGTGCTCACAGACTGCAGCTTAGTTTTTGAGCGCCATCTTTGACAAGACAAATGTTTCAATATTTAATATAAGAATTGTTAATTCATTATGTGATTGATTTTGAAGAAAACTTCTCAGCGCTTCTATTATAAGGGCAATCAGCTCAAACAACTACGCGCTTTTTGCGCGGTGGCCAAGAGCGGCAAGATGACCGACGCTGCCGAAGAGCTGTTTTTGAGCCAGCCGGCCATCAGCCTGCAGGTCCGGGCGCTCGAGCGGGAACTCGACACGGTGCTTTTCGAGCGCCACGGCCCGCGCATCAACATGACCCGCGAAGGCCAGGAGCTTTACGAAATGGCGAGACCGCTGGTCGAGGGTCTCGAAACGCTCAATGCGCGGTTCAACCGGCAAATGAAAGGCGACCTGGACAGCGGGGAGGTGGTGATCGCCGCCGGTGAGTCCACCATCATTTACCTCCTCCCCCGTCTGGTCAGCCAGTTCCGCGAGCGGTACCCCAATATCCACGTCACATTGCGCAACGTGACCGGCCGCGATGGCCTGGCCATGATCCGGGACGACGAAGTGGATCTCGCGATCGGCTCGATGCTGGACGTGCCGTCGGACATCAGCTACCAGCCGGTATACTCCTTCGAGCCTGCCCTGATCATGCCTTTGGGGCACGACCTGGCCGACCGCAAGCGCGTTCACATCGAAGACATTGCCCCGTACGGCTTGATCCTGCCGCCGCGCCGCCTCACCACCTGGCGCATGGTCGACCGGGTGTTCCAGCAGCACCAGGTGCCCTTCAACGTCACGCTCGAAGTCGGTGGCTGGGAGGTGATCAAGCGCTACGTGGAGCTGGATTTCGGCATTTCCATCGTCACCGGTATCTGCCTGCGCGACGATGACAAGCTCGTGGCCAAGAACATGAGCGCCTATTTCCCGAAGCGCAGTTACGGCACCGTTATGCGGCGGGGTAAATACCTTTCGCCGCAGGCCCGGGCCTTCGTGGAAGTCGCCGAAGAAGCGATCATGCCGGACTCCCCCTGGCGCGTCGGTCATTCGGAGCGTTGAAAAAAAAGCCCGGGCAAAGCCCGGGCCAAGAGCACGCAAAGTGCTTCACGGGTTTTTGGTCAAAATCGATCAGTGCAGGTTGTAGCCCATCTCGTCGTGCAAAACGAGATCCAGGCCCATCTCTTCCTGCTCGTCACTGACGCGCAGACCAATCACCGCATCGATGAGCTTTAGCAGAATGAAACTCACCACGCCGCAATAGACGATCGTCGCACCGGCGCCGATGAACTGGCTGGCCACCTGGGAGCCGATACCGACGCCCTCCTCCAGGCCGGCGCCGCCGAAGCTGGCGTCGACGAACACACCGGTCAGGATCGCACCGACAAATCCGCCGACCCCGTGGACACCGAACGCGTCCAGAGAATCGTCGTAGCCGAGACTCCGCTTGACCTTGACGACGAACAGGTAGCAGACCAGGCCGGACGCGAAGCCGATGGCCAACGCGCCCATGGGGCCGACAAATCCGGAAGCCGGCGTAATGGCCACCAGGCCTGCAACGGCTCCCGATGCCAGCCCCAGGGCACTCGGCTTGCCGTGGCTTATCCACTCGAGGAACATCCAGGTGAGCGCGGCCGCGGCCGTGGCGATCTGCGTGACGGCCATCGCCATGCCGGCCACGCCATCGGCGGCCAGTTCGCTACCGGCGTTGAAACCGAACCAGCCGACCCACAGCATGCCGGCGCCTACCATGGTCAGCACCAGGTTGCTCGGCTTCATCGGGTGCTGCGGGTATCCGCGCCGCTTGCCCATGACCAGTGCGGCGACGAGGCCGGCCACGCCGGCATTGATGTGCACGACCGTGCCACCTGCAAAGTCGAGGACGCCACGCTCACTCAGCCAGCCACCGCCCCAGACCCAGTGTGCAACCGGTGCATAAACCAGCGTCACCCACAGCGCCATGAACCACAGCATTGCCGAGAATTTCATGCGCTCGGCAAAGGCGCCTACGATCAGCGCGGGCGTGATGATGGCAAAGGTGAGCTGGAACATGGAAAACACCGTCTCCGGAATGGTTCCGGTCAGCGAATCCGTGCTCACACCGGCCATGAAGGCCTTGCCCAGACCGCCGACGAAGCCGCTGATGTCGTCACCGAAGGCCAGGCTGTAGAGGTACACCACCCACAGGATCGTCACCATGCAGGTGATGGCGAAGCACTGCATCATCACCGACAGTGCGTTCTTGGCGCGCACCATGCCGGCATAGAACAAGGACAGGCCGGGAATCGTCATGAACAGAACCAGCGCGGTGGCGGTGAGCATCCAGGCGGTATCGCCGGCGCTCAGTTCGTCCTGTGCCGCCGCCATCCCGGGCGCCAGGGCCAACAGCAGTCCACCAATGGAAAAAGTTGCTTTCTTGAGTGTCTTCATTGTGATCTCTCCGTGCTCAAATGGCCTGCGCGCCGGTTTCCCCGGTCCGAATGCGGATGACTTCTTCGAGTGCGCTCACGAAGATTTTGCCGTCGCCGATCTTGCCAGTGGCTGCCCCTCGCTGAATGGCCTCGACGACCTGCTCGGCCATCTCGGAGGTCACCGCGGTCTCGATCTTGAGCTTGGGTAGAAAATCAACGTTGTACTCGGCGCCGCGGTACAACTCGGTGTGGCCTTTCTGGCGCCCGAAGCCCTTGACCTCGGTGACCGTTATGCCCGCGATGCCGACTTCATGCAGCGCCTGTCGAACATCGTCGAGCTTGAACGGCTTGATAATTGCTGTAACCAGTTTCATGGGGTCCTCCATGGTGGATGCTGAGGGAACACCCCTGAAGATGCAGGTTTCGTGCCATGAAGCCGGTGAATGCAAGCAGCTGTTTTTACGCGGGATTTATAAACGGTCGCTGAGCCGGCTGGTCGCAAGGGGGTGCTTGCACCGGGGTGGTGCACCGGGGTGGTGCAAGGGTCTGGTCTCAACCATCACCAGGATAGCACCCAAAAAGAAGCCACCCAGTGGGTGGCTTCTTTTTGGGAATTGGCGCGCCCGGCGAGATTCGAACTCACGACCCCTGCCTTCGGAGGGCAGTACTCTATCCAGCTGAGCTACGGGCGCTTGGTTGATTTGCGTCGCGTAGTGTAGCGGTTTTTCGCAGCCGAAGTAAGCGCGGGAGTGCTTCCGGTGGCGCAATGCAGAGGCTATACTATCGGGCTTGTCCCAATCGTCCGCCGGCTGGGAATCCAGAACAAAAGACATTCCAGAGGTTGCAATGGACCAACAAGAAGACCGCGCATTCCTGCGCCAGTTCAGTGGAGTCATCGTGGGCTTCATGTTACTGACGGTGAGCCTCATTTTCCTCGCCCGGCACATGCAGCCCGAGCCGAACGCGGACGCCAACCCGAGCCAGGCGATTCTGGCGGAACAGCGCATTGCGCCGGTAGCCGCAGTCCGTTCAGGCGAGGAAGGCGCGGCCGCACTGGCCGAGGTGCAGGCGGCAGGCGCCGAAACGGCCCCGGCCGGCGACGTCGTTGTGGACGGCAGCGCTGTTTACAATGGGCTCTGCAAGGCTTGCCATGAGGCGGGCGTGGCGGGCGCCCCAATTGCCGGTTCCGACCAAATGGCGGTGCGGCTGCAGGAACAAGGCCTTGAAACGCTTGTCTCCCACGCGATCAACGGTATCAACGCGATGCCGCCCCGCGGCGGCAACCCGGCCTTGACGGACGCGCAGATCCAGGCAGCCGTCGAGTTCATGCTGCCATAGCGGCGGCCGCGAGCACTGGCCATGTCGGGCCCGGTAAGGCTGCCACCCGTGGTTGCCCAGCCCGGGCCGAAGCTCTTGCCGACGCTGATGCTGATCCTGGCGGCGTGCAGCGGACCCATCGAACCGACCACTGACGCAGCTTCGCTGTGCCGCAGCGATCATACGGCCATCACCGCAGTCCAGGGCGGGGGTTTCGGCAGCCCACTTGCGGAGACGATGGTGTCCGTCCGGGGCTTTGTCACCCACGCGGAGCCGGGCAAGGGCTTCTACCTCGAGGAACAGGCCGCCGCCGACAACGCATCACGCGCCTTGTTCGTCGCTGATGAAGCACTCTCCCGAACGGTAAGCAGCGGCCAGGAAGTCGCGGTAAGAGGACGTGTCGCGGAACTGGGAGCCGGGCGAGACACGTTGACCTCGCTGGTCGAAATCGCTGAGTACGGCGTCTGCGCCGATGACGCCGACCTCCCCCTCACGCACGTCGCATTGCCGCTCGACTCTCGCCAGCGCGAAGCCTTGGAAGGCATGCGGTTGACCTTCGATGCGCCGCTTTTTTTCACCGACCACTATGAAATGTTTCGCGGTGAGTGGACCCTGAGTTCCGACGCGCCACTCAGGGTGCCCACCGAAGACGCGGCGCCCGGCAATGCCGCGGCCGCGTTGACACAGGAGAACCTTGAACGCGCCATCGGGGCCGTCCTGCCCGGACCGGACTTTCCGGCCCTGCCCGTTGGCGCGAGCGTCAGCCATGTGCAGGGCGTGCTGGGCCGCGACGGCAAGGAGCAGCGCTTGCTGCTCGAATCCACCCCGCGCGCCGCCGCCTCCGACAGCGAACCCATCGACCCGCCGGCCGATGACAGCCTGCGCATCGTCAGCATGAATCTGCTGAATTACTTCAACGGCGACGGTCGTGGAAGTGGTTTTCCGACTGCCCGGGGCGCACAGAACCTTGCCGACTTCCGGGCCCAACAGGAACGCACCGCGGCCGCCATCGCACGCCTCCAGCCTCATTTGCTGGCTGTCCAGGAATTGGAAAACGACGGCTTTGGCCCCGACAGCGCGGCCCAGTCATTGCTCGATCTGTTGAATGGCACGGGGTTTTCCGACTGGGCCGTTGTCGATCCCGCCGTCGGGCGGATCGGCGGGGACGTTATCACTGTCGGCCTGTTCTACCGCAGCAAGGTGCTCGAACCGGCGGGGCCGGCCGAACTGCTGCGGGGGCCGGCGTTCGATGGCCTGAGCAGGGTCCCGGTCGCGCAACTCTTCCGGGAGCGTTCGACGGGTAGCTCGTTCCTGGTGGCGGTCAATCACCTGAAGTCGAAGGGGCGCTGCCCCGATGACGGACCGAACGCGGACCAGGGCGACGGACAAGGTTGCTGGAACCGCGCACGCGTTGAAGCGGTGAGCGCCCTGCTCCCCTGGCTCGACCGGCTGGCCGAAAAATCCACGGACCGGCAATTGCTGGTCCTGGGCGACATGAACGCCTGGCGCCGTGAAGATCCGATCCGCGCTTACCGTAATGGCGGGTACATCGAGCTGGTCGAGGAACTCTCGGGTCTGCCGCAACACAGCTTCGTCTACTTTGGCCAGCGGGGGACCCTGGACTACGCGCTGGCCAGCACGAGCCTGCGCGCCCGGGCCCGGCAAGCCACCATCTGGCACATCAACGCCGACTGGCCCCGCAACATGTCATTACCGCGGCCGTGGCTGCGCATGTCGGATCATGACCCGGTGGTCGTCGACCTGGAGCTCAGCCAGTCGGCCACGTCCGACTGAACCTGATCGAAAACGGAGGCAAAACAGAGGCGCACCCGCGCCTCGAACGGATCCCAGATTTCGTCGACCCGGTGGAGGGGATTGGGTCGCGACAGGCGGTGCCCCACGCCGCGCAGGCTGTGGAGGATTTCGGACTTTTCACGGTACGCTGCGAACAGGCCCCGCCGGTCGGCGTAAGCCATGAAGCGGTGGAGCTTCGGGGGCACTTCGTTGTCGCGCCTCGCCAGCATCTCGCGTACACCGGCATCAAAGGCCTCGAGCGACTGCAGCCCACGGTGCTCCCAGTCCAGGGCGAGTTCGTGATCGATCGCCAGATCGATGATGATCCCGCTGTAACGCCTGAAGCCGGGCGGAAACCATTCCCTCAACGCCACGATCTCGGGCAGCGAGTCCGTGTAAACATCGATGCGGCGGTGCAGCATGATACCGGTCTGCACGGGTGGCCTGAACGCCGCCAACTCGGCCTTGCCACGAACAAAATCACCGAGCAGTGCGCCCAGGCGGAGATCCTCGTCCTGCCCGGCAAGCACCAGATGAGCAAGGAAGTTCATGGGTTCAGCCTAGTGTCCTGTCACACACTATATCGCGCATTCAGCAAGGCGAGAAGCGGCCAGCTGTGAGGCGTGCGAGTGCAGGACTAGCCGTGCTAATTCAAACGAGCGCAACAAAGCAGATGGTGGCTTATCGCCTTGCCCGGAGGGAGTCCCGCATACGCACCAATGCGACATCGCAGTCCTTGGAAAGGGCGCGCCATTCCCTGCGGACTGCGCCTTGCCCTGGCGCGCATGCGGGACTCTGAAAGCGCGATATAGTGTGTGGCAGGACACTCGCAGGTTTCTGGCCCGCCAGCGGTAACCTGCGGTATCATGCAGACACCCTGGGACGACCCGCCGGCAGCGGCAGGTGTGGCGAGCAGCAAGGGAATTTTCCATGACCGAAGCCCGAACAGTCGAGCAACCCGGCGAGTTCCCCGCCGAACGCGGCGAATTCCTGCTGCGTGGCCCAGCCGGCCTGATCGAGTGCGCCGTGGACGTGCCGGAAGCCGAAGATGCACGACCCGCCACTATCATCATCTGCCACCCGCACCCTCAGCATGCTGGAACCATGCACAACAAGGTGGTGACGATCCTGGAGCGCTCCATGCGGGAGCTTGGCCTGAACACGGTCCGCTTCAACTTCCGGGGCGTCGGGCAGAGCGAGGGGGAGTTCGACGACGGATACGGCGAAACCGACGATCTATTCGCGGTAGCGGAATGGGTGCGGCGCACGCGGCCGCACGACGCCCTCTGGTTGGGCGGCTTTTCATTCGGCGCCTACATCGCGACGCGGGCCGCCCTCAACCTGGACGTGGGCCAGCTCATCACGATCGCGCCGCCGGTCGGCCGCTACCCTTTCGAGGGCCTGCATCACCCGGAATGCCCCTGGCTGGTGGTACAGGGCGATGAAGACGAACTGGTGAGCATCGAAGCGGTTCTCAGCTGGGTCGATACGCTCGACCCGCCCCCTGATCTCTTGGTTATGAAAGGCGCAGACCACTTGTTCCACCGCCGCATCATGGATCTTCGAGGCCTGCTCAAGAACGGCGTGCGCGACCAGTTACCCGACTCCCCCGCAGGCTAGGGCCTGCCGCAGAATCATTTCCGTGCATCACTCTCCGCTGGCCCGCTATCGGCAGCTCATCGACAACGGCGCGTTCAACCACGACCCGGACCAGCTGACTGCAATCCAGGCGCTCGACGAGCTCTGGCACGAGCTGCGGGCGAGGCAGCGAGCTTCGCTGATGCATCGCCTGCGCGGCAGGCGGCCGGCCGAGATCAGGGGGCTGTACCTCTGGGGCAATGTCGGGCGCGGCAAGACCTGGCTGATGGATCTGTTTTTTGACAGCCTGCCCGGGGAGCGCAAGCAGCGCATGCACTTTCATCGGTTCATGCAGCGGATTCACCGCGACCTGCGCGACCTCGGTCGCATCCAGGATCCGCTGCCCCGGGTCGCCGCGGGCTGGGCGTCACGCGCCGACGTGCTCTGCCTGGACGAGTTCTTCGTCACTGACATTGCCGACGCCATGCTGCTGTCCGGCCTGCTGGACAGTCTATTCGCGCGCGGCATGACCCTGGTCACCACATCCAACTCCCCGCCGGACGACCTCTACCGCAACGGGCTGCAGAGAGCCAAGTTCCTGCCCGCTATCGAGCTGATCAAACGGCGGACGCGGGTGCTCCAGCTTGCCGGCGACACCGATTTCCGCCTGCGTATCCTGGAGCAGTCCGAGATTTTTCATCATCCGCTGGACGAGTCGGCCGAACGGGTCATGACCTCTGCCTTTGACCGCATGGCCGCTGAATGTGAACTGAACCACGACCTGGACATCAATGGCCGCATGTTTCATGCGCGCCGGCGTGGTGACGGTGTCATCTGGTTCGATTTCGATGAGCTCTGCGAAAAACCGCGAGGCGCGATCGACTACATCGAAATCGCGCGTGCATTCAACACGGTGGTTGTCAGCAACACGCCGCAACTCACCGACGAAGATGGCAACGCAGCCCGGCGCTTTATTACTTTGGTGGATGAATTCTACGACCGCAATGTGAAACTGCTGATGTCGGCCGAAGTCCCGGTCACCGAACTATATGTCGGACACAGGCTGGCCTTCGAGTTCGAACGCACCGCCAGCCGCCTGACCGAAATGCAGTCCCACGACTACCTCGCCCGCCCCCACCTGCCCTGATCAAGAGCAGGCGTAGCACCGCTACGTCAAGCGAGCGTAACGCCGAGTCAGGCCAAACAGGCCGAGTCCGGGGGCCGCCCCAGGGCAATGGGTCCCCAGGACCCTCGATTGCCCCTGGGGCGCGCCTCGGCGAAGGTATATTTCGCCTGAATCAAGGCACGCGAACGCAGGCGTAGCACCGCTACGTCAAGCGAGCGTAACGCCGAGTCAGGTGAAATAGACCGAGTCCGGGGGGTGCCCCAGGGGCAATCGAGGGTCCCTAAAAAGTGAAAGGGCCGGTAAGGGGTCAACCGGCCCTTTCGTGAGACCTGGTGCAAGGGGAACACCGGCCTCGAGTCTGCTATGCCGTAAGGGGGGACGGCACAACCGACTTGATCGACTTCTCAATCTTGTGGAATCAGTCGTTTTCCTTGTTTCATATTAGCCCATTGGCCGCGATTTGAGCAAGCTGTCCACCGAGAACGTGGCCACCTCGCCTTCCCTGCTCCGGCGCGGTTGACCCTCGGGTGGACCAAAGGCCGTCCCGTAGACGATTTCGTAGGTGACAGGAAACCTGCCCTCGATCAACCGTGGCGAGAGCGCCTCCTCGAGGCGCTCCTGCTCTTCCCGCCAACGCTCCCAGCCGGGGACCAACAGCGACGATCCGGTGCACTCGAGTTCGCGCGCCAGCTCACCCAAGCCGGGGTAATGCAGGGTGATCCGTTCCATGTCCATGACCGGCTCCCGAAATCCCGCCGCGACCAGCGCATCGCCAACCTCCATCAGGTCCGGAAGCCGAGGCGGCAGCGAGCCGGCGCCGACTCCAGCCCAGGCTTCGCGCAGTTCGGCCAGCGTGGCGGGGCCCAGGATGGCGAACAACAGCATTCCACCCGGGCGCAATACGCGCCGAAACTCATCGAACAGGGCAGCGGGATCGGGTGACCAATGGTTGGCCAGGTTCGAAAACAGGAGATCCATGGACTGTTGGGCAAAAGGCAACCTGGCCAGATCTGCACATACAGCGCGGAGCGGCCTGAGCAAACTCGACCGCCGGCGCATCCGCGTCAGCATGGCCGATGAGAAATCCAGGCCGATGACCTGTGCCTGACGAAATTTCCGTTTCAGCGCCTGGCTCCCTTGCCCCGTTCCGCAGCCCAGATCCAGGATTCTCTGCGGAAGCTGCCGATGATAATCGCAACGCTCCAGCAACCGCCGGCAGACTTCCTGTTCCAGCGCCGCGTGCCGATCGTAGTCGCCGGCGGCGCGGTCGAACGCTTCACGTACAGTGCGGGTGTCCAGCAAGGAGTTGCTCCGGTGATTGCGGTGGGATGTTGACCCTATTGTGCCGTGTGCCGCCTGCAGGGCCAACCCGAAAACATTTCCTACACAGCCTGGCTACTTGTGCGGACAGACTCTGTCGTCAACACCCGCCAGACTGGCAGAATCCCGGGGAGAATCGCCGCCATGGCCCTTCAGCCCATCTGCACAGCCTTGCGGATATGGGGCGGACACTGTCTCGATGCCATTCTGCCCCGTCATTGCGTCCTGTGCGGCCTGCCCTGCGGTTCCGGTAACGCCTGCGGGTCATGCCGCGCCGACTTACCGCGGACAGGCCATGCGTGCCTGTCATGCGCCCTGCCCATCCTTAACGCGGGCGACCTGCTTTGTGGCCGATGCCTGCGCCGTGCGCCACCCTGGGAGCGCGTGGTGGCGCCCCTGCTCTACGCCTACCCCGTCGACCGGCTGGTCTGCCGCTTCAAGTTTGGCCGGGACTTCGCCTGCGGACGCCTGCTCGCGCTCGAAATGCTGGATGCCGTCCAACTCGACGCTCAGCCGCCGCCGGACATTATTGCCCCCGTGCCCCTGCACCGTGCGCGCCATGTCTCCAGGACCTTCAACCAGGCGGACCTGTTGGCCCGGTTGATGGGCCACGCCCTGGCAATCCCCGTACACAGCCGCCTGCTTCGGCGTAAGCGGCGAACGCGGGCCCAGTCGGGGCTGGACGCCGCCAGCCGCAAGCGCAATATCCGGGGCGCATTTCAGTACGTAAGTGGCGCCCACCGGCTGGCTGCGGGCGCGCATGTGGCCCTGGTCGACGACGTGATGACGACCGGCGCGACCCTGGCGGAATGCGCGAAAACGCTGCGCAGGGCAGGGGTGGCTCGGGTTTCCGTATGGGTGGCGGCCCGTGCACCCGTGCCGTGAGGCTGAGCGTCCGTATTGCTCTCATGTAGCCAGCAGAAAGTGCAGCAGCAACCCGCAGAAAATCACAAAACCAACCCAGTTGTTGTTGAGAAACGCCCGAAAGCAGTCCGCTCTGTCGCGGCTGACAATGGTCCTGAGCTGCCAGGCGAACAGGGCCCCGGCAAGAGCGAGGCCCAGGTACCACGGCCAGTGCAATGCGACCCGGATCCCCAACAGGCCCAACAGCATGATCATCAGGGCCATCAGCGCGGCGATCACCGGCACGTCGTAGCGCCCGAACAGGATCGCCGTTGACTTGATGCCGACGGCCAGGTCGTCTTCGCGATCCACCATTGCGTATTCCGTATCGTAGATCACCGACCAGACCGTATTGATCAGCAGTAAGAGCCAGGCCAAGGGGGGCACGGCGCCGATCTCGGCCGCGAATGCCATCGGTATGCCCCAGCCGAACGCGATGCCGAGCACGACCTGCGGCACGTGGGTGAAGCGCTTGAAGAACGGGTAGCTGGAAGCCAACGCCGCACCCACCAGAGCCAGTTTGATGGTCAGCGCATTGGTCAGCAGCACCAACAGGAAAGCCACCAGCATCAGGGTCAGGAACAGGCCTAGCGCTTGCCGCAACTGCAGTTCCCCTGAGGCGAGCGGCCGTTGGCGGGTGCGCTCCACGTGCGGATCAAAATCCCGGTCCGCGATGTCGTTCATCACGCACCCGGCCGCCCGCATGATGACAACGCCGGCCGTGAATACGAGGGCGTTTTTCAGTGTCGGCCGACCGCCGCCGGCCAGCAGCAAAGCCCACCATGTCGGCCACAGCAGCAGCAGAATTCCGATCGGCCGGTCGAACCGCATCAGGCGCCAATAGGCATTCCAGCGGCTGGCATTGCTGGCGCTGGTCTCGCGGTTTGTGCTGTCGGTGGGCGTCGTCATATCGCTGTTTATTGTGCCGGCCCCGGCTATTCTGACCGCTTGGCCCGCATAATTCACCAAGGATCCGGAAATTGCGGCGCAGCTGGCGAAGCGAGAGGTCCGTTTCCGATACAATGCGCACTGTTTCAGCCGAACGCCGACGCATGGAACTCATCGACATCGGATGCAACCTGACGCACGACGCCTTCGACGGCGACCGCGAGGCCGTGCTGGCCCGTGCGCAGGCTGCCGGGGTCGTTCAGATGATCGTGACCGGCGCGAGCGAAGAGGGCAGCCGCGCGGCACGGGAATTAGCGCTCAGCCAGCCCGGAACTTTATTCGCGACCGCCGGCGTGCACCCTCACCACGCCGCGGATTTCACCGATGCCACTGAACTGTGGCTGCGGGAACTGAGCCACCAGCAAGGGGTCGTGGCCGTCGGTGAAACGGGGCTGGACTATTTCCGCGATTTCTCTCCCCGCGATGCGCAGCGCGACGTGTTCCGGCGGCAGTTGGAAATCGGCATCGACAGCGGCCTCCCCCTCTTCCTGCACATGCGCGACGCCCATGACGATTTTCACGCCATCCTGCGCGAAGTGCGCGACCGGCTCAGTGAAGTCGTTGTGCACTGCTTCACGGGCAGCCGGGAAGAACTGCGTGACTACCTGGACCTGGACTGCCATATCGGCATCACCGGCTGGATCTGCGACGAGCGTCGCGGTGTGCACATGAAGGAATACCTGGGCGACATCCCGGCCAACCGGCTGCTGGTCGAGACCGATGCCCCTTACCTGAAACCCAGAAACCTGCGCCCGCGCGTCAAAACCCATCGAAACGAGCCGCAATGGCTGGGATGGATCGTGGGGACGCTGGCGGCAGCGCGCGGGGAAAATCCGGCGTTCGTCGCGGAGCAGACCACCGCCAACGCCCGCCGCTTCTTCCGCATCCCCGCACCGGGCGACTGACCAACTGCCTGGAGCGCGATGGAGCGCGATTGGGGCCCATGGCCGCGGGAGCCTCCGGTATGGATCTTTCGGAATCGCCTACAACCGCTTTGATAGCGCCAATGTGGCTACATAACCTGCGCGGTAAGCAGCGCCAGGCGCTTGTGCTGCAGCTGCAGGCTTCTCTCGAGTTCGCGGTAACGCGCCGTCAGCGAAGCGGTCTCCGCTCCGATGCGATCCGCCAGCATTTGCCGGCCCTGCTGCACGCGCTCCATCTGGAGCTGCTGCCACTCGCGAACGGTCTCCGCGAACTGCGCGTATTCAGCTTCCAACAGATCTCTCCATCTGCCGCCAAGGGAGCTGGCCTCCAGCTTCTGGCGCGCACGCTTGAAGTCCATGTTGATGCGGGCCCGCAGGACCTTGAACATCGGCGCCCGTTTGCGATTCTTCACAAGGCCCAACAGAGCACAAGTGGAAATGAACCACTTATTTATGTCCAGGTGCCACCAGCGGATGCCGCAGCGGTAGTCACTCTGAAACATGTGGTGATAGTTGTGGTAACCCTCCCCATACGTGATCAGCGCGAGGAAATGCTGGTCGCGGGCGGAATTCTCGTCCGTGTAAGGCTGGCGGCCCCACATGTGTGCGAGCGAATTGATGAAGAACGTGACGTGGTGGTTCAACACCAGGCGGGCTACTCCGGCCAGCAGGAACATGCCGAGCATGTCTCCCGTGAGCCAGCCCAATAACAACGGCACACCCAGGTTGGTCACCCAGACCAGGCTCCAGTACCAGCGGTGCTGCCAGGCGGCAACCGGGTCCTTCTGGAGGTCCGGCACGACGCTTAAGTCAATCTCGCCACTGGGGTAATCCTTCAGCATCCAGCCGATGTGGGCGAACCAGAAACCTCGGCCGATGGAATACGGATCCTTGTCATTGTCATCCACATCGCGGTGGTGAATCCGGTGGCGCGCCGACCAGACGATGATGCTGTTCTGCAGGGACATGCCGCCCACCACCGCCAGAAACCATTTCAGGGCCGGATGGGCTTCATAGCTGCGGTGGGACCACAGGCGGTGATAGCCGCTGCCGATGCCGATGCCATTGAGGACCAGGAAGATGCCGAAAAACAGCCAGCTCCAGGCGTTGTAGCCATGGACGATGCCGTACCAGGGCACGATCGTAATGGCGGCGATGAACGTGAGGCCGAGAACGGCCGTAACGCTCCAATTGATGGGTGCGACTTCTTTGTCCTGCTTGTGGACGGATTCAGACATTCGTGTACCTGCGCAAATCATAAGGAAAGGGATTGGATATGGTTATCATTCTAAACGCTTTACTGCCGGTTCGCATGACGTATCGAGACATTCGCTTGCCCAGGCCATGCACACACGGGGCCGGCGCATGCAAGGCGCCACGGTCCAGGAAAGCAACGCATCGACCGATCAGGTCCGCAAACCGGTACCCCGATGCAGCAGGTACAGGCAAGTGGCGAACAGGATTACGCCTGCGGTCAGGATCACGCCGTAGGTCATCGCCAGGCTGACGTCGGACACGCCCAGCATGCCGTAGCGAAACCCATTCACCATGTACAGGATGGGGTTGAACACCGATACCTGTTGCCAGAAACCGGGCAACAACGAAATCGAGTAGAACACGCCGCCCAGGTAGGTCAGAGGCGCCAGCACAAAGGTCGGGATGATGGCGATGTCGTCGAATTTCTGCGCGAAGATGGCGTTGACCATCCCGGCCAGCGCGAACACCACGGCCGTCAGCAGCAAAACCGACAGCATGATCAAAGGGTGCTGCACCTCGATCGGAGTGAAGAACAGGGAAACCGCCAGCACCACGGTGCCCACCATCAAGCCCCTTAGCAGCGCGCCGACGACGTAGCCGGACAGGATGATCCAGTTGGACAGCGGCGAAATCAGCAACTCCTCGATGTGCTTGCCGAACTTGGCGCCGAAGAACGAGGACACCATGTTGCCGTAGCTGTTGGTGATCACCGACATGATGACCAGTCCCGGGACGATGTACTGCATGTAGCTGAAACCATGCATCTCGCCGATGCGGCGCCCGATGAGTTCGCCGAAGATGATGAAATACAGGGTCATCGTGATGGCCGGCGGCACGATGGTCTGGCCCCAGATGCGCAGAATTCGGGTCACCTCCTTGCGCACGATGGTCTTGAAGCCGACCCAGTTGACGCTGGCGTTCATGGCGTGCTCGCCCGAGCAGCCTTCCCGCTGTCCACGAGTCGCATGAACAGTTCCTCGAGCCGGTTGGCCTTGTTGCGCATGCTGAGCACATGCATGCCCTGGCGGTCCAGTTCCGCAAACAGGTTATTCAAGGATTTCTGCTTGGGCAGGGAGGCCTCCAGGGTGCGGTTATCCGTCATGACGATATCCATGCCCTCGACTCGCGGACAGTCGCTGATGGGTTCACGCAGGTCCAACACGAAGGTTTCCACGTCCAGGGTCGCCAGCAGCGACTTCATGTCTGTGTTCTTGATGATCTGGCCGTGGTCGATGATCGCGATATTGCGGCACAGGCTCTCGGCTTCCTCCAGGTAATGCGTGGTCAGGATGACCGTGGTGCCCCTCTCGTTGATGCCCCGGATGAAATCCCACATCGAGCGCCGGATCTCGATATCCACGCCCGCGGTCGGTTCGTCGAGGATCAGCAGGCGTGGTTCGTTGACCATGGCCCGGGCGATCATCAAGCGCCGCTTCATGCCGCCGGACAGGGTCCGTGACGGCTTGTCCGCCTTGTCCCACAGGCTCAGCTGTTTCAGGTATTTCTCGGCCCTTTCCACCGCGATCTCGCGCGGTATGCCGTAGTAACCCGCCTGGTTCACAACGATCTCGAGCGGCTTTTCGAACTGGTTGAAATTAAGTTCCTGCGGCACAAGACCGATGAACGACATGGCCCGGGACCGCTCACGTTGCACGCTGGCGCCAAACACACGCGCCTCGCCATCCGTCGCAGTGACCAGCGAGGATATGATGCCGATCAACGTCGACTTGCCCGCGCCGTTGGGTCCCAGCAATGCGAAAAAGTCGCCTTCCTCGACGCTGAGCGATACGCCTTTAAGGGCCTCGACGCCATTGCGGTAGGTCTTCCTGAGATCGGTGATTTCCAGCGCGCGCATCCTGCAGATGTGGTGCGTATGGCCCGGCATTTCAATGACCTCTGATCTATGGACAGTGCATGCATAAAGCCCTACCCTTGCCCGTTCATGCAATGCAGAGAAGCCGGATGCGCTCCAGTTCACACGCAGCGACCCTGACCCGATGCGCGGCCGCGCTGTGCGCGGTGGGCCTGCTCGCGTTCACGGTGCAAGCCGCGGAAGTCGATGGCGACGAGGCCCTGTTGCTGGAGACCTGTGAACTGGTGGTGCCTGGCACCCCCCTTTCAACCGTCGGGCAGTGCGGCTGGCTGGAGGTTGCTGAAAACCCCGCGGAGCCGGAGGGCCGCCAGATCCGGTTTCGCGTCGCGCGCATTCCGGCGCGCGACCGCCTGGTCGAGCCCGATCCACTGGTCTTTTTTGCCGGCGGACCGGGCCAGGCGGCAACTGAAACCTGGCCGGTCGTGGCCCACGCGCTGCGCAAAGTCAGCGCAAACCGCGATATCCTGCTGGTCGATCAGCGGGGCACCGGCCAGTCCAACGCCCTCAAGTGCCCCGAGATCGAACTTGAGGAGGCGCTGGCCGCCGACTGGGACGAGATGGCGCGCGCCACCCGGGAATGCCTTGACGCCATCGACGGGGATCCGCGTTTCTACACGACGACGATCGCCATGCACGATATCGACGCGGCGCGCGCCGCGCTGGGCTATGAGGCCGTGAACCTCTATGGCGGCTCCTATGGGACCCGCGCTGCCCAGGTCTACCTGCGCCTGTTCCCGGAGCGGGTGCGCACGCTAGTGCTGGATGGCGTCGTACCCCAGTCCCTGGCGTTGGGCTCGGAGCACGCCGCCAAGCTTGACCAGTCCCTTTACCGCGTACTGGCCGGTTGCGACGCCGATCCGAAGTGTGGAGTCACCTTTCCGGGGACCGCCGACAAGCTGGCCGCCCTGGCCCGCTCGCTGCAGGACAACCCGGTCGACGTGACGATCGAACACCCCACCACCGGTGAGCCGGTGTCGCTGACCTTCGACCGCGAAGTGCTGTCCTCGGCGCTGCGCTTCCTCGCCTACTCTTCGGACACCCAGGCCATGCTGCCTCTACTGATCCACGAAGCCGCGACGGAACGACGCTTCGACCGCCTGGCCAGCCAGATGCTCATCGCGACGGCCGGGTTGCAGCAAAGCATTTCCCAGGGCATGGAAATGTCGGTGATGTGCGCCGAGGACTACCCCTGGTATCCGCAGGAAAGCAGCGCCAGTGACTTCCTGATGGGAGACCTGCTGGTTCGCGCGGCCCGCACCCAGTGTGAAATCTGGCCACAAGGCCCGGTGCCGGAGGGTTTTCACGATCCCGTTACGGTCGACGTGCCCGTGCTGCTGCTGTCCGGCGAACTCGATCCGGTCACGCCGCCCGAATATGGCGACCAGGTTGCCGTGCATTTTCCGCGGGCCACGCACCTGGTCGCTCCCGGCCAGGGCCACATCGTCAGCACACGCGGCTGCATGGGTGACCTGGTGTCCGAATTCATCATCGCAGGCAGCGCAGAAGGACTCGAAACCGACTGCATGGCCCGCATGAGCCACACGCCCTATTTCATCTCGCTGACGGGATCCGCACCGTGATTATCGTGAAGAACCTGCGCAAGTCGTTCGGCGACGTCCGGGCCGTCAACGGCGTCTCGTTCCAGGCCAGAGACGGCGAGATCACCGGGCTGCTGGGCCCCAACGGCGCCGGCAAGACCACCACGCTGCGCATGCTTTACTCGCTGCTGCCTCCCGACGAAGGCGAGATCCTGATCGATGGTCTGGACCCCAGGCGGGACGCCATGGAAATCAAGCGCACGCTCGGCGTGGTTCCCGACAACCGCGGGCTGTACTCGCGCCTGACGGCCAGGGAGAACATCGCCTACTACGGCGAGTTGCACGGCCTGAGCCGACGGCAAATCGACGAGCGCATCGGGCAGTTGGTCACCACTCTGGACATGGCGGATTTCATCGACCGGCGCACCGAGGGCTTCTCTCAAGGGCAACGCGTCAAGGTCGCCATCGCTCGCGCCATGGTCCATGAACCGCAGACCGTGCTGCTGGACGAGCCCAGCAACGGGCTCGACGTGATGAGCACGCGCGCCCTGCGGGACTATGTTCGTGGGCTTCGCAGTGCGGGCCGATCGGTGGTGCTCTCCACCCACATCATGCAGGAAGTCGCCGCCCTGTGTGACCGCATCGTCATCATCGCCAAGGGTGAGGTGGCTGCGGACGGCACCGCGGCGGAATTATTGGCCCGAACCGGCTGCGATTCACTGGAAGACGCCTTCGTGCGGCTGATCGGCAGCGAAGAGGGATTACTGGCATGAGGGGCCTTACGACCGTTTTCCGCAAGGAGGTGCGCGAAAACATCCGCGACCGGCGCGCCCTGTTCAATTCGCTGCTGCTCGGGCCACTGCTGTTCCCACTGCTGTTCGTCGGCATGATGTGGTTCCTGCAGAGCGCAGAGCAGGAGCGCGCGGAGCAAGCCCTCGAACTGCCGGTGGTCGGCGCGCAGTACGCCCCCAACCTGATTCGCTACCTGGAGCAGCAGGGCGCCGAGATTCAGCCGGAACCCGACGACCCCGAGGCCATGGTGCGCAACCAGGAGACACCGGTCATCATCCGTATCCTGCCTGGATACCCGGAGCGTTGGGCCGAAGGGCTGCCGGCACCGATCGAAGTAATCATGGATCCGTCGCGGCAGGAATCGAATACCGCCATACGCCGTGTCAAAGGCCTGCTGCTCGGCTACAGCCAGCGGATCGGCTCGCTGCGGCTGCAGATGCGCGGCGTTTCGCCGCAGCTCGCCTCTCCCGTGATGCTCAAGGACGTGGACCTGTCCACGCCGAAGAGCCGCGCCATCCTGGCCGTGATCTTCCTGCCCTATGTGCTGATGATCACCGCGTTTACCGGGGCCACGCACCTGGCCATGGACACCACCGCCGGCGAGAAGGAACGCAAATCACTGGAGCCCCTTTTGATCAACCCGGTCCCGCGCTGGCAGATCATGACCGGCAAGATGCTGACCACGACGGCTTTCGCCATGGCCTCGCTGGCGCTGACCCTGGTCTCGTTCCGCATTGTGCTGCCGTACATGCCGATAGGCGCGTTTGGCATGGATTTGACCCTGGGGCTGATGACGCTGCTGCGGATTCTGCTGGTGATTTCGCCGGTCGCCATCCTGGCGGCGGCGCTGCTGACGCTGCTCGCTTCGTTCGCCAAGTCTTACCGTGAAGCGCAGAGTTACATGGGCCTGGTGATCCTGATACCGATGATCCCCAGCCTGATTTTCATGGCCAACCCGATTCGGGCGGAAGCCTGGATGATGACGGTGCCCCTGTTCTCGCAGAACATCCTGATCGGCGAAATCATTCGAGAGGAGTCCGTGGCGCTGTCCTGGTACGCCATGTCCGTAAGCAGCACACTGGTGATTGGCCTGGCGCTGGCGGCCTTGGCCGCAACGCTGTACAACCGTCCGCGCCTGATTTTCAGCGGTTCCTGAACAACCAGGAGCCACCGCGGCAACCTGGAAAAACACACACCGCCACCGGACGCTTCCGGCGGTCATAGCGGAGACATCACATGATTACGAACAAAACCCTGAGTACCCTGTTGGCACTGACGCTCATATTCGTCAGCTCAGCCACACTGGCCGCGGACACACCTGCCGTCGGCACGGCCGCACCCGGCTTCCGACTGCAGGATCAGAACGGCGACTGGCATGACCTGGAAGATTATCGGGGCCAGTGGCTGGCTGTCTATTTCTACCCCAAGGACGACACACCGGGCTGCACCACCGAAGCCTGCAACTTCCGCGACAACATTTACGCCTTCAAGGCCATCGGAGCGACCGTAGTCGGCATCAGTATCGATGACGTCGATTCGCACCGGGAGTTTTCCGAAAAATACAAGCTGCCTTTCATCATCCTGGCCGATGAAACCGGCGCGACGGCCGATGCCTACGGCGTGCTCAGGGACTGGAAACTGACCAAAATCGCGTCACGGCAGTCTTTCCTGGTCAATCCGGACGGCGTCGTCGCCAAGCACTACGAGGATGTCGACCCCGACACCCACACCCAAGAGGTGCTCGCCGATCTCGAAGCCCTGATGAAGGGATCCTGACGCTACTCCGGCACAGCCGGCAGGCGTCTTGGATGCGGTCCCTGGCCGGCCTGGGACCGTGCCTGCCGGACCATCTCACGCACATCCGCGAGCAATTTGCGGGCGTCGTAAACGATGCCGTCCTTGATCGTGTAACGCACACCGCCCACCCGTACGGGCTGGTTCAGGTCGTTCAGCCGAAAGTGCCCCGTGCCGTATAGCACCTTGAAGTTGTCCAGCGGGTTGTATTCCGTCACCACCAGGTCGGCGAGCTTACCCGGCCGGATCGACCCGATCCGATCGTCCATCTTCAGCACCTGGGCGCCGTTGATGGTGGCGGACCGCAACACCTCCAGCGGGTGAAAACCGGCCTCCTGCAACAACTCCATCTCGCGGATGTAACCGAAACCATACAGTTTCCAGATATAGCCTGAGTCCGAACCGAGCGTCACTCTCCCCCCGTGATTCTTGAAGTCATCGAGGAATTGCATCCAGAGCCGGTAGTTGCCTTTCCAGGCAATTTCGTCGGCGGTCGTCCA
>Ga0316195_10000185_pt1 | contig 21833 bp, 19 predicted proteins | sample Phised1_MG_FD_204937 | JGI IMG/M metagenome (GOLD analysis project Ga0316195, IMG submission 204937) | Coastal sediment microbial communities from Maine, United States - Phippsburg sediment 1 | ecosystem: Environmental > Aquatic > Marine > Coastal > Sediment | place: USA: Maine | collected...
CTGTCTGCTGTCTGCTGTCTGCTGTCTGATCAGAATCCCATTCGGTTCAGCGTCTCGTCTTTGCGCTGCCAGTCCTTCTCTACCTTGACTCGGAGGTCGAGGAACACGGGAACGCCGAAGAGGCGCTCGAGTTCGACTCGGGCTTCGGCGCCGACGACCTTGATCAGCTCGCCGCCTTTGCCGATCACCATGCCCTTCTGCGATTGCCGTTCGATGTAGACGGATGCGGGGATGTACAGCACCCCGTTGTCCCGCTCCTCGATGTCGCCGACCACAACGGCAAGAGAATGCGGCAGTTCCTCGCGTAGACGCGACAGGTACTTCTCGCGCACGAGTTCGGCGGCGAGAAGCTGGTCTGGTTGGTCGCTGTGCATGTGCGGAGGGAAGAAGAACGGGCCTTCGGGCATCAGCGCCTCGAGCTCGCTGCGTAGCGGTCCGAGACCGTCGCCCTTGAGCGCCGAGATCGGAACGTACACAGCGAAGTCCCATTCCCCTGCTTGGGCGAGCTGGCCCAGGACCGTCTCGTTCGATGCCTGATCAGTCTTGTTCACGGCGACAACGACGGGGGCACCCGAGTTGGTGAGACGCTCGGCGATCAGTCGATCACCGGGTCCGATGGGTTGACCAGCATCGAGCACGAAGAGAACGGCATCTGCTTCTGCGATGGACCCGTAGACCAGCTTGTTCAGCCGCTCACCAAGAATGTTGCGCGGCTTGTGCAGACCCGGCGTGTCCACGAGCACCAGTTGGATCTCTCCATTCGTGGCGACGCCGCGGATGGTGTTGCGGGTGGTCTGCGGCCGCGGCGACGTGATCGCCACCTTCTCTCCAACCAGAGCGTTGACCAGCGTCGACTTTCCGACGTTTGGCCGGCCGACAACCGAGATGAACCCGGAGTTCGTCATCGCCCTGTCACCCGGACACGTGCTACCCGGCGGCCCCGGACTTCTTCAGCGGTCAGCGTGAGATCGTTGTACTCGAACGACTCCCCAACGGCAGGGACACGTCCTGCAAGGCCCAGGACCAGGCCACCGACGGTGTCCCACTCCTCATCCGGGAACTCGATGTTCAGAATGCCCGACAGATCGTCCACGTCGAGACGCGCATCAACGAGGTACCCGCCCGATTCGAGCGGCACCACCATGGGTTCTTCATCGTCGTACTCGTCGACGATCTCCCCGACGATCTCCTCGAGAAGGTCTTCGATCGAGACGACACCTGCCGTTCCGCCGAATTCGTCGACGACGATGGCGAGGTGCTTCTGTTTCGCCTGCATCTCACGGAGAAGCTCCGAGATGGCCTTGGTCTCTGGCACGAAGTAGGCGGCGTGGCAGAGGTCGCGCGCCGGCCTCGGCGGCGCATCTTCGTCGTACAGGGTGAGGAGATCTCTGGCGTAGAGCAGGCCGACGATGTCGTCGACGTTCTCACCGGTGAGCGGAATCCGCGACCGGCCCGCAGTGAGAACGAGGTCGACCGCATCGTCGGATGACGCATCGGCGGGAAGCGTCACCATGTCGGTGCGTGGGACCATGACCTCGCGTACGATCGTGTCTCCGAATTCGATGATCGATGAGATCAACTGGCGCTCCCCGCGGTCGTCTTCATCCTCCTCGTCCTCTTCATCCTCCTCGTCATCCGACACGAGATCATTGGCCGCATCGCCGATTCGGATCGCAATCCCGAGGATGCGCGAGAACCGGTAGGCGAACGATCGAGACCTGGATCGGCCGATCGTCCGGGGGATGAGATCGGACAACAGAACAATGAGCAGCGTCATCACAAGGAACCCGAGGGCGAGCATCCACCCGGAGAGGATCCGTTCCATCGCCCAACTCGCTGGGATTACCGCAAGGATCAGCAGTGTGGTGACGACCGTGCCGAGCGCAGGCTGGATCCGGTGCCGATCTTCGAGAAGGTCGGCAACCATCTCCGCCCTGGGATTTCCCTCCCCTGCGTCGTGGAGTGCGTCTGCTCGGGGTGTTCGCACCAGCGTCGCGCCGGCGGCGCGCAGTATCGCTGTGAGGAAGACCAGGGCCGCGGAGAAGGCAAACGCTGCGGCGATCACGGTCTCACCCTGCCGATGCGAGCCAGGAGTTCGCTCTCTCTTGCCTCCATCTGGATTGCGTCGTCCTCGACTTCGTGATCCCAACCCAGGAGGTGCAGGAGTCCGTGGACGACCATCAGAGAGAGTTCATCCTCGAATGGCGCTCCGTGTTGTTTCGCGTTATCACGCACGACGGACGGTGCGATGAACACATCACCGAGCTCGATCGGCGGGCCACCGGGAGAACGCTTTGGCGGTGCACCCGGAGCGGCTGCCTCGAGCGGAAATGAGAGAACGTCGGTGGGGCCGTCCTTGCCCATGTGCGTCACATTGAGTTGCGCCATCTGTGCTGCGTCGATCAGAACCAGGGACACGCCGGTCTCCTCTTCGAGACCTTCCTCTTCAAGAACAATTTCGGCCAGCCGGAGCAACTCGTCGGTCACGATCGGTTCGTCCTGTTCATCGGCAAAGAGGACGTTCACCCATCCCCCTCGTCGAACGGATCGCCAACATCTTCGCTCTCCGCGCTCGTTCTGGCCAGCGCGCCGTTCGTAGTCGTCGGCAGCGCGGGGGTAGCCCCACCCTCGACGACCTTCGGTCCGGGGAAGCCAGGGTATGGGACGCGTGCGTGGTAGTAGCCCATCAGAGCCCGTACGAGTTCGGCCTTGATCTTCGTCAGGTCCCCGAACGTCAGCTGCGATTCATCGAGCTGACCGTCGTCGACCTTCTCGGTGACAACAGTCTCGACGACGTTCTTGAGACCACTCGCCGTCGGGTCCTCCTGGTGAGCGTATGCCCGGGCCGCCGCCTCCGTCCCGTCGGAGATCATCACGATCGCCATTTCCTTCTGCCTCGGCTTTACGCCGTGGTGGCGGAAGAGATCTGGATCGACCTCCGGATCGGTCTCGAGGGCACGGTGGTAGAAGTAGCGGATCAGGCTGGTGCCGTGGTGCATCCGGATTCCGTCTGCCACGTCCCCAGGAAGCCGGTATTTCTTCGCGAGCTTCAGCCCCTCGGTGACATGGGATCGAATGATCTGTGCCGACTCTTCGGGCGGGAGTGTGTCGTGTGGATTGGATATCCCGAACTGGTTTTCGACGAAGTACTGCGGCAGCATGACCTTCCCGAGATCGTGGTACCAGGCCGCAGCCTGTGCAAGCAGCGGATCAGCGTCGATTGCTCGAGCAGCGCGACCCGCGAGCGACCCAACGAGCATTGAGTGGTTGAACGTCCCCGGGGCCTGCTCCTCGATGAGGTGCAACGCCGGGTGATTGCGGTCCAGCAGATCGAGGAGTCCAAGTGCGGTGGTTATTCCGAACGCACTCTCGAGGAACGACACAAGACCGAGTGAGACAAGTCCGGCCATCACGGCACCGGTGAATGCCCACACTGCGGACATGCCAAGGCTGCCGTCTCCAAACACCCACTCGAGTGTCACCGCGAAGGGTACGACGGTGATCGCCGACAGCAGCACCGCGAGTCGGAGCTGGCTTCGCGACGAGACACGGGAAACGAACGCCACCGGCACAACGGTCGCCACCCCGGCATAGACGGTGAACGCGAGATCACCCGTCGACAAAGCCGTGAACCCGGCCATCGGGACGGCAAGTACAACACCCGTACGCGGATCGAACAAGATGGCGGCGACGAAACCAATCGCCACAGCGGGGATCAGGTAGCCGAGGGCTCGATTGTCGACGGCGATGATCTCAGGGATCCGAGATATCAGGGCAGCGAGCACCAAGAGGATTCCAAGCAGGGCGATGTGGCGCGGTTCCGCCCACTTCACTGGAGCGATCCTCCACAGGAAGAACGCCGCCAATAGCACGGCGAGAACGCCGAACAGCGCCATCGCCACCCTGGACGTCTCTCCGCTGGCTTCTGGCTGGTACAAGCCGAGCTCCTGAATCGCCTGGAGTTCGATACTGCCGATCGGTTCTCCAACTTCGACGATCGTGTCACCGATCGAATATCTCCTTGTGATCGGCTCTACGGCAGCGGCTTCCTCCTCGCGTAGCGCCGCCGTCGCGTCATTGTCGACGCGAAGATTCGCCTGGAGGCTGAATCCGACGAGCTGTGCGATCGCCTCACGAGCCATCTCCTGCTCATCTCCCGGGAGTCCCGCCACGAAGATCGGAGGGCGGGTCAGAGGATTGATGTAGAGATCCTGCCGCTCGGACACGTCGGTCGGCTTGATCCCCCGATCCAATTCCACATTGAGCGTCCGCAGGCTCTCCGCCTCGACCTCAGAAAACGCCGCTTCTTCTCCCTCTGCCACCCGATCCAGATCGTTGTTGTACAGCGTGACGAAGGATGGAATCGGAAGATTCAACTTGGCGTGGCTCACATTCAGAAGAATGATTTGCTCTTCGATCGATCGTCGTGGAAGCGTGGTAGTGGTTGTCGTCGGTGGCTGTGTGGTGGTTGTTGTTGTCGTCGTCGAGCTCGTCGTCTCGCCGGGCTCGGTCGAAGTCGTCGTCTGCGCGACGGTCGTCGAGGGTGTTGTCGTCTCTTCGTCGGGAATCAGCGACAGGTCGATCGCTCCCTCGCTCAGGTCGTCGAAGAAGGAGACCACCTCGCTTCTCACTGCGAATGTCGACTCGTTGTCGTTCGTGTAGACGGTCTCAACCGCGTTCGCGGCGGCGATCCGTGCCTCATTCGTCGCATCCTCGTCGATGATCGGACTCGTCGACCGGGGAGCGATGAACCTCTCCGGCGACGGTTGTCCGATCGCGAGTTCTCCGATTGGCGCCTCCCCACCGGTATCCGTGCCGATCACGAGGGTGAGCGACACCAGCACCATGGTGATCGCCAGGATTCCCGCGTTGACAAACATCGCACGGCTGAGATTCATGACCGCTTCTCCTCGAAGAGGCGGTAGGCCTCGACGATGGCCGCAACGATCCGGTGACGTACGACGTCATCTGCGTTCAATTCCTCGAACGCGATGCCGTCGATCCCGGCGAGAATGCCCGCCACCGTCTTCAGACCGGAGCCTCTACCGTCGGCGAGATCGACCTGCGTGATGTCACCCGTCACGACCATCTTCGAGTTGAACCCGAGTCGGGTCAGGAACATCTTCATCTGTTCCGGGGTCGTGTTCTGCGCTTCGTCGAGTACCACGAATGCGTCGTTGAGCGTCCGACCTCTCATGTAGGCGAGAGGGGCGATCTCGATCGTGCCGCGCTCCATGAGACGGGCGGTCTCGTCCGGCCCGAGCATCTCGTACATGGCGTCGTAGAGGGGCCTCAGATACGGATCGACCTTCGCGGCGAGGTCGCCGGGGAGGAACCCGAGCCGTTCGCCCGCCTCCACAGCGGGCCGGCTCAAGATGATCCGCTTCACGGCCCCGGAGACGAGCGACTCGATGGCACACGCCATTGAGAGGTACGTCTTTCCGGTGCCGGCGGGACCGATGGCGAAGACGAGCGTGTTGTCCCGAATCGCGTCGACATAACGCTTCTGACCGAACGTCTTCGGTCTCACATGGCGGCCACGACCAACGGCGATCGACTCGGCGAAGATGCCGGAGGGACTCGGCACATCTCGCTTCACGAGGTCGATGACCCTCGCAACGCGATCGGAATCGAGCTGCTGACCCTCCTGTACGACGGTCAGGAGTTCGTCGAGAACGGTTCCTGCCGCATCCGCTTGGTGATCCGGTCCGGTGATGTTGATCTCGTTGCCGCGAGCGACGATCCGTGCCAGGGGGAACGCGTTCTCGACGAGCCGCAAGTGCGCGTCGCGCTCACCCAGCAACTCGACCATGAGGTGGTTGCTCGGCACGCGAACACAGACGTCGCTTGTGGTGGTACTGGTCACAGGAGAAGCCTCTCATCAGCAGAGGACGTGGTGGTGGAAGCAGGGCCCATCGGGTGATGATGAGTATATCGGCCGCATCCGTCAACCCATGGAGTGTCACACGGTTCGATCCGCGGGCCGCATCGCAGATCGGGCCGCCCCGAAAGCCGAACTCAGGGGCGGTCCGCCACGCGAACGTCGTCGAGTCGATCGGCGAAGGTGTCTCCGTCCCCGATAAGTCGCGAGAGCAGACGCAGGTCCTCGGTCCTCACCGTAAGGACCTTCCCGTTGAAGTCCTGTCGTTCGACCTGGATCGAAGCGAGGAATCGCTCCAGGATCTCTCCCATGGGACCATCCAGATGATCAAGACGACCGAGATCGATCATCACCTTGTCACCGCTCGGGTCGGTGGTCACCGCTGAAGGTTCAAGAGGCAGGAGCTGGGCGACCGGTACTCCGTAGTACCCGGCGAGGCGGTGCAGTCGCGGGACAGAGAGGCTCCGCTCGCCCCGCTCGTAGGCCCCGAGCACGGCCGCCTTGAACTCCCCTTTGGAAGCGCGCTGCACGTCCTGGAGTGAGAACCCCCGCTGACGCCGGATCGACCGAAGCCGTTCACCTACGCGTTCGTTGTACGATTCCATCGACGCCTCCCTGATACCCAGAGCGCTGCCCTAACCGCTCTCAGTAGGCAGTCTACGCCCTCAGGTCGGTCCCCCGCAAGGCCGAATCTGGATCTCTGCCGATGTCAGCGCCTGAACAGACCCCGTTTACGCGCCGCAGGTCGTTCATCGCGGAGTTCGGCGTAGGTCCGGAGCGTCTCTTCTTGCTCCTCGGACAGATCGGTGGGAATCGTCACGCCGATGTGAACGAACATCTCACCCCGCCCGCGACGTCGCAATCGCGGCATCCCCTTCTTCGCGAGACGGTACACCGTCTCGGGCTGCGTTCCTGCAGGCAGGTCGATGCTCTCCGGCTCGCCGTCAATGACCGGAACCTCCACCGTCACACCGAAAACCGCTTCGCTGATCCCAATCTCAACCCGGTGATGGAGCTCATCACCCATCCGGTCGAAGCGTTCGTCCGGCTCGATGCTGATCTCGACGTACACGTCGCCTGATGGTGCGCCTCGCTCCCCCGCTCCACCCCTTCCGGACAGACGGAGACGGGTTCCGTCTTCGACCCCGGGAGGAACGTCGACCGCGACCGAACGATCCACCGTCACGAGACCGCCACCCTCGCACTGCGTGCACGGGTGGTCGATCTTCTGACCCTTTCCGCCACACTGGGCGCAGGGCGCGACCGTCATGATCCGCCCGAGGAACGAGTCGCGTGCGACTTGAACGCTTCCGGCTCCGCGACACGCCGGACAGGTGGTCGGGCCGTGACCCGGCTCCGCTCCGACGCCATCACAGCGATCACATGTTCCTGGTGCCCGGAACTCGAATTCCCGGGTCGCACCCGTGGCCGCATCCGCGAGCGTGAGCGAGACCGTCGCACCGATGTCAGTTCCGCGTCGAGGGCCCGCGCGCCGGCCGCCAACGCCGCCAAAACCGCCGAAACCGCCGCCGAAGAACTGCTGGAGTATCTCGTCGAGGCCTCCGAACTGCGAGAACAGGTCACCACCGCCGTAGACCTCGCCACGGTCGTAGCTGCCTTTCCGCTGCGGATCGGAGAGGACTTCATACGCCTCAGCGATCTCACGGAAACGACTCTCTGCCTCGGGATCGTCCGGATTCGCATCGGGATGTGTGTCCCTTGCGAGCCCACGGAACGCCTTCTTGATCTGCTCCGGTGTCGCGTCACGGCCGACACCCAGGATCTCGTAGTAGTCCTTCATCACTCTGTTCCGAGGCTCTCTTCGAGGTTCTCGCTGATCTCTTCAACGACGCGAATCGCGCGGCGATAATCCATCCGCATGGGTCCGATAACCCCCACCCGCCCGGAGCCGCGGGGTCCAAACGACGTGCTGACAACGGCGAGATCGAGGGTGTTGCCGATCTCCTCACCGATGCGAACACTCGTGCCGCCGGTCGATTCCCCGAGGATGGCCTGGAGATCGCTGTCGCGTTCGAGCAGATCGAGCATGTGATGCACGATCGCCAGATCGGCCCAGAGCCCGGCAAGTTGGCTCGTCCCGCCGATGAAGAGCTGCGGAGATGCTCCCTCGACTCGTTGAATCTCGAGGTGAACCGGGTCGATGATTCTTCGGACGAGATCCGGAAGATCACCACTCTTCAGACGCTGATCGTCGTTCGCTTCGTCGAGTTCCCGACCTGCATAGACCCGCTCGAGCACTCGCTCCGCTTCGTCGACCTGCTCGTCCGTCGGCTCAAAACCGAGCGTCACGACGTGTTGGGCCACTTGACCGGTCTCTGCGATCGTGACGACCAGGACCGCAGAGGCGCCGAGGCGCACAAGGTGGACGGCGTGGATTCGATCCACGTCGCTCTGTGGACCGATCACGACCGCGGGAAGGTGTGTGATATCTGCGACCAGACCGGATGTCTCCTTCAACAAACGCGACACCTCGCTGTGCACGTCGGCGAAGAACGATCGGATCCGGTCGTGCGTCGCCGAACGCAGGCGTGCCGGAGAGCAGTGATCGACGTAGTACCGGTAGCCCTGGTGGGTCGGGATCCGTCCGGACGACGTGTGAGGCTGGGCAACAAACCCGTACGACTCGAGTCGCGCCACTTCGTTGCGTATCGTTGCCGACGACACGTCAAGAGCGCTTCGTTCGAGGATCATCTGGGAACTCACCGGTTCGCCGGTGCGGATGTACTCCTCTACGAGCGCCTGGAGAACATGAGCCTTGCGGTCGTCGAGCATGAACGGAAGTTAGCAGTCGCCGGGCGAGACTGACAGAACGGATCGGGCCACGAGATCGGTGAGCAGCGGTTTGAGGACCACGACGCGGCCGTCGCGAGCGCCGATCACCCCGGCATCGACGAGCCGACGACCTTCTTCGGAACTCGCGAAGGGGGCGCCGATCGATCCCGTTCGGACGCCCGCGGCAAGGCGAAGGCCCACCATGAATCGCTCCCTCTCAGATTCGAATTCGTCGAGACATTCGCTCCCAGATCGCGGGCGAACTCCCGCCTCGACCTGATCGAGGTATGCATCAAGGCGGCGAATGTTTCGTGCCCGCACGCCGCCGCGGTGATCGTGGGCCCCGGTGCCGAATCCTGAGAACTCGCCCATCATCCAGGTGGAGAGGTTGTACCGACAGGTGTGCCCGGGTCGAGCCCAGTTCGAGACTTCGTATCGAACGAGTCCAGCCGAGCGTGCCACCTCGTCGACGCGCTCGTACCGGTCGGCCTGCTGGTCGGGATCCGGTGCGGGCGCCCCGGCAAGGACGGCGCGGCTCAACGCCGTGCCTCCCTCAACGGTGAGGGCGTACGCGGAGAGATGTTCGGGTTCGAGTTCGATAGCGCGATCGACCGAACGTCCCCACGACTCGTCGGTCTCTTCGGGTGTGCCGTAGATGAGATCGATGTTGATAGTCGAGAAGCCAGCGGATCGTGCCGCCGCGACCGCCTGCTCTGCGTCCTGCGGCGAGTGGACTCGTCCGAGCGACTCCAAGACGGCGGGGTCGAAGGATTGGATCCCGAACGACACTCGATTGAACCCGATCTGCCGCAGGTCCCTGGCGAAACCGGGGGTCCAATCCTCCGGGTTTGCCTCGATGCTGATCTCGGCGTTGTCGGCGATCCCGAACCGATGGTCGAGCGTATTGACGATCCGGGCGAGGTCACGCGGATGAAGTCGGGTCGGGGTCCCACCGCCGAGGTTGATTGCATGCACCTCGGGCGGATCGGGTTCCATACCGATCTCCACGACCAGCGCATCGACGTACCTCGCGGTGTCCGAACCGCCCGCTTCATCGGCGGCAACCACGGCGAAGTCGCAGTACGGGCACCGCCGAGCACAGAACGGAACGTGGACGTAGACGGAGTTCCAAAGCCGAGCCGCCTCTGCAAGTGCGGGCGAGTCGGGTTCAGGTCTCACCGCTCACAGCCCGTGAAGTCGCTTCCGCTACTTCGCATCACATATCCAACTTCAGCGCGGCCACAAACGCCTCCTGCGGCACCTCCACCTGACCGACCATCTTCATCCTGCGCTTCCCCTCCTTCTGACGCTCGAGGAGCTTGCGCTTCCGGGTGATGTCACCGCCGTAGCACTTCGCCGTGACGTCCTTCCGTCTGGCCTTGATCGTTTCGCGCGAGATGATGCGAGAGCCGATCGCCGCCTGGATCGGGACGTCGAAGAGTTGACGCGGGATCAGTTCCCTGAGCCGACCAACCATCGCCTTTCCGTAGGCGTAGGACTTCCCACGGTGCACGATCGTGGAGAATGCATCCACCGGGACCCCGTTGAGCAGGATGTTGACTCTTACGAGGTCCGACACCTGGTAGTCGTCTGGTTCATAGTCGAGCGACGCATAACCGCGAGTCCTCGTCTTGAGCAGATCGAAGAAGTCGAACACGATCTCTGCCAGGGGCATCCGGTAGTGCAGTTCTGCACGTTCGGGCGACAGGTAGGTCATCTCCCCCATCTCGCCGCGCCGCTGCTGGACGAGATCCATCACCGTCCCAATGAACTCGGACGGCGTAATGATCATCACCTTGACGTACGGCTCCTCGATCGACACGAGCCCCGCTGCTTCAGGAAGATCCTGGGGACTCCTGACCGGGACCTGCTCACCCGATGCGAGGTTCGCGACGTAGGCGACGGACGGTGCCGTTGCCACGAGCTCGAGGTCATACTCACGTTCGAGACGCTCACGAACGATCTCCATGTGAAGGAGTCCGAGGAACCCCACACGGAACCCGAATCCGAGGGCCCGGCTCGTCTCCGCTTGAAAGACAAGCGAAGAGTCGTTCAACCGAAGTTTGTCGAGCGCTTCGCGAAGCCGCTCGAAGTCGTCGCCGTCGGTCGGGAAGAGACCGGAGAACACCATCGGTTTCGGCTCGTCGTAGCCGGGGAGTGCCTTGGTCGTCCCCCCGCGCGAGTGGGTGACGGTGTCACCGACCCGGATGAGATCGATCTCCTTGACACCGGTGACCAGGTAGCCGACCTCACCGGTGTTGAGCCGCTGAACCGCCTCGGTCGACGGTCGTCGTATCCCAAGCTCGTCGGCGTGGACGTCAAGGCTCGTCGCCATGAAACGGATTGCCTCACCGGTCGAAATGCTCCCGTCGACGATTCTGACGTGGCTGACCACGCCACGGTACGTGTCGTAGAAGGAGTCGAACACGAGAGCACGGAGCGGGGCGTGCTCATCACCTTCAGGTGCCGGTAGCCGGGCAACGATCGCTTCGAGCAGGTCGTCGACTCCAGCGCCGGTCTTGGCCGAGACATGGATGACTTCGTCGGCTGCACCCCCGAGCACGCCGGCGAGCTCCTCAGCCGCGCGGTCCGGATCTGCGGCAGGGAGATCGATCTTGTTGACGACCGGGATGATCTCCAGCCCCTCCTCGATCGCCAGATAGGCGTTCGCGAGCGTCTGGGCTTCCACTCCCTGCGATGCGTCAACCACGAGGAGGGCGCCCTCGCACGCTTCGAGACTCCGGGACACTTCATACGAGAAGTCGACGTGACCGGGCGTATCGATGAAGTTCAGCTGGTACATGTCACCGGATGCCGCCCGGTAGTCGATGCGCACGGCGTTCGCCTTGATCGTGATCCCGCGTTCCCGCTCGAGATCCATGTCGTCCAAGACCTGTTCCCGCATGTCTCGCTCCGAGATCGCGCCGGTGCGTTCAAGCAGACGATCGGCAAGCGTCGACTTGCCGTGATCGATGTGGGCGATGATTGAGAAGTTGCGAATACGCGATAGCGCGGTCATAGGCCGGATCCGGGAGTGGGGTAACTGAGTGTACCGTTGAGCCGTTCTCCTGTTATCGTTACGGCTCGTTCCCACCACCTCGCGAGGTTCGCCCAGCATGGCCAATATCCAGTCCCAGAAGAAGCGCAACCGTCAGACCGAGAAGCGGCACGCACGGAACAAGGCGATTCGCTCCGAGCTGAAGACGCGCGAGAAGAACGTCATGGCGGCTGCTGAAGCCGGAAACGCGGTCGAGGCCGAAGAACTGCTCCGGATTGCGCAGAAGCAGATCGACATGGCGATCACAAAGGGCGTGATCCACGCCAACACTGCTGCCCGTCGCAAGTCTCGCCTCACCCATCGGGTGCGCTCAATCCTCGTCTGATCCGATGACCGATCAGACAATCTGGCTCACGCCCTCAGCCTTCGACAAGCTGCAGATTGAGTTCGACTACCTCACCACCGAAGGCAGGCGCGAAGCCTCCGAGCGCATCGCCATCGCTCGAGCGCACGGCGATCTGCGTGAGAATGCCGAATACGACGGAGCGAAGAACGATCAGGGTCTCATGGAGGCCCGAATCCGTCAGCTGAAGCACCTCCTCGACAACGCCGAAGTGCGCGAGGTGGAGAACTCGGGTCGTGTCGAGGTCGGAACCATCGTGACGGTGATCGACGAGGACGAGGACGAGTACGAGTTCTTCGTGGCCCCTTCGGAGAACAAGGTCCCCGGCACCCTCCTTGCCTCTCCTCAGAGTCCGTTGGGACAAGCACTTCTCGGCGCCTCTCCCGGGGACGAGGTCAGCTACCAAGCACCCGGTGGAACGTTCACCTACCGAATCGCCGCAGTGAGGGTGTACGACAGCTGAGCTGACAGCTGCAAGCTGCAAGCCTGTATTCGACCTGGTCTGGCGGACCCTTGGAGATCGAGGGTCTTCGAACTTGAAGCTTGAAGCTTGAAGCTCATCTCCCCAGCCACCTGCACATTGCCACCGTCAGCCGCTCCAGCGTCACCCGATGGGTTGGCTCTGGAGCCGTCTTGATCTGAAGGTCGGCCCGTGCCAGCGCATCGAGCGATCGCCGCAGCGACTCAGCGCTTGTGGATGACCGCCGTTCCCACACCTTCCGAACGGGGAACGACGATGGCGCGGCTCCGACCCAGCCTGCATAGGTCTCCACGTCGGGAGCAACGGCCGCTAGAGACCGCCGCCTGACCTCGCCTTCGAGAAATGCCAGCACCACGAGAGGATGGCCGTGCTCGAGGAAATCGGCGAGGCGACGCAATGCTTCTCCTTCATTTCCCGCGTTGATCGCATCGGCAAGCAGCCACATGGGCTCGTCCGGCCGGTTCGCGTATCGTCCACGGACGTCGTCCTCGGTGACCGTCGAACCATCTGCGGCGAGTTGGTCCAGGGCTTGACCGAGCGCAGCGACGTCTGACCCGAATCGGCGGAGGAGCACCGAAGCAGCCGCCGGTTCGATCTTCAGCTTCCGCGCTGAGGCCCCCTCTGCAAGCCAGCGCGAGGCGTCTCGTTCGCGGTACTTCTTGACCGTCTCGGTCGATCCGAGGGTGCGAAGGGTCTTCCCGAGCGGGGCAGGAATCACCCCGGCCGCCGCGAACACTGCCGTGACCGCATCGGGATCCGCCGCCTCGACGAGCTCGGCAATGACCTCAGCTTCTATTTTGAGGAGATTCTGGGCATCCATCACGAGCACACCACTGACGTCGCCGAAGAGCGATCCGCTCTGGAGGGCGGGGACGATTCCCTGAACCGACTCTCGGAGTTGACCCTCGGATGGCTCCGATGCGCCGCGGCCGGGGACGTCGATTCTCTGATGATCGGTGACACCGGCCTGATCGAAGACGTCGTTCGCTCTCTCGAACATGACCCCACGTTCTCCTGGTCCCGCGTCGCGGGGGCCGCTGATGACGGTGAAACCCATGACACGAGTCTCCGCGCTCTGGCGCCACTGTGCAAGTCAGCGCGCTGCCAGCTCGAGAGAGACATCACCTTCCTCCATCGTCACCGACACTTCCGCACCGGCCGCTTCCAGCACGGAACGGATCTCGGGGTCCGGGTGCCCGTACGTGTTCGGGCCCACGCTGATCACCGCTACAGCTCCGACCGTGGCTGCCAGCCACGTTGGATCGGTCGACGCGGATCCGTGGTGGGGGACGAGGAGGATGTCCGGCTGCAGGGATGGAAGCTCTCCTTGAGCGACTGCCTCGATATCTCCGGGCAGGAGGAGCGTTGTGTCCGCTTCCACCCAGAGCACGATCGATCCGTCGTTCCTGGTGAGGTACCGCCGCCTCGGCCCGAGCGCTTCGATCTCGATCGTTCCGAGTCGATAGGAGATCCCCGGTCCGACGACGTCGATTGGCACTCCGGCGACCGTCGCACGGTCGACGAGGTCGTCGAGTTCGACTCCTCGATCGGGGTGGTCCGGGAGCCAGATACGTCCGATCGCGTGGTCATCGAGGATCCCGGTGAACCCGCCGATGTGATCGACATCACCGTGGGATGCAACGAGGAGGTCGATCCGGCCGACGTGATGACGCCTCAGCGTCTCAGCGAGGACGAGCGGATCGCGACCACCATCAACGAGAACGACACCTCCTCCGGGGTCACGGAGAAGAACCGCGTCACCTTGGCCGATGTTGAGGAACGTCACGGTCGGAACCACTGGAGGGCCGGAGGGCGCGAGCGTGGAGACCGCCAGGAGTGCAGCAACGCCCGCCGTCGCGAGCGGCCGCGTTCTGGGCCATCTGAGGAGCATGGCAGTCCCCAACCCGGCTGCCACCCCCGGCGGACCCAACTGCGGCCAGCGGGCGGCAACGTCGGCGACTGCGAGGACGGCCCCGGCAAGCGCGGACGAGATCACGACTGCCGGCCCCCACCCGCTCACGACGGCCGCCGCCCCGCTCACCGTGGCACCGGTCACGAGCGGCGCGGAGATGAGATTCGCGATCGGCGACATGAGCGGGACCGTCCCGAAGTGCCACAGGAGCACCGGTACGACCGCGATCTGCGCCGCTGTCGCCGCGCCGAGGGTCGCCCACAGCGCCCTCGGCCTGCGATCGGCGAACATTCCCGCTCCGACCATGATGCCGACCGTCGCCACCACAGAGAGTTGGAAACCCACGTCGACCGCCAACTGACCGCTGACGAGCAACAGGACACTCACGGCCACTCCAACGGCGATCCAGGTGTCGACGGCGATTCCGGTTGCGGAAGCCGCGAGCACGGTTCCGGCCATGAAGGCCGCTCGAAGCACCGACGCCTCCCATCGGGTCGCGACGACGAAGATGCCAAGCCCAACGACGCCCAGAACGAACCGACGCTTCGGACCGATACCGAAGAGTGCGGTCGCTACCCACCAAGCGGCCAGAAAGAGGGCGACATTGCTCCCCGAAACGGCGACGAAGTGGGTCAGACCCGACCGGCGAAGGGCATCAAGATCGCGGGCTCCAAGACCCGAGGTGTCTCCGATGAGGAAACCCGACACGAGCGCCTGCGCTCGATCAGAGAGATCGAGAACCGCCCGAACCCTGTCGCGTACCGCGTTGCCGAGGGTGTAGAGCGGCCCGCCGACCGTTCCGATCACCTCGGTGTTCGCGACGGTCACACGTCCGGCTATCGGGTCGCCGCGGACACGTCCCGGTGAAGCTCTCATCGTTCCTGTGATGCGCACGCGCTGCCCGGCGACGAGAGGAGAGGCCGGATCGGGTCCGACCGCGAGGGGCGGACCCGGCCATGCGAGCCACCCGCCTTCGCTGCGCAACGCCTCCGGCCGAACGACCGCAGGCCGCTGAGGGCCGTCATCTTCTACCACGACTCCGACGAACGCGACCGGGCCCGTCGGTACTGCTGCGGACATGGTCGCCTCGATTCGAGCCGAGGCAAGAGCCCCGGAGATTGCCCCGACGGCGGCCAGTGTCAACAGGATCGTCACCGCCCGGTGTCGCAGCGCAACTGCCGCGGCCACCACTCCGATCACAAGTGCGGCGCCGATACCGAACTGGAGACCACAACCCGTCCCAATCCAGACAAGTCCCCCTGCAGCCAACACCCACCAACCGGCACGAGAGGGGCTACGCACTCACGGATTCTCGATCGCGTCGCGCATCGCTTCGAGTTTCGCCTCTCCTATTCCGCCGATGTCGAGGAGATCCTCAACCGTTGAGAATGGGCCGTTCAATTTTCGAAACTCGACGATGCGAGCTGCCAACACCGGGCCCACTCCCGGAAGCTCTTCGAGTTCGGCGGCGGATGCGCGATTGAGATCGATGCCCCGGTTGGAGTCTCCGTTGGCGCGTGGAGCTTCCCCCGGCACGGGAACCACCACCTGGTCGCCGTCACGAACCGTGGCCGCAAGATTCACCGCCCCGAGATCGGCCCCGGGTCCGGCTCCGCCCGCGGCTGCGATGACGTCAGCGATGCGAGCCGACGAAGGGACCGTGACAAGGCCTGGTCTTCGGACAGCACCGGAGACGTGCACAACGATCGTCGCGGCGACCGTCGTGTATGAGACGCCTCCTCCGGCCTCGACTGAGGTAGGAGCACTGCCTCGCGATCCGTACCAGGCTCCGGCTCCGATGGCGACGGCAAGCGCCAGAGCCACCACGATCGCTCCGATCCGTGGACTTGTTGTGGGCACATCGCCTCCGGTTCGCCATGCGCCACACCGCAACAACTACCAGGAACGGACGGCGGAGGGAAGAGTCCCGTCAGCTCACCAGCGAGAGAATCGCCTGTACGACCTCGGGTTCGGAGACCTCTTCGAGCCACTCGGCGAAGCTACCACCGAAGATGAGGAGCACCGCCGCCGTCAGATTCACACCGGCATGGAGCAGGATCGGAAGAGAGAGATTGCGGGATCGGATCGCCGCGTAGCCGAGCACCGCACCGATGATGAAGAGGCCGGGGAGTGCGGCTATCGCATTCGGATCAAGAAGGTGAATCCCTGCGAACACCAACGCCTGGACGACGATTGCCCACCCCGTCGGCATCGAACGCACGAGACGAGATAGCAGCATCCCCCGGAACAGGATCTCCTCGACCACGGGTGCGGCAACAGCGACCATCAACACGATCGCGATCCCCTCGAGCACCGTCGTGGTGTCTTCGGTGAGCGAAGCGACGCCTTGTTGCGGCGCACCCTCTGGGAAGAGCACACGCAAGAGCGGTGCCGTCAGGAGCACGACGACGATCTGGAGACCGAAGCCGGCGGGTATTCCCCACCAATGCCCAATCTCGATGGTGAGCCCGTAGTCGCGGCGGAAACTCCCGGTACCGTTCCTGATCGAGAGGATCCACATCACAATGAGGTTCCCTGCGGCCTGCCCGGCGAAGGACGCAGTGAATGCGAGGATGTTCAATTCGGAGCCCTGCCAGACCAGCACGCCGGTGGTGGTGATGAGTGCGCCGACGATGCCTCCGAGGAATACGTAGAGCACCTGCGGGAGGCTCCACTCGACTTCCTGGAGGTAGTCGCTCATCTTCGCTCCGTTCGCTCGGTGGCTTCGCGTTCGAACCGGATGGCACGGTAGGCCGGGCGATGAGGCAACCCCACAGCCCTTCCGCGCAGGTAGTCGCCGAGATAGCTGGTGAGGAATCGGGCGATCCCGTGATCGCGCCACTGATCGATGTGTACCGACTCATGGGTCAGCAGGGTCGCGGCATCACCGTCGACAATACGACCGAACGCCGCGGTTGAAGCGAAGACGACCCGGGGAAGGGCCATCGCCTCGGTCCCGGTTCCCCAAAGACGGTCCAACCACCGGGGCACCGGCCGCACAACCACCGTCGTATACCGATCCGCGTCAACGACAACCCCACTGCGCCGAAGCGCCACACCAAGATTGAGGAAATCGGCTTTCACGATGTCCGGAACAGTATCCCGTGTCCTGCTACTTGCTCCTCCGCTCCTCCTCTACTCAGCGACTCAGCTACTCAGCTGCGTTTCCCTACCATTGGGCCCTCAAACCACCGGAACGGGATCATGGACTACGACCACCAGAAGATCGAACGACGATGGCAGGACCGATGGGAGGCCGACGGCCTCTACCGATCCGTCGTGGATTGGGATCGCCCAAAGCACTACGCCCTCACCATGCTCCCATACCCGTCCGGCGATCTGCACATGGGCCACTGGTATGCGATGACCCCCTCCGATGCCAGGGCTCGTTTCATGAGAATGAAGGGTTTCAACGTTCTCTTCCCGATGGGCTTCGACGCGTTCGGCCTCCCCGCCGAGAACGCCGCCGTACAGCGCAACGTCCATCCCGCAAACTGGACATGGGACAACATCGACAGGATGCGTCGCCAACTCCGGTCGATGGGGGCCATGTACGACTGGGAGCGAGAGGCCGTCTCCTGTGATCCTGAGTACTACAAGTGGACGCAGTGGCTGTTCCGCCGGTTCTTCGAAGGCGGCATCGCCTACCGAGGCGAGGCGATCGTGAACTGGTCGCCGACACTCCAGACCGTGCTCGCCAACGAACAGGTCATCGACGGCAAGGATGAGCGGACGGGTCAGCCGGTGATCCAGAAGAAGATGGAGCAGTGGTTCTTCGCCATCACGAACTACGCGGATGAGCTGTTGGACTTCTCAGGTATCGATTGGCCGGAACCGGTGAAGGCGATGCAGACGAACTGGATCGGTCGGTCGGAGGGCGCCGAGGTCGTCTTTGCTCTGGAGACCGGCGACGAGATTCCCGTGTTCACGACCCGACCCGACACGCTGTGGGGCGCCACGTTCATGGTGCTTGCCCCCGAGCACGCGCTGGTCGACGCCCTGACCACGGAGGAGCAGCGCAGCGCGGTGGATGACTATCGGATCGCGGCAGCCGCAAGATCGGAACTCGAACGCATGGAGGCCGATCGGGAGAAGACCGGAGTCTTCACCGGCGGCTACGCCATCAACCCTGTCAACGGCGAGCACATCCCCGTATGGGTCGCCGACTATGTACTCCTGTCCTACGGATCAGGGGCGATCATGGCGGTCCCGGCTCACGACCAGCGCGACTTCGAATTCGCCCGACAGTTCGAGTTGCGCGTTGTTCCAGTCATACAGGCTGCCAATGCCGATCCACTCGATGGCAACACGATGACCGAGGCCTACGTCGGACCCGGCTCGATGGTCGGGAGTGGCCCGATCGACGGGATCGAGACAACGGACGCGAAGGGGCGTGCCAACCCTTCGGTCGCGGCAGCCATCGATTGGCTCTCGTCGCACGGCACCGGAGAAGAGGCGATCAACTTCCGGATGCGCGATTGGCTCATTTCGAGGCAGCGCTACTGGGGGGCGCCCATACCGATGGTGTTCCGTGCCGACGGCACGATTGAAGCCGCCCCGAATCTGCCGGTCGTCCTGCCGGAGGCGCCGGCGTTTACGGGCGGTCCGAGTCCGCTGACGACCGACGAGCAGTTCATTGTTACGACCGACTCCGACGGAGAGCCTGCACGGCGCGAGAGCGACACGATGGACACGTTCATGTGCTCATCGTGGTATTACTACCGCTATCTCTCCCCGCACTTCGGCAGTGCTCCGTTCGATCCCGAGGAGGCGGCCTACTGGCTCCCGGTAGACACCTACACCGGTGGTGCGGAGCACGCCACGATGCATCTCCTCTACACGCGCTTCTTCACGAAGGCGATGCGCGACCTGGGCGTCTTCGACGACGCTGCCCGCGTCATGCGAGAACGCGGTCGCGATCCTGAAGGTGTGTTCGACGAACCGATGACACAGTCCCGGAATCAGGGCCAGATTCTCGGTGAGGAACGACCGGGTGATCGCCTGGTCGTCGCTGGTGACTGGGTCGACGGTCGGTTCGTCGCCGAGTCGGTTCGCGTCGATGACCATGCCGCGGCCGACGCCGGTCCGGTCGTCGGCGAACTGATTCGCCGAACCGAGCGGACGCTCCAAGTGCAGACCGTCGATGCGATGGTGACGGTTGAGGTGCCCGAGGATGCCGAGGTCGAGGTACCCGGCATCGACGGAGTCAACGACGTCACCCAACTCCGCCACTACCTCGAAGTTCAGCGCATGTCGAAATCCAAGGGCAACACCGTCAATCCGGACGAATTGGTCGAGCGTTACGGCGCAGACACGGTCCGTATCTACTTGATGTTCGCATTCGACTGGGAGAAGGGTGGACCGTGGGATTCGCGCGGCATCTCCGGTGCCCGCAGGTTCATCGAGGACGTTTGGAGGATCGGAACGACTGCCTACGAGCCGGATTTGGTCGCCGACGATGCGTCGCTCGCACTGCGCCGGTCGGCCCACCAGGCAATCATCAAAGTGAGCCGCGACATGGAGGCGTTCAAGTGGAACACCGCCATCGCGACATTGATGACGCTCAGGAACGATCTGCTCGAGGTTCGGCGCGACTCGACGGTGTCAGCCGAAGCGTGGGATGAAGCCGTCAACCTCCTGCTCTTGCTGCTGGCCCCGATCGCACCGCATGTCACCGAAGAGATCTGGTCCCAGCGCGGCAGCGCGGAGAGCATTCATCTCCAGGCGTGGCCGGAGTCGGACCCGGAGATCGCCGCCGACCAGACGGTGACCCTCGTCGTGCAGGTGAACGGCAAGGTGCGGGACCGTATCGTTGTCCCGCCGGACATCGATGAGGAAGCCGCCGTTGCTGCCGCGATGGCGGCCGAGCGCATCCAGGAATGGCTCGCCAAGGGTGAGGTCCGCAAGGTCATCGCCCGTCCGCCAAACGTCGTCAACCTCGTCATCAACTGAGGTCGAGATCAGCTCCCGCTGCGGCCGCAGCCTTCCTTGCAGCGATCGCGATGAGGTCCCACACCGGAGCGAACGGTGGTGCGTACGCGAGATCGACCCACTCGAGCGTTCCCGCCGACATGCCGTCCCAGATGGCGGCAGCGAACACGTCGATGCGCTTCCCCGCGCCGCGTCCGCCGACGATCTGGGCACCCACGATCCTGCCGGTACCGATCTCGGCTGTCATACGGATGGTGAGGTCCTCGGACCCGGGCATGTAGTGGGCGATCGTGCTGCCGCTCACCGTGGCGTCGATCACGTCGAGACCAGCCGCCGCAGCGTCCGAGGAGCGGAGACCCGTCGTGGCGATCTCGAGGTCATGCAGGCGAGTGATCGCCGTCCCGAGGACACCGGGAAACGCAAGGTCGCCACCGGCGATGTTGACGCCCGCGATCCGGCCGGTCTTGTTCGCCACCGTGGCGAGATGCATGTTCACCGAAGCTCCCGTGACACGATGCTTCACTTCCGCACAGTCTCCGGCCGACCACACCCCATCGATCTGGGTCCGTTGGTGGTCGTCGACCGCGATGGCGCCGGTCTGACCGAGCGGGATGCCCGCATCGCGGGCGAGTTCCACGACCGGTCGGGAACCGATCGACAGGACGACAACGTCGGCTGGGATGGTCTCTCCCTCGATCGAGACCCCGCTCACCCGATCGGTGCCTTCGATCTGTGCGACCATCGCTCCCGTGAGCACGGTGATACCCATCGCACGCGCCGCTTCAGCCACTTGATCGCCGAGGTCGGCGTCGAGCGTTCGCGGAAGCACGGCTGGTAGGCCTTCGACGACGGTCACGTTCCACCCCTTGGTGTGGAACGCCTCGGCGACTTCGACACCGATGTAGCCGCCCCCGACGATGACGGCGTTGCCTGAGCCGGCATCTGCGATTGATCTGAGCGCTGCCGCGTCTCCAAGTGTGCGCAGCGTGTGCACCCCTGTGAGGCCGCGACCGGACATCGGCGGGACGAAGGCCCTGGCGCCGGTCGACACCATCAGGTGATCGAAACCCTTCTTGCTGGTGGTCGCCCCATCAGCATCCCGCACCTCGACGACGCGGCGGTCGAGGTCGATTGCGGTGACCTCGTGCCTGAGATGCAGTTCGATTCCGGCCCGGGCGAACTGTTCGGGTGTCCGAGCGATGAGCTTGTCGATCGGGTCGATGATTCCTGCGATGTGATAAGGCTCTCCACACGCGGCGTAGCTGGCGTGATCGCCCATCTCGTATGCAATCACTTCGAAATCCCGGTTCCGCCGCCTCACCTGACTCGCCGCCGTCATGCCGGCTGCGTCTGCTCCGATGACCACCAATCGCTCACCCATTCGATCCTCCGATGGCTTCAAGATCTCTACCGTCGTGACCAGACGTTAGAGCC
>Ga0316195_10000186_pt1 | contig 21818 bp, 22 predicted proteins | sample Phised1_MG_FD_204937 | JGI IMG/M metagenome (GOLD analysis project Ga0316195, IMG submission 204937) | Coastal sediment microbial communities from Maine, United States - Phippsburg sediment 1 | ecosystem: Environmental > Aquatic > Marine > Coastal > Sediment | place: USA: Maine | collected...
AAAACCAGCCTGACATTGCGAAACTCAATCCGCAGGCTCAGTACGAAACTCTCAGGAAAATGCCTGCCAAGGAAATCAATCGGCGACTGACCAATAGATTGATAACCCCGCCAGCAATGGCAGAGGGCGGCAAGCCATCTGTAGAACTGAACTACAACATCCCGTTCGAGAAGGGTGGGGAAGTGAAGATGGCTGGGGCTGGAAGCGTCTTTAAGGCAGCGGCAAAGGCGGCTAAGGAGTCCCTCCCTCAGACCGAGCGTGAAGCCAATCTTGCTAGGCTTCTTGAGCCAAGTGCAGTCAAGGAGCGTCTGTATCACGGCACAAAAGGCGACATTAAATCTTTTGACTTGTCCAAAAGGGGTTCGTCGGATTTGAGCAGTATTGGCGGCGGCGTGTACTTGACCCAAAATCCTAATGTGGCCTCGCTTTACGCAAAACTGGTTCCCGGTGAATCTGGCGCAAATGTGATGCCAGTCTATGCGCAAGTCAAAAACCCTTATGGGTTTGACAGGGTAACGCCATTCAAAAGTCAAGCCGAAGCAAATGAGTTTTCAAGAAGGCTTCAAGAGGCTGGGTATGACTCGATCATCAAGCGCGGGCCAGACAACGAAATTACAGAACTGGTTGTATTCGAGCCAAACAAAATCAAATCAGCCATCGGCAACCGTGGCACATACGACATCAATGAGCCAGACATCACAAAGGCCGGTGGCGGAAGCGTAGAGCAGAAGTTCAACGGTGGCGGTGTGGCTTTTGATATCCCGACTCCTGAAAACATCCGTCTGAGCCAAGAAATTGCCGAGCAGGAAGAGCGGGAGCGTCAGGCTCGTGATGCCAAGCTATCGCCGCTAGATCGCCTTTATTCTGGTTACGAAGCGGCTAGGACGATTGGATCGGGTTTGATGCATTCCGTTGGATCTCTTCCGACTCTTGTCAGAGAAGGGCCAGAAGCCGCAAAACAGTACATCGCAGAGAACATCTACCTTCCAAAAACTGAGAAGGGGATTGAGTACCTAGAGAATGTTGGGCAAGGTCTTGAGAACCTAGAGACCAAGTACAAGATTCCGCCGATTCTTCCGCAGGTAGCTGCGCTGGAAGGGATTGCAAAACCGGCAGCAAAGCAGGCGATTCGTGCTGCTGGCGAGGTAATGCCACCGATGAGCGGATCTGGTGTAAGAGGGCTGGCTTATCAGGAAGGTGCAATCAAGCCTTTTGGAGGCGAATGGCTCAAAGATCCTATCTTTGACAAACCCCCTGCTAAGACACAGCACCTGCAGGCTATTGAGAGGGATTTGCAAGATCCAAACATCTCTGCAGAGAACAAAGAAGTCCTGCAGCGTAACTACACCCATTTGAAGAACACTGACGCCTTGAAACGCTGGGAAAAGGGCAATCTTGCAAACTACATCAAGAACAAGATGGGGACGCAGGAAGACCCGATACGGGAGCTTGCGGAGAAAGGGATAACGCATATCCCCCAAGACCCAGATTGGAATGAGTACGTTGGCGTCCCGGCATCGGTCATAAAGAAACGTCAGGAAGCTGGGCTTCCGGCTGAAGGGGTTGGTAAGTCCCCGCTGGCAAGACTGTGGGAGACAATGGCTGACGAGGCTATTTTCCCGGAGAAGGCATCAACCTACCAAGCAGCCTCGCAGGCTAGGGATCGGCTTTCTGAGATGCAGCCTGATTTGGCTGCTGGTGTAGAAAGGGTTAACCGATCATTTGAAGAAAGCCTGAGAAACTCTGGTCTTCCAGCATCAGAAGTTAAAAACCGAAGCCTGTATACCCATGTTGCGGACAAGGCAAGGTTAGTTGGAGACAAGGATTTTGAATCTTTGTGGGGTGAGCAAGACAGGCTTAATAAAATATTAAGTGGAACTACTGGTTATATTGCAGAGCAAAACCCTTGGATTTCAAAGCTAGATCCCGATGAGCCGGTATATCGTGCAAAGATCCGCGATTTAGGGTTCGACCATGTTTTGGATGTTTTGCGCGAGGATATGAATGCTGGCCGCATTCGTCCCGATCAACTCAACAAAATGAGCGTTGAGGATGCCATCAAGCGTACCTATGAGTACGACCAAGCGATGGCGAAGAAGATGCGTGAGACGACAGCCTCGCTGCGTGAGGGATTGCCTGTCTACAAAGAGTACCCGAAAGGGTTCCGCTGGATTGAGCTAAACAAGCCCGGATCGTTTGCGCACGAGTCTGACATGATGGGGCATTCTGTGCGTGGCTATGAGCCTCCTAAAGGCCATGAGGACTGGGTAGAGGCATCCAAGGACTTTGGCAGCGAATCCTACGGTCATGGCGGCTGGGAGGCCATCAAGAGTGGTCGAGCCAAGGTTTATTCTCTGGTTGACTCAAAAGGAAACCCTCACGTAACGGTAGAGGTTGCGGCATCTGGCATGACTCCAGAGCAACGCCAAAACAAGATTGGCGTTTTGGCTGATCGGCTTCAAAAGGAGGGTAAAACAGCAGAAGATGCGCTTCGTCAAGCTGAAAAGATTTACCCAGAAGAGAGAAAAGAAACCATCACCCAGATCAAGGGCAAGCAAAATGCCGCTCCAAAAGAAGATTATTTGCCTTTTGTTCAGGATTTCGTGAAGAGCGGAAATTGGTATAACGTTGGTGATTTTAAGAATACCGGCCTAATCAATATTGATCCTAAGAGTGACTTGGCTGCTGCCTTCAAGAAATCAGGCAAGGAACCTCCAAAATATGTCAGCCAAGACGAACTGACCAATCTGCTGAAGTGGAGCCGTGGTGAGGGTGATTTGCCTAGCGGATTCAAGCGTGGAGGTAAGGTTCACTTTTCCGACAACCCAGACGTAATGCAACTGGAACTTGGCGGAGGGGGAAAGGCCATTTCTGCTTCAGCAAAGCTGGCTCGGGCTGCAGCCAAGAGCAGGCAGGAGATTGAAAAGATTGCCGACAGGATGGCTCCTCAGGTAACGGGAGAATATGTCAGGCAGTCTCCTGAAAAAGCAGTAACCGTTGCTGGCAAGACAAAAAAGCAATTTGAGCGTGAGAAGGATCTTAATGTAGACATTCGTCCTACCGCAGAAGAAAAGGTGGTCGCCCCTGTCGATATTGAATCCCTGAAAGGCAGCGTCCTGATGGGAGTTCCGGGTGACGCCACGGTTACTGGAAGGACTCTTCATGGGGTTGGTGACGTAAGGCTTGAGTCTCCCTCTCCGCAGCACGGTGGGCCTTTATACGGGCTTTACCAAGGCGATGACAAGTTCTGGGCCTCTGGTCTGGGGGCGGCGACTCGCGTTCAGAATCTAGCTAACGAGATTGAACGTCAGTACGGCGCACCTGTAGTTGGCAAGTACATTATGATGGGGCCAGAAGGTATCAATTACGCGCAACACTTTGCTGATGCCAACTTGCAAGCAATCGACCTTGGCAAAATGACTGCCAATCAGATTGAAGGGTTTAATAATCTGATTAGGAAGGGAAGCGCAAAATCCGGCCCAAGACCTTCCTTCCCCGGTATTGAAGACAAGGGATCTGCCTATCTGCACTTCTCTGTTGACCCAGAGTTAAGAAAGCACTTTAACGCTTTGATGCAGCAACCCAAAGTTGTTGAAGCGTTTTCTCTTCCAAGTGGGCAAGATATTCGGATGGCTGTGACTGAGCCGCCATTAAGGAACTTGGAGACAGGAGTCTCTGGGTTTTCTCTCGGAAGAATGAATCCGAGTGTTGAATCATCCAAACTCAAACTGTCTGCCCATCCGACGTATAGTCACGACATTCCGGGTGAATTTATCGGTGGAATGAGGTATCCAGTTCCTTACGAGTTAAGTTTTGCGGATACACTAAAAGCCGTGCGAGAAAACCCAGCACAAGCGCCGCAAGAGTTTGGTTCTCTAAAAATGGTTGGCCCTCGTCAGATAGTTGATCAGCAAATGATTGACGAGCTTAAAACTTATGAAGAGTTTATGAAGCGTCGGACTGGCAAGAAAAAGGGCGGTGCAGTCAAAAAAGGCAAAGTCACCGTATCAGACAGCAGGGACGTTCAATTCTTGTCGTCTTTGGATTAAAAGGCTTAGAACATGGCAACACAATTCCCCATTGATCCAGAGTTTGGTCGCTTCGTTGAGGGTATCTCCGACGAAATGCCGGAAGAGGAAGTGGAAGTAGAACTTCCCCCAGAGGAGGCCGAGATTGAGGAGCTTCCTGATGGCTCTGCGGTGATCAAGATGGACACCGAAGGCCCGATGGAAGACGAGGATTTCTATGCGAATCTTGCCGAGTCTATTGACCCGCTGTTTCTCAGTACGGTTGCGATGCGCTATATCAAGCTCGTTGACACCGACAAGAAAGCCCGCGAGGAGCGCGATAAACAGTACGAGGAAGGCTTAAAACGGACTGGGATGGGTAAGGATGCCCCCGGAGGCGCAACCTTCATGGGAGCCTCTAAAGTCGTCCATCCGGTCATGGCTGAGTCTTGCGTAGACTTTGCTTCCCGTGCGATCAAGGAACTGTTCCCGCCTGATGGTCCGGTCCGAACCAAGATTCTTGGCGAGGTGAACGATGAGAAAGTTCAACGGGCTGAACGCAAGCGCGACTACATGAATTGGCAGTTGACGGAACAGATTGAAGAGTTCCGCGACGAGCAGGAGCAGTTGCTGACGCAGTTGCCGCTAGGTGGCTCGCAGTACCTGAAGCTTTGGTACGACGAGGATAAGAAGCGTCCTTGCGCCGAATTCATGCCGATTGATCGGGTGATTGTCCCGTTTGCTGCGACCAACTTTTATACGGCTCAACGGGCAACAGAAATCCATGACATCACAGAATGGGAGTTCAAGCGTCGAATCCGTTCTGGGCTGTATCGGGATATCGAACTGATCCGCTCGTCAATGGAGCCGGAAGAGTCAAAGGCTCAGAAGGCTAACGACAAGATTGAGGGAAAGAAGTTCGAGGACAACGAAGATGGTATTCGGAATGTCTACCACATCTATACGTGGCTGGAACTGGATGAAGATAACCGCTCGCAAGGTGAAAGCGCCCCGTACATCTTGATGATTGACGAGATGGAGAGCGAGGTTGTTGGTCTGTATCGCAACTGGGAAGAGGGCGACGAGACGATGACGAAGCTCGACTGGGTGGTCGAGTTCAAGTTCATCCCGTGGCGCGGGGCTTATGCGATTGGGATGCCTCACCTGATTGGCGGTCTGTCTGCCGCTCTGACAGGCTCTTTGCGGGCTTTGCTGGATTCTGCGCATATCAACAATGCGGCGACCATGCTCAAGCTCAAAGGAGCCAAGATCAGCGGTCAAAGCCAGCAGGTTGACGTTACGCAGGTCTGTGAGATTGAAGGTGCGCCGGGGGTTGATGACATCCGCAAGATTGCGATGCCGATGCCCTTTAATCCTCCCTCTCCGGTGCTGCTAGAACTGCTTGGATGGCTCGATAAAGCCGCCAAAGGCGTTGTCACGACGGCAGAAGAGAAGATTGCAGACGTTAACGCGAACGCTCCTGTAGGAACGACACAGGCGCTAATTGAGCAGGGAGCGGCTGTTTTCTCGGCAATTCATGCCAGATTGCATGATTCGCAGAGCCGAGTGCTGAAAATCCTTGGAAGATTGAACCGTTGGTACTTGGAAGACCAGAGAAAGGGCGAAATTGTCGCCGATCTGGAGATCAAACGGGAAGATTTTCAACGAAATACGGATGTTGTGCCGGTTTCTGACCCGCACATCTTCTCTGAAACCCAGAGAATGGCGCAAATTCAGGCTGTTGTAGCCCGCGCAGACAAATATCCTGACCTTTATGACCGCAGAGCCGTTGAAGAGCGGTTTTTGAAGCAGATTAAGGTGCCGGGAATCAACGAATTGCTGAAAAATACGCCTGCCCCGGAGGAAAGAAACGCTGCGGACGAGAATGTGGCGATGGCAATTGGTCAAAATGGGTACGCTTACATCCATCAGGACCATTTGGCGCACATTCAGAGCCATTTGGACTTCGGTTTGAACCCAGCATTTGGGGGAAATCCGATTATGGCGTCGATTTTCCTGCCTCGAGCGTTGGAGCACATCAAACAGCACATGGTTTTGTGGTATTTGAACCGCACCAAGGGGTATGTGGCTAAAGCGCGTGGAAACAAGCCGATTACCGAGCAGGAATACGAGGATATTCGTTTGACCTCGGAGATTGATAAGGTCTTCGCGCTGGCTTCCCAGCACGTTGTGAAGGATGCGCAGATGGCATTCGGGCAGGTTGTGCCGAAGGTTCAGCAGATGTTGCAGGCGATGCAGCAACTGACGCCTAAGCCGCAACTTCCGCCGGAAGCTCAGGTGCTTATGGATACCAGCATGGCCGAAACAAACCGTCGCGCTCAACGCGACCAAGCAGAATTGCAGTTGGAAGGCCAAAAAGTGTCGATGCTGGCGGCAGAAAAGGCTCGTCGTGAGCAAATTGATGTGGCACTAAATGCCGCAAACAATCTTACGAAAGAGCGTATTGAGACTGCACGTTTGACGCAAAAAGACGCCGAACTGCAAGCAGAGCAGTTTGATACTGCAATTACGCTTCAAAACGAAGCACAACGCCGACTTTTAGGGGGTTCCTAATGGCACAGCAAGACAGCACGATGATCCCGATGCACAAGCGTATCGCTATGGGCGAGAAACTTGATGGCACATCCCTGCAACCGAAGGGTCAGCAAACCCAGACCCGTAAACCTGAAGGAGGCGCACTAAGCAAAGACAAGAAGAAATGAGATATGTCGGAGACCTCATTGCAGCAATTAAGGCGCGTCAGGCTGAAATAAAGCTGTCTCTAGCGGCGGGAAACCCTGCGACATGGGAGGCGTACCAGCGCATTGTTGGTCAACATCAGGGATTAGAAGAATCCCTTGAGATACTAAATAACCTGTTAAAGGAAGAAGATGAAGATGAATGAACCGGTAGCGTTTACCGACGCTGACATTGCTTGGGCATTCCCGAGTGTAGATCCCGGTGCAAAACCTCTTGGCGCACGTATTTTGGTTCAATTACGGCGCACTAAAAAGAAGGCGACCAGTGCTGGGATTATCTTGGTTGAAGAAACCAAGGAAACCGAAAAGTGGAACAACATGGTGGCGAAAGTCATTGAGATTGGACCGCTTGCCTTCCGCAACCGCGATACAAACGAGTCATGGCCTGAAGGGTCTTGGTGTTCGGTCGGAGAGTACATTCGCGTCCCCAAATGGGGTGGCGACCGCTGGGAAGTTCCTGTTCCGGGCGAAGAGAATGGAATCGAAGATCCTGCGCTTTTTATGATCTTGAACGACCATGAGGTGATTGCCAAAGTCACTTGCAACCCGCTATTGATGCGGGCGTTTATTTAAGGGGCGAAAATGAGCACTGAAAAGGAAAAAGAAGAGCGGATTGAGGTTAAGGAGGAAATGGACGGTTCAGCCGTTGTTGACCTTCCTGACAGCATTCCAAACCCGCAGGCAGAAGATGAGGAGCAGCAAGAAGAGGTTTCTGCTGCTGAAGGTGGATCTGCCTCGGATGAATCAGATAATGACGATCCAGACGATTCTGATGCGTTGCGTGAGGCAAAACGCGCTCGCCGCAGGGCCAAACGGGAGTTGGTCAAGCGCACAAATGTGGAAAAAGACCACAAATTGGCGCTTTTGGAGCGCCAGAATCAGGATTTGCTGGAGCGATTATCGGCGGTTGAGCGCAAAACCCATTCTGCCGATATTGCGCGGATTGATAAGGCTATTGAGGATACCGATCTGCGTTTGCGGTATGCCAAGGCAAAGATTGCTGAGGCAACTAATGCGCAAGATGGGGAGGCTTTAGCCAAGGCGCAGGAGATGTGGTACGAGGCGCGACAGCAAGTCGATACTCTAAATAACCTGAAAAAGGCTGCTGTAGCCCCTCGACAGCAGCAAAATATCCCCGATCCAAGGCTGCAAAAGCTTGCTGCTGACTGGATGGAGAGAAATAGCTGGTACAAGCCCGATAACAAGGACATGGACAGCAAAATTGCAAAACAAATTGATGAGTCATTAACCGCTGAGGGATGGAACCCAACTTCTGCAGATTATTGGGAAGAGCTTGATAATCGCTTGCAACAATACCTTCCTCACCGATACAATCGAAATAACGACGAATATCCGTCGGCTCGTAGTAAACCAAGGAGCGTAGTGACTGGATCAGGACGCGAATCTTCAACTCGTGCTGGTGGCGCAAACACTTTCACGCTTAATCCCGAACAGGTGCGGGCGATGAAAGACGCGGGTTACTGGGACGATCCAGAGAAGCGGAATCGAATGATTAAGCGTTATGCGATGGAAGCACGTAAATCCCAAGGTTATAGGAGCTAAAAATGGAATCTCGTCTTAAAAAATCTCTGAATGCTGGTGGACGCCAAGATCGCTCAAGCGAGGACGCTACCCGTCAGCCCCCTCAGGAAAAGTTCATTTCAGCGCAGGAACGTCGCAAGATGTGGAGCGATGAGTGGACGCAGTCGGCTTTGCCTAAGCTCCCGGAGTTGCCGGGATGGCACCTGTGCTGGCTTTCAACCACCAATAGTTACGACAGTATCGACAAGCGTATTCGGCTTGGGTACGTTCCGGTTATGGCCGATGAGTTACCCGGGTTTCAGAATTACAAAGTCAAAGCTGGCGAGCACGTTGGACAAATCTCGTGTAACGAGATGCTTCTTTTCAAACTGCCGATGGAAGAGTATCAGGCTCTGATGACTCACCTCCATTATGAGATGCCCAACGAGGAGTCGGAAAAAATCCGGGTTCAAGTTGAGAATCTTCAGGGGCAGCGTGATAGCAGCGGGAAATCCCTTGTGCGGTTGGAAGGCGACGGATTAGGCAGACTCGATCAACAGCCAACCAATTCCGCCCCCGTATTCGAGGGGTAACATGGACAAGGAGTAAGACTATGTCTTCGACAAATGCTCCGTTTGGCCTTCGCCCTGCGTTCCACCCTTCCGGTCTGGATCGCGCTCAGGCGCTGGCTGGCGGTATTACTTCGGGCTACGGCTCGGATATTCTTAAAGGCCAACCGGTCAAGTACGCCACCAGCGGGGTTATTCAGCCTGCTGCTGCTGGCGAAGCCTTTGTAGGTGCTTTTGCGGGCGTCGAGTGGACTGACACCACTGGCCGTCGCCGCGTCTCGAACTACTGGCCCGCCTCCACGGCGTATCAGACTGGTTCGTGCGTTGCCTACTTCTACAACGATCCGAACATCGTTTATGAAGTTCAGGCTGCTGGCTCGCTGGCACAAAGCGCGGTTGGCGATATGGCCGACCTTAGCAACACCACTGCTGGTTCGACGACCACCGGTCTGTCGCAATGCACTCTGTCCACCACTTTGGCGGGCGCAGGCAATAGCGCACAGATGCTGATCCGTGATCTGGCCCCGTACCCCGGCAACGCTTGGGGCGATTCGTACACGATTGTGCGCGTAACCATTAACGAGTCGCAGGTCAACGCGGCTGTTAACGCAATCTAAGGAGGGCTAAAAAATGCCAGCCCCGATGCGTAGTACAGATTTTCGTTCCATTGTTGAGCCGATCCTCAACGAATGTTTCGATGGAATCTATGATCAACGTGCCGACGAGTGGAGCCGTGTGTTCCGCGAGCAAGAAGGCATTCCGCGCAACTACCACGAAGAACCGGTTCTGTACGGTTTTGGTGCCGCACCGCAACTGCCTGATGGCACTCCGGTGACCTATCAGCAGGGCGGCGTTCTCTTCCTGAAGCGTTACGTGTACAACGTCTATGGTCTGGCATTCTCGCTGACCAAAGTGCTTGTGGAAGACGGCGACCATATCCGTATTGGTCAGGTTTATGCCAAGCATCTGGCTCAGTCGCTGATTGAGACCAAGGAAACCCTGTGCGCCAACGTGCTGAACAACGCCTTTACTGGCGGTGCTACGGCTGGTGGTGACGGTGTTGCCCTGAACAGTGCTTCGCACCCCATCGTCAACGGCACGTTCTCGAACCTGCTGACGACTGCAGCCAACCTGTCGCAGACTTCTCTGGAGCAGATGCTGATCCAGATTCGTCAGGCAGTGGACAACAACGGCAAGAAGATCCGTCTGGTTCCCCGCCAACTGGTGGTGGCTCCGGGCAATCTGTTCCAAGCCGAGGTTCTCCTGAAGTCGGTTCTGCGGGCAGGCAACGCTAACAACGACATCAACCCGATCAAGTCCATCGGACTGCTCGACGAGGGTGCCGCTGTTCTGTCGCGTCTGACCAGCGCCACCGCTTGGTGGGTGCAGACTGATGCTCCTGAGGGCATGAAGTTGATGATGCGCCGTCGTCTGGAGAAGACGATGGAAGGTGACTTTGAGACCGACACCATGCGGTACAAAGCCACCGAGCGTTACGATGTTGGCTTCACTGATCCCCGTGCCATGTACGGCACTCCGGGCGTCTAAATCAAGCCGGGGGCGAAAGTCCCCGCTTTTAAGGAGAACCGGACATGGGAAACCAAGTGACCAACATTGGTGGGGTTCTCTCGGCTGTTACGACGACTATTGCTTATACCAATAGTTCTGCTGTGACGGTAGGGACAATTCCGGCCAATGCGCAAATTATCGACATCAACATTGATGTCACGACTGCATTTGATGCAGGCACCACCAACACTATTGAGGTTGGCAATTCCAGCAATTCGGACGCTTATGTCACGGCGACCGGTGTTGGCTCTGCTGGCCGCGCAAGTGTTGCAACCACTGGCGTCTATGCCGACTGGGCGGACGTAGGAACTGCGGAAGTTGCGGTGACTGCGGCTTATGCTCAGAGCGGAACGGCTGCTACGGCGGGTGCTGCTCGGGTGACGGTTGTTTATCGCTCTCCGGCACCGTAAGGAGAAAATCATGGGCTATGCCGTTTACATCGTAACCAATGTTGTTAATGCTAAGCAGTACGTTGGCATTACCAATAACTTGGACATTCGATGGAAACGGCATAAAAAAGCTCTTGGTGAAACACCTCTTTTTCATAGAGCCATCAAAAAATACGGGAAGGAAGTTTTTGTGTTTTCCCACATTGCTGATGCTTTTGACAAAGAGGCTGCTTTTGATCTTGAGCGAATTCTGATTGAACAGCACAATACTTTTCATCCAAATGGTTACAACTTAACCAAGGGGGGAGAAGGTGGTGCTGGCGCTAAGATCGGAAGAGTGCTATCCAAAGAGACAAAGAAAAAAATTTCTGAATCTCTTAAAGGCAAACCAAGCCCAAGAAAGGGCGCAAAGTTGTCTGACGAAACAAAACAAAAGTTGCGTGAGTCAAAAGTTGGCAAGCCGAGCAAAAGATTTGGATATAAGCACTCCGAAGAAACTAATGCAAAAATCAGAGCGCAAAAAATAGCCCGTGATCTTCTTAAAAAAGTAAAGGAAACTGAAAATGTCTAGTTTCAGACCTATGGTCAAAATGGAAACCACCGAACCTTCAGTGGAGTTGAAGCTGAAGAAAGGCGGTGCTGTTTCCAAGCCCAAGAAGATGATGGACGGCGGCGTCATGGGCGCTTTGTCGGCAGCACCGGCTCCGGTCGGTGTTCGTGGCGGCATGGCTCCTGTGGCTCGTCCGGCCAGACCTTCGATGGCTGCTCGTCGCGCAGCAATGCGTGGCGCTCCTATGGGCCGTCCTATGATGGCCGAAGGGGGCGAGAGCAAAGCCGAGCATAAAGCCGAAATGAAGAAGATGGCGAAGACCGAAAAGGAACTCAAGAAGCACGAGTCCATGCCCGCGTCTAAGGCTCATAAAGGGCTAAAGACCGGCGGTATTGCCAAATCCACAAAACCGGGCGGTTACAAGACTGGTGGTGTGGTGTACGGTCAAGGCGGCTTTAAGGAAGGTGGCATCATCAAGACGGCATCCAAGAAGACGACTAAAGTGGTTGAGGCAAAACCTGACCACAATTCGGCTCCGACGGGTGACGTTAAGCTGGGCAACGCAGGCGGCTACAAGGAAGGCGGTGCGCTAAAAAAGGCATACGCTACGGGCGGCAGTGTTAACGACTCAGGTCGTGCCGTAGCGTATCCCAAGAAACCTGTATCGAAACCCGTCAAGAATAATCTTCAGTCTGGCACCTTCAAAAGGGGTGGTGGCGTGAAGATGAATAGCGGGGGTGTTCCTTCTGACATCGAAGACCAGATTCAGACTGCGCGTAACAAGCGCGGGATGGAAAACTGGGAAAAGATGGAGCGTGAGGAAAACGAAGCGATGCGGGATATGATTCCCGGTTTTGTGAGAAAAGCAGCCCGTGGAATCAAAGACCTTTTTGGCAAAAAACCCAGCGGAAGCGAGGGGAGTGTTACAGAGACTGAGCGATCAGTAACTGTCACCCCAGCGAAGAAGAAGGGTGGCGCTGCAAAACGCTGAAATGGGCAGGGGGCTTCGGCTCCCTGCTTCTTTTGAGGTGGTGAGATGAAAGTACAGATCATTACTAGGACCAATGTTGGCGTAAGCGACGCATTGGTAATGAATACAAACGTCAGCCCATTCAATGTTGGATTTGGGGCTGTTGTAAGTGGGGTTGCCACATACAGTGTGCAACACACATTTGATGACCCTGCAATCGGGTTTACAACTTGGTTTTCTCATCCTACGGTTGCTGGAGCAGAGGCAAATGCAGATGGTAATTACGCATTTCCGGTTACCGGCATTAGGGTTCTGATCACTGCCGCTACATCAGGTAGCAGTGTGACCCTAAATCTGATTCAAGCGGGTATCTGATGGGTCAGCTTGGCGATTCTGGGGTTGCTAATCAAGCCAACACCACGGATGGCTATGCATTGGGCGTGGGCGCGGCAAACGTGCCTGTTACTGATGGGTACGGCGAAAATGTAGGTGATGGCGGCGTTGTAGATTTGTATCATGACGGGATGCCATCGACTAATTTCTACATTCTTGATGAAACCGACCCCGGTTACGTTCTGCAAGAAACGGAATCTAAGATTGTATTGGAGGCTTCATAATGGCTGATCAAAAAATTTCAGCAATGCCCACTGCCGCAACGCTTACGGGTGCTGAATTGGTGCCATTGGTGCAGTCCGGGGCGAATGTTAAAGCCACACTGAGTGCCATAAAAGCCGTTTTAAGAACTTATGGCGGTTTTAGCGACACTAACAATCAAACCGGTGACATCACCCAAGGCACTGCAATAAGCTTTGACACTATTGATGTCAATGACGGGGTGACGGTTCAAAATTCCAGTGAAATCACCGTCCCAACAACCGGTATCTATAACTTGCAGTTCAGCATTCAGTTTGAAAATGTTGGCAATGCTCAATATGATGCAACTATTTGGTTGAGAATTAACGGTTCTGATCTAGCAAATTCATCTACGCAATACACTATTCCGTCGAGGAAGAGTGCTGGCATCTATGGTTATAACGTAACCATGTTGACGTTTTTGCTTGAATTAAATGCAAATGATTACGTAGAGATTTTTTGGGTGCCAGAATCTACAGAAGTCAGCATTCAAGCCAAGCCTGCTAGTGTTTCTCCCGCGTATCCTGCAATTCCTTCAATCATTGCTGTAATGCTTCAAGTGGGGTGATGTATGCCAGCAAAGAGCCAAGCACAGTTTCGGTTGATGAAGGCGGCGGAATATAACCCAAAGTTCGCCAAGAAGATCGGTATCAAGCCTTCTGTGGCTGCTGAATACACCGAGTCCAATGTAGGCAAAAAAGCCTATAAGAAGCTGCCAGACAAGAAGTGTGGTGGCGGCAAGGTTAGTTGGTGATGGCAAAGAAAACGCCCTCTTTGGCTGTTGGCCGAGGAGAGAAATTGCCTGTAGAGCGTGGGGCTGGTCTGACAGCAAAAGGCCGGGAAAAGTACAACCGGGAAACAGGGTCAAACCTGAAGGCTCCGCAGCCGCAAGGAGGCTCCCGCAGGGACTCTTTTTGCGCGAGAATGGAGCCAGTTGCGCAGAAAAGCGAAAAGGGCAGTCGGGCAAGGGCTTCTATGAGGCGGTGGAATTGTCCGAATTGGTGAAAGGCAAAGCATGGCTTACTCAGACACCTACGGACAGGTTTATAACGTCCAAACAGTTATTGATCACGCAGCCCGTCGGTGCGGAAAGCTTGCCGAAGAGTTAACTTCTGAGCAGGTTTTAAGTGCTAGGGAGTCTCTTGGGTTTGTTCTTACAAACCTGATCAACATTGGCATCCAATACTGGGCCATCAAGAAGGAAGTCATTGGTCTGAGCGCCGATAAGTACATCTACGCGCTGCCGACAGGGGCTAATGATGTTCTGAATGCGCTGTATCGGACGATGACCCGACCCTCTGGAAGCTATACAACTAGCGCCGGGGGTACGGTTTCCAATGTTGCGGATAACAACACAGGGACGTATTGCCAGCAAACTAGCGCAAACGGCAATATTTCGGTCAATTTTGGTACAGATAACCCCATTTATGCGGGTTCTATTGGTCTTTTGCCCTATGTTTCCGGCGGTGGAAGTGCAACATGGACGCTGACGCTCGAGTATTCGACGGATGGGGCGACATGGAACACGCTGGAGGATCTGGGAGCCACTACGGTAACCGACAACCAGTGGATCTGGACGGATATTGACCCCGGACAGACGGTTCAGTATTACAGGGTTCGTGCTTCTGGAGGCACGACTCTGGCGCTGCGTGAGTTCTACGTGGGTAATAACTCCCGTGAGATCACCATGAGCCGACTGAACCGGGATGACTATACGAACCTGCCCAATAAGAACTTTACGGCGAATCAGCCGTATCAGTTCTGGTTTAACAGGACGGTTCCCAACCCGGAAATCTACTTGTGGCCGGTTCCCAGCGATCCGTTCGTTCAGATGACTGTCTGGTATTCCAAGCAGATTATGGACGTAGGTGACCTGACCGATGAGCTTCAGATCCCGCAAAGGTGGTATTTGGCTGTCGTCAATATGCTTGCGCACCAAATGGCGATGGAACTGCCGCAGGTGGACGTTAATCGGATTACCTACCTCGAAGCGCAGGCAGAGAAGACTCTGGCCTTGGCGGAAGCAGAGGAGCGGGATAAGTCGCCGATCTACTTTGCCCCCGCGATAGGGGTTTACACAAGATGACTTCTTGCTCGTTGTATTGGATTCGCGCCCCGCATCACTCCAACTTTATGGAGGAGGGGTACATTGGCGTCGCTCGTGATGTCAATCGACGTTGGAAGTATGGGCATCAGTGGGCGCACAAAAATAAGCGTCACGACAACCCCAAGCTGTCAAACGCGATTGAAAAGTATGGCTGGGACAATCTTGTGAAAGAGGTTCTGGTCGTTGCCTCCGAGTCGTATTGCTACGACCTTGAGGCAAAAATTCGTTCTGGCGTCGAGATCGGCTGGAACCTTGCAGTTGGAGGACAAAAGCCACCAGTTTCCAAATCGCGAGGTTCAGACTATGTTAGCCCCTTGAAGGGCGTTCCTCGTCCCACGCCTTGGCTGGTCGGGAAATCGAGCCACCATCCATCTCGTGAGGCTTGTATTGTTGGCGGAAAGGCAGGAAAGGGTCGCAAACAGACCCCTGAGCAGATCGCCAAGAGGGTAGCATCCCGCAAGGCAACTTTGGCGGCTCAAGGTCGCACCCGCTAATCATGGGAACTTTCCTTAACACGCTAGGAAACGCCTCGTTAGCGATCTTCATTTGCGATAGGTGTCGCATGAAGAGGGCGATGGACGAGCAGATGTCTGACCCGAATTTTCCGGGTTTGAAGGTGTGTCAGCAGGGGTGTGCAGACAATAAAGATCCGTATCGGTTGCCTGCAAGAAAAACGGAAAGAATTAACCTTAGATTTCCGCGTCCAGATGTGTCTGTAGCTGTTGATCCAAACAACTTAGTGACGGACAATCAGGGGGATTACATTATCTCTACTGAAGGCAATACGGACATCGTAGAGAATGACGGAAATCTTGACGGAATTGCGGTGACACCATAATGGCTAATCAAACTATCTCTCAGTTACCGAATGCTGGTCCGATTACCGGGACAGAGTTAGTTCCGATTGTTCAGGATGGCGGGACTTACAAAACGACAGCCGCAGCACTTGCTGGTTCCCCGGTTCAGACGCAAACATTCCTGACGCTCAACAATGAGCCGACCCTAAACAATAGCCGTTATTTGTCCACAGATGCGAATCTGGGGCTTTCTGACGGGGGCGCACAGTCCTACCTACGGATTACCCTTGCGGGAGCAGCAGCGAGCCTGAATTCGGCTGGAAACGGCTTTCAGGTTAAGACTGGGCTGAATACAGTTGTTCCCCGGTCGATTACGGTCTCGACGAGCGGGATCACCATTACGAATGGAAATGGGGTATCTGGGAACCCGACTATTGCGTTGACGGGACAGGTTCTGAGCCTTGCCAATGCTTCTGGGGCTGGTTTTGTAGCGTTGCCAAACAATGGGACGGTAACCCCAAGGATTATTACCGGAACGGCATCAGAGATTGATGTTGCAGATGGCGATGGCGCTGCCGGTGACCCGACGATTGGGTTGGCGGATAATGCAATTCTTCCGGGGATTGAGGGTATTGTTGTTCCTTCCGGGAATACTGCAGAGCGGGCATCCGTTCCTTCTAACGGAACCTTGCGGTACAACACCCAAACGGCAGCATTTGAAGGATATGCCAACGATACGTGGGGATCAATTGCTGTTGGGGTTGGGGTATCGTCCGTTGGGTTGGTTATGCCCAGCGAGTTCACGGTCACAAACTCCCCGATCACTTCAACGGGTGATTTGACGGCGGATTGGAATTCGCAGACAGCAAATTATGTGTTTGCTGCCCCAAATGGATCTGCAGGGGTTCCGACGTTCCGCGCAATTGTTGCTGCGGATATCCCGACCCTAAATCAGAATACGACGGGCAATGCAGCGACGGCCACGACCGCTACGAATGTTGTTGGTGGTGCTGCTGGGTCTATCCCTTATCAGACGGGTTCTGGTGCCACAACAATGCTGGCAACCGGAAGCGGTGTCTTGGTTGGGGGAACAACTCCTTCGTATAGCACGGCCCCGTCGCTTACGGGCACGAACTTCTCGGCTATTCCTAATGCAGCGTTGAGCAATAGCTCAATTACTATTGGTAGCACTGGAATCAGTCTTGGAGGCACGACCGCGACACTTGGTGGTTTGACTTCGGTTTCAGTGACAACTGACCCGACGACAGCCTTGCAACTTGCCACTAAGCAATATGTGGATACGGTTGCTGTCCAATCCATTCATTATCACGAAGCGGTCAAGTATGAGGTTCCCAGCACGACAGGGAATCTGAATGCGACCTATAACAACGGATCGTCCGGGGTTGGGGCGACGCTGACCAATGCAGGAACATTGGCGGCGTTTACGCCTGATGGTGTGGTGGCTAATGTCAATGATCGGGTTCTGATTTACAACCAGACCAACGGATATGAGAACGGTGTTTACGTTGTCACAACTGTTGGAGATGGATCGACCGCATGGGTTTTGACTCGCGCTACAGATGCGGATAGCTATGACCCAATCAGTCCAGATGCCTTGGGTGGCGGTGATGCGTTCTTTGTAACCTCTGGTAATACGGGCGCTGGTGAAACTTACGTTTGCACGAATACTGGCGTTATTACGTTTGGGACGACGGATATTACGTTTACCCAAATCAGTGTGGCGCAAATTTATTCGGCTGGCACAGGGCTGACATTGACTGGAACTCAGTTCAGTCTAAGTACGCCGGTTGCAGTTACTAATGGTGGAACAGGAATTACGGGGTATGGCGTTGGGGATATTGTTTATGCCAATACCACGACCAGTCTTGACAGGCTTCCGATTGGTGTAAGTAGTCGTATTTTGACATCAAATGGTACGAGTCCCGTTTGGACAGATCCAGCTTCTGTAACTGTTGGAACAGCAACAACTGCGACGACAGCAACTACGGCGACCAATGTCGCTGGTGGTGCAGCCGGATCGGTGGTGTATCAATCTGGTGCGTCAACGACTACAACATTAGGAATTGGCACTAGCACTTATTTGATGACATCCAGTGGATCAGCCCCGCAATGGTCTGACCCTGCTGGGGTGACAGTAGGTACGGCAACAAATGCCACAAATGCAACTAACGCAACAAATGCGACGAATGTTGGTGTTGCAGTAGATACGACAAATGCAAATTACTACTTCGGCGTGTATAGCGCGGATAGTGGGAACTTGCCTACAAAAGTAGCGACTGGACTAACGGCTAACCCATCAACAGGAATGATGACCGGAGGAATTTCCGGCGGTACTTTTTAAGGATTAAAAAATGGCTCAATCTGGATACACACCAATCCAGCTATATCGCAGTTCAACTGCGTCAGCAACGCCTTCTGCTGGAAATCTGTCTGATGGGGAGCTTGCTCTTAATACAACTGACGAGAAGTTGTATTTCAAGAATGCAAGTGGCACTGTCAAACTACTAGCTGCAAATGTAACGCCAGAAACGAATGGTGGCACGGGGCAATCCTCGTATACCACTGGCGATACTCTTTATGCCTCTGGGGCAAATACTCTTGCTAAGTTGAGCGTTGGGACTACGGGTCAGATTTTAACTGTCTCTGGTGGTGTTCCAGTTTGGCAAACTCCAGCAGACGGGCTTCCAAGCCAGACAGGAAACGCTGGGAAATATCTAACCACAGATGGCACGAATGCAAGCTGGGCGAATACTGGCGCATCGGCGGACGGGGTTATTTGGGAAAACAGTTTGGTGATCTCGGCTAACTATACGTTGACATCGGCAAAAAATGGACTCAGCGTTGGGCCAATCACTATCAATAGTGGCGCATCCGTTACTGTCCCAAGTGGTCAGCGCTGGATCATTCTCTAAGGGGTACACATGAGCACGATTTCAGCAGGAACAACGTCCGGAACCGCTCTTGTCAACAGTGGAGACACGACAGGGCAGTTGGTTATTCAGACCAATGGAAGCACGACAGCGCTGACTCTGGGGGCAGATCAAACCGCAACCTATGCGGCGGGTGTTATTGAGAAGAAGGTCGCAATTGCCGCTTCCGCAATTGACCTAGCTCTTGGCAATTACTTCACCAAGACGATTGCAGGTACGACAACCTTCACGGTCAGCAATGTGGCATCCAGCGGAGCGGTTAGTGCGTTTGTGCTTGACCTGACTAATGGTGGATCAGCGACGGTGAATTGGTTCTCAGGCGTCACTTGGAATGCTGCTACACCTCCGACTCTGACAGCTTCAGGCAGGGATGTGCTGGCGTTCTTTACCTATGATGGCGGCACGACTTGGAATGCGTTCGTGCTTGGACAGGGGATGGCGTAATGTCAGTCCGTGATGTTGTAATGGCCGCTGCTGGACAAGGTGCAGAGCCTCTTTTTGTTGAATCGGTCTTCTCGACCTACCTCTACACCGGCAACGGCTCGACGCAGACCATCACCAACGGGATTGATCTGGCGGGTGAGGGTGGATTGGTTTGGGTTAAAAGTCGCCCGTCAGTCGCATCACACTGTTGGACTGATTCAGCGCAAGGAATTTCTAAGAGAATTAGTTCAAACAGCTCTGGTGCTGCACAACCAAATTTTGAGTTTGTTTCGTGGAACGGCAATGGGTTTTCTTTAGACGCAGGGCAAGGTTTTACCAATACTAATGCGGTCACCTACGCATCGTGGACCTTCCGCAAAGCTGAGAAGTTCTTTGATGTCGTCACATGGACTGGGACGGGTTCAAGTCGTACTATTGCACACAATCTGGGTAGCGTCCCCGGTTGCATTATCGTCAAACGCACAGACTCATCGGCTAATTGGCAGGTTTATCACAGGTCATTAAATTTTTCCGGCGGCACAGCAGAGCAATCGCGTATTGTTTTGAACACAACAGCAGCGCAAGCGGAAGCAACTTATGGTTATTGGGATCGCACGGCTCCGACATCTACTGTGTTTTACCTTGGCGGTGACGACACTGTTAACGCCTCTGGTGGAACCTACGTCGCCTACATCTTCGCCCACAACGCAGGCGGCTTTGGCCTGACGGGTTCGGACAATGTGATTTCGTGTGGGAGTTATGTGGGGAATGGTGGAACTACGACACCTAATCAAATATCCATTGGATTTGAGCCGCAATGGTTGTTAATCAAAGCCAGTAGCACAACAAGTAATTGGGCTATGGGTGATGTGATGCGAGGAATGTACACCGAATCTGGAGGAACTGCGAAATACAGAGAACTTTTAGCAAATACGACGGGATCGGAAGGTGGTAGTGACGGGCCTGCTCCTACTTCAACAGGTTTCGCGGTTTCAAATACTGGATTACCAAACGCCAGCGGCGTTACTTACATCTACGTCGCCATCCGCCGTGGCCCGATGAAGACGCCGGAGAGTGGGACGGAGGTGTTTGTCCCTAATTACGGTTCTGACGTAACAACATACACAACCAACTTTCCACTAGATTCGGGATGGGATACTCAACTGCCGATTGGCGGTAGTACGTCAGGAACTTATATCGCGGCAAGGCTTGTTGGCAGTATGTCTTTAGTTACATCTGGTGGTGCAGGAGAAACCACTTCCGCACCCCCATCTGATTTTTGGCAATCAAATACGAGCTACAGATGGAATACCTTTGGGAATGAATGCTCAACATACGCCTTTCGCCGCGCTCCCAGTTTCTTTGATGTGGTGTGCTATACGGGGAATGCAACTCTAGGAAGGACTGTCGCACACAATTTGACGATAGCACCTGAACTGATGATTGTAAGACAAAGAACAGGCGGTGACTGGTACGTTTATAGCTCTGGAACAGGCGCCACAAAGTTTCTGGAGCTTAATGCAAGTGGTGTGGCAGTTACAGAGTCTTCTGTTTGGAACAACACCGCACCAACAAGTTCTGTTTTCACGCTTGGTGATGCGACTGGTGTAAACAGAAACAATACTGCATTTATTGCCTACCTCTTCGCTACCTGCCCCGGTGTAAGCAAGGTATTTAGCTATACCGGCAATGGGTCAAGCCAGACTATTAACTGCGGTTTTACTAGTGGCGCACGGTTTATCCTGATTAAACGCACGGATTCATCTGGCGACTGGTACGTCTGGGATAGCGCACGGGGCATTGTTGCGGGTAACGATCCCTATTATCGTCTTAATTCCACTATTTCAGAAGTTACTACCAATGACTCTGTTGATACAGCAAGCACCGGATTTATTGTGAATCAAGTCGCTGCAACAAACGTCAATGTCTCTTCAGCAACCTATATAGGGCTTGCAATTGCATAAGGAAGATCATGAACTATCGCATCCGATCAACTGGTGAAGTCAAAACTCAAGGCGACATCAGGAAACTGCACCCCAACACATCCCTGCCCCGCATCTGGGATGAGTCAATCTGTGAAGCTCTTGGCATTGATGTGATCTTTGAAGGGCCACAGGCTACCGGAGGGGATCAGTATCAGTACAGCCAATCTGCCGGGATCGAAGAGATCAACGGCAAGTGGTACACAAAGTATGTGCTTGGGCCGATCTTCGCGGATAACGATGAAGCTACTGCGGCGCAGCAGGAAGCCGCGTACAAGGCTGCTAAAGACGCAGAGCAGGCCAAGAGTGTCCGCGCTGATCGGGATGCAAAACTCGCCGCATCAGACTGGACGCAAGGCAAGGACATCGCAGAAAATATCAGCACCGCGTGGGCAACATACCGTCAAGCGCTTAGGGACGTTCCGGCTCAGGCAGGATTCCCTTGGAATGTGACTTGGCCCACACAACCGGAGTAAGACATGACTGTAACGATTGATGGGACAACCGGGATCACAACAACAGGTCTTGATGCTACCAGCCAGCAAAAGCAAGGCATTGTGGCAATGGCTGCGCTGGACGTTGACTGCTCGG
>Ga0316195_10000187_pt1 | contig 21758 bp, 17 predicted proteins | sample Phised1_MG_FD_204937 | JGI IMG/M metagenome (GOLD analysis project Ga0316195, IMG submission 204937) | Coastal sediment microbial communities from Maine, United States - Phippsburg sediment 1 | ecosystem: Environmental > Aquatic > Marine > Coastal > Sediment | place: USA: Maine | collected...
ACCCTTAACTTCAATATTCTCTTCGTAATTTATCATGGAATTAGGCGAAGTTGCAAAGGTACGACTTTGGCAACTAAATATGAAGCCGGGTTTATTATGATTTTAGTATAAGGCAAATAATAAAATACGCATTTCCAATTCGGTCTGGTTTATGAAATTGAAAGGCGGCAATTAGACATACCATATATTTTAATGGAGATTATTCTGGAAATGGAGTTTTATGCAGTATTTACTATTAGTAAAAAAAATTGGGCAAATCTAAAATGGAGGGGTTTAAAAAATCGGTATGATATAGAAAAAGGACGCATTATTCATACGTAGCAAAATTTAAATATGATCCATATACTTTTTCAGTCATATAACTTAAGGTATCCGCTTTGCCGCTATACAGCTTCCTTCTCTTTTTGATAATTCTGCCTTTGTTTGGGCATTTGATGAGTATGTAATTTATGTTCTATTAAATATTTAATGGAATTACCGGCAAAATAATTATTCCATAAGTCAATGGGATTATTGGTGTTTTCAGATAATAGGCCATTTATAGAATTTGCATTCGCGAAAATATCTTTTGAATCTAAGGAGATTAACTGTATTGTGTGAAGGTCAAAAAATAATCCATAATTCCGTTTAATGTCATAAATAACCCATTGTCTGTCACTGAAATGGGACCTAAAATGTTTGGATACCAGAGGTAATAAATCATACTCCGGCTCGGCAATAATAAAGTGGACTCCATCTTTGGAAACTTTAAATTTCATAAATGCCTCCATCTGATTTTTTTTCTTTCCCACTGCCTTTGCCAAATTATTAATCTTAAAAACGATATCATCTGTCATAAGCGTTGGGTTGAATGATTTATCTGTAACTATTTTTTGTATATAAGCGTAGAGTAGTTGTTCAATTCCATCTGTTTCACTTAAAAAAGCAAAGTAAATATTCTTCATAGCAATGTTGCTTCTTTGGCTAATGCCATTCCAAACACGTTTAGCTTTATATAATTGTGTCAAAATAATTTGTGTTTCGGTAAACAGGCCTTTTTGAACCTGATTTTTTCTTTGAATGTCAACAACTTTGATTTTCTTTTCAAATGCAATGAAAACGGAGGTTAAAAAACCGCTAAAACATCCGTCATACAATAATACCTTCTCTTTGTCCATAACTTTTAAAATAAGCTCAATTGTTTACTGATTGAATTCTGCGAAATATTTTTGGACGCCCTTTTTTTGACATTTGAAAGCTTGTCCAATTTTTTAGCATCCCTTGCACTTCCTGCAAAGTAGTTGTCATTTAATCCTCTTTTAGCCCAGAGGCTTAGTTTTTTAGTTATAATTTCATCCATCATGATTAGTATATTATCCAAAAATATGGAAAATATCCTAAATTAGGAAATATTCCTAAAATATTTTGGATATAATCCAAATTTTGTATATTTGGGAACCCATGAATGGGAAACTCTTCATTCTGACAGTAGGCGAAGTTTTATCAAATGAGTGAAAAATACGCAGATGACTATGGAAAATGAACTTACAATTAAACGATTTATAGAAATAAGGCGCGATTTAGGTTATACGCAGGCCGAATTTGCCGGTTTGCTTGGAATTCCTAACACAACAGCCGATATAGAACGTGGCCGTACCAAACTCTCCGGAAAGGTTGTTGTTGAATTGCTAAAACAGTTTAATGTGAATCCTTTATGGTTATTTGGTGACAGTAACAATCAATATTTGAATTATTCCGGATCCAGTGTTATTCCTAAAGTTGTAACTGTGGATTCTTCAGACAAGGATAATATGGTATTGGTTAATGCCAAGGCGGCTGCCGGCTATCCTCAAAACATTCAGGACACAAGTTGGTACAAACAATTACCAGCCTTTGACCTTCCACTTCCGGAATTCAGAAATGCTACATACAGGGGTTTCCAGGTTGAAGGAGATAGTATGTTACCCAATCTGCAGCCCGGAGAATGGGTATTAGCAAAGGCTGTAGAAGGATTGGAGGATATAAATCCCAATAAGATGTATGTTGTGGTACTCCATGATGCTGTACTTGTAAAGAAGATTGAGAAATTACCCGGAAATTCAAAAATGCTTTTAATTTCACTCAACGAAATATATCCTCCTTATGAAATAGAGTCAGAACAGTTGCAGGAACTATGGCAGGTAAGCAGTAAGATAACTTTTGGCGTCGATGCCACAACAGAAAAAGGGTTATTAAAACAGTTACAGGAATCCATGGAAGAATTGAAAAATCAATTGAGAAAATGACCGCCCTAATAAGAAATTATAAATATTAGAAGAGGTCAATAACCCATTTTTTCAGCTTTAATAACCAGCGGCCGTATCATCCCCACGTTTATCCGCACCTCCTTCCAGGGTGCCGTCAGGCAATACCAATATTGCATCCACTTTTCCCATGATTGGTGTACGCTCTTCATTAATTAAATAACCTTTCGATTTTAGCCCGGCTTTTAACTCATCTGAAAAACCCTCCGGTTCAAATACGATATAATCCGGTAGCCATTGGTGATGAAACCTGGGTGCGTTTACTGCTTCCTGCATACTCAAATTAAATTCATAGGTGTTAAGAATTGTTTGGGCTACCGCAGTAATTATTGTAGACCCGCCGGGAGAACCAACAACCATCCATAGCTTGCCATTTTTTTCAACTATAGTTGGGGTCATTGAACTAAGCATTCGTTTCTCGGGCGCTATACTGTTGGCTTCAGCTCCTATAAGGCCAAACATATTGGGAACTCCTGGTTTAGCGCTAAAATCGTCCATTTCGTTATTTAAAAAGAACCCTAATTCATCGCAATAAAGTTTAGAGCCGTATGCTCCGTTTAAAGTAGTAGTTACAGAAACAGCATTCCCCATCTGATCGACAATAGAATAATGCGTAGTCTCATTACTTTCCACAATATCCACCCGGCCGTGTTGCACTTCGGAGGATGGAGTGGCCGCATCAAAAGAAAAATTCTCCATACGTGCAAGTAAATACTTCCGGCTTAATAATACGTCAAGAGGAATAACGACGAAATCCGGATCGCCGAGAAAGAAGTTCCTGTCTGCATAGGCACGTCGGGCTGCCTCTGTGAACAATTGAATTGATTTGGCAGAATTATGACCAAAGTCGGCGATGTCATAAGATTCTATCATTTTAAAGATTTGATTTATCGTTACCCCGCCGCTGCTCGGAGGGCTCATAGAAATTACTTTTAGGTCTTTGTAATTGAATACCACGGGTTGTCGCCATTTAGCCTCATATCGCGCTAGATCTTCCTCAGTTACAAAACCTCCTTTATCTTGAATAAATCTGGCCAGTTTTTTGGCGGTTTCTCCTTTATAGAACTCATCCCTTCCGTTTAGTGCAATTCTTCTTAAGGTATTGGCTAGCGCAGGATATCTCAGTGTGTCACCGGCGACACATTTATTATAAAATAAAGTACTCTCCCCGTTCACACTAATTATCTGATCCCAGTATCTATCTAGCCTTTCGGCTTGTTTGGGAGTTACCACAACCCCTTTATCAACAAGTTTTATAACCGGTTCCAGAATATCTTTCATAGGTAAGATGCCAAATTTATCATGAACTTCAAAGATTCCAGCTATTGTTCCGGGTACCCCGGCCGCAGTTGCTCCCATTGTGCTCATTTCGGAAATAACATTACCAACAGAATCCAGGTACATATCCTTATTCGCAGCCAGAGGAGCCTTTTCACGATAATCAATGGCTCCTATATTACCATCACTTTTACGGTAAACCATGAACCCTCCGCCACCAAGATTTCCGGCAAATGGGTAAGCCACTGCCAGTGCGAGTTCTGTTCCAACCATAGCATCAAAAGCATTTCCGCCATTTTGAAGTATTTCTATACCGATTTTTGAAGCTTCTTCACGCGCAGAAACCACCATGGCATTTTTGCTTACCAGGCCAGTAGGCTGAGGGGGTTGTTTTTTACACTGGGAAAAAATCAGAAGTGCAAGGAGAAAAATCAGTATTCGCATATGGAAGTATATTTTTGTTTGGAAAAGTTTACCAGTTCATTAAAGAACGATGTAAATTCGACCTCAAATGCATCATAGTGTTTTTCGAGATCCATTATTGCAAAATTCATTTTACTCTTATTGTTGGTTCTTCGGTTCATGCCATTTAAAACCCTGCTTATTCCTTCCATTTTAGAATAATTAAGGAGCCAATTATCACTTATCATATAAGGCACCATGCGTTTGGTACCTTCAGGGAGGATGGTAAAATTATCCTCCAATAAATTATAAAACTGATCAACATAAATGTCCAAAGGGGTATCAGAATATTGTTTCCAGTTTTTGGCTAAAAAGTGATCATAAAAAATGTCGACTATTACCATACTGTAGTGACTGTAATTCTGATGCAATCTTTTACTGCTTAATTTAGCAATGGGGTGAGCATCTGTATAAGTATCTATTTCACGATGTAATAGGATTCCTTTTTGTATTCTGTTCGGGAGGTGTTTGTATTTGTTTCCCCTTATGCTGTCCGCAATGAAATTTCCGATGGTAATTTCGTCATCTCCAAAGGAGAGGTATATATGTGCCAAAAAATTCATATACTACGAATATAATCTTAGTGACTGAATTTACAAATTAGGAAGGGATGATAATAGCTAAGACATGTATATTTGCAAAAACATTTTGTAATTCTATGACATTAATAAAATCCATTTCAGGCATAAGAGGTACCATAGGAGGGAAGCCAAACGTGAATCTAACACCCATTGATACCGTAAAATTTGCGGCAGCTTACGGTACATGGTTAAAAGACTATTCAGGATCAGATAATTTAAAAGTTGTTGTCGGAAGAGACGCCCGGCTTTCCGGCGAAATGATCCAGAATTTGGTAGTTTCTACTTTAGTCGGACTGGGAATAGATGTTATTGACCTTGGATTGTCTACTACACCAACAGTAGAAATAGCCGTTCCCCTGGAAAATGCCGATGGCGGCATAATTCTGACAGCAAGCCACAATCCAAAACAGTGGAATGCATTAAAGCTATTAAATGAAAAAGGTGAATTTCTTGATGCTGACGAAGGTGCAATTATTCTTCAATTAGCAGAAAAAGAAGATTTTATTTTTTCTGAAGTGGATGATATTGGAAGTATCACCAAAAATGATGCTTATATAGATATACATATAGATGAGGTTTTAAATTTACCATTAATAGATGCAGAAACTATAAAAAAAGCCAAATTTAAGGTAGTCGTTGATGGCGTCAATTCTACAGGTGGTATTGCGATTCCAAAATTACTGGAAGCTTTGGGAGTAGAAGTTATTAAGTTGTATTGTGATCCTACCGGACACTTTCCTCATAACCCGGAACCTTTAAAAGAACATTTGGGAGAAATTTGTAAACTTGTTTTAAAAGAAAAGGCAGATTTTGGAATAGTCGTGGATCCGGATGTAGATCGTTTGGCATTTATTTGTAATGACGGGGAAATGTTTGGCGAAGAATACACCTTGGTTGCGTGTGCTGATTATGTACTTGGAAAAACCAAGGGAAATACAGTTTCTAATTTATCATCTTCCAGGGCACTTAGGGATATTACGCTTAAACATGGCGGTCATTATGAGGCTGCAGCTGTAGGAGAGGTGAATGTAGTAACAAAAATGAAGGTCAATAATGCCATTATTGGGGGTGAGGGTAATGGCGGAATTATTTATCCGTCAAGTCATTATGGGAGAGATTCTCTTGTTGGAACGGCTTTATTTTTAATGCTTATGGCAGAGAAAGGAGGAACTGTAAGAGAACTTCGTGATAGTTACCCAAGTTATTTCATGAGCAAAAAGAAAATTCAATTAACACCGGAGCTTGATGTTGACGGGATATTGGTCGCTATGGAAAAAAAATACAGTGCCGAGGAAGTTTCCACGATTGATGGGGTAAAAGTAGACTTTCCAGAAAATTGGGTGCATTTGAGGAAATCGAATACTGAACCGATTATCCGCATATATACCGAAGCAAAGACGCAAGCGGAAGCGGATTCCCTGGCAGACAGAATAATCGGGGAGATTAAAGTAATAGCAGGAATCTAGTATTTTAAGAAGGCCTATTCTGAAGATGGGTTGGGTTTAAAGATATTTTTCAGGCACCTTATCCCTGTGCTTCCATCGCCGGTGTGTCCAAAGGTAATATGCAGGGTTCTGTTTGATCTCTTCTTCTGTTAGCCTGAGGAACTGATTGGTAATTTCATTCTCTTCAGTTTTACTGCCTTCCAGCGCAATAGGAATAAATTCAGTCCTGTAATAGCCACGCTTCACTTTAGATACTTTGGCAAATACAACGGCATGGTCGAACTTTCTGGCGAGAACTTCCGGACCATTAAAAACAGGAACTGTAATATTCATAAACTTTGTCCAGTAATGTGCCCGGTGGGCCTCCGGTGATTGATCACTTACAATGCCATATACCCCGGTTATACCATTTTGATGATTACGTGCCATTGTTATAACCGTCTCTTTCTGGGAAATAGGTGTGGTATTCCAGATTGCCCGAATTTTTTTGATCAATTGGTCAAAATAAGCGTTTTCGATTTTTTGATAGATCGCAAATCCTTTTGATTTTACAAATCGATTTACAATAATACCCCATTCCCAGTTACCGTAATGCGGAAACATTACCAGTATGCTTCGTTTTTTTTCCAATTCCAGAAGCAAATCAATATTGGGTAAGGTATAGCGCTTGGTTAATTCTTCCTCACCGATATGTAAGGTTTTAATGGTTTCCAGGAACATATCACACATATGTTTGTAAAACTCCTTTTGTATATTTTTTTTCTCCTCTTCACTTTTATTAGGAAAAACAAGGGTTAAATTATTATAAACCACGTTTTTCCTATATCCAATAATGCGGTAAACCAAAAAATAGACGATATCGGAAAAAAAATAGAATAACCTATAAGGGAGTATGGATATGAGCCATAAAAATGGGTAGGCAATAATATATAACAGAAGTTGCATGCACAAAATAAATATGGGCAAATATAGCTATATTTAGCACTTTATAAATTGACATTTTTATGAATATGCATCTTGCTACGATTGCAATAATGGTCGTAAATGTTTTGATATCCCTCAAGGGTTTTAATGATGTTGCCTTCTTTGACCGCTATAAGTTTGCCATAGGATCGATCAAGGCAGGGCAAAAAGACAGAATGCTAAGCTCGGGATTTCTTCATGTAGATCTTTCACACCTCTTCATGAATATGTTTACCTTATATTTCTTTGCTCCTGTAGTAATTAACTGGTTTGGCTGGGAGAAGTTTTTAATTATATATTTTATCAGCCTTCTTGCCGGTAGTTTGCTCGCCCTTTTTTTTCATAAAAACGAGCCTTATTATAGCGCTGTTGGCGCAAGTGGTGCGGTGACGGGTATTTTATATGCAGCGATTTTACTGCAACCGGATATGAGACTTGGAATCATGTTTATACCTATTCCTATCCCGGCATATATTCTGGGTCTTGCATATATGTTATACTCTATCTACGGGATGAAAAAACGGTTGGGGAATATTGGCCATACAGCCCATTTTGGCGGAGCTATTGGCGGCTACGCGACAACCCTGCTTTTTATGCCTGAACTTATTATTACCGATACCTTCATGGTAATATTACTCGCTATCCCCATAATAATCCTGTTTGTTCTCGAGAAATTAGGTAAAATTTAATTGTTTCAGCATAATTTAGTAAGCTAAATCTTTCAAAAGATACAGAAAATCTAAAATATTAGGTAGCTAAATCTTACTTTTATTTAAAAAAATACGGGGTCTAGTATAACAATCCTATTCTTTTATCGTTAATAAGGTGCCCAAATTATTATAAAAAACTACTTATGTCTAAAAGAATCCCCATTTTAACAATGGCCTTTTTCGTTTTTTTTATTTCCTGCAGCGATGAAACCACTGTCTTTCAGGACGATTTACAAGAGGATGTTTTATTGGAAAACAGCCAGGCTAAGTTATTAAGCAGTATATCCTATGATAAATCCGGAGTGTTGGATATATTGGAAGAAGAACAAATTATAAACAAGTCTTTCCGAGCTTCCAAAGAAGAACTTGCAGGTGATTACCCTCTGACACTCGTAGCTCAGGTTAAATCTCCCACTTATCAAGGCAGTGATAATCTTACCGCCTCCCATGTGCATGTTGATGGTAATTTTGCCTATGTTTCTTATAACACCGCCGGGGAAGATTATTTAGGTGCGTTAGATATTATTGATATCAGTAACCCTTATAGCCCTAAACTAAACTCGCGCTTGTTTTATTTAAACGCGGATATAAATGCTCTACAGTATAAAGATGGATATTTATATGCAGTTGGAGGTGTCAACGCTGAAGCTTCTGCTACAGCTACTTCCAATTCATTTGTTGCCAAGCTCATGGTGGTTAATGGCAGGTTTGATCTTGGTTCAGGAATTGTTTATGGTTTTCAGGATGGTTTTAACGCCAATGATGTTTATGTTGATAACGGCAAAGTTTTAGTAACAAGTGGCAAAGACGGCTCATTAACCGTCTATGACCAGAATGATTTATCAGTATTAAACGAAGTGCCCTTTGCTGACTTGCGATCATTATCAATAGATAACGGATCTATTGCATTGCTTGATGCCGGGACCGGGATTACCGTTCTTGATTCAAACTTTCAGACACTTAAGGAAATATCCATATCTACGGACTTTGGTTCGGCAACGAAGAAAATCATTGATTTTAACGGGGATAAAATTATTGTTTCTGAAGGAAATAAAGGCGCTGGAGTATACAGTTATTCTTCTGGTAGCCTTCTGGAATACATCCCTATTTTGATAAACCCCGATGGAGTGGATCAATCTGATAAAGTAACCAATGCAGTTGCTGCCAATAAGGGAGTGCTGTTAATGGCGAATGGAGGCGCAGGCCTTTGCCTGTCTGAAGATAATGGCAATGCTGCAGATCTTGTTGGAATAATTGAATTAGAAGGATCTATCAACTATGTAGCTTCTAAGGATGATTATATTTTTGCCGCTTCCGGTAAAGAAGGGCTGCAGATCATAAAATTGAACAGACCTGATGCAAGTTTAGAGGCACAGTGTGCCAATACTCCCAATTACCAAGGCAGTTCAAGTTTAAATGTAGATCAGGGGCAGGACCTGGCTTATAGAGGATCTAAAAGATTTAAAAATTTCAATGTTAGTGGAAATTTACTATTATGTGGTTCCTGGACGGTCAGGGAAAAGGTTGACATTAATAGCAATGCATCATTTGCCATGTCCGGTTCCTTTGTAGTAGCAAGAAACGATAAACGCAGAAATGTAACAGTCGATCAGGGAGCTACTATGAGAATTGAGGGTGATATCACCATTTACGGAGACTTGATCCTAAATGACGGGGCCACGCTTGAATTCTTGGGCGGTGACTCCAAGGCTAACATATTTGGAAATGTGATAAAAAATGGAAATGTAACAGTCAAAGGAAGTTTTGAAGATATTAGAAATAAGTTCTAAAAAAAATCCGAAAAAATAAAAAGCCCTTACCAATTGGTAAGGGCTTTTTCTATTAGTATAACACTTAATATTATTGAAGCATTTGTGAAATTTTATCTTCAAGGGCAGGCCCTCTTAAATCTTTGGCAACTATTACCCCGTTCTCATCGAGAATAAAAGTCGCAGGTATTGACTTAACATTGTAAAGTTCAGCAATTTCATCAAAATAATTAATATTGGAAACATGGTTCCAGACCAAACCATCTGCTTCAATTGCATTGGTCCAATCTTCAGCACGTTTGTCCAAAGAAACCCCAAGAATATTCAAACCCTTGTCATGGTATTTTTTATATACCTCCACAACATTCGGATTCTCTGCCCTGCATGGTTTACACCAGGCTGCCCAAAAATCTACTATTGTCACTTTTCCTAAAACATCATGCAGCGCCAATTCATCACCGGTGGGTGTAGGTGCAACAAAATTTGGTGCCTTAGCACCAATTGTAGTGCTTGCAAGTTTATCGAGCTTAGTTTTAATACGCTGGCCAACAACAGTTTCTTTTATGGCTGGTGTAAGTGCCTCATATAATTCCATAATTTCATTTTCAGGAAGTGCTTTTGTAGCAAGTACTTTTTCTATAATTAAAGCAGATATAAGTGCCTCAGGATTTTCCCTGGCAAATTTTAATTCGAATGTTCTGGCCTCTTCCTGTAGTTCGAAGTATTCATCCCTCAATGATGTCATCGAAGCAGTATCCTGCCTTGCAGTGGCATTCATCATTTCATCTGACATAGATTTTGCCCTCTGTGCAAGGTTTCGTGATTTATCAAGGAAGTCCGCGAATAAATCATTCTGTAAGGTGCCCTCAATTTCGGCGAAAGTCAGGCTGTCTTTTTGCGCATTCACTTCAATAGTGCCATTTTCAATTACCACCGGGATATTCCCTCTCACTTTGCTGATTAACAAATAATGCAGCTCCGGCTTTGCAGAAGAGCCGGTAAATGAAAACTTCCCATTTTTTAATGCAGCTGTGTCTACTTCAATTAACTGATTAGCTTCATCGGTCTTTTTAAGGAACACTTGTGTTCCGTCCTTCAAATCACCACTTAGGGTGCCTTCCAGCTTAAATCCTTCAGGAGTTGAGTTACATGCCGCAAGTAACCCTAATAGTAATCCCGTCAATATATATTTTTTCATCATTTTTTAAATAAGATGTGCAAAGGTAATTATATATGGCAGAATAAAAAAAGTCCTTATACATAAGGTTATGTTAAGGACATCTTAATGGAGAAGGTATTGATTCAGAACTGATAACGGATCCCCAGTGCGATATCAAAGTCAAATTTATCTGAAAAATCTTCGTATCCTATAATACCTAGTTCTGGCCTTAGATCAAATGATAACAACAAAGGGATATCAAAATTATATTCTACCCCCACATTTCCTGCAACGAATGCGAAAAAACCGCCATCAGGAGTATAAGGCCCAGTAGTTCCATTCCCGGGTACAGCTTCAAATTTTGCGCTTCCAAATCCTGCACCTGCACCATAGAACCAATTGAAATTACCATCTATATGACGCACCCATTCATAAATTCCCGAAATTTTGAAGGCATCGTACTCCCTGCTGTCCCGCCAGCCCAGATTTAATTCCAACCTGTGGTATCTGCTAAGTAATCTTTGGTATGAAATTTCTGCCCCAAATCCATCACTTTCACCAAGACGAAGGCCAAGAGCGTTATCTGAAATTTCCTGCGCGCTCACAGTTATTGTTAAAAGGCATGCCAGCAACAAAAAAGGATTTAAAATTTTCATAGGTTCTGAATTTAGTTCAAGTATAAAATCACCAATCAAAAGTGGCTCTCAGCTAATAAAAACTTAATTTAGCGACTAAAATTGTTTCAGATTGAATAAAAATCTTTTTACAGATCTTCGTAATTCCCTTGCCGGTGGTTTGCATACTGATGAACTTTCCAGGGCCCTGTATGCCACAGATGCTTCAGTATATAGAAAAGTACCATTGGCTGTTGCTTTTCCAAAAGATGAAAGCGATATCACAAAACTGATCTTTTTTGCAAAGCAACACCATGTTGGATTAATACCGAGAACTGCCGGAACATCCTTAGCCGGACAATGTGTCGGCGACGGACTGGTTGTTGACGTATCCAAACACATGACTCAGATTCTACATCTGGACAAGGAAAGAAAAACTGTTACAGTTCAACCCGGAGTTATCAGAGATGAACTAAATCAATATCTGGAAGAATTCGGCTTGTTCTTCGGTCCAAATACCTCAACCTCCAACCGCTGTATGATAGGGGGAATGGTGGGTAATAATTCCAGCGGTACTACATCCATTCAATACGGGGTAACAAGGGACAAAGTCATTTCTTTAAAAACAATCCTCTCTGATGGTTCCAGAGCAAATTTCGAATCCATCACATCCGCCGAATACGGAAATAAAACTCGTTTGAAAACCCTTGAAGGAAGTATTTACAGAGAATTATATAACGAGTTACAAAATAAAAATATACAACAAAATATTAAAGAAGAATTTCCTAAAGACAGTATCCATAGAAGAAATACAGGTTATGCTGTAGATGAATTATTGCATAGCAGCCTTTTTGGAGGACCGGAGGATGAAATCAATATTTGCAAATTACTTTGCGGGAGTGAAGGAACCCTGGCATTTACCACGGAAATCACATTGCAATTAGATGACCTCCCACCTCCCATTTCAGCTATGGTCGTTACCCACTACAAAACCCTGGAAGATTGCCTGAAAGATGTAGTTCCCGTAATGAAACATAATTTGCACTTATGTGAAATGATGGATAAAGTGATATTGGATTGCACTAAAAATAACAGGGAACAATTGTCCAATCGTTTCTTTGTTGAAGGGGATCCTGCTGCTTTACTAATGCTGGAAATAAAAGACAACACACAGGCCGGTCTTGAGCAAAATTTGAAAGAACTCTTAAAAACCATTGAGAATTCAGGATTAAGCTATGCCAATCCAATTCTGAGAAACAACGATATTAATAAAGCCATAGCTTTGAGAAAAGCAGGTCTTGGCCTTTTAGGAAACATGGTAGGAGACCGAAAGGCTGTAGCATGTATTGAAGACACTGCCGTTTCTTTGGATGATTTAAAGGATTTTATTGGAGAATTTACCCAGATTATGAAAGCCTATGGACAGGAAGCTGTTTATTACGCACATGCAGGAGCTGGGGAGTTGCATTTAAGACCAATTCTTAATTTAAAACTTAAAGATGATGTTAAGCTATTCAGGGCAATTACAACGGATGTAGCTAAACTTACCAAGAAATATGGAGGATCCTTTAGCGGGGAACACGGCGATGGCATTGTCAGGGCAGAATTCATTCCAATGATGTTGGGCGAAAATAATTATCAGCTTCTTACCCGCATAAAAACCTATTTTGACCCGGACTTTATCTTTAATCCCGGTAAGATTGTGGATGCTTATCCAATGGATGAATCACTCCGTTATGAAATTGAACGCAAAGAACCGGATATCCAAACAATTTTTGACTTTTCGGACAGTGAAGGGATTTTAAAAGCTGCAGAAAAATGTAATGGCAGCGGGGATTGCAGAAAAACCCATATAGCTTCGGGGGGTATGTGCCCAAGTTACCACGCAACAAAGAATGAAAAAGATACTACCAGGGGGCGGGCAAATGCTCTGCGCGAAGTGCTAACCCATTCTGTTAAGGTAAATCGTTTTGATTCAAATGAATTAAAAGAAGTATTCGACCTCTGTTTGAGCTGTAAGGCATGTGCTAGTGAATGCCCCAGCAATGTTGATGTGGCTACGCTTAAGTCTGAGTTTTTATATCAATACCAGGAGACCAACGGATATAAATTCAGGAATAAACTATTTGCCTATAATACCAGGTTAAATGCGTTGGGAAGTGTAGCTCCGATATTAACTAATAGTATTTATAAGTCGGGTGTATTGGGGAATTTTATTAAGAAACTATCCGGGATTTCTTCTGAAAGGACCTTGCCCGAAGTTTCAAATATTAATTTCAATAAGTACCTTCAAAGCACTTATAATCAATCAGATAATAAAAAAGAGGTTATTCTGTTTATTGATGAATTTACCCGTTATCTGGATGCCAATATTGGTTTAGATGCCATTGACCTGCTAAGTAGGCTAGGGTATAAGTTAACTCTATTTCAGGCAGAAAGCGGGCGAACATTTATTTCAAAAGGGTTTTTGAATGAGGCAAAAAATCTGGCAGAAAAAAACATTTCGAAATTATTTGAATACGCACAAAGGGGTATTCCCATTCTTGGAATAGAACCTTCCGCCATCCTGACCTTCAGGGATGAATATAAAAGGTTTCATTTTGATGCGGAAAAAGTGGAAGCCATTGCTTCAAAGTCCTATCTTATTGAGGAATTCCTGTCAAATGAAATAAAAATTGGAAATATATGTAAGGAACAATTTACAAAGTCGGCTGCAACCATAAAAATTCACAATCACTGTCATCAAAAGGCATTGTCTGATCAAAAGGTGACTTTTGATGTCCTAAACCTCCCTGAAAACTATAAAGTAAGCATTATTGCTTCCGGCTGCTGTGGTATGGCCGGATCTTTTGGCTATGAAAAGGAGCATTATAAAACAAGTATGCAAATTGGGGAGTTAAAACTTTTCCCTTCTATTCGAAAATCTGGTGAAGATGTCATTATTGCTGCAAACGGCACCAGTTGCAGGCATCAGATTTTGGATGGTACACAAAGGCAGGCCCTTCATCCGATAACAATTTTAAAAAATGCACTAAACATCAATTGATTCTTCTTCCGTTTCCTTGCGATTTTGTTTTGAGGTTCTGTTCAACTCCAAAGCGCTAATTAGCTCCGTTAGATCCATTGACTTTAATTCTTCATCTGCAAAAAAGGGAGAAAGCTTATCGTGGCTGTAATTATAGATTTTCCATCGCTTGAAAGAATATTCCAGGGCGCTTAGGTGTTCAACCCAATCCCCGGAATTCAGATAGGTACATTTTCCGTTCCGGGTTTCAAGGATTTCCTTTTTGGGCCGGTGAATATGACCGCAGACCACGTAGTCGTAGCCCTTGTCTATAGCAATTCCCGAAGCCATTCGTTCAAAATTTTCAATATATTTTCCAGCGCTTTTTCCGCTTTTTTTTATTTTCTCCGCAAGTGAATATTTTTCCTTTCCCAATTTTGATAAGCGCCAGTTTATAATTCTGTTTATTTGGAGTAACATTTTAAATCCGGGACTTCCCAGTTTTGAGAACCATTTTATGTGCTGGATGGAAACATCAAATACGTCTCCATGAAAAAACCAGGCTTTTTTGCCATCCAGCTCTAAAATTAGTTTGTCTCGGATACTAATACTCCCAATTAATGTTTTGCCAAACTTGCGTATCATCCCATCATGATTCCCGGTAATATATATTACCTCGGTGCCATTTGACGCCATACTTATAATCTTTTTTAGAATCCTTAAATGAGAAGGAGGGAAGTAATGCTTGTTAAATTGCCAAATATCAATTATATCGCCATTAAGAATTAATTTTTTTGGGTTTATACTGCTCAGATAAGCCATTAATTCTTCTGCATGGCAATCTAAAGTGCCCAGATGGACATCTGATATGACTACTAAATCGATATTCCGCTTTTTCAAATAATGGGGATTTATTTTTACTGCAAAATTAGACCTATTAACATGATCTCATTTTAAGCCGGAGTGAATATTAGATATATTCTAGGTTAAATTTGTCATGAATATGAAGTCATTTGTTAACTGAATATTAAGTGGCAGGCCGTTTTTGGTTTCCCATCATATAAAATCTATCTTTGACTTCTGTAAAAGGGAGTTGATCCTCTTAATTGTATACCAGAAAGACAATTATTTATGGCCGGAAATACGTTTGGAACACTTTTTAAGCTCACTACTTTTGGAGAATCGCACGGTATGGCAATTGGGGGTGTTTTAGATGGGTGCCCATCGGGAATTACACTCGATCTGGATGCTGTCCAATATGAATTAGACAGGAGAAAACCTGGACAATCGGCAATAGTCACCCAGCGTAAAGAACCGGACACCGTGGTTTTTTATTCCGGTATTTTTGAAGGTCGAACTACCGGAACTCCAATAGGTTTTGCTATTCATAATACAAATCAGAAGTCAAATGACTATTCGCACATAAAGGACTCCTATAGACCGTCCCATGCGGATTATGTATATGATAAAAAGTATGGTTTTAGAGACTATAGGGGAGGGGGAAGAAGTTCTGCCCGCGAAACGGCCAGTCGTGTTGTTGCAGGGGCTATTGCAAAACAATTTTTAAACGGCATTAGTATAAATGCTTTCGTCTCACAGGTTGGTTCTCTTCGACTTGATAAGGATCATTCAAAATTGGATTTAAAATTAACTGAAAATAATGCAGTGCGCTGTCCGGACCCTGACACCGCTGCGAGGATGGAAAAATATATCAAAGAAATTCGGAAAGAAGGCGATACCGTAGGCGGGATTATAAGTTGTATAATAAAAAATGTTCCTGTAGGCCTGGGGGAACCTGTTTTTGATAAGCTTCATGCAGATCTGGGCAAAGCAATGTTATCCATTAACGCGGTTAAAGGATTTGAATACGGTAGTGGTTTTGAAGGTGTAAAGATGAAAGGAAGTGTTCATAATGATCAGTTCAAAGCTGATGGCAGTACAATTACCAATAACAGTGGAGGCATTCAGGGAGGTATCAGCAATGGTATGGACATCTATTTTAACGTTGCCTTTAAGCCGGTGGCTACGATCATTCAGCCTTATGAAACGATTGACAAAGATGGAAACATGGTTAAAACACAAGGCAAAGGCAGGCATGATCCCTGTGTTGTACCAAGAGCAGTACCAATAGTAGAAGCAATGGCAGCATTAGTATTAGCGGATTTCACTCTTCTTAACAGGACCATCAAATTATAAACATGCTTTTTTAGGGGCTTTAGCGTCAAAATACTATCTTACTAAACTAAATATTTTTTTATGAGGAAACTGGAGTTGCATTGGCAAATCCTGATAGGGATGATCTTGGGAATTGTTTTTGGTTTTGGAATGACCTATATCGAATGGGGTCGTGACTTTGTCCAGGACTGGATCAATCCTTTCGGTACTATTTTCGTTAAACTACTAAAACTTATTGCAATTCCTCTTATTCTTGCCTCCTTAATAAAGGGGATTTCTGATTTAAAGGACATATCAAAATTCAGGAATATAGGCCTTAGAACAATGGGTATCTATATAACTACCACAATAATTGCGATAACCATAGGGCTGGTATTGGTAAATATTATCAAGCCGGGTGAAGGCATTTCAACGGAAACAATTACCAAACTAACAGAGACCTATGCCTCAGACAGTGGGGTGACCTCTAAAATCGAAGAGGCAACAAGGCAAAAGGAAGGAGGACCTCTGCAATTTTTACAGGATATGGTACCCGATAATGCATTTGGGGCCCTAAGTGATAATAGTTTGATGCTTCAGGTCATATTTTTTACCATATTCCTTGGGATATCGATGCTGTTAATTGGCGAAAAAAGATCAAAGCCACTCAAAAAGTTCTTTGATTCCCTGAATGATGTGGTGCTTAAAATGGTAGATTTAATTATGCTAACTGCACCGGTTGCGGTTTTTGCGTTATTGGCCAATGTTGTGGTATCATCCGGAGACCCCGATCTATTACTGGCATTATTGAAATATGCAGGTGTAGTTGTTTTAGGGCTTTTTTTAATGATCGTTTTTTACTGTATTGTGGTGGCAACATATACCAAGAAAAACCCTTTCTGGTTTCTCAAAGAGATAAGTCCGGCTCAGTTATTGGCCTTTTCCACAAGTTCGAGTGCAGCTACACTGCCGGTGACCATGGAAAGGGTGGAGGAACATATTGGGGTGGATAAAGAGGTTTCCAGCTTTGTATTACCTGTAGGAGCCACTATCAATATGGATGGCACCAGTTTATATCAGGGTGTTGCGGCTGTTTTTATAGCTCAGGCCCTTGGTTTTGATCTTACACTGAGCGGTCAACTGACCATTGTCCTTACCGCTTTGCTCGCATCTATTGGTTCTGCTGCAGTGCCCGGAGCGGGAATGGTGATGCTTGTAATTGTTTTGGAATCCATTGGTTTTCCATCAGATAAACTGGCTATTGGGCTGGCACTTATTTTTGCAGTAGACCGGCCATTGGATATGTGCCGGACTATTATAAATATTACGGGAGATGCTACCGTTGCGATGGTAGTTGCCAAATCTGTAGGTAAACTAGGGAAACCCCATGTAAAAGAGTGGGATGACTTGTACGAGAAGGATAAAAATAATTAATAAAGTTAATCAATATACTTTGGGCTTTGGGTTGTTTTTTTCTGCCTTAGCAATTGTCAATCAATAAATTTTGCTTTCAGTTCCGCAGTAGGGATCATACATTCATTTTGTTTTCCAAACCATTTATACCTGTTTTTTGCTATGAGGTCATAGAACCAGTCCCTTACCGGCCCGGGGATCAATGCAAAGACCCCAAGTAATTTAAAACCACCTCCAAAGGTTTTCCCTATTTTTAAAACTGCTGTAGACTTAGTATAGTAGGCAATATTAGGCTCATAAAGGATTATGGAATCCACCTTAGATGTATCTATTTTTCGATCTTTAATGAATTTCTGACCGATTTCACCTTGTAATGGGGCATAACGAAAGAGATCCTTTTTGTCATGTTTAATAATATATTGAATGGAACCGTTGCAAAGATTACATACGCCATCAAAAAAAACTAGTTGTTTGCCTTCCGGTATTTTCATAGTGCAAAAATACAATTCAAATTCTTGAAAACATTAGCAATAAGCCACTAAGAAGGAAATTCAAACCCTTTTATTTTTTTCCTTCAACCAATTCCAGTTGGTCCGTACTCACATTGGTCGTAAACATACCATAATTAACTACCGCCTTATTTTTCTCAAGTTTATCTATACTTCCTATAGCCCGGCCATCATGCATTCGTACCCGGTCACCAATTTTAAATACTGGTCTCGGTTTGTTTTTTTTCTTTAATTCGGCCTTTCTGTTGTCAATTTTCTTTTTCTCCCGAATTACTTTTACTTCTTTTTTTACTTCCTCTGCTGTTTCAATCTTTTTTTGCCGTTCTATTTTGGCCTGGTCGGCAGATTTCTTCTTTCGCTTGCTATTTTCAGTTTCCACTATACGCAATAGTTCAGAGACCAGAATTCGTTTCTTTTTATCAAGAAAATATTTTTCAGCTGCGGTATTTACCTTATTACCCAAATAGATCATTCTTTGGTCATGGTCATACAATTCCTGGTAATTCTCCAACTTCGATTTTACTTTTGCATTTAGTTTTTCCAGCCTCATTGCCTCATCCCGGGCCTTTGATTCTTCTTCCTGCAGCCTCGAACCTGTTTGAGCCATTTTATTGCGTTCTTTTTGCATTTTGGCTATGGTTGCATCAAAACGTAATTTGCCACGTTCCACCTTCTTCTTGGCTTTATTGATTAAATTGTAGGGGATACCATTTTTCTGGGCTACTTCAAAAGTAAAAGAACTTCCGGGCTGTCCTAGTTCGAGTTGAAAGGTGGGTTCCAGAGTTTTGGAGTTGAACAACATATTGGCATTTGTAATATGTGGTAATTCATCTGCCAAAGCCTTTAGATTTGAATAATGGGTGGTAATTACACCAAAAGCCTCTCTTTCGTAGAAAACTTCTAAAAAAGCCTCGGCAAGGGCCCCGCCTAATTCAGGATCACTTCCGGTGCCAAATTCATCAATAAGAAAGAGCGTATCCTTATTACATTTCTTAAGAAACTTATTCATGTTCTTAAGTCTGTAACTGTATGTACTCAAATGATTCTCAATAGATTGATTATCTCCAATATCAGTAAGAATATTTTTAAAGAGACAAATGGAACTTCGCTCATGAACGGGTATCAGGAGTCCGCTTTGCAACATTAACTGCAGCAGGCCTATTGTTTTTAGTGTAATGCTCTTTCCTCCTGCATTGGGTCCGGAAATTACGATGATTCTATTCTCTGGATGTAACTCTATGGTCTGTGGCCATGTTTTTTGCCTGCTTCTTTTATTGGATATAAAAAGCAAGGGGTGGTAAGCATCCCTCAGATAAAGCCTGTTAACATTGTTTATTTCGGGCAAAACAGCATTCATTTCATCTGCGTATTTGGCTTTGGCCGCTGTAATATCCATTTGTATCAGGAACAACTGATAGTCATGCAGAAGGTATTCATAGGGTCTGATCTGGTTTGTCAATTGATTAAGAATCCGTTGAACTTCCTCTTTTTCATCAAATTCAAGATTATTGAGTTCCCTGCTGAATTTTAAGGAAGCTTCAGGTTCTATATATACGATGCTCCCGGTTTTGGAAGTACCCATTACAGTACCCTTTACCTTTCTCCTGTACATTGCCTTAACTGCCAACACACGGCGGTTTTCTACCACTGATTCACGGATTTCGTCCAGGAAATCGGCCGCCTGGCAGTTATTCAAAGCGGTATTAAAACTTTGATTGATTTTACCCTTAACCTGGTTTATTTGGTTGCGGATGGTTTTCAATGCTTCAGAAGCATTGTCTTTGATCTCTCCAAAACGATCAATAACCAGATCAATATTAGTAGTTATGTCGGTATTGGCTTCAATATTTTCTGTTTGTGCAAATATTAAAGGATAATAATCCTTAAACTTTTTAAAGAATTTTTTGTGTGCAGCTACCGAAGTACATATAATGCCAATCCTTCGAAAACCTGCAATTTCCAAAGTTGTATTTTCTATTTTAAGTAGTTGTAATTCAACATTTATAGTTTCAAATCCGTGATTGGGAATTCGATTATCATTGCTAAATGAAGCCAGGTATTCAGAAGTTTTCCCTAGTGTATTTAATAGCTCTGCTCTGTTGGAGATTGGTTCAAGGGCTGTCGCATTTACCTTTCCCAGTTCAGTACTGCATCTTTCTTTGAGTTGCTGTAATACCAGCGGGAACTCTAAATCCTCTAAGGTTTTTTTATCTATCATTTGCATTGCTATGAATTGCAGATGGCAAAGGTATGGAATAGGGGCGATTTTGAAAATTCTACAAAACAATGAGTATAAGTCCTTATGAAAACCAATTTATCAGCAAAAGAATACCTGGAAAAACGGTGTTGATTTTATCATTAAAGGCAATAATCCCCTATAAATAGGTGTTTAGTAACTATAGAATGACCGTTTGCGTCTTGTGCTTAGCATAAAATTTTTTATGAGAAAATATTACTTTACAACTTTTTTCCTTATTTCACTAGTAACTATAGTGAGCTGCAATGCTACCAGGAATATAGAGATATCAACTATGGAGCCCGCTCCGGTTACCCTTTCGCGCAATATTAAAAGAGTGGGGATCATTGGTGGAGAGGTGCATGTAAAAGAGGATAACGAACGAACCGGACTAAACCTGCTTATTTCCCGAGAGAACCAACAGCTTGCCCTAAAAGCAAAGGATGCTGCAATTACTGGATTATTTGATGAGCTTTCCAGCGATAAGCGATTTGACACCATAATATTACTCGAAGACATAGTCCAAAATGGGGAAGATCTTCAAAATTATGGAAATTATCTTAATTGGGACACCGTTGAATCATTGTGCAGGGAATATAGTGTAGATGCTATTTTTTCCATGGCTTATTATGAGTCGGATACGAGAGTATTCTTGAAGAAAACCACGATGGAACAACCAAATTTAGTGCGTATAAAAACGAAGGTTTCGGCTCAACAGATTACCCTTGAAACTTTAATTGAAAACGGATGGCGAATATATGACTCATCAAGTAAACTTCTTATCGATGAATTTACGTTTAACAATCAGATTGTTTCAACTGCAAAGGGGCTTCGCCCATATGAAGCCTTACAAGCAATAGAGGGCAGGACGGAAAGCATATTAGAACAGGGGAAAAATACCGGGAGTTCCTACGGCTCCAGATTACATCCCTATGAGCACAGTGTTACCAGAGACTATTATGTTCGGGGTACACCTGGCTTTGAACAGGCCGAGGTCTTTACGTTAACCGGGGATTGGGATGCTGCAGAGGACCTTTGGAAAAAGGAAGCAGAAAATCCAGATTCTAAAATTAGCGGCAAAGCCTGTTATAACCTGGCTGTCCTGAATGAGCGCAACAAACGTCTGGCAGATGCCATGGAATGGGCAACGATGGCTTACTCTAAATATAAGACAAAAAA
>Ga0316195_10000188_pt1 | contig 21734 bp, 15 predicted proteins | sample Phised1_MG_FD_204937 | JGI IMG/M metagenome (GOLD analysis project Ga0316195, IMG submission 204937) | Coastal sediment microbial communities from Maine, United States - Phippsburg sediment 1 | ecosystem: Environmental > Aquatic > Marine > Coastal > Sediment | place: USA: Maine | collected...
GTCAGGCCCAGTCCCTGGACGCCGGACCCTTGCAGAATTGCCTTGGGTCGATGACTGAGGTCCGTCAGGCCAACGGCGCAGTCTCCCTCTGGCGGCTCGAACCGCTCGACCACCGGCCAGCCGCCCAGTTCTGTTTCAACTGGTCTTCCTGCCCACTCAGGCAGCGTTATGGCTCGCGCATGCGTTATCACGCCTTCATCCTCTCGCCCGAAGGATCGTAAAAGGGCGGCTTCGCAAATGCCGCTTCGACCTCACGGCCCTCTTCAATCCAGAGCCTGACCTTGCCGCCTTCGCGCCAGTCTTCATCGGGCTCAACCAGAGCCAAGCCGATGGTCTTGTCGAGCAATGGGCTGTAACGAATGGACGTTACACGGCCGAGCTGGCGGGGGCCCTTGACCACCAGGGCGCCGTCCAGGACCGGCGACCTGCCTTCCAGGCTGAAAGCGATGAGCTGCTCCTTGAGCGGCCTGTCCGAAAACAATTGCAGCATCGGCTTGCCGACAGTTTCCGTCTTGTTGCGATTCAACATCCAGCCGAATGACGACTCGAAGAGATTGGTGAACCCATCGGTATCGAGACCCGGCACCGCGTGTCCCTTTTCCAGTCGGCAGATGTTCAGGCACTCGATGCCGAATGGAACCAGCCCCAACGGTTTGCCGGCTTCCAGGATTCGACTCCACAGGTAGCCGGCCTGGCTGGAAGGGCAGAGCAACTCGTAGCTCAACTCGCCGACAAAGCCCATGCGCATGGCGATGACGTCGATCCCGGCAACCTTCATCCGAGCCCAGGTCAGGAACGGCAGCGCCTCATTGGAAAGGTCGGCGTCGGTCAGCTTTGAAAGTATCTCCCTGGACTTCGGTCCAGCGAGGTTCATGCCGGCGCGCGTTTCCGTCAGGTTCACGATGTTGACCTGCCAGTCTTCCTCGCGGCACCACCTGGAAAACCATTCTTCGGTCAGTGGCGCCCGACCCGCCAGGGTCGTGACGAAGTAATCGTCGTCTCCCATCTTGAGAATTACGCCGTCGTCGAGCAGTACGCCTTCCTCGTTGCAGGAAGAGCTGTACAGGATCTTGTTGCCGGTCAGGCTGCCCACCTCCCTGGTCATGATCCTGTTGAGAAGCCTTTTCGCATCCGGCCCGAAGACACGAAACTTTCCCAGCATGGAGACGTCGCAGATGCCGGCAGCATGGTGGACCGCGAGACTTTCGGCCTCTTCGTTCCCGAAGTCCATCATCCGGATCCAGCTGCCCAGTCGCATGGGCTTGCCGCCATGCGCGAGTTGCACGTGGTGAAGCGGTGAACGCTGCGGATTATCGTGGTGCCCGAAGGCCATGGAACCCATGCTCATCGATGAGACGGGCGGGCGGGTCGTGGGCAGTACGCGCGATCCGAGCTCCGGCCGCTTCCTGGCGAGCAGATGCGCGAAATTGGCCTCGCACATTCCGCCCTGGCAGGCCCCCTGGGTAGCGGTCGTATACCGCTTGCACGTTTCGATGTCGCCGAACCCTTCTTCGATTGCCTGCTCGACGTTCTTCTCGCTCACATCATGGCAATAGCAGACAAAGGTCTTCGATTTCTTCTCGTCTTCGGTCGAGAGGGGCTGCGCAGAAACGGTCCACGCCGGCGATGAACCCTCAAACGCCTGTCCAGCCTCCGGCTCGGTCGCCCCGATCTCGATGCCAAGGCTTTTCAGAGCCCTGGCAGCCGCGGTCCTGGCTTGTGCCTTGATCGCCTCGGGGTCTTCAAGACCGAGCAGCCTCCCGGCCGCCTGGTAGGCTGGCGGAATGTTTTCGGGCAGGTAGAAGTTCCGTCCGGAGTCGTAAGTCATTCTGGCTCCGGCCTGACCCAGCAGCTTGTGGCGCGGGTAGCGACCGGATGAGGCGACGATGGTGTCGCAAGGCACGTCTTGGACGTCAGACCCGTCCGGCTTCGCCAGTGTCGCGCCGTTGACTCGTGTCCGCCCGCGGGAGCCCGTTAGCGTATAGCCGCTCCAGATCCTGACGCCCTTGTCGGAAAGCCTCGTCCTGAGGGCTTCATCCCCGCCGCTCCTGCGATAGTCGACCAGCCCCGCCAGCTTGATGCCCTTGTCCATCAATTCAAGCCCGACGCGGTACAGGTAGTCATCTCCTCCGGCGAGCAGTATCAGGCTGCCGGGCTTGATGCCCCAGAGGTGAATGAGCCTCTGCGCTGCTTCAGGCAGGATGATTCCGGGCCGGTCGTTGTTCTCGAACAGCATGGGCATCGAACCTGCCCCGGTTGCGACGACGGTAGTACCGGCCCGCACGTGGTAGACGCGCTCCAGCACGCCCTGTTTTCCATCGCCGCCGCAGGACTGAACGCAGATGGTCAGACCGTCCGGGTAGATCGCCGACACCCAGGTGGACGTGAGGACCCTGACATTGCTGTGCGCCAGCAACCGGCGGATCGATTCTTGCGCACGGCGGTATCCCGCTTCGCCCTGGAAGGCTTCGAAACCTCCCAGCCACGCGTCAGCCTCGGCCAATACCACCCTGATCCCAGTTTGCGCCGCGGTAATGGCGGCCTCGATTCCTGCGAGGCCGCCGCCCACCACCAGCATCTCCGGATTCAGGTTCACGGCGTCAAACTCCGGCTTCTTTGCGAGCGGTTTGACGGTGGCCATGTTGCCGGGCATCGCACGGAAGACCTCCTTGACCCGCTTCCACAGCCACTGGGGCTTGTAGAACATCTTGTAATAGAAGCCCGTAGGCATGGCCCAGGAGAACGAGCCGGCGAGCGCCTTCGGGTCGAACTCGACGCTGCCCTGAGGCTCTACCGCCATGCCTTCCCTGACCGATGTCTGGCACGTCTTCACATGCATTCGCCCGTCCACGCTCATCGTGCAGCGCGAGCATTGGCCGCTCAGGCAGGACGGTGCACGGCGGCGGTGGTACTTGAACGAGCGTGAAAACGTGTCGATGCCGGAAGCCAGCAGCGCTGAGGCAACCGTGTCCCCTTCGAAAGCGTCGACCTGTCGCCCCCGGTAGAAGATCCTCACGCGTTTCCCGCGATCGGTAACCTGGGTCTTGCTCTCTGGCAGGCGGCCGGTCATGGGGCTATTCCTTGGAGATTTCATGAGTGACGGTGTTCCGCCTGACCTTCAGCCAGCTCCGGCAACCCATGGCGTGATACCACCACTCCTCCTGAACGCCTGACATGTTCTCGTTGAAGTAGAGGTAGTCGCACCAGGCCTTCACATCCGCTTCCGGCTTGGGAGGTTGCTTGCACTCGCCGCCGAACTTGAATTCATAGGGGCTGCGGCGCCCGCAGTTGGGACAGTCAATGAGGAATGGCATGAGCAATACCGGTCAGATGATGATTTCCCGAACCCGCTGCCTGTTGTAGAACCGGTCGAGTCCAAAGTGCTTGATCTTCTCGGGTACTTTTCCGGTCGCGATGTACTCGGCGGCGTATTTCCCGCAGGCTGGCGTCGACTTGAATCCGTAATAGCCCCATGCGATGTCGAGCGACAGGCCCTCGATCCCGCTTGGGCCCATGACCGGGGCGGAGTCCCCGGTGCAGTCGCACAAACCGGACCAGCTGCGCACGACCCGGACGTGGGCAAGGTCCGGAAAGTATTCGAGGATGAAGGCGACGCGTTCCGAGCACTCCTGCCACGTGGTGTTGGAGTTCCATGACTGCCAGGGGTCCAGCTGGCCGCCGAGGATCAAGTCGCCCTTCAGGGTCTGCTGCGTATACCAATGCAGGCGCGGGGAGGCGACGTAGTAGTCGAGGAATGGCGCCATCACTTCGGTGGTCATCACCTGCATCGGGATCGTGACCACCGGGAATTTCACTCCGAGCATGCGGGCAATCTCGGAAGAGTAGCCGCCGACGGCAACGTGCACCTTGCCGGCAGCGATGTTGCCGGCAGTCGTCCTCACGCCGGTGACTTTCCCGCCCTCGATATTGAATCCCGTGACTTCGACCCCGGCGCAGATGTCGACGCCCCATCGGGCAGCAGCCTTCGCGTAGCCCCAAAGCGCAGCGTCGTGATGGACTGTTCCGCCTTCAGGGTGGAATTGGGCACCGAAGATCGGCAGCGCAGTTCTGTCGCTGACGTCCAGGGATGGGACCATCTTCTTGATCTCTCCCGGGCTCAGCATGTCGATCTTGATGCCGGCGCGGCGCTGGGAATCGCTCAGCATGCGCATGGCGGCGAGTTCCCCGTCGCTGTGGGCGAGCGCGATGAGACCCTTCTTCTGAACCAGAAGGTTCCATTCCAGCTCGGCGCTCAAGCCGTCCCACATCTCCAGGCTTTCCTTGTAGAAAGGCAGGGTCTCGTGCGCGCGCTTGTTGGAACGGACCATTTCGGTGTTGCGACCGGAGCCGCCAAAGCCGATATAGCGGCGCTCCAGGACGGCAATGCGCTTTACATGGTGGTATCTGGCAAGGTTATAAGCCGCTGCAAGGCCGTGCAGCCCACCACCGATGATGATCACGTCATAGTGTCTTTCCGGTTGCTTGTAGCGCAAGACTGGCTGTGTGGTCAGCATTGGCGGTCCTGTACGGAGAATGCCCCCGGGTTCGCAAACAGTATCAGCGGGAAGCCCGCTAGGGCCAAGGGAACGGCGCCACGTCGAGACCTTCCGTGCCCGGCGTCTAGCCCCGGCACATTGGCGGTCATCGCCGCCGCAACCTCACGGAGCCCGGTGTGTCGCCCGTCTCCGACATCATTGGAGTCAAGTCCGGAACCAACAGGGCCAGGGGTGCGACGTGCCATCCGCCCGCATGGTCATACCGGCCCATCGTCGAGCGGAGCTGCTGCACTGGCGCGGCTCCAACTCGCCGACGCGGCCACGCGAGCGGCGAGTTCTTGAGGAGGAACCGGCGCGTGTGGCGCGCACATGCGCGCTGCGAGGTCGCCACGCGGGAGGCTCGGCCCCCGCGTGGCGGCAGCGCCCGACGGTCTTTGGTTCCTCGCGAGGGCGAGGAACCAAAGCAGGGCACCTGCAACTGTCGGGCTGCCACGATCAGATCAGAACGTCTTGGTCAGCGACGCGCCGATGGTTCGCGGAGCATGGTAGGCCTCCTGGATATACCCCAGGGTCTGTGTCAGATCGAACGCATAGATCCGATAGACCTGGTTGGTCATGTTCTTGGCCCACGCCGCGAGCTCCCAGCTCTTGACGGGGATCCAAGAAACGCGTCCGTTCAGCTGATAGCTGGGCCCCTCTTTCAGGCCAGGCTGATTCAGATTGTCGAAATACACCGATGAGCTGTAGTTCGCGTCAAGCTGGAACGCCAGGTTGCCGCCGTTGGCAAGATCCACCGTGTAGCGTGCCATGGCGTTTGCCGCGAAATCGGGCGCCAGCACCATCTTGCGGTCATAGATCGCGCCCGACCCGTCCTGGACATTCTTCACCTTGGTATTGAGGAATGCCACCCCGGCCGAGACCAGCAGGGACTTGGTCCAGTAACCGCTGTATTCAAGTTCCGCGCCATCGATCTTGGCATCGGCGTTGAACAGCAGCTGGTCAAGATTGCGGAACACGAACGCCTGGTAGTCCTTGTAGTCGTAGTGGAACAGGGCGCCGTTGAGGCGATGGCGGCGGTTGTCGAACTCCGACTTGAAGCCGACCTCATAACTGGTGAGCTTTTCGGGCTTGACCGAGTACGCATCCAGGGCGATCGGGGCAAAGCCGCTGTTGAAGGTGCCGGCCTTGTAGCCGGACGAGACGCCGCCGTACACCAGCGTGTCGCGAGTCGGGGTCCACACCAGCTTGGCAAGGTAGGAGGTGTCGGTGTTCTTCTGCTTCGCGAGGTCTCCGATCGTCGAACTGTCGTAAACCACGCCGCCGGGAATGACCCCGAGCAGGAAGGTCTGCGACATGTCCTTCTTGTCGTCCGTGTACCGCAGGCCGCCGATGACGGAGAGGCTATCGGTCAGCTTGTAGTCGACCTGGCTGAACGCGGCCCATGACTTCGTCTGAGTATCGAAGGCAGTCGTCCCCGACGGGGTGCCAAAGAAGATGCCGGCGACCGGACCGGTGAGCGCCTGCGAGCCGTCCGTCTTGAGGTCGAAGTAGTACAGCCCGACGTTCCACTTCAGCGCCGCGCCACCGCCTTCGAGCCGGAATTCCTGACTGAACTGGTGGGTGTTCGAGTCGAACAGCGTGAAGCAGAAATCGGCGGGTGCGCTGTCGCAATCCTGACGCTGCCTCTTCTTGAAGTTCTGGGCGTTGGTGATCGAGATCAGTTCGACACCTCCAAGGCCGACATTGAGGCGCGCCGTGCCCGCGTTGTAGTCCGAGTTGACGTACAGGCCCGGACTCACGTTGATGTCATTGAGATTGCTTGTACCGACGACGACATTGCGATTGGCTTCGTCGACCTGAGCCAGACCGTCGGAGCCGATAAACGAAGGCGCGTAGCGATAGGGGTTGCCGCCCTTGTTGCGGTTGCTCGACGATTCGACCGACACCAGCAGGCTCGAACCTTTCGATATGTCGAAATTGAGCTGGCCGCGAACCGCCTTGAGATCGACCTGGTTGGCGTCTTCCGCGCCGGGCGCCGTGTTCTGGTTCTGCTGAATTCCGTCGTTACGGCGCATCATCACGGAGAGGCGAGTCGCAACCGATTCGGTGATGGGCCCGCCGATCGCTGCTTCGAGATTGAGATCACCGTACGAACCGCCGCTGCCCCGCACAAAGCTTTCAAACTCGTAGGTCGGCTTCTGCGTGATGTAGTGGATCAGGCCGCCTGTGGCGTTCCGTCCGAACAGGGTGCCCTGCGGTCCCTTCAACACCTCGACACGGCCGACATCGAAAAGCTGGAAATCGAGACTGGCCAGCGCCCCCTTGTAGACTTCATCCACATAGACGGCCGAAGGGCTCTCGTTATAGTCGCGGAAATCGTTGAGCCCGACGCCGCGGATGGCAATGTTCGGAATGTTGCCAGTGCCGAACACCGGCGAAATCTTCAGGCCACTCGTCATGTCGGCAATGTCGTTGCTGGTCTGAACCCCCGCCTTCACGAGTGAATCGCCAGAGATGGCGGTGATCGCAACCGGCGCAGTCTGGGCGGCCTGCGGACGTTTTTGCGCGGTCACGATGACCTGCTCAAGCTGCCCCGTCGCCTGGGGGGCGTCCTTAGCGGCCGGCGCCTGTTCCTGATTGGCCTGCGCTACCTGCTGATTGGCCTGCGCTACCTGCTGGGTGGCCTGCACTTCTTCCTGATTGGCCGCTCCTGCCTGCGCCGCTGCTTGCGACACAGGGAAGAGTGGCATGAGGCCTAATGCAATGAGGACCTTCGCATAGCTGCGCTTGAGCGCGAACGCTTCAACTCGCTTGGCTCCTCGGCCCTTGATGCCCGTCCTGTCTTTCATGGTCTCCTCGCAAATAATTGACTGATGTTCAGAGAGGTCCGCGCTTGCCTTGTGGCCAAGGACCGGTATGCCTCGACGCTTTTGATCGCCGAGTGCGCGGGGGAACGTATCAGCGAAGTACGAGAACAGAATTGCGAATTCGCGCCGCCGTTTTGTTTTTGGGCGCCACCGATGGACTTGGCTTGCCATCGCTGAGGAGAAGTTCGCGGGCCGGCGTTGCCCCTGCTTGTTCGTCGTCTTGATGATGCGTTGCAGAAGCGCTACGCCCCGCAGGTTGACGGGGCAGTTTCCGCACAGCAGCCTCGCACACACAGGTGAGGTTCCGTCGGGAAACCCAGACGGGCAAAACGCAGCACTGCCCGGGTTGCTCGGGAACGTGGCCGCAAGAGCCCGCAATCAACCGCTCCGGCAGGAGCGGGACAAGGTCCTGCAGTGCAGCAGACGAGACATTGCAGCAGGCGAGGCGTGCATCCTGAAAATCCGCACGCCCCCCCACTCGCCTCGGCGGGTCGTCGGGGACGACGGCCACCGGCGGCACCCGTCGGTTGGCCAAGAGGCCCCGCTACCGTTCGCGGCGATGACATCGCCCGGTACGGTGTGCACCGATCGTGCCTAACGCCATTTCGGGCAATGCGACTGGCGGCGAGAGCCGTTGACGCGCTTCGGGACGGAACGGCCGCCAGTCGTCTCTAAGCTCTGACGCTGGAGGGATCAACCGGCTTTCGCCAGATCTTGTAGACGCCAACCGTCAGCAGCGGGACCATGTAAACAACAAGAAACCCCCACGCAAGGTTCCCGTAGCCCTTTGCGACCAGGTCTGCAATGCCGTAGCTCGCCAGTGCCATGCTTGCTATCAGGGCGCCACCGGCGACGATGGCGTGAGTCATCGGTGCGCATTTGCAACCGCGCCGCTCCATTGACCAGGCATCGAGTCGCTCGTTGACCCCTTGCAGCAGCCCCGCCACAGTTTGAATGATCATGGCAAACAAGACGATGATGTATGCGAGCGTGAGCCATGGGCTGGCAAGCTTGCCAAGCATCCAGTACGTCGGCAGAGCCTGGTCCAGCGACTGAGGGTAGGCTGCCATGAACGTGAGATGGAACACGAGTGCCGGCAAAGCGCCCACAGCGCCCGCAGCGAAGGCACTGACGAGGGCCTCACCCCGCGTGGTGATGTCCCGCGCGGAATACAGCAATGCTGGAATGACCGCGACTGTGTAGAGCATGTATTGCAGGCCGCCGACGAGCCAGTTGCCCTTCGAGGGCGCGTCGCGAAAGGCAGTGCTGATCGATTCGTGATACTGGATGAAGGTGAGCACACAGAAGATGGCCAGAACCGCCGTCAGTGCAATCATGCAGACCGCCATTGACTCCTGCAGGAGCGTCCGCCCGAAGTAGTTCAGGGCGACAGTCCCTGCAAACAGCAGGCCGACGCCGATGAGCGAGGGGACGCCCCACCGGTCGTTCAGCACACTGGCCGCCGCCGCGCCGTTCACGGCCAAGACCACCAGCAGCGCGAGCAGAAACAGGACTTCGAATGTGATCCAGGCCCGCCCGGTCAGAAGTCGCAGGAATCCTCGATAGTCGTAGGTCTTGTAGATCCGGGCCAGTTCAAAGCTGAGAAAATTGGTCAGCCCGAAACCGAGCGCCAGCACCAGCACTGCGAGCAGACCGCCGTTGGGACCGAACACACTGATGAACTCGGCAATTTCCCGACCCGTACCGTAGGCGCCGCCGAATATCACCGACTGGAAGACTGCCGCCGGAATCACGATGACCCGGAAGAACCTGGAGCTGGTAAAGGATGCCATTGTCGTTGCCCTGAAACGAAAGTTGCCGTGGCCCGTTTGACGCAGGACCGAGTTCTACTTGCTCGATAACCGAGATCACATTCGAGTCAAGTCGCGACACTGCCCGCGAGCGCGTCAAGGGATGTCCGCGGCGTCTTGAGGCGCTGTACCGGCAGCGTCAATCCGCCCCGCATCACCGCGCACTCGAAGGCGACGATTCGAACCAGGCCTCTGCCTCACGCTTGCCGTTCGTGAGGCGAGAAAGGGCACGAAGCTAGCGCGGCACCGGGATTCCGGATTGCGTTTTTGCGTCATGGATTTGTCGGATGGCGCCACGTTCGTCGCCTGGAAGTCGTCTCCCGCCGGGCGATGACGCAGGCGGCAACAGGGCCGCACCGGCGGCCTCGGCGCGGCGGCGGCGCGGATCAGAGCGAGCGCTTGCGCGTCGTCGCGCGGCTCCGCCGGCGCCACTCGCCGGGCGTGACGCCGTACCACCGCTTGAACGCCTGGTTGAATGTACTTTGCTCTCGGTATCCAAGATGGTAGGCAATCGACGAAAGCTGCAAATTGCCGTCCTCGAGCAATTCGGCGGACAGCGCCTTGCGCGTGTCTTCCAGCAGCCCGCCATACGTGAGGTTCTTCTGCGCCAGCTGCCGCTGTACGGTCCTCTTGCTGGTGCAGAGCTGATCGGCTACGACTTCTATCGAAAATTGCCCGGTCGGGAGCGAGCGACGAATGAGACTTCGTACGTTCGAGGCCAGGTCCTCCCGTTTCCATCCGACCTGCGCACCTAGTACGGACGTAACCAGCGCCAGAACATCGAGATCCTCTGCGCGGTTCCGTACCTTGAATGCGCTCGAGCGAAATGCGACGCCGTCGGTCTCGGAGTCGAATTCGGGGACGACGCCGAAGTACTGCAGGTATTTCCTTGTTGAACTGATCGACGAGTGCTTGAAATGGACTGCTTTCGGCTTGTAGTGCGCTCCGAGGAACATCCTGGAGGTCTTGACGGTCGTCAGGAGAGACTCTTCGACCCACTGATTTGAAATGGGCCTCAGCGCTTCATTGAGGAAGAACTTGTAGATGTACGTGTCGCCATTCATGTCGAGCGACGTTTCGTAGCCGCCTGAAACCTGAACTGAAGCAAAGCGCTGGAATTCCCTGAGGGCGGTCTCGAAGTCCGGGGCATATTTCAGAATCAGGTTCAATGGCCCAAAGAACGAGAAATCCCGCGACTGAGCGAGCTCCATTCCGAAATCGAGCGTCTGGGTCTGTTGCGCCGCCAGTTCATAGCACGCCAGGATGGCCCTGAACGGAACCCATCGTTCCGGATCTCCGGCGGGATCGAAGGTGATTCCTGTCTTCGCAAGCAGCGCGGCCGGATCCACGCCGTGCCGGGCCACGGTTTCCGTCAATCCGAGCAAAGCCCTGCTGCGCCCAAGAGGTTCAATCATCTCGATTCAGGATGCATTCGATCGACAAGCGCGCCGACTTCGGCTCCGGACCTGCTCGATAGGCGAATGCCCTGGCAGCAGCTCCGCGCACATGCGCGTCCAGTTCGGGGTCCCGTCTTCGAGTGCGTCCCTGGCCTGAATTCGCGCGCTCCGGCCGCCGTGCCCCGGGGAGCCTAAGGATGCGCCAAATACTAAATTACTGGCGCAAAGAAGCAAAACTTTGGGCCGGGCGGCCGCATCCGTCGATTTGCCTACGTGACGGTGTCCTAGCGCGCGGCTCGGGGGACCCGGTCGTCGCCGCTTGGCTTGCCACCGACCCTTGCGGCCCGCCTCCAACTCCGGGGTCCCGCCGGCGGCCTGAAGGTGATGCGTTCATTCTTTCCCCAGGGGGTCGCCGCGCCGTTCGCGGCCCATGACCTGTCGGTCGAGCCGCTCAGGCCGGCGCTGCTCATCACAGCCCTGCAGACTGGAGGCCTGCTTCGGGCCGCGGGACGAACGATCGACGAGCTCGGCGAACCGCCGGTAATGATTCGGGCTCTTACGGCGCAGGTTGCTGCCGACCGGCATTGGCCGCTGCATTCATGAACAAACCGCCCGACGCCCCGGAAAGCTCCGTTCGGGGCAGGTGCAGTCAGCTGTTCGCCGCCGCTTCCTCCACGGCGCGCTCGAGGCGATGCAGAAGTTCGTCCACCTCCGGTGCCGTGATGATCAGCGGCGGCCAGATCACCAGGAACCCGGGGCGGAAAGGCGCCGTGAAGGCGAGCAGCCCATGGCGCACGGCCGCGTGGCGCAAGGCTGTTCCGGTGTCGGCAGACGGCGTCTCGATGCCTGTAAAAAGCCCCAATTGCCTGCTGCCGGTAACGAAATCCGGGAACTTGCGTCGCAGCGACTGGTACCCCTGGTTCAGGCGCTCGCCCATCGCCACGACGTTGTCGAGCAGGGCCGGGGCAGAGAGCAATTCGAGCGCCTTGGCGGCCACGAGGCACCCGATCTCCGAGCCAGAGAACGTGGAGGGATGAGCCAACGGAACTTCGTCGACAAACGCCAGCACGCGGTCGTTGTACAGGCAGGCTGCAATCGGGTAGTAGCCGCCGCCCAAGGCCTTCCCGACGACGGCCATGTCGGGGACAACTCCCCAGTTTTCAAATGAGAACAGCTTGCCCGTGCGGCCCATGCCAGCCTGTACTTCGTCGAAGATCAGCAACACGCCGCGTTCGTCGCAGAGCGAGCGCAACGCCTGCAGGTAGCCGGGGGGCGGCAGCAGCGCTCCAGCCGAACCCTGGGCGGACTCGAGCAGGATCGCTGCCGTGTTGCCGTCGACGGCCCGCGCCGCGGCGTCCACGTCGCCGTAAGGCACGGGCACGATGCCCGGTGTCAGCGGGCCATAGTGCGCGTTGACACTGGCAGGCGCCGCTGCCAGGCCGAAGCCGACGAAGCCGTGATAGGCCTTGTCCATCGTGACGATGTTGTGGCGGCCGGTGGTCCCGCGCGCGAACTTGCATGCGGCCTCGATGGCCTCGCCGCCGGTGACGGCGAATTGCACGTGGTTCAGGTTTCCCGGCGCCGCCTGGGCGAGTTTCTCGGCTGTCTGCGCGCGAATCGCAGACAGCAACATCCAGTCGCCCATGTCGGTGTCGCGTGCGGCGGCTGCCAGCACATGGGCGACTTCGGGGTGGCGGTGGCCGAGATTGAAGACACCGCCGGCGCTGCGGCAGTCGATGAAGCTCTTGCCGTCGATATCGCTGATCGTGACACCAGACGCCGAACCTTGAACCAGCCCGTATCCGGCCGTCGTGCGCATCGCTTTCACGCGACCGGAGGAAATGTGGCTGGCAGTCAGGTTGCAGGCGACCTGGCTGGCCGAAAGAACCTCAGACCCCATGGGTGCTCCTGTCCTCGAAGTGATGCGCAGCCGTGACGGCAATGAGTCGCCAAAGAGACTTGATGCGACGACAGCTCATGGCATCTGAAGCCGGCGTCATCGTGATCTCATCTGCAGGAACGGGCGGACTGCTCCCGCGCGAGCCACCGCATGCAAGGAAGCGATAGACCGCGATGGATCCCGACGGCTGGCGATCGTGGAAGCGCCGGTTGTCCTCGATGCATGTCGAACGATGGCGAACGCTCCGCGCACGGATGCCAGTCAAGATGGCGGCGAATGTGACCGTGGAACTTCAGCGATCCGGTGCGTCCGCCAGGCAGAGCGACGACTTGCAGAAGCCGCTGACGATCGATCGGGATTCGGAGACGGCCTCGGTTCCATCCAGGCCCAGCAGCCTTCCAGATTGCCGGTCGCGCCGGCTCGTGGCGCTTGCCGCCTCAAACGGTGTAGTGCACGCGAACGACGGCCTCACCCAGCGGCGCAAACCTCTGAGCAAAGGCCACATGGTCTGGATTGGCAATATAGGCTTTCCAGGCGGCCTCGGAGTCGAAGTCGGCGACGAGCGCGTAGTCGTAGGCGTTCTCGATGAGCTTCAGGTTCGGTCCGAACTCGAAGCGCCTGATGCCATCGACGACATTCGAGATCGCGGCAAAGCCCTCGCCGAAGCGCTTGATGTCTTCAGCCGTGACGCCCGGCTTGAACTTGATCAGGGTGATCTGGCGAATCATCGTTTTCTCCCTAAAGGGCGCCCTTGAGGGCCTTGGCGAGCGTTGCCACGATCCGGTCGACCTCCTGGCGGGTCACGATGAGCGGCGGCGCGATGAGCAGCACGTTGCAGCGCCCGGGCACCGTGTTGGCGTTGCGCCCGAGCAGCACGCCATCAGCCAGGCAGCTGCCCAGAATCTTCATGACGACGGGATCGCCGAGCGGCGTCTTGGCGTTGCGGTCCGATACCAGTTCGACCCCGGTGATCATGCCCAGACCGCGGATGTCTCCGACGTAGGGGTGGTTGCCGATCTGATCGGCGAGGCAGCCGCGGAGATAGTTGCCGACATCCCGTGCGTTGTCGGTCAGCTTCTCCCGCTCGACGATGCTGATGGCCTCAAGTGCGACCGCCGAGGCGACCGGATGGCCACCAAAGGTGTTGATCTGGCGCAGATGGCGCAGGCTGTCCGGCGACCCGGTAAATCCCTCGAACACATGGTCCTTGACAACCGTTGCCGCGATCGGAAAGTAGCCGCTCGCGAGACCCTTGGCGAAAGTGAAGATGTCTGCCTGTGTCTTCCAGTGTTCGTAGCCGAACATCGTGCCGAGGCGGCCGAATCCTGAAACGACCTCGTCGAAGATCAGGAGCACGCCGTACCGGTCGCAGATCTGGCGGACCAGCGGAATGTAATTGGCGGGAGGCACGATCACCCCGCCCCCCGACATCAAGGGCTCCATGATGAAGGCCGCGACCGTGTTGGCGCCTTCGTGGATGATCGTTTCCTCGAGCAGCCGGGCGCATTCCTGACCGTGTTCTTCCGCCGTCAACTTGGGGTGGGCACGGTAGGGATACGGCGGCATGACATGAAGAAAGCCCGGCGCCGCGGGTTCGGAACCTGTCTTGCGTTCAGCCTGTCCGGTGGCCGCCATCGCACCCAGCGTGTTGCCATGGTAGGCCCGGTAGCGCGAGATGATCTTGTAGCGGTTCTCTCCCGGTTTCCCCGACTGAAGGTGATACTGACGGGCAATCTTGAAGGCCGCCTCGTTCGCCTCCGATCCGCTGGCGGAGAAGTAGCAGTGGCAGGGAAGGCCGAGGAGGGTCTGCAGCTTTTCCGCCAGCTGGACCGTCGGCTCGCACGACATCACGGGAGCGAGGTAGCTGAGCTGCTCCATCTGCCGGCGTGCGACTTCGGCGATCTCGCGTCGGCCATATCCAACGTTGACGCACCACAAGCCGGCGAGCCCGTCCAGAATTCGCGAGCCATCGGCTGTCGTGATGGTGCAGCCTTCGGCACTCTTCATGATGGGTACGTTGGCGCCACGCAGTGCGCCGTGCTGAGTAAGCGGGCGCCACAAGTGGTCGGGATAACCGGCGGGCATCGTCTTCAAGCTGTCCATGTAAGGTCCTCGCGGAGTTGTCGTGGGCGCCGGCCTATTCGGCCGAGGTCTTTACCCGCATCTCGATCATGCCCTGCGTGAGCGGTGATTTGACGCCCAGCGTGACGACATCGACGAGGGAAGAGACCTTGTCATTGCTGCGCAGGGCACGATCGATCGCCGCACGCAGCCCGGAAGCGTCATCGACGCGCGCGGCGAAGGCCCCGCCTCCCTCGAAGATCTTGCTGTAGTCCATCTTGCGCAGGCTGGTGGCGCAAATTTCGCCCCACATCTCCTTCTGCTGCTCCTGGATCATTCCCCATTGCGCGTTGTTGGCGACGAGGATGGTGACCGGAGCGTTGTGGTCGATCGAGGTTTCCAGGGGAGTAAGGCCCGGGGCGAGGCCGAGCGATCCGTCGCCAGTCACCAGCAAGACACGCGAATCGGGGCATGCCATCTTGGCCGCCGTCGCGTAGGCCGGTCCTGTTCCCATCTGCTCCCAGGGGCCCGGATTGATGATGGCCTTGATCTTCTTGCCCTCGAGCGCCCAGATGCTGAGCGCCGTTTCGAACCAGCAGGCTATGTCGCCGCCATCGATCACCATGATGTCGTTCTCTCCCAGCGACGAGAGTGCCTCGTAGCACAGCGCGACGGGATGGACGGCGCCTTCCTTGCGCTCCAGGAACGGCTTGAATTCATCGATGCTCTGCTGGCGGCGTTGACGAATCGAGGAGACCCAGGCGGGATCGACCGACATCAGGCCGCTTTCCGCATTCAGGGCCTCGAGCAGGACCTGGATGTCGCTGCAAATGCGGGTGTCGACCAGCATGTTGTCGCTGAGCTCGCGGGGCGTCGGATTCACCGCGACCATGTGCAGCTTGGTATTGAAGATCGGCGCCTCGCCGAAGTTGAGCGGGAAATCGAGGCGCCCGCCGAGAAAGAGCACCAGATCAGCATCCTGTCCCAGGCAATGCGAGCAGGGGTTCTGGTGATAGTCGACGATACCCATGTTGTTGGGGTGCGACATGTCATAGGTCTTGAGATGGGTCGTCGGCACGAAGATCGGAATTCCGTAGCGCGACGAGAGGGTCTCCATCTCCTTCTCTGCGTGACTGAACCAGACTCCCGGGCCCGCGATGATGGCGGGCTTCTTCGCCTTGGCCAGCAAGCCCTTGAGTTCATCGACGTCGGCCGGATTGGGTGCCGGCTTGTGCACCTTCTTCCTCCGGGTGTCGTAGGTCCGTCCGCCCGCTGGCTGCTCGAGGTTCACCTTGCCGGAGAAGAGGAAGTTCGTGGGAATCACCAGCTGGACCGGGCCGGTAGGCTGATTGATTGCGATATCGAACGCCTTGTCGAAGAACCACGCGATGCGGTGCGGTTGATTGACCTCGATTGCATACTTGGTCATGCACCGCACGACTTCCGCCTGGGGCATTTCCTTGAACCCGGCGTTGTCGAAATTGTTGGTGTTGGAGGAGGCGCTGATGAAGATGACCGGATCGCCGACATGAAAGGCTTCCGCCACGGCCGATACGTAATTGGTGAAGCCGCTCGGCTCGGCAAGGCAAACCGAAGGCTCGCGCGTCAGCCGGGCTGTGGCCGCCGCCATGAATCCGGCCTCCAGTTCGCTACGGCAGCCGATCACTTCGATCCCGTATTCAACGCATCCCATGTAGATCGGGTTGATGAAGCCGCCGCAGACGGAAAAGATGCGCTTGATTCCCTTGTCTGCCATGGCCTTGGCCAGCAGATGCCCGCCGTTGATCTTTCCGCTGAGCGCCTTCTTGGTTCCGGACATATCGTTTCCCCTGCCTTCAAATGCATTTCAATCGAAGCTGACCTGATGCAGCGTTGTCTTGGGCGCGAGCCAGCGCGCTGCGTCCAATGTTGGTCCGGAGGGTAGGGTTCGCCAAAATAAGGTTCTTATTATTTGGCGCCATGGTGTTGTTGTTTTGCGCCAGCTCCGGCCGGAGGCTCGGTGGGCTCGATGCGGTTCCCACCCCCTGCATTCGAGCGGCGTGGCTTGTCGTACGAGGCACGGGGCCCGAGGCAAGCCGGGCTGGCTGGGGAGCGAGTTTCGGGGCGCCTGCGGGGGATCGCAGTCGGGAGGCAGATGCAAGGAACGCGCTTGGCGCCGGGTTTCCTTGCGACCTCCAAGCGTCTGGAAACTCCCGGAAATCAGGATGGCGGGGATGACGCAGGCGGCTGACGGTTTCCGGCGGTGGTCGAGGGCCATGCCCACTGGGCGCGAGACCATCTCGCGGGAGCGGCAGGCAGGCTCGATTCGCTGTTCGATCGTTACGATATGGCTACGCCAGGATCGGCAGGGTGCCAGCGATTATGCGAACCGTCTGGTCCGCGGGTACGCCGTGCAGGCAGCAAGCCTACGACTGGCGGATCAAGGATCAAGAGACATCGGGACGTACCCCCGCCTATCATTCCAGACTTGTCCGAAACGCACCCAATCGAACACTACGGAGCGACCATGGAAAACTGCACGCGCGGCCGAACAGGCCTGAGAATCGCCGCCGGGGTATTGCTCGCCGCCCTGTTCGCCACCACTGGGCCGGCACTCGCCGGCAAGAAGGACGACACAGTCCGCTTCGCCTACGACCAGGCCCCGGAAAGCGTGGACCCGTTCTTCAACAATGTGCGGATCGGCGTGATCATCGGTGCCAACGTCTGGGACACGCTGGTGTACCGCGATCCGAACACAAGCGAGTACAAGGGCAATCTGGCCCGTGCCTGGAAGCAGGTCGACGACCGGACGATCGAGTTCGATCTGCGCGAGGGCGTCAAGTTCCACAACGGCGAGGACTTCGACGCCGATTCCGTGGTCTACACGCTCAACTTCGTCGCCGACCCGGCCAACAAGGTCACGACGCAGGCCAACGTCAACTGGATCGAAAAGGCGACCAAGCTCGGCAAGTACAAGGTGCGCCTGACCACCAAGCAGGTCTTTCCAGCCGCGATCGAGTACCTGGCCGGCCCGGTGGTGATGCACCCCGCCAAGTACTACGCCGAGGTCGGCCCGAAGGGCCAGAACACCAAGCCGGTCGGAACCGGCCCGTTCAAGGTGGTCAATTACGTTCCCGGCAAGTCGATCACGCTCGAGAAGAACACCGGCTACTTCAAGGACTCGCCCAAGGGCGCCGCGAAGATCAACCGGGTCGAGATCCGCTTCATTCCCGACCGCCAGACGCAGATGGCCGAGATGCTGTCGGGCAACGGCGACCTGATCATGCACGTGCCGAAGGACCAGGCCGACCAGGCGGCGAAAGTGCCGCACCTGCAGGTGGTGAGCGGCGAGACGATGCGCATCGCCTTCATGCAGCTCAACTCGCTGGACGGCACGCCGACGCCGGCGCTGAAGGATCCGCGCGTGCGCAAGGCGATCACGCATGCGATCGATCGCGAGTCGATCGTGAAGAACATCGTCGGCGCCGGTTCGCGTGTGCTGAACACCCAGTGCTTCCCGTCGCAGTTCGGCTGCACCGACCAGGGCGCGGCGCGCTATGCGTACGATCCGGCGCTGGCGAAGAAGCTGCTGGCCGAAGCCGGCTTCCCCGGCGGTTTCGAGACGGAGATCTTCGCGTACCGCGAGCGCAACCAGACGGAAGCGATCATCAACAACCTGCAGCAGGTCGGCATCAAGGCGAAGCTGAACTTCTCGCAGTACGCCGCCATGCGCGACGCGATCCGCGCCGGCAAGGCGTCGCTGACGCACCAGACCTGGGGCTCGTTCTCGGTCAACGACGTGTCGGCCTCCATTCCCGTGTGGTTCGGCGGCGAGTCGGACGACGTCACGCAGGACAAGGAAGTGCAGGACCTGCTGAAGAAGGGCAACAACTCGGTCGACCCCAACGTGCGCAAGCAGGCGTACCAGCAGGCGCTGAAGAAGATCGCCGACAACGCCTACTCGGTGCCCCTGTGGTCGCTGCCGGTGTACTACGTGGCGTCGAAGGACCTGAACTTCACGGCCTATGCCGACGAGATGGTCCGGCTGTGGGAGATGACCTGGAAGTGACGTGTCGCTGAAGTAGGGTCAGGCCAGGCGGGCGCGGCGTGGGCGGCTACATCCTGAAGCGGCTGGGGCTGGCGATCGCCGTCGCCCTGGCCGTCTCGATGATCGCCTTCCTGCTGCTGCGCCTGTCCGGCGATCCCGCGATCGCCATCGCCGGCGAGGGCGCGCGGTCCGAAGACATCGAGATGGTCCGCAAGACCTACGGCTTCGACCGGCCGCTGCCGGTGCAGTACGTGGAGTGGCTCGGCAAGACCCTGCGCGGCGACTTCGGCGAGTCGATCTACTTCAAGACCCCGGCTGCGCCGCTGATCTTCGCGAAACTCGAGACGACGATGGCGCTGGGCCTGCTGTCGCTCGCCTTCGCGCTCGCGCTCTCGATCCCGCTGGGCGTGCTCGCGGCGGTCTACCGCAACAGCTGGATCGACCGGCTGTGTCTGGCGCTCGCGGTGCTCGGACAGGCGCTGCCGAACTTCTTCTTCGCGTTGCTGCTGATCATGGTGTTCTCGATCACGCTGCGCTGGCTGCCGGTGTCGGGCAGCGATACCTGGCAGCATTTCGTGATGCCGACCATCGCGCTCGGCTACTACGCGGCGCCGGCCTTCATGCGCCTGATCCGTGCCGGCATGATCGAGGTGCTGGAGGCCGACTACATCCGCACCGCGCGGGCCAAGGGCCTGCCGGCAAGCAGGGTGATCTTCAAGCACGCGCTGCGCAATGCCGTCGTGCCGGTGGTCGCGCTCGCCGCCGTTCAGCTCGGCTTCCTGCTCGGCGGCTCGGTGGTCATCGAGACCATCTTCGCGCTCGACGGGCTCGGCTACCTCGCTTACCAGAGCATCACGTTCAAGGACTTCCCGGTGATGCAGAACATCGTGTTGCTGCTGTCGGTGATCTATGTCGTGCTGACGCTGGCATCCGACGTGGCCAACGCGTGGCTCGATCCGCGCATCCGGGTGGCCTGATGTCGAGCAGCGTCACGGCCGCCGCAGCGGGCGTCGAGCCTGGGGGTGTCGTCGTCGCCGCGCCTGGAATCTGGCGTCGCGTGTGGAAGAACAAGGCGGTCGTGGTCGGTGGCGGGCTGCTGCTGCTGATCGTTGCCGTGGCACTCCTCGCCCCGTGGATCGCGCCGTACGACCCGTACGCCCAGGATCTCGCGAACCGCAACGTTCCGCCCTTCTGGTACGACGCGGGCGGATGGGCCCATCCGCTCGGCACCGATCCGCTCGGCCGCGATTACCTGTCGCGACTGTTCTACGGGGCGCGCATCTCGCTGCTGATCGGCGTCTCGGTGGCGATCATCTCCGGCCTGATCGGCACCTCGATGGGGATGCTCGCCGGCTACTTCGGCGGCCGGACCGACATGGCGGTGAGTTTCCTGGTGACGACGCGGCTGTCGATGCCGGTGATCCTCGTCGCGCTCGCCACCGTGGCGCTGGTCGGCGGATCGCTGTGGGTCGTGATCATGGTGCTCGGCCTGCTGAAGTGGGACCGTTTCGCGGTCGTCATGCGCAGCGCGACGCAGCAGGTGCGCTCGCTCGACTACGTCGCCGCCGCGCAGGCGGCCGGCGCCTCGACGACCCGCGTGCTGCTCGGCGAGGTCCTGCCCAATGTGCTGCCGCACCTGATCGTTGTCGCCACGCTCGAAGCCGCCAGCGCGATCCTGCTCGAAGCGGCGCTGTCCTTCCTCGGGCTCGGCGTGCAGCCGCCACTGCCCTCGTGGGGCCTGATGATCTCCGAGGCCAAGTCGTACATGTTCTTCTCCTTCTGGCTGATCGCGATCCCCGGCGCCGCGCTGGCGCTGCTGATCTTCGCGATCAACCTCGCCGGCGACGGCCTGCGCGACCTGCTGGCGCCGGAGGGGCGGGCATGAGTGCGGTCCTGAAGCCGGACGCCGCCGACGCGGTCCTCGACGTCGAGGGCCTGAGCGTGGACATCGCGACCCCCTCCGGGCCGCTGCGCGCGGTACGCGACGTGTCTTTCCAGGTGGGGCGCGGCGAGACGCTGTGCATCGTCGGGGAGTCTGGCTGCGGCAAGTCGATCACTTCGCTGGCGATCATGAGCCTGCTGCCCGTCGCGGCGCGGCGGCGCGCGACCCGGCTCGCGCTGCTCGGCGAGGACCTGCTGGCGGCCGCGCCCAGGCGCGTGAACGCGCTGCGCGGCAACCGGATGGCGATGATCTTCCAGGAGCCGATGACGGCGCTGAACCCCGCGTACACGATCGGCAACCAGCTGATGGAGAGCTATCTGCTCCATCGCGGCGGCAGCACCGACAAGGCGCGCGAGCGCGCGATCGAACTGCTCGGCAAGGTCGGCATCGCGTCGGCCGCCGAGCGGCTCCGGCAGTACCCGCACCAGCTCTCCGGCGGCCTGCGCCAGCGCGTGATGATCGCGATGGCGCTGATGTGCGGCCCGGAACTGCTGATCGCCGACGAGCCGAGCACCGCGCTCGACGTGACCATCCAGGCCCAGATCCTGCGGCTGCTCGCCGACCTGCAGAAGGACCTCGGGATCGCGATGGTGCTGATCACGCACGACCTCGGCGTGGTCGCGCGCATCGCGCACCGCGTGGCGGTGATGTACGCGGGCGAGATCGTCGAGGAAGGCACGGCCGAGCGCCTGTTCGCGTCCCCGCGCCATCCGTACACGCGCGGGCTGATCAGTTGCATCCCGGTGCCCGGGCGCACCAAGCGCGGCGGCCGCCTTGGCACGATCGCCGGCGTGGTGCCTTCGCTGGTCGGAGAGATCCGCGGCTGCGGCTTCCGCGACCGCTGCGCGCATGCCCTCGCAGCGTGCGAGTCCGCCGCGCCGCTGCGCAGCTCGGGTGAACACCAGTGGCGCTGCATCCACGTGGAGCTGCCGGAGTGAACACGCGGGCGACGCCGCTGATGCAGACGCAGGCGGTCCGGCGCACGTTCACGCTCGGGGCCACGTTCTTCCGCAAGGGCCGCGTGCTGCACGCCGTCAACGGCGTCGATCTCGCAATCCAGCGCGGCGACGTGCTGGGCATCGTCGGCGAGTCCGGCTGCGGCAAGTCGACGCTGGCGCGCATGCTGCTGGGACTGCTTGCGCCGACGGGTGGCCGAATCGCGCTCGACGGCCAGGACGTCGCCGCGCTCGGCCGCAAGGCGGTCGCGCGGCGCATTCAACCGGTGTTCCAGGA
>Ga0316195_10000192_pt1 | contig 21613 bp, 25 predicted proteins | sample Phised1_MG_FD_204937 | JGI IMG/M metagenome (GOLD analysis project Ga0316195, IMG submission 204937) | Coastal sediment microbial communities from Maine, United States - Phippsburg sediment 1 | ecosystem: Environmental > Aquatic > Marine > Coastal > Sediment | place: USA: Maine | collected...
GGATGACGATCGCCACGCTGCAGCAGGCCGCCGAGGGCAGCGATGAGGTCAGCCGCGCGGCGCCTGCGGTCTCGCGCCCGCGCGGAACCGCGCTCGAGATCCGGCACTACGCCGTCGACGACAGCGTCTTCATCGGCAACGACTACCTGATCAAGGGCGTCGCCGGCGCGATCTTCTGCACGCTCGTCGCCGACTTCATCGACAAGGGCCGCACGGACTTCACCAATCGCGAGCTCAGGCTCGATCCCCGCATCCGGTTACCCGACATCACCGACAACCTGGAGGCTCGCCTGATCCTGCTGCTGCGACGGCTCGCCGAACGCGGCACCGAGGTGCGCATCGAGAAGACCGGCCGCGGCCGCTTCCGCCTATTAGTGGAGCGGCCGCTCACTCTCGTCAGAGCCGGCTGATTCAGGCAGCAGCGAGTTCGCCCGTCCGAGTTTCCGCCACGGGCATCGGCCCCAGCGCGACGGCGAGCTTGTCCCAGTCGCGACCGGTCAGGAACGGCCTTACGAGGCTGACGACGGCATCGAAGGCCGGCCGCGGCGCGTTGAGCCGCAGGCCGGACAGCAGCATGGCACGCTCGTGAGGCGCCGCCGACGGGGCCATCCAGCGCATGGTCGTCATCTTCTCTTCAGGCGTCAGCGAGCCGACGATGGCCTGCTCGAGCGCGAAGACCTCGGTCTCCGAGTAGTGAGCGACGAGCGCCGCATGATTCTCCGTCTCTTCCCGATGCATGTGCTCGAAGTTCTCGGCGATGAAGACCGCAAGTTCCCGGTACAGCCGCAGCACGGCGATCGCCCGGGCCGAGCCGTCCGCGACTTCCGCCGCGCGCACAGCGGATTCGAGGGCCGCCAGCGCTCTCAGGTGATGATCGTGATCGTGCGCGGCGGCGCTGGCGCCGCCCGGGCAGCGCGCTTCGATGGCCGGGTGCAGGTATTCATTCTCGTGCAGCAGATGGCTCTCGCAGCCGGCAAGCAGGGCACGCACCTTGCCAAGTCCAGCGGTGACATCCTCCACGTCGTAGGGGTCCATGCGGCCCACCGTCGCAAGGACGTCGCACATCCAGGCCCGCAGTCCCTTGTGGATCAGTACGTAAATGTTGTAGCGGTCAGTCATTGCCATGCTTCACCTCTTGATCGTTGTTGGGGGATCGTGTGCGGCAAGCATAGGAACGCACGAAGGGCGGCACCGCTAAATCTTGCGTAAGCACTTCCTAAGATTTCCTTAACCGCTCTCGTCGGCCTCCGGCGGCGCTGGCCCAGGCGTCTTCGACGTTTCCGCGTGCGAAAATCGCTGCATGCAGGCTGAAAACCGCGTTCCCGCTGTGCCCGATCTCGCCGAGTCCCCGGTGCCGTCGCCGTGCATCTCCGTGTGCAAGATGGATGCGCCGACCGGCTGGTGCGAGGGATGCCTGCGCACGATCGACGAGATCGCCGGCTGGAGCCGCATGGGCGACGCCGAGCGACGCGCCGTCTGGTCGGTCCTTGCGCTGCGCCGCGCGCAGCGACGCTAGCGATGAGCCTGCCGTTCCCGACCGCGATCCGCGGACCCTCGTACTCGCTGCCGATGCGGGTCGGGGCGACCCTGCTCCTGCTGCCTGCCCTGCCCTTCGGCGTCCGCGGATTGATCGAAGTGGTCAACGTCGGCCTGGCGTCGCCCATGGCGCTGGTCATGCTGGGCGCCTTCGTCGGAATGATCGGCACCTACGTCCACATGCTGAAGGCGGAGACCGTCGTCGACAGCGATGGAATCCGCCAGGTCGGGCTGATGGAGCGCAAGGTTGCCTGGAGCGAGGTCGAGAGCCTGCGGCTGCGGCGCTGGGGTGCGACCCGCCTCGTCGTTCGCACGGGTCGCGGCCCTGCCAAGATTTTCGTCGCCGGCACCGAAGAGCTGCGCGAGGCCTTCGAGCGCGCGGCCGGCTCGTTCCGGCGGCGATGACCGGAGCGCCGACGCTGCCGTCGTCGATCCGCGTGCTGGAGCGCGGCTGGCTGTCGTCGAACAACGTGCTGCTGTTCGACAACGACGAAGAGGCGACGCTGGTCGACACCGGGTACGTCACGCACAAGGCGCAGACGGTCGCGCTGGTCTCGCATGAGCTCGAGGGCCGCAGGCTGACGCGGATCGTCAACACGCACCTGCATTCGGACCATTGCGGCGGAAATGCCGAGCTGAAGCGCGTGTTCGGCGCTTCGATCAGCATTCCGCCGGGGCACGCCGACGCAGTTGCGCGCTGGGACGAGCTCGCTCTCACATTCGGCGCAACCGGCCAGCGATGCGAGCGCTTCGTGCCCGACGGCGTGATCGAACCGGGCAGCTCGCTGCGCATGGGCGGCACCGACTGGCAAGTCTTCGCGGCAGCCGGGCACGATCCCCATTCGGTCGTGCTGTGGGCCGCCGAGCACGGGATACTGATCTCGGCGGATGCCCTCTGGAACAACGGCTTCGGCGTGATCTTTCCGGAGCTCGAGGGCGAGTCGGGCTTTGCCGAACAGCGCGCAATCCTCGAGCTGATCGAATCGCTGGCGCCGCGTGCCGTGATTCCCGGTCACGGCGCTCCGTTCACGGACGTGCACGCCGCCCTCGCACGTGCCCATGCGAGGCTGGCCGCGCTTTCGGCGAGCCTCGAGCGCAACGCGCGACATGCCGCCCGGGTGCTCGTGAAGTTCTACCTGCTCGAAGTCCAGCGCATCGCCATCGACGACCTGGTGACACACGTCGCCAGCGCCCGCTACTTCCAGCTGATCAACGAACGCTACTTCCGGATGCCCTTCGATGTGTTCGTCCGGAAGCAGGTGAAGGATCTCGTGGCGAGCGGCGCCGCCGTGATGGACGGCGACGCCGTCGTCAATTCAGACTGTTGACCGGGCCCGGACGCAGGCGACACGGCCGGCCGTCGACCGGGGCGCCACGCAGGGCAGCGAGCTCTGGTTCACGCACCAGTGCGAAAGACGGTCGGGGGAGAAACGGCGGAACGGTCGCGTCGAATCGGCGTCGGTGAAGTCAGTCAGCCGGCGGGCTCACGGCGGGCCCCTGCGACGCGACCGCCAGGCGCGCCGCCCGCGCGCGCAGACTCAAGCCAGCGCGGCGGTGGTCAGGACGGCGATGCAGACGAGCACCCACACGCCGGCGAGCAGGCGCATTTCACCGCCGAATTCCGACTTGGTGGTGGGCGAGTCCGTCATTGCCGTCTCCCGCGGGCCGCCTGGCGGCCCTTCAATCAAAGTATCGGCAACGGAGCGGCCAATGTTTATCGTCTCGAAGGACGAGAGGCCGCAAGGCGAATCCAAGAAAGGCGCTAGGCCGATCGGATGAGTCAGCCGGACGATGGTGCTGTCGTCTCTTGCCTCAGTGCGATCACCGTGCCGGCGGCGCCCGCCCGGCCGAGCCGTCCCACTGATCGTTGTCGGCCCTATCCACGCCTGGTTCCTGTCGATGCGGCAGGCTCGCGGCCGCGCGTTCAGACCTGCGTGGACTAGGCGAGGGCCCCGGGTGGCCGGCCCGCAGCGCACTTGGCCATCGGCATTGCTAAAGTCCGCGTTCGAACTCAAATCGGACCGAGGCCGCGATGGGCCAACGGCCAATGCCCAGATGAAAGTCTTTGGATTCGCCGGCTGGTCCGGCAGCGGCAAGACCGTGCTGATTGAACGCGTCATTCCGCTGCTCACGGGGCGAGGCCTCGAGGTATCGCTGATCAAACGGGCGCACCACGAGTTCGACGTCGACGTTCCGGGGAAGGATTCGCACCGCCACCGGCTCGCCGGGTGCCGGGAAGTGATGGTGTCGTCCAGCGTGCGTTGGGCGCACATGCATGAATTGCGGGGCGCACCGGAGCAGACCCTGCAGCAACTGGTCGAACGGATCTCGCCTTGCGATCTGCTTCTGGTCGAAGGCTTCAAGCGCGAGGCCATTCCCAAGATCGAGGTGTTTCGTCGGGACAACGGGAAGGCAGCATTGCATCCCGACGATCCGCACGTCGTCGCGATCGCCGCCGATCGCCGCTTTGGCACTGAGTTGCCGCAGTTCGACCTCGACGACGCGCCCGCCATCGCCCACTTCGTGTGCAAGTACAACGGTTTGGGATGACGCCGTTCCGCTGGCGCCTGCTACGACCGATCATCCGCCCATGAACGACTCGCCAGACATCGATCGGCCCGGGCCGGCCGACGTCCTGATGCATCTGGCCTCGCGCTACTCGGTGGGTCCGAAGCATCTCGGTGCGCCGCCCCCCGCGCGCGCAGAGTTGCTGCGCGCGGCCGCGCTGGCACTGAGGGCCCCCGACCACGAGGCGCTGCGGCCTTACCGCTTTGTGCACATCGACGTGCATCAACGTGCCGCCCTGGGCGAATTGTTCGCCGACGTGGCGCGGCGCCGCGGCCGAAGCGAGGCGGAGATCCAGGAAGCGCGCGACCGCGCCGACAACGGCCCGTGCCTGCTCGGCCTGGTCGGCCGCGTCCAGGATGGCGCGCTCGGCGTGCCGGCGCAGGAGCAGTGGCTGTGCATCGGCGCGGCGCTGATGAATTTCCTGAATGCGCTGCACCTGATGGGCTACGGCGCCAAGGTGCTTGGCGGCACCTCGATCTACGACGCCGAGGTACAGCGGGCGTTCTGCGCGCCGGGCGAGAACCTGCTCTGCTGGATCGTGGCAGGAACTCCGACGCGTTCAGCGCACTCGCGCTACCACGATGACGCGGCTTCCGTGCTGGGTGACTGGGACGGCGCCCGGCGGTAGGCCGCCCGCCTCGGCAGCCGCGGCCCGCTACACCGCGCGGCGGCAACTTCGAACTGCGCTACCCATCAACGGAAAAACGAAGGGCGCCCCATGGGACGCCCTTGCGAGGGATCGCTCTGCCGCTACTTCTTGGGCGCCGCCGCTCCAGGTTTCGCCGGGGCAGCAGCCACCGCGGGAGCCGCCGCAGGCGCCGCCGCGGCTGTCGCCGGTGGCGGCACGAACGGTCCGGGATTCACGCAGGGGGGTGTTGCTTCAGGCGCGTAGGCCTTGCCCTTGGCCTTCTGCTCCTTGATGTACGCCTCTGCCACCTTGGTCTGCGACAGGCACAGCTTGTAGGCGTCTGTCTTGCCGGCGTGCGCGGCCTTCGCGGTGTTCAGCGCTGCCGCCGCCTGCTGCTCGGGCGTCGGCGCCGGCAGCTTGGCCGCGGCGGTCGCGGCAAACGCCAGGGCACAAATGACGACGATGGTGTGCTTCAGCATGGCTCCCCCGATAACACTATTTGACAGCGAGCTGGACCGCTCGGCGGACCGGCTCGGGCACCGCGGCTTCGGACACCATTGGACTCTCGGGCACCTTGCCGGCCTTGACATCGTTGTACCAGAGTTCGTGGTGATGCTTCGCCCACTCGGCGGTGACGTAGCCGTCGCGCATGGCACGGTAAGCGCCCTTCTGGCCGATCGTGCCGAGGTAGATGTGCACACAGGCCATGGCGATCGCCACGTAGGCCAATGCCATGTGGATGATGCTGAAGGTCTGCATCGTGGCCCGGGTCTGGCCGAAGTTCGGGAAGTTGAGGATCAGTCCCGAAGCGATGAGCACCGGCGTGAACAGAACCACCACGAACCAGAAGACGAGCTTCTCACCGCCGTTGAACTTGCCCGATGGGTACTCGTGCCCGGTCAGATTGCCGACGATCTTCGTCAGCCAGACGAAGTCTTCCTTGTTGAACCAGTTGTACGGCAGGTAGCGGATGATCATCCACAGGACCCCGACGATGAGGATCGGGCCAATGAAGTTGTGGATGTTCTTCACTGCAACCGCAAGCCATGAGTAGAGGTCGTGCCCGAGAACCGGAATCAGCAGCGTCTTGCCGAAGGTCAGGATCAGCCCGGTGACGGCCAGCGTCACCCAGACGATGGCCATGGTCCAGTGCGCGTACCGATCCGCCGCGCGGAAGCGCTGGATCATCATCTTCGATCCGCTTTCGCCCCCGGGAATGGGGCCGCGAATCGCGTAGAAGCCGCCGAGCGAGACCATCGCCAGGGCGATCAGCAAGCCTCCGATCAATGACACCGGGACGCGCACCTGCCTCCAGGTCTCTCCGCGCGACTGGATCAGCACGCCCTGCTCGGAAGGGGCACCAACCTGCGTGAACCCCGGCGGGCCGGAGCGCACGTCGCGCCAGACCGGGGCGTTATTGAAGGGCTGGACAAGCTCCTGCTGCACCTGCTGGCGCGCGCTGTCCTGCTGCCGAGGGGTTGCAGGTTGCGCAGCCGCATGGCCCGCGAAGGCCAGCACGGCCGCGGCCAACCCGACCCGCCACGAGAGAATCGTCATGGGGCGGCTCCCTACCTCGCGGGTTGGTGTGAATACTCGTTCTGGCCCTGCGTACGCGCCTGCAGGGCGGCCTCCCATTCCGCCTTCTTGCCCCCGAACTGCGGCGAGTCCCACGGCGCAGCGATCGGTGCGCCCGAGTACTTGCCTGGCTCGTACGAGGTCACCTTCTTCTCCCCGCAAGCCGACAGGCCGACTGCGCATACGAGCACTCCCAGCACCAAACCAAGCCTTCCTGGCGTCCGCATCATTTCTTCCCCTCCGGCGCTGCAGCCGGCGCGGCGCCTCCCTTGGGCGCTCCGTACGCCGTGGCCCAGCCGATCACTTCCGAACCTTTCCCGCGCACCGTGACGCGCTCGCGGAAGATGTTCGCAATGACCTCGCCGTCGCCGGCGAGCAGCGCCTTGGTGGAGCACATCTCCGCGCACAGCGGAAGCTTGCCCTGGGCGATGCGATTCTGGCCGTACTTGGCGTACTGCTCGTCCTCGCTGCCCTTGCCGGGGCCGCCCTGGCAGAACGTGCACTTGTCCATCTTGCCGCGCACGCCAAAGGCTCCGGCCTGCGGAAACTGCGGCGCGCCGAAGGGGCAGGCATACAGGCAGTACCCGCAGCCGATGCACTGGTCCTTGTCGTGGAGCACCACTCCGTCCTCGCTCCGGACGAAGCAATCGACCGGGCAGACGGCCATGCACGGCGCGTCCGAGCAGTGCATGCAGGCGACCGAGACCGAGCGCTCGCCCGGCACACCGTCGTTGAGGGTAACGACGCGCCGGCGGTTCACGCCCCACGGTACGTCGTTCGCGTTCTTGCAGGCCGTGACACAGCCGTTGCACTCGATGCAGCGGTTGGCATCACAGATGAACTTCATGCGGGCCATCGTGAGTCTCCTGGTTTCGTTCTCGAGGCCTCTCAGGCCAGCTTGGCGACCTGGCAAAGGGTCGTCTTCGTCCCTTCCTGCATATTCGTCACCGAGTCATAGCCGTATGTCGTGCTGGTGTTGACTGCCTCACCACGGACAATCGGCGCCGCCCCGGCCGGGTAACTGTCGAGAAGGTCGTTGCCCTGCCACCAGCCGGCGAAGTGGAACGGCATGAACACGGTGTCCGGTCCGACCCGCTCGGTGACGAGCGCCATCACCTTCAACCGCGCCCCGGTCGGCGTGTTGAGCCAGACCCATTCGCCGTTGCGGATGCCCCGGTCGTTGGCGGCCTTCGGATTGATCTCGACGAATGCATTCTGCTGCAGTTCCGCCAACCAGGGGTTCGAGCGCGTCTCGTCGCCACCGCCCTCGTATTCCGTCAGGCGACCCGAGGTCATCACGAGGGGGAACTTCTCGTAGACCTTGTCGGCCATGTTCTTGTCCTGCACGGTCTTGTACAGCGTCGGGACGCGCCAGAAGTCCTTGCGGTCCGCGTGCGTCGGGTACTTGGCGACCAGATCCGGCCGATTGCTGAACAGCGGTTCACGGTGCAGCGGAATCGGATCAGGGAAATTCCAGACAACCGCACGTGCCTTGGCGTTGCCGAACGGATGGCACTGGTGCTTCGTCATCACAACCCGGATGATCCCGCCCGAAAGATCGGTCTTCCAGTTCTTGCCCTCGGCGGCCTTCTTCTCGTCCTCGGTCAGCTCGTTCCACCAGCCGAGCTTCTTCAGGAACACGTGGTCGAACTCGGGGTAGCCCGTCGTGATGTCGGCGCCCTTCGAATGCGAGCCGGCTTCGGCAAGCAGGTTGACGCCATCCCGCTCGACGCCGAAGTTGGCGCGGAAATTGCCGCCGCCGTCCATCACCGACCTTGACGTGTCGTAGAGGTTCGACGAGCCCGGGTGCTTCATCTCCGGCGTACCCCAGCACGGCCAGGGCAACCCGAAGTAATCGCCGTCGCAGGGTCCGCCCTTGGCACGCAAGGTCCTCACGTCGAACGTGCCCATGTGCTTCATATGCAGCTTCAGCCGATCCGGGCTCTGGCCGGTGTAGCCGATGGTCCAGGTGCCCTTGTTGATCTCGTTGCCGAGGATGTCCTCGATCACCGGCTCTTCCCAGCCGCCTGCGCCCTTGGCCGTGCGGATGTTCTGCTTGCCGTCCCGCTTGCCCAGCAATTGATCCGCGAAGCCCCACTTCTCCGCAAAGCGCAGCATGATCGCGTGGTCCGTCCGCGACTCGAACAGGGGCTCGATGACCTTCTCGCGCCACTGGATCGAACGGCCGGATGCCGTGACCGAGCCCGACGTCTCGAACTGCGTGCACGCCGGCAGCAGGTACACCGCCCGGTTCGGGTTGGCCTTGGCGCCCCCGGCGCCCGGCATCGCCGCCATCGCTGCCGTTGCCGATGGATAGGGATCGACGACGACGAGCAAGTCGAGCGCGTCCATCGCCTTCTTCATCTCGAGGCCGCGTGTCTGCGAGTTCGGCGCGTGGCCCCAGTAGAAGACGGCGCGGAGGTTCGGCCCCTGGCCGATCGCGTCATTGGGTTCCAGCACCGCATCGATCCAGCGACTGACCGTGGTGCCCGGCTTGGTCATCAGGGCCTCGGAGGCGAAGCGCTTCTTCAGCCACTCCAGGTCGACGTTCCAGACCTTGGCCCAGTGGGCCCATGAGCCGGCAGCAATGCCGTAATAGCCAGGCAGGGAGTCGGGGTTCGGCCCAACGTCCGTCGCGCCCTGCACGTTGTCATGGCCGCGGAAGATGTTCGCGCCGCCGCCCGACACGCCGATGTTGCCAAGCGCGAGTTGCAGCAGGCAGGAGGCACGAACGATTGCATTTCCGATCGTGTGCTGCGTCTGCCCCATGCACCAGACGATGGTGCTTGGGCGGTTCTTCGCCATGGTCTCGGCGGCCAGCAGCACCTGATCCTCGGGAACGCCGCACGCCTCGGTCACCTTGTCGGGAGTCCATTTCATGGCCTCCTCTTTGACCTTGTCCATGCCATAGACGCGCGCCGCGAGGTAGGCCTTGTCCTCCCAGCCGTTCTTGAAGATGTGATACATCATTCCGTACAGGAACGGAATATCGCCGCCCGAACGCAGCCGGATGTACTGATCCGCCTTCGCCGCGGTGCGCGTGAAGCGCGGATCGACCACGATCATCTTGGCGCCGGTCTCCCTCGCATGGAGGGAGAACAGCATGGACACCGGGTGCGCTTCCGCGGCGTTCGACCCGATGTACAGCATCGCCTTCGCGTTGAGCATGTCGTTGTAGGAGTTCGTCATCGCGCCGTAACCCCACGTGTTCGCCACACCGGCGACCGTCGTGGAGTGGCAGATGCGCGCCTGGTGGTCACAGTTGTTGGTGCCCCAGAGCGAAACGAACTTCCGGTAGAGGTATGCCTGCTCGTTGTTGTGCTTGGACGAGCCGATGAAATAGGTGGCGTCGGGACCGGATTCCTCGCGAATCTTCGCCATCTTCGCGCTGATCTCGTCGATCGCCTGGTCCCAGCCGATCCGTTGGTACTTGCCGTCGACCAGCTTCATCGGGTACTTCAGCCGGTGTGAATGTTCGGTCATGCCGTGCTCGCGCACCGCGGCGCCCTTGGCGCAGTGCGAGCCGAGGTTCAGCGGCGACTCGAACACCGGCTCCTGCCCCACCCACACTCCGTTCTTCACCACCGCGTCGACCGCGCACCCGACCGAGCAGTGGGTACAGACGGTGCGGCGGATCTGCGTGCCGTTGCCCGCCTGTTCCGCCGCCGTGGCCGCCTCGGCTTTGCCGATCGCGCCGTAGGGGAGTTGCGTCGCGAAGGCGGCAGCGCCGGCGGTCACGCCGGAGCGCTTCAGGAACGTGCGTCGATCGATCGTCCGGCCGTGCATGCCGGAAACAGCGCGCGCAAGGCGACCCTGGGCCGTCGCGGCCCCCGCGGATTTCTTCGTAAGCATCGGGGAGTCTCCCGTCTAGACCTGGGTGGTGCGGTAGTAATGCTTGATGTGCTCGGTTTCGCGATACCCGAGCGGTGCTGAAGAACCGGCGACGGCGGCTCCCGTCGCAGTCTTGCGCTCGCCAGCGAAAGTCGTCGCGACAGCAGCGGCAGCGGCGGCCCCGCCGACTGCGACTGCCTTGAAGAAACCGCGGCGGCTAGATGATTCCTTGTTCATGTTCTTGTCCTTCTGTCCCCTTGGCATTCGGATCATCCCCCGTCCTTTGACGATCAGTCAACGAATACGTTCGGCTAGCACTCCCTAGCCCATCTCAAATTGAGCTAGATCAGAGTCCATGAAAACCCCGAGCAGTCGGACCGCTGCACTGTAGTAGGAACTCAGGACGATCTCGTTCGCTGCGCTGCAGAAACCGCGATACGACGGTTCGAGATAGCGGGCAAAGAATTCCCTCTGCCGCTGCAGGGATTGCGGGCCCGAGCCCGCAGCGACGAGGTGACGCATGACTTCGAGCACCGAGGTGAGATTGTCTTCCGGCTCGGCCGACGCGGCGGTGCGCGCCAGCCCGAGTTCGCGCAGCGTGTCGCGCAGTTCCACCAGCACGGCTTCCTTGCGCGATACGGGGAGGTAGTGCGACAGGTACGTGCTGACCGGCGCCTTGCCGACCCCGATGAACGTCGCATCGAACTCCAGCGTCGCTTCCCGGGCCGACGTATTGACCGCGGCCGCGGCGAGGTCATTCCACGCATGCGCCAGTTCGCCTTCGCCCTCGACGCTGCCGGCGGACTGCGCCAACGCACGCAGAAGGCCGTCATCCGGCCCGGCCGCGAACAGGCGCGCCAGCACCGCGTATAGCTGAAGGCGGCCCTCGTCCTCGGGCGCGAGCGTCACTTCCGGGTGAAGTTCGCCGGCGCTCATCGCTTGACCTCGAAGATCGAAATCTCGTTCTTCGACTCCATCATGTCGACCACGCGGCAGTCGGCGCACATCTGGATGCGCCGCAGCGCCGTGCCCGAGAACATCGGATGCTCGCCCAGCCGGCCGGTCATCACGTCGATCATCTGCCGGGTCCCGAATGGCGTGCCGCAACGCACGCAATGGAACGGCTCCGCCTCATGCAGCGTCACCGGCTGTCGGGCTTCGGCCGTGACCAGCAGACGCGGCACCAGGGCGATCGCGCGCTCGGGACACGTTGTCTCGCACAGGCCGCACTGCACGCAGTTGTGCTCGACGAAGCGCAGCTTCGGTGCGTCCTCGGTATCCAGCAGCGCCGAGCTCGGGCACGCGCCGATGCAGGCCTTGCAAAGCGTGCAACGCGATGCGTCGATCGTGAGCGCGCCGAACGGCGCACCGGCCGGCAGGGCAATCTGCTCCGGCTGTGCCGGAGCGTGCTGCGCCAGATGGTGAATCGCGAAGTCCAGCGTTTCGCGCTTGCGGTTGGACAAGTGGAAGGTCGCCGGCGCGGGAACAGTCATCGCCGGTTGCGAAGACCACAGGGCGGCCTGAAGCACGGCGGGTTCTTCCGCGCGCAGCGCCTGCCAGTGCGTGCCGCCGAAGCCAAGCCCGTTGAGGATCGCATCCGCAATGCGCGCCTGCTGGTCCAGCAGGGCACCATGTTCGTCGGCGCCGTCCTCGTCGAGCAGCACGAAGACCTGGCTCGCACCATACGCAACTGCGCCAAGCACGACGTCGATGCCGATCGTCGCCACGCTGTGCACCTCGAGGGGCAGCACCCGCGCGGGCAGTCCCTTGCCCGCACGCGCCAGCCGCGAGATCAGCGCGCGCCCGGTCGTACCGTTATGGAACAGCAGTGCGGCGTCCCTGCCGCCTGCCCCTCGGTACACCGACAACAGCTTGCGCAGACGAACGCCGATGTCGGCCACGCCCGGATAGGCGAAACGCAGCGCGCCCGTCGGGCACGTAGTCGCGCAGTCACCGCAGCCCATGCACAGGAAGGGATGGGCCCATACCTTGTCGCCAAGCGAGCGGACCGCCTCCGTGGCGCAGACGTCGAGGCAGCGCGTGCATCCGGTCTTGGTGTTGCGGCTGTGCGCGCAGAGTTTCTCTTCGTAGTGGACATAGCGCGGCTTCTCGAACTCGCCCACCATCTGCACCAGGCGCATCGCAGCCTGCGACTGGTCGAGCGGATCGGCACCGGGCGCCAGATAGCCGAACGGCTTTTCGGGCGTACGCAGCAAGGGCTGCGCCGACAGGTCGAACACGAGGTCGAATTGCTCGGTGCGGGTCGATGCGGCCCGGCCGAAGTCGATCGCACCGAGCGTCCCGCAGGCTTTCACGCAGGCGCGGTGCGACTTGCAGCGCGTCAGGTCGACCTGGTAGGTGAAGTCGATCGCACCCTCCGGGCACGCCTTGATGCAGGCGTTGCAGCGGGTGCAGGTGTCCAGGTCGATCGGGTTGGTCTGCTCCCACCGGACTTCGAACTTGCCGAGGTACCCGTCGACCGAACGTGGAATTCCCGACCAGACGGGATAGCGCCGAGTCGCCGGCAGTTCCGCGCCCCGGGCGGTCGTGACGAGGACGCTGACCGACAGGCCGTCGGCGAGCTGCTCGGCCCAGGCGATGGCCGCCTCGGCTGGTCCGATGATCAGCACTTCGCCCTTCGACGCGAAAGAGATCGTCGGGACGGGCTCGGGCTCGGGCAGGTCCGCCAGCGCGAGCAGGGCCGCGATCTTCGCGGTCGCCGCCGCGCCCTCGGCCGACCATCCCGCTGCCTCGCGTATGTCGACGAATTTCAGCTCGGTCGAGGCGCCGGCTCCTGCAGCCAGCTCCGCGAACAGCGACGCCTCCTGCGTGCAGGCCACCGTGCAGGAGGAGGCGCCCAGCGCCGAAGTGAAGCCGTCCACTTCCCTGCGGCACAGCTCCGTGTAGATGGGAATCGCCTCGCGGCCGAGCGCGCGGCCAAGCGCCGCTCCGTCCAGCGTCATGGAGCGATTGCAGTTGCAGACTTTCAGCGTGTTGCCAGGTGTGGCCATGCGGACTCAGGAGTTGTTTGGATCGGGTGCGACGTTCGCCTTGCACGGCGCGATGTCAGGTGACGGCGGCAGGACCGCTGCCCCGGTCGATTCGGCGGCTGGCACGGCGCCAGCCGGCGTAGTCGGTGCGGAGGTCGCTTCCGCCCCCGCGCCTTCGTCGGCGAGGACACGGCCCTCGCCCTCGGCCTCAGGTTCCGTCGCAGCACCGCATTCTTCGCTCGGGGCACCCTCGCCGCCTTCCGGCGCCTCCCCCCCTGTGCGCGCTTGCGCTTCCGCCGCTTCCAGCTCAGCCCGCTCGGAGTCGAGCAGGAACGCGCGCGCGCTCGGCAGGCGCATCCGCAATGCGGCGGGGAGAGGCTCGAACTGCGTGTAGTCGTCGACGTACACGTCCAGCATGTCCATCTGGTTGAAGTGCGGATCGGCGAAGAGTTTCTTCAGCGCAGCGCGCCGCAGGCTTTCGTCGACAGGCTGATTGAAGAACGCCTGGTAGTCCGATCGCAGGCCATCCAGCGACTCGATCGAGGGCAGTGGCTCTTCCGTCTTTGCGGACGGATCGGGCTGTCGGGAAGGTTGCGAGGCCGGTTCCGTCCTCGCCGCTGGCGCGCCGTCAACCGTTGCACCAGGAGTCGCGGGCGCCTCGGCCGCGCGCTGCTCGGGCAGCCCGACCTCGCGCTCGGCCGCACGCTTGCGCCGCGACCAGCGGGCCAGGAACGATTCCGGTTCAGAGGTCATTCAGCGACCATCGTCGCGAAAGCGCGGCGCATGCCGCGATGCGCATGGGCGTCCCGAACCTCATCGAATGTCGCGCTTGGCGCCAAGGAACGAGGCCGGAGCAGGGCGGCGCTTCTTTTCCGGCACCTGCAGATGCTGCTGCGTGAAGGCCGCGACCCACGGCAGCCACTCGCCGGGCATGGGCACGGCTTCGACCTGGGCGCCGCCGTCCAGGCGCCGCGCGGCCTCGTGATAGCTGAGCGTGACCCATTTCGGCTCGGCGCCCGCGTCTACAAGTTCCCATTCGACGAAAGCGACCGGCTGATCCGTCGTCAGGTTCAGGTAGTAGCCCTCGGCTTCCGTGCGATTCAGTTCAACCTCGAAACCGAGATGCAGCCACTGCTCGCCCGCTGCATTGCGCTCGAGCAGGATCGGAGGCTGAATGCGTGCGCCAGATCGTTCTATGACCGCGATCGGCGCCCAGATTTCGGACGCCCACGGGTTATCGACCACGCGCCTGGCCGTTACGACCGCGGCAGGCCTTCGCAATGGGTTCGCTACAGCTTCGATGTTATCTTCCTCCACGCCAAGCCGATTATTCCTGCTTAAGCGATCCGAGCGCAAACCGGAATACAAAAGAGGCGCGAAGGGTCTTTCGCACGCGGCGCCTTCCGGCACGCCGTAAGTGCGAAGCTCGGCACAGCGCCGAAACCCGAACGGAAATGCAACTCCTGCTGACCAACGCCTCCCGCCCGCTGATCTTTCCTGTCGATGCAGTCGATCAACGCGGGGAGCTCGTGCCCACGCCGATCGCCGGCGAGCATCCGCTGACGCTTTACGTCGACAAGTGCGAGGTCGTCACGCTGATGACTCTCGGCCAGGCGCCCGAGGCGCTCGCCATCGGCTACCTGCGCAACCAGCGCCTGGTTTCGTCGCTGGACGAACTCGCGGCGGTGCAGGTCGACTGGGAAACCGACGCGGTCGCAGTCACCACGCGGCGAGGCGTCAAGTCGCTGACGAAGAAGCTCGCCAAGCGGACGGTCACTACTGGTTGCGGACAGGGCACGGTGTTCGGCGACCTGATGGAAGAAGTCGATTCGATCCGGCTGCGCGAGGACGTTCGGCTGTCGGAGGCGTCGCTGTTCGCCGTGCTCGAGGCCGTGCGCCAGCACGAGACGATCTACAACGCCGCTGGTGCCGTGCACGGCTGCGCGCTTGCGTCGAACGAGGGCGACGAAAGCCGGATCCTGGTCTTCATCGAGGACGTCGGGCGGCATAACGCGGTCGACGCCATCGCGGGTCGCATGTGGCTCGACGACATCGACGGGTCGGACAAGATCTTCTACACAACGGGCCGGCTGACGTCCGAGATGGTCATCAAGACCGCGCAGATGGGCATTCCCTTCCTCGTGTCCCGCTCGGGCCTGACCGAAATGGCGTGGCGCATCGCCAGCCGGGTCGGCCTGACGATGATCGGCCGTGCGGCGCGCAAGCACTACCTGCTGTTCACGGGGCGAAGCCGCTTCGAAGCGGCCAGCGCACCATGAGCGCCCGGATCTGCGGACTGGTGCTGGCCGGCGGGCAGGGACGCCGCATGGGAGGCGTGGACAAGGGTCTCCAGCCGCTGCAGGGTCGGCCGCTGATGCAGCATGTGATCGAGCGCCTGCGACCGCAGGTCGGCGACGTGCTGATCAATGCCAACCAGAACCTCGAGCGCTATGCGGAGTTCGGCTGCCCCGTCGTGCCCGACCGGGTCGGCGGATTCGCGGGCCCGCTGGCCGGACTGGACGCGGGCCTGCACGCCACCGATGCGCCCCTGATCGTCACCGTGCCGTGCGACTCGCCCTTCCTGCCCCGCGACCTCGTCGCACGGCTGGCGGCGGCGCGCAGTGCGATCGACGCGGACGTGGCCGTGGCACGCACGGGCAGTCAGCCGCACCCCGTGTTCGCTCTCGTGTGCACCCGCGTGCGCCCTCACCTGGCGGATTTCCTCGCCCGTGGAGAGCGCAAGATCGACCGGTGGTACGCCAGCCTCAGCGTGGTCGAGGTTGCCTTTGACGACGAGGCCGAGGCGTTCGCCAACATCAACACCCGCGCCGAACTGGAACAGCACGACCGCGGATGATGTCGCCTGCGTGCACCGCTGGCGAACAGCAGGCTGCCTGCGGCGAGAGGCCGATTCCCGGGCAGCGCGATGGAGCGGACCGGGTTCTCCCCGCTTCGATGGAACAACTTGGGACTCATCACGATGAACTTCACGCTCGCTCAAGTCCGTCATCGCGTCGGCCTCGCAGTCAGCGCGACGCTGCTGTCCGCCTGCGCGTCAGTCGGCCCCGGCCCGTCCGCTACGCCGGGCACGGACAAGGGCGCGACGGTCGCGGCGCCGAGCCTCGGTTTCTTCTCGCATATCAAGGCCCCGGGTGACCGCGAGGCGGTGCTCAAGCTCGGCGCGCGCGGAGCACAGGTGTTCCGCTGCGAGAAGCGCGACGGCCAGGGCGTGTGGGTCTTCCGGCAACCCGACGCCGAATTGCTCGATGACAAGGGCAAGGTCGTCGGGCGGCACGGGGCGAACTTCTCTTTCGAGCACAGCGACGGCAGCCGGCTGGTCGCGACGATCGCCGCGTACGACGACGCGCCGAAACCCACCGACCTCCGCTGGCTTCTGATGACAACGAGAAGCTTCGGCACGGGGGCCTTCGAAGGCGTCACGCACGCGCAGCGTGTCAATACAGCCGGCGGCACCCCACCAACGAGCTGTGACCTTGCGCTCGCCGGGCGTGTCCGCCGGATCGACTTCACCGCCGACTTCATCTTCTACAGACCGCGCGGCGCGTCGGCGCAGTAACGGTCGCACCCGGCGCGACGCGCCGGACGGGGAATCGAGAGCCAGGAAGGGAAGGAGCCTTGCCTCGCTGGGGCTCGGTGCCGACCACCGTGCCGGCCCCCGAAACCGCCCCGGCACGCGCGTGAACGGTGCAATACGAGAGCCCAAAGCAGGCCCGGAACGCGGTTTCCCGCCGGGAATGTGCGTCTTGGGCCCGATTTTCGGGTCTTCTGCATAAGGCAACCTTTCGGCCCATGAAATCCACGAAGTTTCCCTGCCTCAACCTCGTGCAACGCCTTCGATCGGCGTCCTCGGACCCCGTTACCGGCCCGAACTCGGACTTTCCATTGACGAACGCGGTAAAATCGCTTGTTTAGCGAGTTGTGCGCGGGAGGAAATGAAATGAACCCGACAGCCTCGACGGTGGGCGCCTATCTGCGCGACCTGCCGCCGGACCGTCGTGTGGCGATGGCCCGACTGTGCAGCATGATCCGCCGCTCCGCGCGAGGGGTGCGCGAGAGCATGCGATACGGGCTGGCCTTCTACGAGCTGGACGGGCCGCTGTTCGCGCTCGAGTCCGGCCGACGCCACATGTCGCTGTACGTCGCCGAAAAAGACGTTGTTGTAAAGCACAAGGACGCCCTGTCCGGAGTCAATTCAGCGAAGAGCTTCATCAAGTTCTCCGACCTGAACCGCCTTCCGCTCGACGTCGTCGAGAAGATCGTCCGAGACTCCGTTGCGGCACGCCGGCAGCGTGTCTCGCAGGGCACGGTTCCGACCCAGGCCGAGCTTCTGAAGCTGTGGGACATCAACGAGGAAGCCGCGGCGCCACCCGCCACCACGGTCAAGCTGCCGGTGACCAAGCCGGCTGCCAGCATGTCCGATGCCATCAACGCGATGGCCTCGACGATGCGCGATGCAATGTATGCGGCGATCGACATTGCCACCGGCGGCGTAGCGCCTTCCGGGAAGCCGGCCGCGAAGAAGGCCGCAACGAGGAAGGCGCCAGCCAAGAAGGCGGCGAAGACAGCCGCCAAGAGCCGCACGGCACGCCCGGCGGCGGCCCGGAAGACGCCGTCGAAGGCGGCCGGGAAGACCGGCCGAAAGCCCGTCCGCACTGCGGCCTCGGCGCGACGCAAGTAGGCGCGGCACTCGAGCTGACGACGGCGCCTGCGGGCGCCGTCGTCGTTTTGCTAGTAGGTACGGGCGTCCTCGATGACCTTGCCGTCGTTCGGCAGAGAACCAGGGGCGAGCAGTTCCACGGCGCCGCCCAGTTTCATCACGCTGCGCAGGGACTCGCCGATCGCTCTTTCAAGGCCGGCGTCGGCCACGCGCGACTCGGCTTTCAGCGTCATGGCGTCCGTCTCACCCGTCCGCGTCACGACCAGCCGCAAGCGACCGAGCTCGGCATGGCGGCGAGCGATTTCGGCAACCTGCTCGGGGCGCACGAACATGCCCTTGACCTTGGCGGTCTGGTCGGCGCGGCCCATCCAACCCTTGATCCGCGTATTGCTCCGTCCGCATGGCGATACGCCGGAAAGGATCGCCGAGAGATCGCCGAGCGCCAGCCGCACCCAGGGGTGGTACGCGTCGAATGACGTCACGAGGACCTCGCCGACCTCGCCATCCGGCACCGGGTCGCCCGTGCCCGGCCTGACGATCTCGAGGAGGATGTCCTCGTTGACGATCAAGCCTTCGCGTGCCCGACTCTCGTAGGCGATGACACCGACATCCGCGGTCGCATAGAGCTGGTAGGCATCGATCCCGCGCTGGCGAAACTCCGACTGCAGCGATGGCGGGAACGCCGCGCCCGAAAGCGCCGCCTTGACGATCGACGACGCGTCGCGGTCGCCCGCACGCGCCGCATCGAGCAGGATCTTCAGAAAATCCGGCGTGCCCATGTAGGCCGTCGGCTTCAGGTGCTCGATGATGTCGAGCTGCTGCTCGGTGTTGCCGGGACCGGCGGGAATCACCGTGCACCCAAGAGCGCGGGCGCCCCCGTCCATGATGAAGCCGCCGGGGGTCAGGTGATAGGAGAAGGTGTTCAGCACGCGATCGCCGCCGCGGAATCCGGCTGCGTAGAGCCCTCGGGCCGCGTGCCATGAGTCGTCCTGCCGGCCCTCCGGCTCGTAGATCGGCCCAGGTGACGTGAACAAGCGCCCGATCCGTTCCTGCTCGTCCGGCACCAGGCCGCCGAACGGCGGCTGTGCCTTCTGCAGCGCCGGCAGCTCCGCCTTGCGCATGACCGGCAGGCGCGCGAGCGCCGCGCGCGTGTTGACGATGGTCGGATCGATGTCGCCGAGGTGCCTCTTCCATCCGGGGCACTTGAGCGCCTTCGCCAGCAGTCCGGGCAGATGGCCCATCAGGTCGAGCTCGCGCTGGCGGTGGTCGCGCGTCTCGCGCGCGTCGAGGTGCTGTGTCATGGGATTGGTCCGGAGCGCGGCTACTTCGCTGCGTTGTCGATGTCCTGTCGGCGCCGTTCCGCGTCCTGCGCCGCGGCGTCGAGTTTCTTGTTTACCGGGTCGATGGTGGTCTGCCTGGTCGGCAGCGGTGTACCCGCGTTATCCCGGTCCGCCTTCGTGCACGCGCCAAGCGCGATGAATAGCGTTGCTGCAACGATGCGGGGCCACATGGAGGAAGAGGGCGGCGTTTGCGCGCCGCCCGGTCGCATCACTTCGAGCGCGCGCGGGCGACCGCCTTCTTGACCCGGCTCACGACGCGACGCACGGCGGACTTCGCCGACGCCACGCGCTTCGCGGCCTTCTTCACCACCGCCCGAGCGGTCATCTTCTTCGCGGCGGATTTCTTCACCGCCTTCTTGGCGGTCTTCTTGGCCGGCTTCGCGGCCTTGGCCTCGGCTTCTGCCTTCGATCCACGCTTGATGTCCATTGCGTGTGCGCGCGAGTACTGCTGTATGTCCTTGAAGCGCCCGCTCTTGTCGCGGACCGCGTACAGCTTCTTCCCGGCGCTGCTGTACAGCACCGTTCGTCGCGCCTTCTTCTTCGCAGCCTTCTTCGCCGTGGCCATCGTCATCCTCTGGTTGCCGGCACGGTCTCCCCGCCCTGGCCGCGCCCGTGCCCTCGCGCGGCAGCAAGGGTCCTACGCAAGCCAGCGCTTGCGCCGCTTGTAGAACTTGGCGTCGCGGAAGCTCTTGCGCCCGGCCTTCGACACCCCGAGGTAGAACTCCTTCACGTCCTCGTTCTCCCGCAGCACGCCGGCCTCACCGTCCATGACGACCCGGCCGTTCTCCAGGATGTAGCCGTAGTGCGCGTACTTGAGCGCGACGTTGGTGTTCTGTTCGGCCAGCAGGAACGACACCCCTTCCCTGACGTTGAGGTCCTTGACGATGGAGAAGATCTCGTCGACCACCTGGGGGGCCAGCCCCATCGACGGCTCGTCGAGCAGGATCATGGATGGCCGGGCCATCAGGGCGCGCCCGATCGCGGTCATCTGCTGTTCGCCGCCGGAGGTGTAACCCGACTGGCTTGCGCGGCGCTGCTTGAGACGCGGGAAGTAGGCGTAGACCTTCTCAAGGTCCGCGGCGATGTCGGCACGCGAGTTGCCTCGCCCCGACGCGCCGCGCGAATACGCGCCGGTCAGCAGGTTCTCCTCCACGGTCAGGTGCGCGAAGCACCGCCGCCCCTCCATCACCTGCACGACGCCGCGCTTGACGAGTTCGTAGGCCGTAAGGTCCTGGATCTTCTCGCCACGGTATTCGATCGAGCCCTTGGTCACCTCACCGCGCTCTGCGCGCAGCAGGTTCGACACGGCGCGCAGCGTCGTGGTCTTGCCGGCGCCATTGGCGCCGAGCAGGGCCACCACGCTGCCCTCGGGCACGTTCAGGGAAACGCCCTTGAGCACGAGGATCACGTGGTTGTAGATGACCTCGATGCCGTTGACGTTGAGAAGCGGTGCGGTCACCGTCGTCTCCTAGGTTGTGCAAAGCGCGCGTCGCGCGCTTTGCACAACCGGCCGCCTGCGCGGCCGGCTGGTTCGCGCCTACTTCTTGGCCGCGGGCGCCTTCGCTGGCGCCGCCGCCGGCGCCGCCTTCGTGGCGGCAGCCATTTCCGCCTCGCAACTGCGGCGGGTCAGTTTCTTCTCGCTCGTATAACGATCGGCCGCATCGCGAATCATCGGCTTGATGATCTGCGAGTCCGCCTCGTACCAGTCGGAAGAGAAGCCCCACTTGGCTCCGTCCCAGGTCTGGACGCGGGCGAAACGCGAACCCTCGTGGTCGCGGCAGTTGGTCGCCAGCGGACGGATCACGCCAGTCAAGCCGAGTGCATCAATGCGTTTGGCGTCGATGTTCAGGTTCTCCAGGCCATAGCGCACTTCCTCGCCCGTCAGCGGTCGCACGCCGTAGCGCAGCTGGGCCTGCCGCACTCCCTCCACGGCGAGCACTGCGCTGATCAGGCCGCGCGTATACAGGACGCTGCCGACCTCGTCAGCGGGACCGGTGCCCTGGCCCTTGCTATGGACAAGCTTCAGGATGTCCTCGTGCACCTTGGCACGCCCGGCGCCGTGCTGGAATGCCATCGCGTTGTAGCCCTTGGCATCAGCCCCGACCGGAGTGACGTCAGGCTCGGCCCCCGACCACCAGCCGCCGAACATGCGATCGCGCGGGAAGCCGGTCGCCACCGCCTCGCGGATGGCGGTCGAGTTCATCACGCCCCAGCCCCACAGGATCACGTAGTCGGGGCGCAGCTGGCGGATCTGCAGCCATGCGGCCTTCTGCTCCACGCCCGGGTGCGTGACCGGAATCGTCGTGAACTGGAATCCATGCAGTTTCGACCGCTCCGTCAACAGCGGGATCGGCTCCTTGCCGTACGGCGAATCGTGGTAGATCAGCGCAATCTTCTTGCCCTTGAGCTTGTCGACGCCGCCATTGAGCTTGCCGAGGTGCTGCACCAGCACGTCGGCCGCGGTCCA
>Ga0316195_10000193_pt1 | contig 21596 bp, 15 predicted proteins | sample Phised1_MG_FD_204937 | JGI IMG/M metagenome (GOLD analysis project Ga0316195, IMG submission 204937) | Coastal sediment microbial communities from Maine, United States - Phippsburg sediment 1 | ecosystem: Environmental > Aquatic > Marine > Coastal > Sediment | place: USA: Maine | collected...
TTATCGCCGCCGTCAAGGTCGTCTTCCCGTGATCTATATGCCCTATCGTGCCCACATTAACATGCGGCTTGGTCCTCTCAAACTTTTGCTTCGCCATCTTTTTTCCTCCCTCTAAAACGGGTTAGCAATGAACACCTTCATATTTCTCCTAACCCCATGGGGCTAGATTTTTCCGTTATAGATGCTCAACCCAAATGAAAGTCATCCCAAATTTACCATCTGTAATGCGCAAACGCCTTGTTCGCCTCGGCCATCTTATGGGTGTCTTCTCGTTTTTTTACGGAAGCACCCCGCTTATTGGCTGCATCCAAAAGCTCCGCCGCCAGTTTATTAACCATTCCCTTTTCAGATCTTTTAGAAGCAAAACCGATAATCCAGCGAATCCCCAGAGCCGTTTTCCGCGACGGTCGAATTTCTGTTGGAACCTGATAGGTCGATCCCCCGACTCGGCGCGATTTAACCTCGATCATCGGCTTTACATTTTCAAGCGCCTGCTCAAAAATTTTTAAGGGGGGCTCTTTGGTCTTTTGTTCGATGATATTGAATGCATTGTACAGAATTGACTCGGCCGTACTCTTTTTCCCGTCCCTCATTATAGATTTTATGAATCTTGATACCAGTTTATTGTTATACTTGGAATCCGGCACAATGATCCGTTCGGGCACTTCTCTTCTTCTCGGCATAGGTTACACCATCGTTCTTATTTTGTTGTTTGTCTTCATGCTGCACGATCCAGGCATCCTGTATCGTGGATTGTGTAGCATTGTTCTACTTGGGCTTTTTTGAGCCGTATTTTGATCTGCCCTGCTTCCGATCCTCAACCCCTAAGGTATCGAGTGTGCCTCTGACGATATGATACCTTACGCCCGGCAGGTCCTTAACACGTCCGCCACGAACCAGAACAACCGAATGCTCTTGAAGATTATGGCCAATACCGGGTATATATGCGGTCACCTCCACACCGGTGGTCAACCTGACCCTGGCAACTTTCCGCAAAGCAGAATTGGGTTTTTTGGGCGTCGAAGTGTATACACGCGTACAGACACCTCTTTTCTGAGGCGCCCCTTTGAGTGCCGGAGTATTGGTCTTCTTCTGTATTCGCTTTCTTCCTTTTCTTACCAGTTGATTAATTGTCGGCATTTTGTTAATCAGATCCTTTTGTTTTAATAAGCGAGATTCTCTCGTTGGCAAAATTACTATTATTAAAGATTAAAGCTTAATTTGTCAAGCCTTTTATAGGATATTAATTATATTATTTGTCCCAATTAATCCCAAACAGGTCCCCGTTAAAAGCAACCGTCAGAACAACAGCGCCACGGCAACCGTTCCCCCTAACTCGTTACAATCTCCACATCTCTATATTTGGGAAGTCCGGTACCGGCAGGAATGATCCTACCCATAATGACGTTTTCTTTAAGCCCCTGTAATGTATCCACTTTTCCGGCAATGGCGGCGTCGGCAAGGACTTTTGTCGTTTCCTGAAACGAGGCGGCTGAGATAAAACTTTCCGTGGAAAGAGACGCTTTGGTGATCCCCAGGATAAGCGGTTCTGCAACAGCGGGCTTCTTCCCCTTTTCAATGGTTACACGGTTAGTTTCCTCAAAAATTTTCCGGTCGACCTGTTCTTCAAGAATGAATTCGGTATCTCCGGCATCGAGAACTTTAACACGCTGCATCATCTGACGCACAACGACCTCGATGTGCTTGTCATTAATCCGGACACCTTGTAAACGGTAAACTTCCTGCACCTCATCCACGAGATATCGTGCCAGTGCAATTTCACCCTTAATATTCAATATATCCTGGGGAATCGCTGACCCACTGATCAGCGCCTCACCCGCCCGGACATAGTCCCCTTCATATACGTTAATATGCTTGCCCCGTGAAATTAAATATTCTTTCTTTTCACCCACATCGTCTATTGGGGTAACGGTGACTTTCTGTTTTCCTTTTTTGGTTGCCTTCGCTATTGAAACATACCCGTCGATTTGGCTCAGGACAGCGGTTTCTTTCGGCTTTCGAACTTCAAAAAGTTCAGCCACCCTTGGAAGACCGCCGGTAATATCTTTGGTCTTGGTAGTGGCTCGGGGCAGCTTCGCTATAACATCTCCAGCCTTAACATCATCCCCTTCTTCAACCAGCAAAATGGCATTTATGGGCAGTAAATAGCGTGCCTTGCCGGATGATTCCGGCAGGCTGCATGTTTTTCCATCTTTGTCCTTGATTGAAATCCTCGGACGTTCCTCAACACTTTTAGATTCGATGATCGTTCGACTCGATTTTCCGGTGACGGGATCGACTTTCTCCTGCATGGTTTTACCGGGGCTGATATCGCCGAATTTAACCGTTCCATCGACTTCCGATATAATCGGTGTTGCAAAAGGATCCCACGTTACGAGAAGGTCTCCGGCTTTGACACGAACACCGGCTTTGACCTCGATATGAGCGCCGTAGATGACCGGAAAACGCTCTCTTTCGCGCCCGGAATCTCCCACGACGGCAATTTCACCCCCCCTGCGGTTCATCACAACAAATCGATTCTCATCTTTTTCCACCACATTGAGATTAATAAACTTAATCTTCCCGTCAGTCCTGGCTCTAATATCTGCCTGTTCAACTCTTCGGCTTGCAGTTCCACCGATGTGGAAGGTGCGCATGGTCAACTGGGTCCCGGGCTCTCCGATGGACTGGGCCGCAAGGATTCCCACAGCCTGACCGATTTCGATCTTGGTGCCGTGTGCGAGGTCTCGACCGTAGCACTTGGCACACACCCCTTTCCGACTCTTGCATGTCAGTACGGATCTTATTTTCACTTGAGTGAGCCCGACTTCTTCAATGGCTTTTACTGCGTTTTCGTCCAGATCTTCCCCGGCTTTGACAATCACTTCATCTGTAAACGGATCGACGATGTCCTCTACGGCGACCCGCCCTAAAATTCTTTCTTCGAGGCGCTGAATAACTTCTCCACCTTCCATGAGAGACTCGACTTCGACACCCAGCATCGTTCCGCAATCTTCATCAATAATAATACAGTCTTGGGCAACATCGGCGAGCCTTCGGGTAAGATATCCGGAGTTGGCGGTCTTAAGGGCCGTATCGGCGAGACCCTTTCTGGCGCCGTGAGTGGAAATGAAATATTGAAGCACGGAAAGGCCTTCCCGGAAATTGGCGCTAATGGGCGTTTCAATAATTTCACCCGATGGTTTTGCCATAAGGCCGCGCATCCCTGCAAGCTGACGCATCTGATCTTTACTCCCCCTGGCACCGGAATCCGCCATCATATAGATGGGGTTGAAGCTTTCCTCCACAACGGGATTTCCTTCCTCGTCCAGGACAGGATTACCATCGCTGTCGGTCACAGTGACCACACGCAAGGCTTTCATCATTTCATCCGCCACATCGTCGGTTGCCTTGGCCCAAATATCGATGACCTTGTTATATTTTTCACCTTGAGTGATAAGCCCCTCGGTATATTGCCCGCCGATCTTTTCAGCCTGCTTTTCTGCGTTTTTTAAAATATCCCATTTGGTCGACGGTATGATCATATCGTCAATAGAAATGGATATGCCGCCTTCGGTTGAGTACTCGTATCCGATGTTTTTTAACCGGTCGGAGAGGATGACCGTTGCTTTTGGACCCAGGTTTCGGTATGCATAATCCACCAGTTCAGTCAACGACCTTTTATCTCTGACATTGTTGATCATAGAAAACGGTATCTCAGGTCGCTTGTCGATCACCTGAAAAATGTGGTGGGCTTCATCGGCAAAGACAATGTCGCTGACATCTCCTTCTTCAAGGGCGAAAATTTTGTCCGCATTCTCATATGAAACACTGAATATACGCTTGAATTCGTCCTTTCTGCACAGACCGATGAGTCCTTCATTATCCCGGTCAAGTCCCTTGGAATGTTGAGCGACCATTTCGATAAAATCGACACCGGACTGTAAATTTTTAAAAACAGCCTTGGCCTTATCTTCCTCGAGAACCTCGATATGGCGAAGCATCATGATGTTATCTTTGGGAATGATTTCCCATAAGAGGATACGCCCTACAGTCGTATCAAACCTTTTTCCGTCTATACGAACCGTAATTCTTGCATGAAGATCCGCTGCTTTGGCATCGTATGCACATCGAACCTCTTCAGGATTCGCAAATATTTTTCCTTCGCCTTTTGCCCCGGTTACCCCTCGGGTCATGTAATAGATGCCGAGGACAATATCCTGACTGGGCACAATGATCGGGCTGCCATTTGCCGGAGAAAGGATGTTGTTGCTCGACAGCATCAAGGCCCTGGCCTCAATCTGAGCTTCTACGGAAAGCGGTATATGAACCGCCATCTGGTCACCGTCGAAGTCTGCATTAAACGCTGTACAAACCAATGGATGGAGCTGAATAGCCTTGCCCTCAATGAGAATCGGCTCAAATGCTTGAATGCCCAGCCTGTGAAGTGTGGGCGCACGGTTTAAAAGAACTGGATACTCTTTTACAACCTCATCCAATGTGTCCCAGACTTCCGGAACTTCTCGTTCCACCATCTTCTTGGCGCTTTTTACCGTGGAAACAAGCCCCTTTTGTTCGAGACGATAATAAAGGAACGGTTTGAACATCTCCAAGGCCATTTGCTTCGGCAACCCGCACTGGTGCAGCCTTAGATTCGGCCCGATGCTAATAACGGTTCGACCGGAATAATCGACCCGCTTGCCCAAAAGGTTTTGTCTGAAACGCCCCTGCTTGCCTTTCAAAGTATCGCTGAGGGACTTTAACGGCCGTTTATTGGTCCCCATAATCGCTCTGCCGTGCCGGCCGTTGTCAAAAAGAACGTCCATTGATTCCTGAAGCATCCGTTTCTCATTGCGGACAATAATGTCAGGCGCCTTTAATTCGATAAGGCGTTTTAAACGATTGTTTCGGTTAATGACCCTGCGATACAGATCATTGAGATCTGATGTTGCAAATCTCCCCCCTTCCAGCGGGACAAGGGGGCGCAAATCCGGCGGCAGGACAGGAATAACATCCATAACCATCCAGGTGGGATCGATTCCCGAGCGTCTGAATGCATCAATAATCCTGAGTCGTTTTGAGAGTTTCTGCCGTTTGGCCACAGACCCGGTGGAATTTATGTCAGCCTTCAATTCCTTGTATAATGTTTCCAGCTCGATCTTCTCCAGCAGTGCCTTAATGGCTTCGGCACCGATCCCCGCCTCGAATTTCGTCCCATAAATCTCCCGGGCTTCTCGATACTTTTCTTCCGATAGAAGTTGATAGGCCCTAAGATCCGTGTCTTTTGGATCTATGACAATGTAACTGTCAAAGTAAATAACCTTTTCAAGATTTTTTAGCGTCAGGTCTATCAGATTGCCGATCTTGCTCGGAAGGCTTCTCAAAAACCATATGTGGGAACAGGGTGTGGCAAGTTCGATGTGTGCCATCCGCTCCCGCCGGACCTTTGATTGAATCACCTCCACGCCGCATTTTTCACAAATGACGCCCCGGTGTTTCATTCGCTTGTACTTGCCGCAGTTACACTCGTAGTCTTTTGTCGGTCCGAAAATTTTGGCACAGAAAAGACCGTCGCGTTCAGGCTTAAATGTTCGATAATTTATGGTTTCGGGCTTTTTAATCTCTCCATGCGACCATTTTAAAATCTCTTCGGGCGATGCCAGTGAAATTTTAACACCTGAAAAAAGCTTTGGATCAGTCGGTTTGGTGAAGAAATCGTATAAAGTTTCCATTTTTTTTCCTGTTTTTATGTTCCTTCAATTAGGGTTATATCTAAACCCAAACTCTTCAATTCTTTCGTAAGCACCTTGAACGACTCGGGGAGGCCCGGGTCGAGTGTATTCTGGCCTTTCACGATCTTTTCATACATGCGGGTTCTTCCCGCCATATCGTCGGATTTTACGGTTAAAAATTCTTGCAGCGCATGCGCCGCCCCATAAGCCTCCATGGCCCAGACTTCCATCTCACCCAGACGCTGCCCGCCGAACTGGGCTTTTCCTCCCAGGGGCTGCTGGGTCACCAGTGAATAAGGACCGATAGATCTGGCATGGATCTTGTCGTCCACCAGATGATGAAGCTTCAGCACATACATGGTCCCGACGGTAATTTTTTCTTTAAAAGGTTCGCCGGTTCGGCCGTCATACAGCGTTGTCTGACCGGTCGAGCTCAGCCCCGCTTCGATGAGAAGAGACTTGATTTCAGCTTCCTTGGCCCCATCAAAAACCGGTGTGGCCATGTAAAAACCGTCTTTGTAATGTTTCGCAAATTCGAACAATTCTTCATCGTCAAAGCCGTCGACCTTCTCCTGAACAGATGGTTCTGTAAATATTCGTTTAATTTTCTTCCGAAGGGCTTCAAGCTTTTGTTCCTCCAACAGTTTGTTGATTTGATCCCCAAGACCTTTGGCAGCCCACCCCAAATGAATCTCCAGAACCTGGCCGACGTTCATTCGGGAAGGCACGCCCAGTGGATTCAAGACCATATCCACAGGTGTGCCATCTTCAAAATAGGGCAAATCTTCCTGGGGGAGTATTCTCGATACGACACCTTTATTGCCGTGACGTCCGGCCATCTTATCGCCCACGGACAATTTTCGTTTCATGGCGACATAGACCTTAACCATTTTAATGACGCCCGGCGGAAGATCATCCCCTTTTTCATACCGGCTGACGTGTCGTTCAAAAGAATCTCTGCAAATCTCACACTGATTCCGGTATTTTTCCAGAATATCATGAACCTGTTCGGTCAGTTGCGGACTTTTTAAGACAATTCCTTCGAGCTGAGCCAGCGGTGTTTTGGCCAGAGTGTCGGAATCTATTTTGCTCCCTTTCGGAATCAGAACCTTCTTGCCTTTTTTTAGGGTTGAATAGCATTTCTGCCCCACAAGAATTTTCTCAAACTGCGTGCGGACAACCTCTTTGATGACGGCGATTTTTTCATCTTTTTCTTTTTCAAGGGCAGTGATCTCGCTATCCTCGATGAATCGGGAACGGCCATCCTTTTCAACACCACGTCTTGAAAATATTTTGGCATCAATGACAATCCCCTGAACGCCGGGGGGTACGCGTAAAGACGTATCCTTCACATCTCCGGCTTTTTCACCGAAAATCGCCCGTAAAAGTTTTTCTTCAGGAGAAAGCTGCGTTTCACCTTTGGGGGTAATCTTTCCCACCAGAATATCTCCCTGACCGACTTCAGCGCCAATTCGAATAATGCCGCTTTCATCAAGATTCTTTAAGGCTTCTTCTCCCACATTCGGAATGTCTCGGGTAATGTCCTCCTTGCCCAGTTTGGTATCCCGGGCAAGAATCTCAAATTCTTCAATATGGACAGATGTATAAACGCCGTCCCGGTGAAGCCTTTCCCCCACCAGAATCGAATCCTCAAAATTATATCCACCCCACGGCATAAATGCCACGGTAATGTTTTTACCCAAAGCGAGTTCCCCAAAGTGTGTCGCCGGCCCGTCTGCAATGATTTCCCCGGCCTTGACTTCTTGTCCTTTTCTGACGATGGCGCGGTGATTGAAACAGGTATTCTGGTTTGAACGGACGAATTTTGAAAGATTGTGAACCGTCACAGGCAGGTCGACACCTTTATCACCGTCCAAATTTTTATTCCTTAGAACGATCCGGGAAGCATCCACGTCCACTACGGTGGCATCGTGCTGTGCAACAATCGTAACCCCCGAGTCTTTGGCAACCACGCCCTCAATCCCTGTACCCACAAGGGGTGCTTGATTTACAATCAGCGGAACTGCCTGACGCTGCATGTTCGACCCCATCAGTGCTCTGTTGGCGTCATCGTTTTCCAGAAACGGAATAAGGGACGCGGAAACACTGACAAGCTGGTTGGGAGAAATGTCCATCAGCTCGATATCTTCGGCCTTGACCATCATAAATTCTCCGGCGACTCTGGATGTTACCAATGGATTGACATATTTTTTATTTTCATCGATCTTTGCATTGGCCTGAGCAATCGGGTGCTCCTTCTCTTCAAAAGCCGTGAGAAATTTGACCTCATCCTGAACAGTGGAATTTTTGACAACGCTGTAGGGCGTTTCAATAAATCCATATTCATTGACCCGGGCATACGTGCTCAGTGAGACAATAAGGCCGATGTTCGGACCTTCCGGCGTTTCTATGGGGCAGATTCGTCCATAATGGGAAGGATGGACGTCTCTGACCTCAAACCCGGCTCTTTCGCGGGTCAACCCCCCCGGACCCAGGGCACTCAGGCGCCGCTTGTGGGTCGTTTCTGAAAGGGGGTTTGTCTGATCCATGAATTGACTGAGCTGGCTGGTCCCGAAGAACTCTTTAACCACAGCGGAAACAGGCTTGGAATTAGCCAGATCATGCGGCATCAATGCATCGACCTCCTGCAGGCTCATCCGCTCTTTAATGGCACGTTCCATTCGAACCAATCCGATACGATACTGATTCTCCAGAAGTTCACCCACCGCACGCACCCGTCGATTCCCCAAATGATCGATATCATCAATGGTCCCCTGGGCGTCTTTGAGTTCTATGAGGGTTTTAGCTGCAAGGAGAACGTCCTCTTTTCTGAGTGTTTTCAAGTCAATTGAAGAGTTAATGCCGAGACGGATGTTAATCTTCATTCGTCCCACACCCGAAAGGTCGTAATAGGACGATTTGAAAAACATGTGGTCGACAAAGTCCTGGGCCACCTCCGGAGTTGCCGGATTCCCGGGCCTGAGTCTTCGATATATTTCAATGAGCCCTTCTTCTTTTGTTTCGACCTTGTCCAAAAGCAGGGTTTTGTGAATCGAGTCGCTGGTCGTTACGTCGTCGATGAACAGCAGTTCAAATTCAGAAATTCCGGCATCACGCAGCGCCTGATAAATGTCTTCGTTAAACGTCTCGTTGCATTTTACGATGGATTCTCCGCTGTCGGGATGAACAATTGTTCGGGCAAATACTTTATTGAAAATATCTTCGACGGTTATGGGGAGTAAGGTTATATTGGCCGATTTTAACCGCTTGATTGCGGCCTTCGTAAATATGCGTCCTTTGACCGCAATGGTTTCGCCGGTGTCGGGGTCTTTGACATCCCCGCCGGCACGCTGCCCCTTCAGCAAATCCTCGTCGAATTCTTTAAAAATCCGTTTGCCGCGAACAACATACTTTTCTGTGTTATAAAAATAAGCCAGAATGTCTTCAGAACTAAATCCAAACGCTTTGAAAAGGATTGTGATCGGAAGTTTGCGACGCCTGTCGATCCGAATATTGACGATATCTTTGTGATCGATCTCCATATCGATCCAGGATCCGCGAACAGGAATAATCCTGCACGTGTAGATAATTTTGCCGCTGGAATGGGTCTTCCCTTTGTCATGATCGAAAAACACCCCGGAAGACCTGTGGAGCTGACTGACCACGGCACGTTCGGTCCCATTGATGATAAAGGTCCCATTTTTTGTCATCAGAGGAATTGTACCGAAGTAAATTTCCTGCTCCTTGATATCACGGATATTGGTAATTCCAGTCTCTTTGTCGATATCGTATACAACCAGTCTCACGGTGATACGGAGCGGAATTTCGTAGGTCATTCCCCGATGAATGCATTCCTGGACACTGTTCTTTATCTCGCTGAATCTATAGGATACAAATTCGAGGGAAGCACTTCCGGTAAAATCTTTTATCGGAAACACCGACTTGAATACAGCCTGCAATCCAATGTCTCTCCGTTTTTCCGGAGGAACATCTTTTTGTAAAAGCCGGTCAAATGATTCCCGTTGCACTGCGATAAGGTCAGGGATTTCAACAATCTTTGGTATCTTCCCGAAATTCTTCCTCATCCGCTTATTTGCTAAAATCCTTTCCGACATGGGGTCTCCAATATATTAAATCGGGTTATGGGGTATGGGTATCGGCTGTGGGGCATGGGGTATGGGAGATAGGACCCAACCCCCCTCCCCAGTTTACCATTACCCATACTTGACGATCACCTGTTGTCGATGATCTATCCTGGGTTATTTAATTTCAACCTGAGCACCAGCGTCCTCAAGTTGGCTTTTGATTTTTTCAGCCTCATCTTTAGAAACGCCTTCCTTGACAGGCTTGGGGACTTCATCCACCAGCGTTTTGGCGTCTTTTAAGCCCAGGCCGGTAATTGCCCGGACTTCCTTGATGACTTGTATCTTTTTGTCGCCAAATGTTGTCAGAATAACATCAAATTCGGTCTTTTCATCTTCCGCGGCACCTCCGGCATCAACAGGAGCCCCACCCGCTACAACCATGGGCACGGCCGCCGAAACTCCGAATTTTTCTTCCATTTCTTTAACGAGCTCCGATAATTCGAGTACCGACATATTTGCGATAAATTCAATTACATCTTCTTTCGTAATATCAGCCATTTTATTTTTCCTCCAGCTTAGCTATTGATGTCCTCTATTTCTGTCGAATCAATTGTTGTTAAAATTAAAATATTTGGATTCAAATACATCCGGTCGTTGTTGTTTTTTATCCATTGTCAACCTGCTTCTTTCTGCTCCTTAATGGCCTGCAATACATTCAAAAATTGCATCGGGATGGCGTTAAGGGTTCGGAGAAAACCGGAAACAACCCCGTTTGCCGTCGAAAGGAATTGGCCGAGAAGCTCTTCACGGGAAGGCAGGGTCGCCAGCGTCTTGATGGCACTTAAATCAAGCACCTTGCCGCCCATAACACCGGTTTTAATTTCGAGTTTCTTGAACTCGCCCGAAAATTGTGTCAGAACCTTTGCCGGCGCAACCGGGTCGTCATAGCTTAAGGCAATGGCACTCGGCCCTTTGAAGCAGTCTTTGATCAGAGCGACATCGGTCTCTTCAGAAGCTCTGATAAGTAGCGAATTCTTTACCACCTTGTATTCGATTTCATGCTCTCTGAGCCTTCGCCTTAAGTCATTAATGGTTGTTACATCAAGGCCCTTGTAATCGGTTACAATTACCGTCTTGGACTTTATAAACTTTTCATGAAGATCTTTTACGATCTCTTTTTTCTTTTCTATCCGCACAATTCAATACACCTCCTTCCTTAATCCGTAAAAACCGGAGGCAACAACTGATCACAATAGTTTGTCTCGGTAGGCCGGCACCGCCGCTTAAACACAACCAAGTGCACCTACGGTCTTTGACAGAAATAGTTTTATGAAACAAGTCTGTTTAAAAAAATGTCACCGTCAGAACGCAGACAATCCGTTTGTCAAATAGGCTTTCTTCAGCGATTACATCCAAAATCCTCTCGATTTGGTTGTTTTTGGGGTGGTCAAATCAAAATTATAAAACCACACTGAAAGCAGTCTATTTGACTAAGTCTTTGATACTGGCGGCATCGATCTTAATGCCGGGCCCCATAGTCGTAGATATGGCAATACTTTTTAGGTAGGTTCCCTTACTGGAAGCCGGTTTGAGACGCATGATCGTTTCTAAAAAGGCGGCTGCATTCTGGACAATCTTTTCTGCCCCGAAAGAAACTTTACCCATTGGAACGTGTACGATACCGGCTTTTTCAACCCTGAAATCAATTTTACCTGCTTTGAGCTCTTGGACCGCCCTGGCGATATCAAACGTTACGGTTCCGGTTTTTGCATTGGGCATCAGCCCCCTTGGGCCGAGAAGCTTCCCGATTTTTCCAACAGAACCCATCATATCCGGAGTTGCAACGGCTTTATCAAAATCAAGCCACCCTCCTTTAATTTTTTCTATCAGATCATCGTTCCCGACAAAATCAGCGCCTGCATCTGTCGCCTCTTTCTCTTTTACACCTTTAGCAAATACGAGAACTTTAACTTCCTTGCCAAGACCGTTCGGCAAAATCACCGTCCCTCGAACCATCTGCTCGGCATGTCTTGGATCCACCCCGAGACGCACCGCAACGTCAACCGTTTCATCAAAGTTGGCATAAGACGCATCAATGGCTAATTGAACGGCTTCACCGATACTCGGTTTTGCCGTAACATCTACCTTCTTACGCGATTCTGTATACTTTTTACCCCACTTCGGCATCTTCTTTTGTTCACTCCTTTTTTAGACAATCTCAATCCCCATACTTCTAGCAGTACCGGTGATAATCTTACAGGCAGCATCCAAATCGTTTGCATTTAAATCGACCATTTTCTGCTTGGCGATATCTTCGAGCTGCTGTCGGGTAACCTGGCCGACCCTTTCCCGCTTTGGATCACCGGCGCCCTTTGCAATCTTTGCCGCAATTTTCAAAAGGACAGATGCGGGGGGCGTTTTGGTGATAAAGGTAAATGATCTGTCCTGATAGACGGTAATCACAACTGGAATGATCATACCTTCATCCTGGACAGTTCGGGAATTAAACGCTTTGCAGAAATCCATGATATTTACGCCGTGCTGTCCCAGTGCCGGGCCAATCGGGGGAGACGGATTGGCCTGACCGGCTCTCACCTGCAGTTTTATCTGTGTCATAACCTTTTTTGCCATCTTTTCTTATTACTCCTGTTTATTTGCTTGCCCCGTGAAATTTCACCGGGGTCATCGGCCTTATGTCGTTTATCCTTATATATCTGCATATATCTGCCAATGATTTACGGCCGGAGACCACTGGTGATTATAGCTTTGCAACCTGTACGAACTCGAGTTCCACCGGTGTCGAACGACCGAAGATGCTTACGAGAACTCTGATCTTGCCCTTCTCAGGGTTAACCTCATCAACGACGCCGTTAAAATTCTTAAAAGGCCCGTCTATTACACGAATTTCATCACCGGTTTCAAAGAAGTATTTTGGCTGTGGTTTAAGTTTTCCAGCCTCCATTCGGTTTAGGATTTGCTGGGCCTCTTCATCGGATATGGGTGTCGGTTTCTCTCGCCCCCCAAGGAAACCGGTAACCTTGGCAGTGTTGTTGACAATGTGCCAGGTTGCATCGTTCAGTTCCATCTTAACCAGTATGTATCCGGGATAGAACTTGCGGGAGGATGTTTTTCTTTTTCCTTTGACCAGTTCAACAATCTCCTCGGTAGGGACGACCACCTCGCCGAATTTCTCAGGTTGAGGAAAAGACGCAATTCGTTCCTCCAGGGCAAATTTGACCTTGTTTTCAAATCCGGAATAAACATGGATAATATACCATTTGAGCGCCAATTTCCTATTCTCTCCTTTTATTGAAGAACCACCCGGATAATACTCGACAACCCGAAATCCACCACCCCGAGAAATAAAGATATTATCATCACCAGAATCAGCACGACAACCGTAGAGCCGATGGTCTGCTTGCGTGAGGGCCATACAACCTTTTTCAGCTCTATCTTTACTTCTCTCAGGAACTGAACCCATGTATCTAGGGTGCGTTTAATCTTTCCGGGCTCACCCTTGGTTTTGGACAACGCTTTTGTCCTGGACAAAGATAGCGGTTTTTGGATATCTTTTCCAGAACCTGAAAATAATGCGGTCTTTTTTACAGCGGCATCGTTTCCTGCCCCGGATGATGCCACGCCTTCGGCATCCTTTTTCTTCTTCTTTGTGATTGGACTTTTTTTTCTTTGTAATCTGGCCATTATTGCCCTAAACTTAAATTCAAAACAAACCGAACAAATGTTACTTGACGACTGGATTGAATCGTAAAAATTAAACCGTCAGGAAAAATTTTATCGTTGCTTGACATTTTTATTATACTTCCAAAACGATGTGGCAGGCCAGGAGGGATTCGAACCCCCAACACCCGGATTTGGAGTCCGACGCTCTACCGTTGGAGCTACTGGCCTGAACAGTTCAACACATTTCAAATCCTATACGCTAATATGAAACAAACGGTCCTGATTCTCCACGCAGTTTCGGAAATAAAACCATTTATTTTGTCTCTTTATGTATCGTATGTTTCCTGCAGAATCTGCAATACTTGCTGAATTCCAGTTTGTCCGGTGTTGTCCGTTTATTTTTGGTCGTCGTATAGTTTCTTCTTTTGCATTCATTGCATGCAAGTGTAACAATTATTCTCACCAGAAGACTCCTTCAGTTGCTACTCTATAATCTCGCTCACCACACCGGCGCCAACCGTCCGACCGCCTTCTCTGATGGCAAACCTGAGTTCTTTTTCCATCGCTATGGGCGTTATCAACTCCGCCGTAATCGTTATATTGTCTCCCGGCATGACCATCTCTACACCTTCAGGCAACATCAAATTCCCCGTAACATCCGTCGTCCTGAAATAAAACTGCGGCCGGTAACCGGTGAAAAACGGCGTGTGACGACCGCCTTCCTCCTTGCTCAAAATGTAGACCTCTGCCTTGAACTTCGTGTACGGCTTGATCGAACCCGGCACCGCAACAACCTGACCCCGCTCGACCTCCTCACGCTTGGTCCCCCGCATCAATACGCCAATGTTGTCGCCGGCTCGACCCTCATCCAAAAGCTTCCTGAACATCTCCACGCCCGTACATACCGTCTTCATCGTCGGACGAATCCCCACAATCTCTATGTTGTCGCCCACATGAACCACCCCACGCTCAACACGTCCCGTCACAACCGTCCCACGACCCGATATGCTGAAAACATCCTCTATCGGCATCAAAAACGGCTTGTCTATATCACGCTTGGGCTCGGGAATAAATGTGTCCACCGCTTCCAATAACTCAAAAATACACTTGGCTTCCTCACTGTTAACATCATCGCTCTCAAGGGCCTTTAATGCACTCCCGCGAATGATCGGCGTGTCATCTCCGGGAAACTCATACTTGTCCAACAACTCCCGAAGCTCCAACTCGACAAGCTCTATAAGCTCATCATCATCCACCATGTCGCACTTGTTTAAAAATACAACAATCTGTGGAACTCCCACCTGACGCGCCAACAATATGTGCTCCCGGGTCTGAGGCATCGGTCCGTCATCCGCACCGACCACCAAAATGGCGCCGTCCATCTGCGCCGCACCCGTGATCATGTTCTTGATGTAATCCGCATGACCCGGACAATCCACATGCGCATAATGACGGTTCTTCGTCTCATATTCAACATGCGCCGTCGCGATGGTGATACCGCGCTCCTTCTCCTCCGGAGCCTTGTCTATCTGATCAAACGGTACAAAATCCGCCATCCCCATCATGCCCATGTGCTTGGTTATCGCCGCCGTCAAGGTCGTCTTCCCGTGATCTATATGCCCTATCGTGCCCACATTAACATGCGGCTTGGTCCTCTCAAACTTTTGCTTCGCCATCTTCGAAATCCTCCCATGAGTTTTGGAATTGATTTTTTTATCTGCTTATTCTTAAAACGACGTTAATCCCTTTCAAGGCCTGTCGAGATCGCTTACGCCACCGACAATACTGGAGCCCACGACCGGAATCGAACCGGTGAACCTCTTCCTTACCAAGGAAGCGCTCTACCGACTGAGCTACGTGGGCACGCCTTTTTAATTTTATGCGGCTGCTTGAAGACGGTTAATGTTCAGTCTGGAGCGGGAGACGAGACTCGAACTCGCGACATCCAGCTTGGAAGGCTAGCGCTCTACCAACTGAGCTACTCCCGCTTGTATTCCACTGAACTTATAACCTCAAAACATCCAACATCGTCACCAACAGGTCCCCTCAAAAAGCGCAGTAAGAGTCATGCAGGAAGCCATGTAGTCTTTTTCGATCCCGGCAAACAAACCGAAATCTCCTACAACCGACTTACATTGAGGATGGTGGTGGGGGGAGGATTTGAACCTCCGAAGGCTTCGCCGACAGATTTACAGTCTGTTCCCTTTGACCACTCGGGAACCCCACCTGAAAGATATTTTTTACATATGGAGCCAGAGACAGGAGTCGAACCCGCGACATCCTCATTACAAGTGAGGCGCTCTACCAACTGAGCTACTCTGGCAGCACATTCGAAATTTTTCGTTTTTAAGTACGGAATTAATATGGATTGCTTTGTAAACAAACTCCTCATTCTTTGAGACATTAATTCCATGTTATTGTTTTCTATTAAAACCACTTTTTATACTTAGTTCTTAAACAATTGGCAATCTTGATTATCCGGCGATATCACCAAATTTAGGTCAATATTTGAAATTATATCGATATTTATTAAAAATACGGCTTTTTTCTATTATTTTTAGCGAAAATCGGCTGATGAAAAGCCATAGTCATTATTTTGCCATATTTTGTCATAACCGATTAAATTATTGGCAAATTTTTATTTTATTACCCGCCTGACGAAATGAGAAGATTCGTATCGGGTTGTTATTACAGCTTTTTTTAATGCTCCACAATTCGCTATCCAATGGCATGCAAATTGCTACTACTATACTATCATAAAAGCAAGAAAAAATATGGTCCCGTAAATCGCCGGACAACCGACCATTTTACGAGACCGTCTGAATTAATCCATGAATCATGAAACGGTCCTTATCTATTTGAAACTTAATCATAAAACGCGTTTTTAAAAATCCGGCACGCACAGTTCAGCCAGCCGTCCGAAGATGATTGTTCAAAAGGATTGGGTTCCATACGGAAAATGCCCATGGACAAAACGGTTATGACGTTGTCAACTGGATAAAGCCTTGACAAGAACGCTTATAGTTGTGTAATCGAACATCAACCCATTTAAACCCATGTTTCCCTAATTTTTCATCCTGCAAACCAGTGAATCGAGGAGTTTGATTTGATAAAATTGCGAGTTCTTTTTCTGCCTGTTTTTCTATTTTTTCTCCTAAACGGATGCGTACAACCTGTCCATAAAAAGTCCGTTTCACAAGACAGCCCTTATATGTCGGATCACGAAACTATGCCGGATCATTCAAAATCCCCCGACTCAGCTGACCTTAACGGTCAAAATTTTTTTGGGGAAAACGAAAATTCCGGGTCAAACCCGACAGGTGCCGGTAAGCTTGCAGAACTATCCGAAAATGTCGACCCCAAAGATCAAAAATCCCTGCCGGTGGAATCTGTCGTTTCAGAAGATAATACAAAATCTTCAGATTCCAATCATAAAATAAAAAATGACACCCGTATAGCAGAAAATTCTCTCTCAGGAGAAAAAATACAACCTGTTTTGGATGAAGCCCTTGATTTTTGTCAGGCAGCCCAGGATTTTTGGCAAAAAGGAGAACTTGAAAACGCCCTTGAAGCTTTAGACCATGCTTACGCGTTGATCCTGGGGATAGAAACCGATGACTCCGCTAAACTCATTCAGCAGAAAGAAGATCTGCGTTTTATGATTGCAAAACGCATTCTTGAAATTTATGCATCCCGAAATATCGTTATCAATGGCAATTACAAGGCCATTCCGCTGGTGATGAACAAACATGTCCAGAATGAAATCGCCCGATTTACCCAGAACAGTGAAAAAAAATTTTTCATTGAATCCTATAAGCGATCGGGGAAGTATCGCGCACAGATTGTATCGGCCCTTAAAGAAGCCGGTCTTCCGGTTGAATTGTCATGGCTCCCTTTGATTGAAAGTGGCTTCAAGGTCAATGCGCTTTCAAAGGCCAGAGCCCTTGGAATGTGGCAGTTCATTCCTTCAACCGGATACAAGTTCGGTCTCAATCGGGACCAATTCATCGACGAAAGGATTGATCCGGTTAAATCGACCCAAGCTGCCATTGCCTATTTAAAAGAGCTTCATCAAATATTCGGGGACTGGTCAACGGTTCTGGCTGCCTATAACTGCGGGGAAGGAAAGGTGCTCCGGGTAATACGGTCCCAGAATATAAACTACCTTGACAATTTCTGGGATCTTTATGAACGTCTTCCTCTGGAAACCGCGAGATATGTTCCCAGATTTATTGCCACGCTTTATATCATTCAAAATAAGGAAAAATACGGTCTCGATTCAATATCCCTGGATACGCCGTTGGAATTTGAGACCGTAACCATCTCCAAACAGGTCCATCTCAAAAATGTTGCCAAAGAGATCGACATCCCTTTAAAAACACTCGTAGAACTCAATCCTGAGCTCCGCTATCAGATCCTGCCCCAGGAAAAATACCCGCTCAGGGTTCCGCCCGGCAAAGGCAACCTGCTTCTTGCAGAACTGGAGAAAATACCGGTTTCATATCCGCCGCAACGTGCGTATGTGTATCACCGAATCAGACCCGGCGAAAGTATTTCTACCATTGCCAGACGATACCATACCAGCGTAAACCGCATTAAGCGCGCCAACAACCTGAACCGATCGAATCTCATCGTTGCGGGGAAAACGCTGAAAATACCCCGCAGGGGTACCGTGGTATACTCATCGGAAACGGTCACCCCGACCCAATATGGCGTCCCGTCAAGCCATGTGGTAAGAAGTGGTGATTCACTCTGGATCATTGCAAAGCGATACAGCACGACAACTAAAAATATCCAGGAATTAAACAACCTGTCCACCACACACCTGTATATCGGACAGGTCTTAAAGATCCCGGGTTACAAATCCGAAAAAGCGACCACTGAGGATTTTAAGATCTATCGGGTCAAACACGGTGACACGCCTTTTCAGATCGCCCAACTGTACAAAATGCCCTTGGAACGATTTCTGAATATCAACCGTTTAACACCCAAGAGTAATATTTTCCCAGGCCAGAAACTGTTTGTGGAGTAACCGAACCCAAACTGAGGTATATCATATCTAATTTGAGCGATTGATTTTATTTTACTCCGTCACTATTTGAAACGCTCAATTTAGGTCACAGACAGGCATGGAGCCGTGTTGTTTCAAATGCTCTGATTTTGCAATCCTTTCCGACCGAGACCTTTGAAATGCGTAAAATATTGATCAAGCAGATTCCCGTGGGGCCGTTTCAGGTCTTAACCTATCTGGTCGCATGCCCCCAGACGCGACATTCGGTTATTATCGATCCAGCCGGAGATGAAGACAAACTTTTAACCTTAATTCAAACAGAGGGGCTCAGGGTCAAATATATTCTGAACACCCATGGTCATGCCGATCATGTATTGGGAAACCCGAAGCTGAAAGATGTTCTCAAAATTCCAGTGTGCATGCATGAAGCTGAAAACAGTTTTTTTTCCCATCCGGACGTGCGGGAGACATCTTCCCGGGAACTGGGGCTGCCACCGCCGGATCCTGCGGATATAACGCTCAAAGACGGAGACATACTTGAAGCGGGAACGCTCAAAATCAGAGTTATCCACACACCGGGGCATACACCGGGGTCGGTCTGCTATTATGTCGACGGCAACCTCTTCAGCGGCGACACCCTTTTTGTCGGGGCGGCAGGAAGGACCGATTTAATCGGTGGATCCCTTGATAGCCTTATCGAATCCCTAGAGAAAAAACTGATCGTGCTTCCTAAAGAGACCATGGTCTGGCCGGGCCACGATTATGGAGAAAGCCCCACATCCACCATCGGCAGAGAGATAGCGGAAAACCCGTATATTACCGATTTCATCCTTGAATTATGACCCCATTCGCTGACCTGAAAAAAACGGGTAAAAAATTATTCGGGGACTTTGGTGCCTGGGCTTTTGACGAATGGAAAACGTTGAATGAGACGTTTTTTAATGGAGAGAATATCGCCGGCAAGATTATTTGGGAATCAACACCCAACGACAGGAGCCTGGGCTATTATTCTGGAACTGAAAATCTCATCTGTTTACATAAATATTTAATGCGACCTGTCTATCCCACAAACGATCTCAAATGGAGATTTCGTCATTTTAATAAAAGAAAGGCCGGAGATGTTCTTTTGCATGAGATGATTCACCAAAGAATTCATCAGACCGGTGGATGGATGGGGGAAACCAGCCATAACAACGAGCGGTTTGTGGAGGAGGTCAATAGAATTGCAAAACTGTTGGGCATGGATATCAAAGCCCGGGTCATTAAACCTATGACCGTTCAGGGCAAAACGTCCTGGCCCGTTGAACCCGGATGTCTAACCCTTGGCGAACTGATCCATTTCCCATATTCATCCAGGAACGCCAACTATTATTACGACCTGCTTTAACGATTCGAGACCTTTGCAAAACGCCCCTTTTTGCCCAATTTCTGCGTCAGTCTCAAATTGTAATCCTCGAAATACTCAATGTATTCCTGTGGTTAAAATTTTCGCCTTTCTTGAACTTGAACAAAAATGAACATTTTTCAAAGGTCTCGATTCCAAGGGACTACATTTTTGAAAATCATTCTAGGCGCTAAACAATCGATGGACTTGCTCGGGATCTTCCCACAGGGAATCTGTTTCAGCATATAATTTTTTTAAGGTGTTCTCAATGGAAGATCGCTTCTCTTCGAATGCAGCCCCCTGCAGGTTTCTGGGGACGTAGATTTCATCTCCGAATCTGAAAATGACCCGGGAAAACGGTTTGGGTATCATAAACCGGTCCCAACTGTTGAAAACCCACTTTCTTTCGGCGGAGGTAATGGTGGGTATAATGGGCATTCCGGAAAGCTGCGCAATAATAAGCAGTCCGGGTTTGACAATTCCCAACGGCCCTCTGGGACCGTCGACGATATGACCGATTTTATAACCTTTATGAATCAGTGTTTTAATTTCCCTTAACGCATGACGCCCCCCGCGTGATGAAGAGCCTCTTACCGGGTGCCAGCCAAGGCGGTTGACAATTTTTGAAATAAGTTCTCCGTCCCGGCTCTGGCTGATCATGATTGAAATAGGCTTCCGGGCTGCAAAAAGGGAAATTCCAGGGAAAAATCTCTGATGCCATGACGCATAAATCGGGACCTGTTTCTTTTTGAGGATGTTTTTTTCGATCTCCGGTCCGATAATTTTGATGGTGTACGTCGAGGATATGATTTTTACGATCAACAGTCCGATATAAATAAAGATTTGCAACTCTAATAAACGCTTTATCATGCAGGGAAATTACCTCTTTTTTCTAAAAATTTACGTTTTTATCTTTTTTTTGTCAAGTCATTATGACAGTTGACTTCCGATGGCGATTATGCTTCACTATTTTATAAATCCATCTGTTTTTTCAGCCACTTCACTTTGAATTAAACTGGAAAACGCTGCGTCGCAAAAAAGCCGTAACATGTGTCCGTGTTTTTTTGAAAGTAAGGCATATATATTCCTATGACGGAAAAAAACAACATACTGGACGAGGAAGCTGAAAAACTTTTTCAAGAACTTGGAGGAATCGACAGGACCCAACGAAAGATGTCCCATGAAGACCGCATCGCCGATGGGTTGCTGGCAAAAGAAAAAGAGCTCGATACCCTGCGAACCCTTCTCCTGGAACTGACGCAACTGCTCGGCGATTTTTTAAAAGATGCGCGTTTACTGCAGGATGCAAGGATCGCAAACGATCCTTTTATCAGGTTTTTAGAGATTCTTTCCCTTCTTTCAAAAAAATCCCACCGTGATAAAAATATTTTTATTCGATTCCGCGGGCAGACGCCCCATCATGGTGTGCCTGAAAAAATGGATTATGTGATTCGGTTCGGAAATATCAAAGTCGATATCGACACCACCCATAAAATGACAAAACGGTTGGGCGCCAGCACCGAATCCCTCACACTGGGAATGATCAAAGCTTTCCAGATCTTTTCAGAGCGTGAGGTCAGCAATCTCTATTTAAAATTTCCCAAGGAATCTCCCCAGGAATTTGACCTTATCAAAACTTCCCTGTGCATCCTTTCCCAATACAAAACAGCCTTGGAATCGAATTCTCTTATTGTCATCGAAAA
>Ga0316195_10000194_pt1 | contig 21557 bp, 19 predicted proteins | sample Phised1_MG_FD_204937 | JGI IMG/M metagenome (GOLD analysis project Ga0316195, IMG submission 204937) | Coastal sediment microbial communities from Maine, United States - Phippsburg sediment 1 | ecosystem: Environmental > Aquatic > Marine > Coastal > Sediment | place: USA: Maine | collected...
CATCGAAATGATCAGGAAAACTGTCGACTTCGCTGGCGGCCTCCCGCAACAGCGCTATCAGGGCAGGATCCGGCTCATCCTGTGCCAGAAGGGCGGCAGGCCGGCTGATACTGATTGTCGCGATAAGCAGGATGACAAGCCGCATGTGAGTCTTCCAGGTCGACAGACTGCAGAATTGGTACTTCAGACTAACTTCGATTCCTTTACCAGGTTGAGAGCAGCATCACGTTTCAATACGCGCGACTCTGCATCCCGTCGGTGCCGATATTCAAGTTCCCCGGCTTGCAGGCCGCGATCGCTAATCACAAGGCGATGCGGGATTCCAATCAGTTCTGCGTCCGCGAATTTCACACCGGGCCGCGCGTCGCGATCATCGAAAAGCACGTCAAGGCCAATCCCGGTCAGCTCGGCATAGAGCGCCTCTGCCGCTTCCCGCAGCTCGTCAGACCGGTGCATATTTATCGGAATAAGCACGACATCGAAAGGAGCGATCGGCTCAGGCCAGATAATGCCGCGTTCATCATGATTCTGTTCGATCGCAGCACCAACGATCCGGGTCACGCCGATTCCGTAACAGCCCATCAACATTGTTGCATCGTTACCGTCCTTGTCCTGGATGCTCGCATTCATTGCTTTTGAGTAGCTGGTTCCGAGCTGAAAGATGTGGCCGACTTCAATACCGCGGGCAATGCTCAGCTTGCCCTTGCCACCCGGCGTCGGATCTCCTTCCACGACGTTTCGCAGGTCGACGGTTGCCGGGCTGTCGATGTCGCGGCCGAAGTTCACGCCGGTGAGGTGCATGTCCGTTTCGTTCGCGCCGCAAACAAAATCCGCCATGGTTTTCGTCGCGTGATCGTAATAGACAGGTATGTCGAGACCAATGGGGCCTGCAAATCCCGGTTTGCAGCCGGTGACTTTGACGATGGTCGCGGGGTCAGCCATTGTCAGCGGGTCAGCAACACCGGGCAATTTCGCGGCCTTGATCGCATTCAGCTCATGGTCACCCCGCAGCGCCAGCGCTACCGGTTGAGTGTCGCCTTCCACAATCAGCGTTTTCAGTGTTTGCTCGGGTCTAATTTTGAGAAAGGCCGTCAGCTCCTCGATCGTTTTGCTATTCGGCGTGCTGACTTTTCGCATTTCCTCGCTCGGCGCCGGGGCGCTGCCCACTGGCACGCTTGTCGCCGCCGTTTCAACGTTGGACGCGAAATGGTCCTCATCGCTCCACGCGATAGCGTCTTCTCCTGAATCTGCCAGAACGTGGAATTCCTGCGAGCGGCTGCCTCCGATTTCACCGCTGTCGGCATCGACAACCCGAAATTTCAATCCGAGGCGCGTGAATATGGCGGTATAGGCGGCGTGCATGTTTTGATAGCTTTCTTCAAGTCCGGCCTGGTCCAGGTCGAACGAATAGGCGTCTTTCATGGTGAATTCACGCGCTCGCATTACGCCGAATCGTGGCCGGATTTCGTCGCGGAATTTGGTCTGAATCTGGTAAAAATTGACCGGTAGCTGCTTGTAGCTGCGCAGCTCGCGGCGTGCGATATCAGTGATGACTTCCTCGTGAGTGGGCCCGAAACAATACTCCCTCTCATGGCGGTCGCGCATGCGCAGCAGCAGATTGCCGTATTTGTCCCAGCGACCCGTTTCCTGCCACAATTCGGCCGGCTGCACGGCCGGCATCAGCAACTCGAGCGCCCCGGCACGATCCATTTCCTCGCGCACGATGTTTTCAACTTTGCGCAGAACCCTCAGTCCGAGCGGCATCCAGGTAAACAGCCCGGAGGCGAGGCGACGGATCAGGCCGGCGCGAAGCATCAGTTGGTGGCTGACGATTTCCGCTTCAGCGGGTGTATCCCGTAAAGTTGTTAGTCCAAATCTGGTGAAACGCATGTATAGTCTGATCCCGCTCGTTGTGGCGGGCGTATTCTACACGAGAGTTTGCGCGTCTGAGCTCGAAAAAATGACCTCGGTGCGGTACGCGAAAAAATCAGGACCGATAAAAACAGGAATAAGTGGTTTTGAAGGGCAGGCGTAATCCATTTGTGGCCAGGGAGGGCATTCCTTTCCTTTTGGCGGCTGCCCTCGGGGTCGCCGCCGCCTGGCGTTTCGGCGAGCCCCAATACGGCGCCTTGCCACTGCTCCTGTTCGGCTGGTTTCTGCTGGTCTTCCGTGATCCTGTAAGGGCTATCCCTGCTGTCCCGCTTGGCGTTATCAGTCCGGTCGATGGCACAGTGGTTGGGGTGGAACTGACAAACAAGGGCGCCCTTGAGGGCGAGGCTCACCGGATAAGCATTCGGGTAAACAGTCTCGGTACGTATACCGCCCGTTGCCCAGTCGAAGGGAAAATCATGGATTTTCGCGGCGCGGTTCCGAACAGCGCGGCAATTGGCAGTGTCAGCGGACTGTGGGTTCAGACGGACGAAGCTGCCGATGTCATCCTGCAATTCCGAGGTCATCGATTTGGCTTCGCGCCACTGGCATTTCTCGGCTACGGTGAGCGGGTCGGGCAGGGCCAGCGCTGCGCCTATTTGCGACTTACCCGTCTCGCCGAAGTACAATTACCGGTCAATGCCCGGGTTCTTGTGACCAAGGGGCAAAAAGTCACGGCTGGCGTGGACGTGCTCGCCAGACTTCCACATCCGTAACGCCTTCCAGGCCGGCTTTGAGAGGGGAGAGCGACGACGTGTCAGCAGAAGCGCGGCGCAGGGAATACCTGAAAGCGCTCGGAATCGATGTCTATACATTGCGTGGAGAGGCGCAGGCGACTGATGCGGCCCGCCTGGACGACCTGCCCGGCGGACCGACCCCTGACTGGGAGACATTGCGCCGTAATGTTGCGAAGTGCACCGGTTGTTCGCTCCACCAGAGTCGCACCCAAACGGTATTCGGGACGGGCAACCCGACCGCGAACTGGATGATTGTCGGGGAGGCCCCCGGTCACGAAGAAGACCAGCGCGGGGAGCCATTCGTGGGGCGGGCAGGAAAGCTGCTGGACGAAATGCTCAAGTCGATCGGACTTGATCGCGATTCAGTCTTTATCGCCAACCTGTTGAAATGCCGCCCGCCCGGAAATCGTGATCCGTCAGCGCATGAGGCGGCAGCGTGCCGGCATTACCTCGATCGGCAAATCGAACTCGTTGCACCGAAAATCGTCCTCGCGGTCGGTCGAATTGCCGCCCAGCACCTGCTCAATTCGGATGTGCCAGTCGGGCGAATGCGCGGCAAAAAACACTACCTGAACGATGGACAGCTACCCGTGGTTGTGACGTATCATCCTGCTTATCTTCTGCGCAGCCCGACGCAAAAGAGAAAGGCCTGGCAGGATCTGGTGCTCGCCAGGCAGTTGATGAAAGAGCTGACACAATGATTACGCCGCTCAGAGTACTCCCTGTCGAATTTCGACCGATGTCGCATGACGACATCGCCCAGGTGTCCGATATCGAGCGACGCAGCTACGATTTTCCGTGGAGTCACGGTGTTTTTCGCGATTGTCTGCTGGCCGGTTACTACTGCGTGGTTATCGATCGTGAAGACTGGGTTGTTGGATACAGCATCCTGTCCGTCGCTGCCGGCGAAGCGCATGTCCTGAATCTTTGCGTAGATCCGAGGTTTCGCGGATTGGGGTACGGCGAGAAATTGCTGGATGAACTCCTGGCAAGATGCGATAGCGCCGAGGTCCGGGAGGTATTTCTCGAAGTTCGGCCTTCCAACGAGAAGGCGATACTGCTCTACAAAAAGAAAGGTTTTCGCCAGATTGCCGCCCGGCCAGCCTATTACCAGGCTGCTTCCGGGCGCGAAGACGCGGCCGTCTTTTCGAAAATATTAAAGAGACCCCGCTAGCGGCACAGGCCGGCAACCGTTAAACTCCGGCCCCTTTGAGATGCGTCGGTTAATCAGAATATGTCCAGCATTAAGCAGGAAGTGAGCCGGCGACGCACCTTCGCCATCATCTCTCACCCCGACGCGGGCAAGACAACGCTTACGGAGAAGCTGTTACTTTTTGGCGGTGCGATCAACATGGCGGGCACCGTCAAAGGTCGTAAAGCGACCAGGCACGCAACCTCCGACTGGATGGCGCTTGAGCAGCAGCGTGGCATCTCCATCACGTCCTCGGTAATGCAATTTCCGTACAAAGACCGGATAGTCAACCTGCTGGATACGCCGGGGCACGAAGACTTTTCTGAGGACACGTACCGGACGCTTACCGCAGTCGATTCGGCGTTGATGGTGATCGACTGCGCCAAAGGCGTCGAGCAAAGAACGATAAAGCTGATGGAAGTTTGCCGGCTTCGTGATACGCCGATTATGACATTCATTAACAAGCTCGATCGCGACGGCCGCGAACCCGTAGATTTGCTGGACGAAATTGAATCGGTTCTTGGCATTGAATGCTCGCCGGTCACATGGCCAATCGGCATGGGGCGCACGCTCAAGGGCGTATACCATCTGTTGCAGGATCGAATTTACCTTTACGAAGCGGGCGATAAAGGTCATGCATCAAAGATTCGAGCTGTAGACCGCCTTGATTCGGCGGAAGCAGGCACGGTACTCGGCGATCAAGCCGACCGTTTTCGAGAAGAGGTTGATCTGGTGAAGGGGGCGTGCCCGGAACTGAGCTATGCCAAATATCTCGCCGCGAAACAGACGCCCGTATTCTTTGGCTCGGCAATTTCCAATTTCGGTGTTCGCGAATTGCTGGATGAATTTGTGGAACACGCGCCGCCACCCGCATCACGCGAGAGCGACGCCCGAACTGTGTTCCCTGGCGAAGACGATCTCACCGGATTTATATTCAAAATCCAGGCGAACATGGATCCCGGTCACCGGGATCGCATTGCTTTTATGCGAATTTGTTCGGGCGAATACACGAAAGGAATCAAGCTGCTCCATATACGCAGCGGCAAGGAGATGAAAATCGCCGACGCAATTACGTTTATGGCCGCTGATCGGCAACATGCGGAAACCGCCTACGCCGGCGACATAATTGGTTTGCATAACCATGGCACCATCAATATTGGCGATAGCTTTACTCGCGGCGAAATTCTGAGTTTCTCGGGCATCCCCAGTTTCGCGCCGGAAATCTTCCAACGGGCAATTCTCAAGGACCCATTGAAACTCAAAGCCCTGCAAAAGGGTTTGTCGCAACTATGCGAGGAAGGCGCCACGCAATTGTTCAAACCGCTGAGAAACAATGATCTGATACTGGGCGCTGTTGGCGCACTGCAGTTCGACGTGGTCGCGCATCGCTTACGGGACGAATACAAAGTCGAATGCCAGTTCGAGTCAATCAATGTGGCAACGGCTCGGTGGGTTGTTACTGACGACGCGAAAATTTTGCAGGAATTCAAACGTAAGGCACATGACAATCTGGCTCTGGATCACAGTGATAGCCTTGTTTATATCGCGCCGAGCAAGGTCAATCTGAGTCTCACGCAGGAACGCTGGCCGGATATCGAATTCCGCGAAACCCGTGACTACTGACGTCAACACCGTCGGCCTAAAGAAGAAATTTCTGACCAGGGAGTCGGTCGCCTGGGCGCTCTATGATTGGGGAAACTCGGCGTTCGCGCTGAGCGTGCTGGCCGTGCTTTTCCCCCTGTTTCTTGGTTCTTACTGGAGTGCGGACGATTCCGGGCCGGCAGTAACGTCAAGGCTCGCATGGGCGACGGCGACCGGCAGCGTCATTGTCTCGTTGCTGGCGCCGATCCTGGGCGCCATCGCCGATAGCGGCGGGTACCGCAAGCGGTTCCTTTTCGTTCTTACCGTCATGGGCGCCGTCAGCACAGCCGCGTTGAGTCTCGTTGGTTATGGCGAATGGCCCTTGGCCCTGGCATTTTTTGTTCTGGCATCGATCGGTTACTACAGCGCTGCCGTCTTTTATGATTCCCTGATTATCGATGTAAGTCATCCACATTATTACAGTCTGATTTCATCGCTCGGGCTTTCTCTTGGCTATTTCGGTGGCGCTTTTCTCCTGAGTCTGCATGTTTGGATGTTGTACATACCCGAAAGATTCGGGTTTTCCGATGCGACAGGTGTGGTGAAGTTTGCATTCGTATCGGTTGGCATTTGGTGGCTTGTTTTTCTGTTGCCGCTGATGTTCGTGGTGCGCGAGTCGAAATCCTCTGTTTCCGCGCGCGGCGACATCGTTCGGAATGCATACCGGTCGTTGCGACAAACATTTTCCAAGATCAGGCACTACCGGAATATTCTCCTTTTTCTGGTTGCCTACTGGCTGTATATCGGCGGCGTGTTTACAGTGATTTTCATGGCAGTAAACTTTGGCCAGCGATTGGGCTTTGCCGATAAAGATCTGGTTACCGCGTTGATGATCACCAACTACGTGGGATTTCCTGCAACGCTTTGTTTCGGCTTTATGGCGCACCGGTTTGGCACCCGGATTTCCATATATGGCGGCCTGGCGGTGTACATCATTGTCGTATGCCTGGCTGTGTTTTTAACCGATGTTCGGCAGTTTTACATGATGTCTGTAACTATAGGCATGGTGCAGGGCGGTGTGCAAAGTATCAGTCGCTCGTTATATGCGGGGCTGATTCCGGCAGAATTATCCGGCGAGTTTTTTGGCTTTTACAATATGTTGACCAAATTTGCTCATATTCTCGGACCGGTCTTGATCGGGATTGTTGCGATGATCACCGACGAGCCGAAATTCATACTGGTTGCCGTGCTGCCGATGTTTGTATTCGGGGCGATTTTGCTTGCGCGCGTCAGGGCTCCGGACCTGGTCGATTGAATGAGTGCGACCTATGAGCGACGCGAAAACTCGCTGACGGCCGCCTGCAATTGCTGCATGGACGCGGCTTCGGCGGTTCCGTACCGGGCATCCAGATACAGTTCGGTAATGCGTTGGGCAGGAAGTGAAAAATCACGCCGTTGTTCGCTGATTCTCATTGCATAGTCAAGCGGTGTCTCGCCCCGTTCCGGACTGATGCCCGTTACTTTTGTGAATTGTTGATAGAGGCGGGCAGCTTTATCCTTCGCCGGTGGTCGGTAGCGCAACACCAGCAGTATGCTGATAATTGAAATCAGCGCGGCCAGAACGATAACCAGCGTAAGCATCATTTTGCGCCAATCCGGGTCCTTCATTCCCAGCCATTCCATGAAGCGTCCCTGGTTGTCCGGGCCGTAGGCAAGAATCCACTCATTCCATTTGGTGTTCATCGCGTCCCAGGTCATTGTCATCTGGTAAAGCCATTCCGACGGTGCGTTCAGCCCCCAGGATGCGCCAATGCCGTCCAGCATGGCGCCGTAACGGCCTTCATCAATGCGCTGAGGTGCAACAGCGGCTGTAGGATCGATCCGGTACCAGCCACGATCAGCCAGCCAGACTTCTGTCCACGCATGCGCATCCGCCTGGCGGACAATCATGTAGTCGCCCATCGGGTTTACCTCACCACCCTGGTAGCCGAGAACGATTCTCGATGGAATGCCGGCGCCGCGCATCATTACGGCGAATGCCGATGCATAGTGCTCGCAGAAGCCCCGCTTTGAATCAAAAAGAAATCTGTCGACCGGATTGCTGCCGAGCGGCGGCGGCTCCAGCGTGTAATAGAATTCCTCCTGGTTGAACTTCCGCAAAACGTCGTTGATGAATTTCTCGTCCGATCCGGCCGCCGCGCGCATTTCGGTCGCAAGCGCCAACGTACGGGTGTTGGTGTTCTTTGGCACGCGCGTGTAATAGTCCTTCGCAGTCCGCGACAATTCGGTGCTCAGTCGGAATTCCGGATAAGACACAGCCCGGAAAATAAGCCGCTGGTCGACAGGCTGCATGCGCGCCAGCTGCTGCTGGGCGGCCATGAAGGTGCGATCAAGGTCGACTTCGTAAGGGATATCCAGCGCAAAGATCCAGTGTTGACGCGTGGGCTCCATGGTGACCTGGTAAGAGATGGGTTCCCCGACGTATTCGATCTCCCTGCGTGCTCCTGACCCGATAGACGGATCGTTGCCGGTCCATGTCCGACCGTTAAAGCGATGCAATACCAGGCCGCGCCAATAGCGCTTGCTTGGCGGAGGTACTTCGCCGTCGAAATTGACACGAAACGCGACGGCGTTGGAAAGCGACAAGTTACTGATGTCGCCAGGGCTCATACTGTCACTCAGTCCCGAGGTCGCCGAGCTTGTATCGATAGGCACGGCCCAAAAGGGCGTGGCGATGCGTGGAAAGAAAATCCACATCGCGATCATCAGCGGCGCCGAATAGGCGATGAGGCGCGCGCCGGTTCCAAGGCTTTGACGGACAGGGACGCTTCGCGAGTCGGACATGCGCAGCCAGGCCGTCATCGTAAAAAGTACGCCTGCAATCAGGTAAGGAAAAGACCAAAGAAACTGTTCACGCAACAAGGAGGACATGATCAGGAATATCGAAATAAACAACAGCACAAACTGATCACGTCGCTGCCGCGTTTCAAGAAGTTTCAGGGCTGCCATGACCGCAAGTAATGCCGAGCCGGGCCCCACGCCGCTCACCGACTCATAGGACGCGAGTACGCCGATGAAACATGCCAGCGCCAGAACGATACGTGGCCACGCGGGCGGCAGGCGCCAGCGCCTTCTTTCGACCAGCAAGCGCCACGCACAACAACCGATAAACGTTGCGGTTACCCACGTCGGCAAAAACTGAAGATGCGGCAGGACGGAAAACGTCAATGCGCCGAGCGTCCAGGGCAGGCTGGTCAGCAGGGATCCGTCTGTCCCGGAGCGTTTGCTCACGATAGCTCGCCGGAATCGTCTGACGCGGGCATTTGAAAAAAAGCGAGCGATTCCATGCAGCGATGGCGATGAGCTTCACCATGCGCCGGGTCAAATTCAACATTTGGCATCCTGAGACCATAGTCCCGCTGGGTTCGATCCGCGTCTAGAACCCAGCGGGTAAGAATCGATAAACGTTGTTCCAGGTCTGCAACCGGGACCTGCTCAAAGTCGAACCATTGGCTGCTTGTATCTGCACCCGAGAATTGCTTGGACAAAAGTTCGCCGGTCCTGGCATAGGCCTTCCAGGCGACGTTTCGCGGTGAGTCGCCCGCATGGAAACGGCGCAACCCGGCAAAATCCTCTTCGCCACGGGCATCGTGTTGCCGGTGTCCGTGGGCAGATTGGGTGGGCGGTGGTTCGGGTGCTTTATCGGCCGGCTTTGGATAGACGTTGCCGGACAAGTCCATGTGCAACCACGCCCAGGCGCGAAACAATTCGAAAGGAAAAAGTGTTCTGATGCCGAAACGCTCAAGTCGAATGTAGCCACGTCGATTCGTGGCAATTTCGAGATTGAAGACCCGGCTTTCGCCCGGTTCGAGGTCATCGATACGACTCACTACTCCGTCGGCATACAGCTGCAGGTGCGGTCGACGATTCTTCGAATGATTCGTTATTGCGATTCGAAATTCGGCGGCCTGACCGGCAAACACAGGATCGACGCCGGCAAACGCGATTTCAAGACCAACGAGGTTGCGTTGACACTGGTGCATCGCCACGAAGCCGATACCGGTTAACAGGAAAGTCAAAACAAATGACAGGTTGTTGTTGTAATTCATCGATCCCAACAGCATCGTGAATGCCATCAGGCCAAACACGAGACCAACGCCGGTTGGAAGGATGTAAATTCGGCGCGATGCGAGCCTGGTAACACGCTTGTCGCCGCCCTGACGTTTGCGCGCCCAGCGACGGACCCGGTCCGTCGCATTGCGGCGAAAGGACGAGACTCTCAGGAACTCAGGGTATAGCGACGTTATCGAGGACATGTCGACTCAGCTCTGCCGGCATGCGGTAGGCGGAGTTGCTGGCAGGCTTTAATCGATGCCCTGCAACGGACGCAAACACGGCCTGAACGTCATCGGGAAATACGCCGGAGTGGTGCTCAATAAATGCGTGCGCTTTGGCCGCTGCGACCAACGCCAGGGCCCCGCGTGGCGACAAGCCCGTTTCAATTTCGGGCGACTCGCGCGTGAAGCGCACCAGTGCCTGAATGTAATCAATGAGGGGATCGGTCATTTTGACCTGCGCCGCCGCGAGCTGCAGCGCGACAAGGATGTCTGGCGTCAGCTCGGCCTTTACATCGCCAAGCATTTCGCGACGGTCAATGCCGGTAAGCAGGGCGCGCTCGTTCTCTTCGTTGGGGTACCCAAGCTCGATTCGCATGAGAAAGCGATCCATTTGCGATTCGGGTAACGGGAAAGTGCCGATCTGATCGGAAGGATTTTGCGTTGCCACCACAAAATACGGCGCCGGCAGTGCATGGGTCATGCCGTCGACAGACACCTGGCGTTCCTCCATGGCTTCGAGCAGGGCGCTTTGAGCTTTTGGTGTCGCACGATTCACCTCGTCCGCCAGGACGAGCTGTGCAAATACGGGACCCGGTTGAAATTCGAACTGACTCTGTTCCTGCCGAAAAATCGATACGCCGATAATGTCGGCTGGCAGCAGGTCGCTGGTGAACTGAATGCGCTGGAAGCTTAGCCCGAGCACGCGCGACAGCGACTGCGCCAGTATGGTTTTGCCGAGACCCGGCAGGTCCTCAATTAACAGATGACCGCGGGCCAGCAGGCAGGCCATCGCGAGTGAAATTTCGGCATCCTTGCCCAGAATGATTTTGTTCAGCGAGCTCCGGGCCGCATCCAGCGCCGCCCGCGGCTTGTCACCGCCCAGTGGAAGTCTCTCCAGGGTATTTCCCTGCTGCATCTGTCACTCCGTTAGCCTTGCTGAATAATGACCAATAGTCGCCAATAGTGGGTGGCATTGCACCTTGAGGCCTCGGGATTGTGACCTGCGCCTCAAAATGTCACTAGCTGAGGCCATCCAGTTTGGCCAATTGCTCATCGAGCTGGGCGATTTGTTGCCGGAATTCAGTAACCCGCTTCTTTTCCTGTGTGACTACGGCCTCCGGCGCGTTGTTCACAAATTTTTCGTTAGCCAGTTTGCCGGTTGCCCGGGCAAGCTCGGCCTCGAGTTTGTCGCGCTGCTTCCCAAGCCTGGCTCTCTCCGCTTCTACATCGATAAGCCCTGCCATTGGCACAAGCAGTCGCATGTTGCCCAGCAGTGCGGTCGCCGCGGCTGGCGCCTTTTCACCATCGGCCAGCGGTCGAACCGACTCGACTCTCCCGATACGGGTGAGGAGCAATTCGTTTTTTGCAACGAACTGACGATCACGTTCGCTGGACTGCTCCAGTAACACCGGCAGTGCTTTGCCTGGCGAAATGTCCATTTCACCGCGGATCTGGCGAATTCCGAGAATGAACTGCATGACCCACTGCAGTTCCGATTCGGCATCGGGGTCGATCAGCCCGGGATCGGCTTCCGGGTAGGGTCGCAGCATCACCGTCTCGCCTTCGATGCCGGCGCGAGGCGCCACATAGCCCCAGATTTCGTCGGTCACGAACGGCATCAGCGGATGCAGCATTCGCAGTATTGACTCAAGCACGCTGATCAGCGTTTGCTGCGTGCCGCGTTTCTGCTGTGCCGTTGTGTCATCCGACTGCAGCACTGCTTTGGAAAGTTCCAGATACCAGTCGCAGAACTCATGCCAGGTAAAATCGTAGATGGCCTGTGCAGCCAGATCCAGTCGGTAGTTATTCAGGCAGTCATGCATCGAGGAAATCGTATTCTGCATGCGCGACCGTATCCATCGATCGGCAATGCTGAATTCTGTTTCACCGCTGTCGAGGGTTTCGGTATTCATCAATACGTAACGCGATGCATTCCACAGTTTGTTGCAGAAATTTTTGTAGCCTTCTATTCGCCCGAGATCGAATCGGATATCGCGACCCGTGGTTGCAAGCGACGCAAAAGTGAAGCGCAGTGCATCCGCACCGAATTCGTCGATACCATTCGGGAACTGGCGCCTCGTTGCCTCTTCAATTCTTGGCTTCAGGTGTGTTTGCATCAGGCCGGTTGTCCGTTTCTTGATCAACGTATCGAGATCGACACCGTCAATCAGGTCGAGCGGATCCAGCACATTGCCTTTTGATTTGGACATTTTCTGGCCGTCTGGATCCCGGATCAGGCCATGAATGTAGACCTCGTGAAAAGGGACATCATCCATGAATTTCAGGCCCATCATGATCATTCTGGCCACCCAGAAGAAAATGATGTCGAAGCCCGTTACCAGCACGTTACCGGGGTAAAAAGTCTTCAGGGCATCGGTGCTGTCGGGCCAGCCCTGGGTACTGAACGGCCACAACGCAGACGAAAACCAGGTGTCCAGTACGTCTTCATCCTGGCGGAGCGGAACCGCTTCAGCGAGCTTGTTCTTCGCGCGAGCTTCCTGCTCATCTCGGCCAACGTAGATGTTGCCTTTGCCGTCATACCAGGCGGGAATTCGATGCCCCCACCAGAGCTGCCTGCTGATACACCAGTCCTGGATGTTGTACATCCACTCGAAATAGGTTTTTGACCAGTTCTCCGGGACGAACCGAATGCGGCCGTCTTTAACGGCGGCGATTGCCGGGTCCGCCAATGGCTGAATCTTTACGTACCACTGGTCCGTCAGGTAGGGCTCGACGACGGCACCGCTGCGGTCACCGCGCGGCAGCTTTTGCGCGTAATCCTCGACTTTCTCCAGCAAGCCAAGAGCGTCGAGGTCGTTAACGACTTTCTCCCTGGCCACGAATCGATCGAGACCGCGATACGCTGCCGGCGCGGCCTCATTTATGGTTGCGTCATCGGTCAGGATATTGATGACGGGAAGCTCGTGGCGCTTGCCGATGTCGTAGTCATTGAAATCGTGCGCGGGGGTAATCTTGACGCAGCCGGTGGCAAATTCCTGATCAACGTAATCGTCACCGATGATGGGTATGCGGCGGCCCACAAGCGGTAGAATAATATCCTTTCCAATCAAATGCTTATAACGTTCGTCCTGCGGGTGGACCGCGACGGCGGTATCCCCCAACATGGTTTCCGGACGGGTCGTTGCGACCACGAGGTGGCCGTCTCCGGCCGCCAGCGGGTAACGGAAGTGCCACAGGTGCCCCGACTCATCGCTCTGTAATACTTCCAGATCGGACAGGGCCGTGTGCAGAACCGGATCCCAGTTAACCAGCCGCTTGCCCCGGTAAATCAGGCCTTCATCATAAAGCTGGACAAAGACTTCGATGACCGCCGCGGACAAATCGTCGTCCATGGTGAAACGATCGCGATTCCAGTCGACGGATGCACCCATCCGCCGCAATTGCTGGCAGATCTGGCCGCCGGACTCCGCTTTCCAATTCCACACTCGTTTGACGAATTCCTCGCGGCCCATCTCGCGGCGCGACGTCCCCGCAGCGTTCAGCTGGCGCTCGACCACCATCTGTGTGGCGATGCCGGCGTGGTCCATTCCCGGTTGCCAGAGCGTATTTCGTCCGGCCATGCGGTGGTAACGCGTCAACGCGTCCATGATGGTGTCCTGGAATGCATGCCCCATGTGCAATGTGCCGGTCACGTTCGGTGGCGGAATTACGATGCAATAGGGTTCGCCGCTGCCGGATGGCGCAAACCAGTCATTTTTTTCCCAGCGTTTGTATTGACGCTGCTCTATGTCTTTTGGGCGGTACGACTTGTCCATGAAAGGCTTACGTTTTAGTGCTGAATAGGTTGAATAGGCCGGCGAATGGCCGGAATCCGATTAAAGATTGTGGGTTTCGAGTGTGTGCCCCTGATCGCGGTATTCAACAAAGCGCTGCCGGCTCCGGGCTTTGCATTCGTCGTCCGAGGTTACAACTTCTGCAACACGCGGAAAAGAGCTGACGGTCGCTGGTACCGCATCGCCCAGGTTTATGAGCAGATCGCACTTAGCGGATGGAATATCTTCGCACCCGATCGTGACCGGTGCCGGCGGATTGTCGGCGCTCAGGCCAAAAACCTCATGGGGGACGAAGCTGCCATCACGGAAGGTCCAGAGCAGGTCGTCCATCTTTTGCACGTCATCCCGATTCGCGACGTGAATATGCACGCGATTGTCCAGGCGATAGGCTTTTTCGGCGAGTCTGCAGGCAAATTGCTGGCGCGCCAGATCGCCGCTCGCTTTCAGAATGTAAAAATCGACCCGCGACACCACGATCAGGGGATCGCGCGTGCGCGTCGCAGGACGAACTCGGCAAGCATCGGTACCGGTCGGGCTGTGCTGCCTTTGGCTTTCCCGGATTTCCAGGCCGTACCGGCTATGTCGAGGTGGGCCCAGTTCATTCCGTCGGTAAACTTGCTGAGGAAGCAGGCGGCGGTGATTGCCCCGCCTTCTCGACCGCCCACATTGGCAAAGTCGGCGAAATTGCTGTCCAGCTGGCGGTCGTATTCGTCGGCAATAGGCATCCGCCAGCCGCGATCATCCGCGGCGACACCCGCGACTGTTATTTCATCGGCAAGCTTGTCGCTGCGACTCATGATGGCCGTGAGATGGTGGCCGAGTGCGATCACGCATGCTCCGGTCAGCGTCGCAACGTCTATGACAACCTCCGGCTTGAAACGTTTTGAATAGGTGAGCGCATCGCAAAGTATGAGTCGGCCTTCGGCATCCGTGTTCAATACCTCGATCGTTTGACCCGACATACTGGTGATGATGTCGCCCGGACGTGTCGCTGTGCCGCTTGGCAGGTTTTCACAGGCCGGCACGATGACATTCAGGTTGATCGGAAGCTTCAATCTTGCGACGACGGCCAGCGTTGCGATAACGGAGGCAGCGCCGCACATGTCGAACTTCATTTCATCCATCCCGGGCCCGGGTTTGAGGGAAATTCCGCCGGCATCGAATGTAATTCCCTTGCCAACCAGTACCACGGGCTTGTCAGTTCCGGCGCCCTTGTACTGCAAGAGAATCAACTTGGCTGGCAGCGTTGTTCCCGCGCTCACGGAGAGGAAGGAATGCATGCCCAGTCGCCGGATTTCTGTCTCGCCAAAAACGCGCGCTGATACACCTTTGTATTGTCGGGAAATTTTTTGCGCGGTCCTCGCAAGGTACGCAGGAGTACAGATGTTGGGCGGTAAATTTCCGAGATCTTTTGCCAGTGACATACCGTCGGCGATGGCCTGTCCATGCTCGGCGCCCAGTTTTGCCTTGCTGGCATCACCGCGGCTTGCAGCGGCAAGGCCAATTTTTTTCAGTGACGTTGCCGGCGGCTTCCGGCCGCTTTTGGTTTCGTCAAAACGGTAGAGCACATCGCCGATCGTCTCCACGGTATAGCGGGCCAGATAATAGGCATCAGTGTCACCGGTCTTTTCCAAACTCAGATAACTGACAACATCGCGGATTCTCGTCCCTTTCAAGGTGACTGCGGCTGCGCGGACAGCAGCGCGAAACTGGCTGACGTCGAATTTACCGATCTTGCCGAGACCTACGACCAGCACCCGCTGTGCGCGTATTCCAGGCACAGCCATCAACAACAGACTGGTGCCGTGCTTTCCTGATATATCGCCTTGCCTGACGAGTTTTTTCAGAGCGCCTTTACTTGCAGCGTCTATGTCGTTCGCTGCCTGGCCCTGTTTTCCGCCCTCGTAGATGCCAACGATAATGCAGCCGCTCGCTACGCGATGTGCGGCACTCATGGTCGTAATCATTTCCATACGCATAGTTTCCCAGCCGAAGTCCGTCACAGTCGCACGCGGGCGATCGCCCTACTCAAAATGAGTCGCAGAAGCCGCATGCGGGTTACTCCGCCCTTACTTTTTATTTGCTATACGGGCAGCGTCTGTCAACCCGGGACTGTCCCGGACAAATCAAAACCGGTAGTCTACCCGATCCGGCAGAACAAGGGGTATTTCCGGCGGTCAAACGTCAGGAAAATCACTGATATAGCAATGTTTCGCATACTGGATCGATACATATTTCGTGAAATCGCCCAATCCTGGCTGGGGGTCACATTGGTATTGCTCGCGATCCTCCTGACGAACCAGTTTGCGCGGGTCTTGGGTGATGTTGCGAAGGACAAACTGCCGAAGGACGCCATATTCCAGATAATCGGTCTGACGGCCCTGCAATACCTGACCATACTCGTGCCGATCGGGGTTTTTCTGGCTGTCATGCTGGCGCTTGGCCGCCTATACAGGGATAGCGAATTGCCGGCAATGCTGGCGTGCGGACTGGGGCCGGCTGACATCTATCGTCCTTTGTCCTGGCTACTGATTCCGCTGACCTTCGCCGTCGGTTACCTGACGATGGAAGTGGCGCCCATGGCGCTTACCGAAATCCAGCGCATCGGCGTTGAGGCGCGTCGGCAGGCAGATTTGTCCAGTATCGAGGCGGGCCGATTTACAACGAATGCCCGGGAAGGGGCAGTCGTCTATGCAGAAGACGTGCTGGGTCCCGGCGAGATCCATAATGTATTTCTAGAGCGTCAGACTGACGTCGGTGTGGAAGTCGTTATTGCGGAGCGGGGCGCGCAGGTCGAATCGGACGATCCCAATATGCGCTTCTTTGTCCTCTATAACGGACGTCGTTACGAAGGGGAGCCGGGAACCGCCAATTTCCGCGTCATGGAATTTGCCGAGCACGGTATTCCCTATCAACTGCCAAGCGCGGAGGACCCGGAACTCGAGCCCCGCGCGATGAAAATGGCGGATCTCCTGTTTCCAATGAACCCCGAGAAGCTGGCCGAGCTGCACTGGCGAATAGGCATTCCGCTGGCGACGCTGATCCTCGCCATCCTGGCGGTTCCGCTGAGTCGCAGTGAGCCTCGGCAGGGCCGATACGGGCGGCTGGCGATCGGCCTGCTCGTCTTTATCGTTTACTTCAATCTTATAAGTGCCGGCAAAGTGTGGCTCGAGCAGGAAAAGGTACCGGCGGCGGTCGGCCTGTGGTGGGTGCATGGGCTGATGTTATCAGCGGCGTTTGGACTGCTGGCCGTTCAAAACGGAATTCACCGCCGGATTTTCTCGTCGGGAACCCGATCGTGAGCCTGTTATCGATCTACCTGATGCGCGTTATTCTGGCGAGCACGATGCTGGTGTTGCTCGTGCTCCTTGCGCTTGCCGGTCTTTTCGAATTCATCGGTCAGCTCGACTCCATGCAGGGAAATTTTGGAACGCCCCAGGCGCTTCTTTATGCACTTCTTCGATTGCCGCAGTTGTCATTCGAGATGCTGCCGATCGCCTCGCTGATCGGAGCGTTGCTTGGCCTGGGGTCGCTCGCGAACAATAGCGAGCTGGTTGTGATGCGCACTGCCGGCCTCTCGGTCGCACGCCTTGCCGGCATGATTGCACTATCGGGAGGCGTGTTAATGGTAGTAACAGCTTTGGTCGGCGAATATATCGGGCCGCCGCTGGACTATTTCGCTCGCACGATGCGTGACAAGGCGCGTTATGAACAGGAAGACCGCGATATTGGAAATGCGGCGTGGGTGAAGGATGGTCAGGTCATACTTCACCTGGAGCGAATCAACGCCGAATTCGAATTTGGCGCGTTGTATATGTTTCGATTCAACGAGGACGACTCGTTAATGTCGATCGCGCGTGCTGAAAATGCAGGAATCGACCAATCTGACAAGTGGATTCTCGAAAACTTTCGGGAAACTCGTTTCGTTGACGATTCGGTCCAGGTTGTGGAGTCTTCGCTCGCGGTGGAATCTTTCGATCTGGATGCCAATATGCTCGGCATCACGCTCGTCAAACCCGTCAGTCTGTCGGCGCGAGGACTGATGAGCTATATCGGTTACCTGAAAAAGAACGAACTGGACGCTCAGCGATATGAAACTGAATTATGGTCCCGCATTGCGCGGACGGTGACCGTAACCATCATGCCGGTGCTCGCGCTGGCTTTTGTGTTCGGTTCGTTACGCTCAGCAGGATCGGGCAGCCGCCTGATCATCGGCGTATTAATCGGTCTCGCCTATTTTCTTGCCAGCGAAATGACGGCAAATTCGGGCCAGGTATTCAAATTGAATCCGGCGATGGTTACCTGGCTACCGTCAATTGCGCTACTGCTGATTACCGGATTTGCCCTTTCAAGAGTGCGTTAGCCGCAAGCCACTTCTATTGGTTCTTCTTTGGATAGTACACAAGGCGTGTACCTGACATTCGGTCATGCCAGGTCAGGCCGTCGCGATCCCACAGCTGCCACCAGAATCCGAGGCCGAACGGCAGCCAGGAAACCAGCGCGGCAAAAAAACGGATAGTTGCTGCCGACAGCCCGGGACGCGACCCGTCGGCTGTCTCGATCTGCAGGCGCCAGGACTGCATGCCGAGCGTCCGTCCAGAGCGGGTCCAGAATCCCGTGAAGAAGAGCCAGGCCACCGCAACCAGCGCGATACGATAAAGGACTGCGCCCGCTTCCACGGGTTCGCCGCCACGAACAGCGACAAACGGCATCGTCGCGAGAAACATCAGCGCGATGACGAGCAGCCCGTCATAGACCATCGCACCGAGTCGGCGGGCGAGCGGCGCGCTACGCATTGGCAGGCATTTCCGCGGCGCGACGCTTGTAGTCCCGCCCGAGCCAGATTGCTATGCCGACCCATGCCGCGGCAAACGGCAGCATAACGACAGAGGTGCCGGCAAGTCCGATCCCCGCCACCATGAAGCGCACCGCCCAGGTACCGATAACGTCGCCGGTACGGTAAAGCACGGTGTCGATAAAATTCTTCGCCTTGTATTTTTCTTCCGCGGTGACGACTGAGTAAAGCATGTCTGACGTCGGTTTACTGAATCCAAATCCGAGTGCTCTGCGCGCGACGGTCAATACTGCGACCACCGCCAAGGTTGGCTCCAGAGCGAGTACGGTAAATCCTACGATCGAAACCAGTGGCAGCAGGGACAGAGTCACGCCGATGCCGAAGCGGGCGACCACGTGCTTGACGATAAGGAGCTGACCAACAAGAGCGATCGCATTTGTCGCCACATTAATGTTGGAAAAAAACTGTGTCCGCTCGTCGGCACTGGAGATATGGTCCTGCACGAGGTCAGCGGTGAACATATAGAGCGCTGTGCCCAGCAGGCTTGCTATCGCCGACTTGGACGCAATGGCGATGAAGTATTTCGACTGGAATACGTGTGTTATCCCGGCGAACGGGCTGCCCCCGAGCGGTTGGCCGCTCGCGATAGTAAGGTGTTTATCGTCGCGTTGTTGCTCGACCCAGTGTCTGAGCTTGGTAATACAGAAAACGGCCACGAGCAGCAGCGCTGCCGACAATGGAAACAGGTTCTGGAAGCCAATCTTTATGACCATCATTCCGGTTGCAATGCCGCCAAGCAGGGCGCCGATGCTGCCGCCGGCAGAAATCATTCCGAACAGGCGTCGCCCTTGCTCCCGTGTATAGAGGTCCGCCATGAAGCTCCAGAACACGGCAACGACATAAAGGTTGAATACGCTGATCCAGACAAAGAATATGCGGCTCAACCAGATGTAACTAAGGTCGCGTTCGATCGCGACGGAAAAGCCGGCCCAGAACAACAGGATGTTCAGGGTGAAAAAATAGTAGATCCAGGGGAGAAATTTCTTGCGCGGATAATTCGATGCAATCCAGCCAAATACCGGTGTGGCGATGAGCATGACGACAAATGTGCCGGCGAACAGGTACGGAATGGTTTCCGGACCGCTTTCGACGGCCATCGCCTCGCGGACAGGGCGGAGCACATAGTAAGCGCCAAGAACGCAGAAGAAATAGGTAAACGACCAGGCCGCAGCGGCGAACTCCGCGGGTTTGACGCCCAGGATACGCGTCACCCATGCGGCGGAGCGACCGGCCCCGGCGTCTTGTGATCCGCTTGATTCCATTCGCAGTCAGGCTCCTCGGCCCCAGCACTTGGCGTGTCCGTATTAATGTATTATCTGCTGCCCGGCATCATACCGCCGCCTCGCACGAATGGAGAAGAATTATGGAATTGGTTGCTATTATTACCGCGCTGGCGCTACTTCAGGTTTTCATATTTGCTTTCCAGGTTGGTCAGCAGCGCGTCAAACACGGCGTTCACGCACCGGCAACGTCGGGTCATCCGGAATTCGATCGCGCGTTCCGGGTCCATGAAAATACCGTCGAGCAGTTAATAATATTCATTCCGTCGCTGTGGTTATTTGCGACCTACTGGCGTGCAGATATTGGTGCCGCAATCGGTCTCGCGTTCATCATAGGACGGCAGATTTATCGCAACGCCTACATGGCCGACCCGGCGAAGCGTTCGGCGGGCTTCGGCATTGGTGCCGCCGCCATGATGATCCTTTTGCTCGGCGCGTTGACTGGTGCGGTAATCACGTTGTTCTGAGAGGTAACGAAATTGCCACGCCTTGCGACTTTTCTGGATCTGCATTGTCAGAACCACACATTGGGGCTTTTTTGCCCGGACTGTAATCGCTGGGGTGAGGCTGATTTGCCGCGATTGATTGCCGGTGGCGACGGGGCGCGATCACTGCTGGAAACGCGATTTCGCTGCCGCACTTGCGGCGGGCTGGTAGAAAAACAGTTGCGCCCGCCAGTGCCGGCAATTGGTGGCGCCGAAGCTTATATTCGTGCGTAATCTGGAATGCAAATTGAACCTGACAGGGCCTGCAGACATGAATGACCGGGTAACAGGTATGAATGGATTGCCAGCAGCTCTTGTGCCGCTTTTGGCGATTCTTTCGATGGCGGTATGCGCGCAGGAGCAGGGTTCGATCGAAGAGCGGGTACTCGGTGTTTGGCGAATGGATCCGCGGACCCTGTATTCGCCTGGCGTGGTGTATTACCAGGAAGATGGAACTGTGTCGGTGATGGAGAAAATGCCGGACGGCAAGTTTCGCGTCATGTCCCGCGTTTCCACCCGCGCGGTTGCGGAATCAGACGATTTGCTGATCCGTCCCGGTTGCGTGGGCAAGAAAGAGTGTTTCTACGACGACGCCACCGAAGGTATCGGAACGGTTTTTCGCAATACGCTGCAGATTGACTGGATCGATGAAGGCTGGATCGATGACATCCTGACGGTCGAGGGAAATGTCATGACCGGGGACGACGGCAACGGCCTGATCCGGCTCGTCAAAGAGGAATAAGAAGGCGGCGCAGCTGACGTACCTGGCCCAGCCAGCGGCAGAATTGCGCCCGTGACCGGGTACGTTTCGTTCCCCGGTTTACTTCATAAATATTTGAAAAATATATGAATTATTCCGGGCATGATGAGTAAATCTTCTTTTCCGGCCATGCCAATGCGCGACTCACGGATCCCAGCCCGGGTCGATGCGGCCGCTCAACCGCTGTGCTGATCTGCCAACAACGGTCGCGGCTCCGGCTGTAACGTAGACAGGCATTCGAAACATCAGATTGGCAGCCGCCAGAAGCGTTGCGGCAGCGTAACGCGCCTGTTGGTCCGCGAGCTCAGCGAACCACGCCATGCGCGCCGCTCGCCGCAGGCAATTATTGCCCGTCGTTAATCGAGCTTGTTGCGACAGGGGCGAAACCACTCAATATGCCTGGCCATGCTTCCTCCCAGCAGCAAACGTGGTCAAATTCCGGGTAGACGACCAGTTCGACATTGGGTTTGAGCCGGGCAAAGTCGCCACTGACTGAAGTCGGAACGGTCGTGTCTCGACCACCGACCAGCTGCAGATGAGGTATATCGGGATCTTTTGGTTCGTGGACAGGGTTGAGCGAGCCACTCAGGCGGTCGTAATGATGCAG